>Ga0137379_10006446_pt1 | contig 11128 bp, 9 predicted proteins | sample SagtaG_18_FD_104812 | JGI IMG/M metagenome (GOLD analysis project Ga0137379, IMG submission 104812) | Vadose zone soil microbial communities from Sagehorn Ranch, Mendocino, California, USA - Sage2_L_80_16 metaG | ecosystem: Environmental > Terrestrial > Soil > Vadose zone | place: USA...
CGTGGCGCTCGACGCGGAGGGGATCGCGGTGCGCGCCGGCCACCACTGCGCGCAGCCGGTCCTGCGCCGCTTCGGCGTCGAGAGCACGGTCCGCCCATCGCTCGCGGTCTACAACACTTGCGAGGATGTCGACGCGCTCGTCGGCGCGCTGCGCCGCATCCAGTCCGAGCGGGGGTACCGCGGGCTCTGATGGGGCTGCTCCGCTAGACAAGACGGTTTTCCGTCATATAAGATTATCGGCGTTCGAGAGGAAGGAGACGCCGATGTCCTATCAGCGAAAGCCGCTCGGTTCCCCTTGCTGGCTGTGCGCCGCGCCCGTCACGGACGAGAAGGTGGCCGTCCGCACCCTCAACAACGTCCTGCCCTACACGCCCAAGATCTGGCACCGGAGCTGCTTCGAGGCGCACAAGCTCGAGCAGCAGTCCGGCCCCAAGCGGTCGGCGGCGTAGCGCACGCGTCGCGTCGCCGGGGAGTCCGGTCAGGCCTGCAGGATGCCCGCCGGCAGCCGGCCTCGTCCGGCCTCGAGCCAGCCCGGCACGGGCAGTCCCTTCGAGCGAAGGAACTGCGGGTTGAAGAGCCGCGAAGCATAGCGTGTGCCGGAATCGGCCAGCACCGTCACGATGGTGTGCCCTGGGCCGAGCTCCCGCGCCAGGCGCACCGCACCCGCCACGTTGATGCCGCTCGAGCTGCCGAGGACGAGCCCCTCGTCCTGGACCAGCTCGAACACCGTCTGCACCGTCTCCACGTCGGGCACCTGGCAGACGTAGTCGACCTTCAAGCCCTCCAGGTTCTTGGTGATGCGGCCCTGCCCGATGCCCTCGGTGATGGAGGAGCCCTCCATCTTCAATTCGCCCGTCGTGAAGTAGCTGTAGAGGGCGGCGCCGGGGGGATCGGCGAGGCCTATCGTCACCTCGGACCGCCGCTCCCGCAGCGCCTGCGCGACGCCGGCGAGCGTACCGCCGGTACCCACCGAGCAGATGAACCCGTCGATCTTGCCGGCGGTCTGGCGCCAGATCTCCGGGCCCGTCGTCTCGTAGTGCCCTTGCCGGTTGGCGACGTTGTCGAACTGCTGGGCCCAGATCGCCCCCTGGGGATCCGTGCGGGCGAGGTGCTCCGCCAGCCGGCCCGCGACGTGGACGTAGTGGTTCGGGTTGCGGTAGGGGAGCGCGGGCACCTCGTGCAGCGTCGCCCCGCACAGCCGCAGCATGTCCTTCTTCTCCTGCGACTGCGTCTCGGGGATGACGATGACGGTGCGGTAGCCGCGGGCGTTCGCCACCAGGGCCAGGCCGATGCCGGTGTTGCCTGCCGTCGCCTCGACGATGATGCCGCCGGGCCGCAGGAGGCCACGTCGCTCGGCGTCGAGGACGATCGCGAGCGCGGCGCGATCCTTGATCGAGCCGCCGGGGTTCGTGAACTCGGCCTTGCCCAGGATCTCGCACCCGGTCGCCTCAGACACTCGGCGCAGGCGGACGAGCGGCGTGTCGCCGATCGCGGCGGTCAGTCCATCTCGGATGTCGGTCATGTCCGTATGACCCCGGTTCGAGCTTCCGTTCCTCCGGTTAGCACGGAGACCCGTGCCGCGCCATCGTCGTCGACCGAGGAGCGGGAGCTCGCGGCAGCGTCACGTGGAACGTTTCACTCCGGAACGTCCTTCGTTCCATGAAACGCCCGCCGCGCCGGCGCGGCCGCGCAGCGTCCCGAAATCACGGGACCCTCGGACGTGGCACGCCGCGCGCTAAGCGCGCAGGGGAATCTCCACGTGATCCCGAACCCTCGGCCGTATCGCCCATCAGGGGAGCACCACACATGGTCCGTCTCCGGACGATCTTCGCTGCAGCGGGCGCAGCGGTCCTCCTCGCCGCGTGCAGCCGGGGTGGCGAGCCGCGCGCGGCCCTCGACCGCTTCTTCGGATCCCAGATCCGGAAGGACTATGCCGCGACCTACGACTGCTACGACGGCGCGTACCGCGCGAAGGTGAGCCGCGACGAATACGTCCGCCACCGCGCGGAGGCCTCGACGCTGGAGAGCTACCAGGTTCTCTCGCTCGAGCAGCGAGGCGATCAGGCTCACGCGGCCGTGGTGCTCGTCTTCGCGGCGTCGCCGAAGGTGGGCCGCCTCGCGCCCGCGTCGACGACGGTCCAGGAGGACCTCGTGCGGGGGCCGGAGGGCTGGCGGGTCCGGGTCTGGTGACGACTGCCTGGCGAGGCCAGGCATGCGCGTCACCGTTTCGACCACCGCGCAACTGCGCGGCGGGGGGGAAGTACCACAATCACGGAGGCATCATGAACCGATGGAAATCAGGCTGGATCGCGCTCCTGCTCTGCGCTGCGCCGGCCGCGGCGCGGGCCGGCACGATCTCGGGCGTCGTGAAGGACATCAACAGCGGGGGCGGGCTCTCGGGAGTCACCATCTCGGACGGCACGCACTCGACGACGACCGGCTCGACGGGCAGTTACGCTCTCGCCGAGGCGGCCGGGACCTACACGCTCACCGCCACGCGCGTCAGCTATCTGAAGACGTCGCTGGTGGTGACCGTCGGGTCGGGCACCGTCACCACGAACTGGGCGCTCACGCCCAGCTACGGCACGCAGGTCATCCCGGCCGCGAGCATGCAGTACGTGATCTTCGCCTGGAACGATCTCGGCATGCACTGCGACCAGGACGACTACTCGTACTTCATGGTCCTGCCGCCCTACAACACGATGCACGCCCAGGTGTTCCACCGGGGCGACGGCCAGCCGATCACCAGCGGGATCACCGTCAGCTACAGCTTCCCCAAGAAGACCAACTCCACGCTCCACACCAACTTCTGGAGCTACGCCGCGCAGTACGGCTTCAACGTGGCGCCCAACGTCGGCATCACCGGCACGCCCCTCGCCGGCAACATGAAGCTCGACGCGAACGGGCTCGGGTTCGTCGCGGTGGGCATCCCGCTCACGCCGTACGACGACGACGGCACATGGGATCCGTACGGCACCGGCACGATCACCGTGAAGAGCTCGACCGGCCAGGTGCTGCAGACCGCCACGGTCGTCGGGCCGGTCTCGACCGAGATGATGTGCGTGAACTGCCACTCCGCGTCGAATCCGCAGCTCGACATCCTGCAGCGGCACGACCAGCACCAGGGCACGACCCTCGCCTCCGACCAGTCGAAGGGGATCGTCCACGCCTGCTCCGAGTGCCACCCCGACAACGCGCTCGGGCGCGCGGGCAAGCCGGGGGTGGAGAGCCTCTCCCTCGCGATGCACAACTTCCACAAGGACAAGATGGCGTCGACCTCCACGGCGCTGAACACGACGCCCGACTGCTACAACTGCCACCCCGGTCCGAAGACCCAGTGCATGCGCGGCATCATGGAGCGAGCCGGGAAGACCTGTCACGACTGCCACGGCGACATCTATGGGGTGACGAACAGCCTGCTCGCCGGCCGCCGCGACTGGCTCGACGAGCCGAAGTGCGGGAGCTGCCATGACGCGAAGCACGCCGAGAACTCGGGCACGCTCTACCGGAACTCGGTGCTCAAGAACGCGCCGGACGGCGACATGAACAATCGGATCTACTGCGAGGGCTGCCACAACGGCACGCACGGCGAGTTCACGACCCAGGTCGCCGCCGATCAGAGCATCCCGAAGAAGTTCCAGGGCGACGGGTACTGGATCTGGAGCTGCACCGTCTGCCACAGCTCCGGCTACGGCAGCGGCTCGATGCACCACTGACGGGCATGGACGGCCGCGGGGGGACCTCTCTCCCGCGCGGCAAAGGACGCTGGCGCGCGCTGGGTTCGAACCCGGCGCCGCGCCGGCGTCCAGATCGCCCGGCGGCGAGAGTGAGGCGTTCACCGAATCGCCTCCTCCCTGGCCCTTGCGCAAGCCCCTCCAACATGCAAGCGTCTTCTTTTGGTGAATCAACGCTGAGCGGTCTCCTGCGGGTGATCTCATCGCACCTGGCGATCGTAGGGGGCATGCCATCGCGCGGGAGCGCGCGACACGGAGGTTGCCGCCATGGCCCATGCCACGTCCTGCGATCACCAGCTCGTCGCCTTCCAAGCGGTGACCGCCGCGTTCTCCTCGCTCGGACGCGTCTGCTTCGCGCTCGACGCCGACTTCCACATCCGGCACCTGTCTCCGCGGATCGACGCGCTGCTCGGTCCCGGGGCCGCCGTCCGGTACGAGGGGCGCCCCGTGGCGGATCTGCTCGGCCCGGAGCTCTTCGGACCTGCGGGTCCGATCCGGCAAGCGCTCGCCGTCGGCGAGCGGCGGGAGGGCTGGCGAGCTTGGCTCCGCGCCGAGCCCTCGGGCTCACGGCTGGTCTCCCTCACCGCGGCCCCGCTCGAGCATCTCAGCGGTGCTTGCGACGCCGAGGCGGTGTACCTCGTCGTGCTGCGTGCGGCGGAGGAGGACGAGAGCACGCGCAGCGGGGCGCCCACCGCCTTCGGCGGCGTGATCGCCCGCTCGCGCGGCATGATCCGCGCGCTGCGTCTCGTGGAGAGCCTGCAGCACTCGGACGTCACCGTCCTGCTCACGGGCGAGAGCGGGGTCGGCAAAGGGGTCATCGCGCAGGCGTTGCATGCGAACTCGCTCCGGCGGACGGGCCCGTTCGTCGCGGTGAACTGCGCCGCTCTGCCGGAGGCGCTCCTCGAGAGCGAACTGTTCGGTCACGTCCGCGGCGCCTTCACCGGCGCGGTGCGGGACCGGGTGGGACGCTTCGAGCTGGCCGCGGGTGGGACGCTCTTCCTCGACGAGATCGGCGATCTCCCGCTCCACCTCCAGGCGAAGCTCCTGCGCGTCTGCCAGGAGCGGACGTTCGAGCGCGTCGGGGACAGCCGCTCCATCGGGGCCGACGTCCGGGTGATCGCAGCGACCCACCGCGACCTGCGGCGCGCCGTGAAGGAAGGGCGGTTCCGCGAGGACCTCTACTACCGGCTCCGGGTGTTCCCGATCGAGATCCCTCCGCTCCGTGAGCGGCGCGAGGAGATCGAGCCGCTCTCCAGCTACCTCCTCGCGCAGGCGGAGGGGCGCACCGGTCGTGCGCTGCGGTTCTCGCCGGAGGCCCTCCGCGCCCTGCTCGCGTACCGGTGGCCCGGCAACGTGCGCGAGCTCGAGAACGCGCTCGAGTATGCGGTCACGGTCGCGCAAGGCCAGACGCTCCAGCCCGAGGACCTCCCGCCGGAGGTCACGGGCGCGGGGGAGGAACCCGCGCTCGCAGCCGCAGGCAGCATCGGTCGGCGCGAGCGCGAGCCCACCTCCGGCCTGCAGGTGCGCTCGCGCCAATCGAAGAGGCGGGAGCAGCTCGTCGAGGTCCTCGACGCGCACAACTGGCGCATGGTCGACGCGTGCCGTTCGCTCGGCGTCTCCCGGACCACGCTGTGGCGCTGGATCCGTGAAGAAGGGGTGGCGCGCTGAGCGTGTGTGATCGCGTCCACGGACCGGGTCCCGCCTCAGGGCAGATGCAGCACGGTGAAGGCGAGCCAGCTCACGAGCGCGCCGACCACGGACATCGAGAGACCCCAGATCAGCATGTCGCGGAAGAGCTTGTTCTTGTTCGCCTTGGGGCCGGCGTTGGCGATGAAGACGGCACCCGTCGTGGAGAGCGGGGAGAGGTCCACCACGAAGCCGCACACGATGATGGACGAGACGAGCGGTAGGAGGTCGGCGCTCGAGGCGCCGAGCTGTTTCAGGAGCGGCGGCGCCATGGGCAGGAAGGCCGGCAGGATGACGCCCGTGGTGCTCGCGTAGGCCGACACGAGGCCGGCCCAGAACCCCGCGACCAGGGTGACCGTCCCGGCGGTGGACATCTTGGCGATGAGCTTCGCGAAGAGGTCCATCCCGCCGACGTTGCTCATGAGGTTCACGAGCACGGTGACGCCGGTGACCATGAGGATGGTGTTCCACGGCATGGCCTTGATGGCCTTGCTCTCGTCCACGAGCTTGAAGAGCGAGAGCAGCGCGCCGATGAAGAACGCGCCGAAGCCGATGTCGAGCTTGAAGAACAGGGCGCCGACGGCGAGCGCGAGGATGCCGGCGAGCGTCGCGATCTGGGCGCGATCGAACGGCTTCGGCTCGAAGTTGCGCACGGCGCCGACCCCGGCGCCGGTCCCCTGCAGCGATCCCGAGCGCCAGAGCTTCACCCCTCCGAAGAGGAAGTAGGCGAGGACCGTCACCGACACGTGAACGATGAGCATGTTGAGCCAGAGGACGCCACCCACGCCGGTGAGGCCCTGCTTGGACAGGATGCTGGCGGAGATGATGCCCGGCGGGGCGAGCGGCGACATGGCGCCGGCCTGCGCGCCGTTGCCCACCACGAGCGCCATGAGGAGCGGGTTGATGCCGACCTCGTCCGCGATCAGCATCACCGTCGGCGCGAGCAGCGCCGAGGTCGTGATCTGGCCAGGGCCCAGCGCCGACAGCGCGAACGCCACGAAGAAGAGCACGATGGGCAAGAGCGCCGGGCGCCCGCGCACGGCCGCGACGGCATACCGGGCCAGCTTGTCGAGGGTGCCGTTCGTCTGCGCGATGGAGAAGAGGTAGGTGGTGCCGGCCAGCAGGATGAGCAGGCTGGTCGGGAATCCCTGGATCACGGCCGGAATCTTCACGCCGCCGATGTAGGCGATGACGAGCGCGAGCCCGATGGACAGGGTGCCGATGTTGAGAGCCGTGAAGCAGCTGATGAGGATCGCGATGAGCAATGCGATGAGTGAGATGACGGGGATGCTCACGGGCTCACCTCCGGGTCAGGGTGTGGGATCATTCATGCTCCGGCGACGGCGGGCGACGACGTCGCGGCGAGGTGCTCCATTGCGGCCAGGACGCCGCCCTTCCGGTGCGGGACGCCAGCCAGGCCTAGGCCCAGCTCCACGCCCCCCAGCGTGCCGATGAGCGACAGGTCGTTGAAGTCTCCCAGGTGCCCGATGCGGAAGACTTTGCCCTTGAGCCGGCCGAGACCCGTGCCGAGGGACATGTCGAAGCGCTCGAGGATGACCTTGCGCAGCACGTCGGCGTCGTGGCCGTCGGGCATCATCACCGCGGTCAGCGAGCTCGACAGCTCCTCGGGGTTCCGGCCGACGAGCTCCAGGCCCCACGCCTTCACGGCTCTCCGCGTCGCCTCGGCGTGCCGCGCATGGCGCGCGAAGACGTTCTCGAGCCCCTGCTCCAGGATCATCGCGATGGCTTCGCGGAGGCCGTAGAGCAGGTTCGTCGCCGGCGTGTACGGGAAGTACCCGGTGGCGTTGTCGCGCAGCATCGCCTGCCAATCGAAGTACGAGCGCGGGAGCTTGGCGGTCCTCGACGCCGCCAGCGCCTTCGCGCTCACGGCGTTGAAGCCGAGCCCCGGCGGCAGCATGAGCCCCTTCTGCGAGCCGCTCAGCGTGACGTCGGCGCCCCACGCGTCGTGCCGGTACTCGATGCACGCGAGCGACGACACCGTGTCGACGAGCAGGAGGGCCGGGTGCCCGGCGCGGTCGATCGCCTCGCGGATGGCGGGGACCCGGCTGGTGACGCCGGTCGAGGTCTCGTTGTGGACCACGGCCACGGCCTTGATGGCGTGCCCGCGATCCTCGCGCAGCCTCGCCTCCACCGCCTCCGGCGCGACGCCGCTCCTCCAGTCGCCCGGCACGAACTCGACCGTGAGCCCGAACCGCACCGCCACGTCGCGCCACAGGTTCGCGAAGTGGCCGATGTCGAACATCAGCACGCTATCCCCGGGCGAGAGCGTGTTCACCAGGGCCGCCTCCCAGGCGCCCGTGCCCGACGACGGAAAGATCACGACCGGCCCAGACGTCATGAAGATCCGGCGCAGCCCATCGAGCACCTCGCGGCCCAGCTTGCCGAACTCGGGCCCGCGGTGGTCGATGGTCGCCTGTCCGATCGCGCGCAGGACGCGCTCCGGGACATTGGTGGGGCCGGGGATCTGGAGGAAGTGCCGTCCGCTTCTCGTCGCCATGTCCGCCCTCGCCTCGCGCCGCTGGTACCGCTACCCGGCCGGTGTGAACTTTCTCCCGACGATCGCTTGCCCCGCTGCGGAGAGCGCGAGGTCGAGGAGGGCGGCGGCCTCTGGTGATGTGGGCGCCCGTGCCACGAGGTACATCGGCCGACCCAGAGCGTAAGCGCCGGCGCGCACCTGCGCAGCGCTGGGCTCCACCCCGTCGATCGCGACGGCGCGGACGCCCTCCACCGCCATCGACATGGACGCCACCGTGATCCCGCCCGGCTCGGCCGCGACCACGCGCAGGCAGTCGGGGGCGTCCTCCAGCTCCCGCGCCGGGCCGTAGTCCGCGCCGTCGAGCGCCAGCCGCCGGAACTCCACCACCGTGCCGCGGCCGCCGGAGCGCAGCTCCGTGACGGGCACGATGTCCGTCTCGGCGCCGCCGACCGCGGACCACCTCCGGAGCGCGCCGGTGAAGATGCCCTTGAGCTGCGGGCGGGTGAGGCTCCGCACGGGGTTCGCCGCGTGCACGAAGACGCCGAGCGCGTCGTAGCCGACGAGCGCCCACCGCAGCGGCTCGGCGCGCTCCGACGCGCTGATCTCGCGCATGACGCCCGCGACGTCGACCTCGCCGGCGCGCACGGCGTCGAGCCCACGGTTCGTCCCGCGCTCGCCGACATGCGACACGCCATGGCCCGCGCGTTCGTAGAGTGGGAGCAGATCCGGCAAGAGGTGCAGGCCGATGGTGGTGGCCCCGTCGTAGCGGATGCGTCCCTGGTGTGTTCCGGAAGACTCCACGCGACCTCCAGTCCGAGCGATGCGACCGGCCGCGAATGTGCCCGATAGTATGCGTGAACGCCAGCTGCTTCCGCACCGGGCTGTGCGCGCCATCGAGGATCTCCTCGATCGTCAAGCCCTCCCGTCGTCCACGGGAGCGTCCGGCTGGGATGGGCGAGGGACGCGTGGCGGTGACGACGTGACGTGTTGCACCGCCACCTATCGTCCGCGCAAACGGACGTGCCGCCGGCGCTCCAGTTCGGCCGGTTGTTGGCGATTTCTTGCCCGCCCGGTTGGCTCGTCCGTGATAATGGAGGCCAGGATCCGGCGGCGCCGGCCTGCCGCTCGTCCAGGGCTGATCCATCGGAACGGTCGTGCCGGGCGCGAGGCCCGCGCCGTGCGACCAGAGGAGGAGCGACGTGAGTCAGCCCGGAGATGCGGTCGTCGACCGCGAGCGCCCCAGCTTCGCGGACGCGGCGGAGATCGACGCATTCGTCGCCGAGCTCGGCAAGTTCGAGCGGAAAGAGATCGACGCGGAGGTGTGGCGGGCCTACCGGGTCGCCCGCGGCGGCTACTCGCAGCGGCAGGAGGGCGTCTACATGCTGCGGGTCAAGATCCCGCAGGGGCTCGCGACCGCCGCGCAGCTGCGCGCGCTGGCCGACGTCGCGGCCCGCCGGTCGCGCGGCTTCGGCCACGTGACGACGCGCCAGAACGTGCAATTCCACTTCGTCCAGCCGTCGGACCTCGAGCCGGCGCTGCGCCGGCTCGCCGACGCCGGGCTCACGACCTCGGGAGCGGGCGGCAACACAGTCCGCAACGTCGCGGCCTGCCCCTACGCGGGCGTCGCGCCCGACGAGCTCTTCGACGTCACCCCCTACGCCGAGGCAGTGACGCGGCACTTCCTTCGGCACCCGCTCGCCTCCTCGTTACCGCGGAAGCTCAAGCTGGCCTTCGAGGGCTGCCAGGAGGACCACGCGGCGACCGCGATCCAGGATCTCGGGTTCCGCGCGCGCAACCGCGAGGAGCGCGGGCGGGTCCGGCGCGGCTTCGCCGTGACCGTCGCCGGAGGGACCTCCTCCCTCTGCACCTCGGGCCACCGGCTCTTCGAGTTCCTCCCGGCCGAGGACGTCCTCGCGCTGGCCGAGGCGCTGGTGCGCCTGTTCCACGCGCGGGGCGATCGCAAGAACAAGCAGCGCAATCGGCTCAAGTTCCTGGTGCGCGAGCTCGGGTTCGAGAAGTTCAGGGCGCTGCTCCAGGAGGAGCTGGCGCGCGTCAGGAGCGAGGGCGCGCCATCGCTGCCGTTCGACATCGACGCGGGCGGAGAGGCGCCGCCTCCGCGGACCGGCGTCGCTCCGACCTCGCCCGCCGAGATCGCGGCGCGCATCGCAGCCGCGCCGTTGCGCGGGCCCGGCCGTCCGCCGGCGATCGTCCCCACCCTCGATCTGCGCCCCGGCGATCTGGCGGCCTTCCGCGCAGCGAATGTCCGGCCACAGCGACAGGCGGGCTTCTCCGTGGTCACGGTGGCCCCTCCGCAAGGGGATGTGGGAGCCGCCCAGCTCGAGGCGCTCGCCGACCTCGCGCTCGCCTACGGCGACGGCGCGGTGCGCTTCTCCAACGCGGGTCACGTGCATCTGCGCTGGGTGCGAGATGCCGACCTGGCAGCGCTCTTCACGCGCCTCGCGGCCGCGGGGCTCGGGCGCGCCGGCGCAGGCACCGCCGGCGACGTCCTCGCGTGCCCGGGAGGCGAGGCGTGTCGACTCGCGGTCACGCGGACGCGCGACGTGGCCCGGCTGGTGGAGGAACGGATCCGCGGCGCGCTCGGCTCCGCCGCACTCTCGGCGCCCCTGTCGGTGCGGGTCTCGGGCTGTCCGAACGGTTGCAGCCTGCATCACCTCGCGGCCATCGGCCTCCAAGGCAGCGCGCGCAAGCTCGGCACCCGGGCGGCCCCGCAGTACTTCGTCCTCCTCGGTGGAGGCTTGACCGAAGACGGCGCCCGCTTCGCCAGGCTCGCCGGCAAGATCCCCGCACGGCGGGTGCCCGAGGCGGTCGAGCGCCTCACCGCGCTGTGGCTCCAGCATCGGTGCGCGGGAGAATCCGCCGGGAGCTTCTTCGCCCGCACGTTCGAAGACGCCCGGGCGGCCCTCTCCGATCTCGAAGCGCTCCGGCTCGAGGACGCCGGCCCGGACGACTTCATCGAGCCGGGCACCGAGACGGAGTTCCGCCCCGACGTGCAGGAAGGCGAGTGCGCCGCCTGACGGCGGGACGCCCGAATTGCGGCCTTCGAAGGCGGCACACGTTCTGGAGAGTGGGCAGTTCTACTGCGAGTGCGGACTCTGTATCTCGCGTTTCGATCCCTCTCGCTGCGCTGCCATGTCGGTGCCGGCGTGGAGCGCGAGCCGGAGGCGATCGGAGAGGAGAAGAGCTCCATGCC
>Ga0137379_10006457_pt1 | contig 11117 bp, 10 predicted proteins | sample SagtaG_18_FD_104812 | JGI IMG/M metagenome (GOLD analysis project Ga0137379, IMG submission 104812) | Vadose zone soil microbial communities from Sagehorn Ranch, Mendocino, California, USA - Sage2_L_80_16 metaG | ecosystem: Environmental > Terrestrial > Soil > Vadose zone | place: USA...
CCCCGTGGTCGCGCTGGGCAATGCTTTGGGCCAGGGCGGGACGCCGGCTCTGACGCAGGGTCAGGTCACTGCGGTCGACCAGACCATCACCGCAAGCGAAGGCAGCGGCCGCTCCGAAACCCTTACCGGCATGATTCAGAGCGACGCCGGCATCAGCCCCGGCGACTCGGGCGGCGCGCTCGTCAACTCGGCGGGCCAGGTGATCGGGATGATCACCGCCGGCGAGGCCCAGGGCTTCCGCACCACCGTCTCGCCGATCGGCTACGCGGTCAACACGAACAGCGCTTTGACGGTCGTCAACGAGATTCGCGCCGGCCAGGCCAGCGCGGACGTGATCATCGGCCCGGTAGGCTACATCGGAGTCCAGATCCGCGACCTCACCCAGCAGCTCGCCGCCCAGGCCGGTCTCAGCATCACCAGCGGCGCGCTGGTGTGGGTCGTGCAGGCCGGCTCACCCGCTGACCAGGCGGGCATGACCAGGCTGTCGGTCATCACCAAGATCGGCAGTACCTCCGTTGACTCGTCCGCGAGCCTGGGCAACGCGCTCCACGCCTACAAGCCGGGGGCAAACGTGGCGGTCACCTGGATCGACCAGGGCGGCGCCTCGCACACCAAGACGCTCACGCTGACCACCGGGCCGAACATCTAGAAAAAACTAAGTCCCGCGATCCTTGCGGGTCGCGGGACTTATAAGAACGCTCGGCAACGACCTACTCTCCCATCGGGTTACCCCGACAGTACCATCGGCCCTGGAGGGCTTAACTTCCGTGTTCGGAAAGGGAACGGGTGTTTCCCCTCCGGCAAAGTCACCGAACGCACGAATTATACGTCGTGCTTGAAGCCCCACTCCCTGACCCTCTCCCCGAGAGGGGACCTTACCTCTAGCGGGTTCGGCGCCGCCGGGCGCGGAGGCTCTTGATCTTTCGAGCTTCCGCGGGCGGGACGTAGTGCGAACGCCGGCGCATCTCGCGCACGAGCCCTTGCTCCTGCACCTTGCGGCGGAACTCCCGAAGAGCCTGCTCGAACTCCTCAGGATCCTTGACTACGATTCGCACAACCGGACAAGGATACCCGCTACGGCTGGCCGAGTATCGGTTCTGGCTCGGCGAGGGACTCAGCGTGCAGGGTGGGGAGGAGCAGGTAGCAGCGGAGGCTCAGCAGAACCAGCAGTCCGAGCAGCGTCACCAGCACGTCCAGAACCACCTGGCCGACCCGGGCGTGGAACAGGAAGATGAGCAGCCCTTCGGCGATCACGCCCGCGAACAGGATCGGCACGAAGACCCGGTCGTGAACGGCCATGAAGAACTGCACGAGCAGGTTGTCGAGCGAGAGCGCGAGCCCGATCACCCCGACGGCGAACACGTACGGAGTGGCGTCGCTGAAGCCCTTTCCGAACAACACGCCGACGACAAGACCGGGCGCGACGGCGAACACGAGCAGGGCACAAGCGCCAAGGGCGGCAAGGATGCCGGCGGACGAAAGCAGGATGCGCCCGGGGTGCTGTTCCTTGGCGACGGCCTCCACGACCCTGGGAAACAGCACCTGGCTGACGCTCAAGGTCAGGAAGAAGACGATCGTCCCGATCTTGTTCAGCCCGCCGTAGATGCCGCCGTCGTGGCTGCTCAAATAGTGCTCGGCGAGGATCACGTCCTGGTTGTAGAGAATCTGCACGCCGATGATCCCGGCCGCGGCGGTGATCGAAAATCCCGCCATGACGCGCAGGCGGACACGGGCGGCCTTGTCGCGGAAGTGGTCGCGCAGCGTGAACAGTCCCAGGGCGAATGCGAAACAAAGTCCGATGAACACGGCGGCCATCGCGCCCGAAACCGCATAGCCGGCTTTGAGGAGGACGAACACCAGTACCGTGCGCACGATCAGCTCGAGCGAAAGGTTCAGTGACAGCGACGTGAACCGCTGAAGGCCCTGCAGGATGCCGCGGGGTATCGCGACCTGCCAGATGAGCGCGATCGAAAACCCGAGGATCAGTATCGGGATCGTCGAGCCGAGGTGCTCGAAGGCGGCCACGGGCTTTGCGATCAAGCTCGTGACCAGCACCGCGAGGAGGCACGGGATGGCGATCAGGCGCGTGGTGCGAGCGAGCAGCGAGCGCACGCCGGCGTCGCCGCGAGCCGACAGTGTGGCCGTGTAGCGCGCCAGGACGACGATGAGGATCAGCGCCGGCGCAGTGCCGACCGCATACAGCGCGATGAGGAAAGCGACCTGGCCGTAAATCGCGGGACCGAGGATGCGGCCGGCGATTGCGTGGAAGACGAAACCGCCGATGCCCGCGACCAGACCGCCAGTGAAGAGGATGGCGTTCTGCCGGACCAACCGGTTGGTGCTGAGTTGGACCAGGCGCTCCCGGAGACGCAAATTGGCGCCGGTCTGCACAGTCCCGGGAATTCTACTTGAGGCGTCCAAATGCCCCGCCGTTGATAATTCACAGCGCATGCCCGAATCGCCGAAGCCCATCGTCTCTGCACTGATCGTCAGCCACAACACCAAGGACCTCCTCCTGCAGTGCATGCATGCGCTGTTCGCCAGCGCCGACGTGCCGGTGGAGGCGGTCGTGGTCGACAACGACTCGAGCGACGGCTCGGCCGCAGCGGTGACCACTGATTACCCGCAGGCGACGGTGCTCATCCAGGAGCAGAACCTCGGCTTCGGCCGCGCCGCCAACGTCGGGCTTGAGCGGTGCACGGGCCGGTTCATCCTGCTGATCAACCCCGACGTCACCGTCGACCTGCAGTGCATAGGCCGCCTCGCCGACTTCATGCTCACGCGTCCGGATGCGGGCGCGGTCGGTCCTCGGCTGCTCATGGCGGATGGGACGATCGACCCCGCGGCTCGGCGTGCGTTTCCGATCCCGAGCGCGCTGTTCTACCGCACGATCGGCCTCAGCAGGCTGTTTCCGAGGAGCCCTCGTTTCGGGCGCTACAACATGGGCCATCTCGACGAGTCGGACGTCCATGAGATCGACGCCGGATCCGCCGACTGCCTGATGCTCCGGCGCGCCGCCCTCGACCGTGTGGGCTTTTTTGATCCGCGTTACTTGATGTACGGAGAGGACATCGACCTCTGCTACCGGCTGAAGCTGGGCGGCTGGAAAGTGCTCTACCTACCGACCGCGACCGCGATTCACCATGAGCGCGCCGCGCCGGCCGAGTCCGAGAAACGCCAGATGCTCTATGAGGAGCACAGAGCAATGTGGACCTATCACTTCAAGCACCACGCGGAGGAGCAATCAGCGTTTGGAAACGGGTTGGTGTGGGCACAAATTTGGGGCCGCTGGCTTGCCCAGTCGGTGCGCCAGTCAATGAGGAGGGAGCGCCGGACTCCCACGTAACATTTCAATCGCATGTACCACCAGATCTCCCGCAACAAGCGCAACAGCATCATCGTCATCACCGGGTTCCTCCTCGTCTGGCTCCTGGCCGGGTTCGTCATCGGCGAGTTCGCCGGCGGCCTGAGCTACGCCATCACCGGCGCGATCATCCTCGGCGTCCTGGGCGTGCTCGCGGCCCTCTACTCCTATTACCTGGGCTCCGCGACGGTCCTGTCGGCGGTGGGCGCACACGAGGCGGATCCCCACCAGTTCCAGCAGCTCTACAACATCGTCCAGACCCTGGCCATCGGCGATGGGCTGCCGGTGCCGAAGGTCTACATCATCGAAGACCCCAGCCCGAACGCATTCGCCACCGGGCGCGATCCGCAACACGCGGCGGTGACTGTGACGACCGGGCTGCTGCAGATGATGAATCGAGAGGAGCTCGAGGGCGTGCTCGCCCACGAGATGAGCCACATCAAGAACTTCGACGTCCGGCTGCTGCTCGTCGTCACGACCATGATCGGGCTGGCCGCCATCATCTCCAGCCTTGTCTGGAACGGCGCCCTGCGTTTCCGCAGCCGTGACGGCCGGGCGCTGCTCATCGTCTTCGCTGTTGGGATCATCTTCACGTTGATCGCCTTCATCGTCGGGCCGATCATGCAGCTGGCGCTGTCACGCCAACGAGAGTCGCTCGCTGATGTAAGCGGGGTGGACCTGACGCGCAACCCGGTAGGGTTGATCAACGCATTGAAGAAGATCGCCGCCAATGAGAAGCCGATGCAGAACTTCAACCACGCGGTCGCGGCCATGTGCATCGACAACCCGACGGAGCACCACGGCAGCTTCTTCAACCACCTCTTCGACACGCATCCGCCGATCGAGGAGCGGATCGCCGCCCTGGAGAAGATCGCGAGCGTCCAGACGACCTAAGCTGAGGAGGGGAGATGTTAGGCGAGTATCCGATCGATGTAGTTCTCCTCGCCACCGACCTCGAAGCGTCGAAGGACTTCTACCTCAACAAGATCGGCATGGAGATCCTTGACGAGAGTGCATATGGCATCCAGTTCAAATGCGGCGGCGGCTCGCGTTTGGGCATTAGCAAGAGCACTGTTGGCACGGCCGATTCGCAGACCCAGGCGGCCTGGCGGGTGAAGGACCTCGCGGCTGAGGTCGCCGAGCTTCGCTCGCGAGGTGTGAAGATCGAGGAGTACGACCTGCCCGGCCTGAAGACTGTTGACGGCGTGGCCGAAGTTCCGTTTGGACTGATGGCCTGGTTCATCGATCCCGGCAAGAACTGCGTCGGGATCATCCAGCTGAAATAGCTGCAGCCTTCTGGCGTGGCTGAACGTCAGGACGCGCGACCGTCCTGGGTATCCTGGGCCTGATCGCGGCCCTCTACTCGTATTACCTGGGATCCGCGACGGTACTGTCGGCGGTGGGCGCGCACGAGGCGGATCCCCAACAGTCCAGCAGCTCTAAAACACCCATCACCGATCGATTAGCGGATTGCCGCCCTGGAAAAGATCGCGAGCGTCCAGCAAACCTAGCGGGGCGCAGCCGGGTCCCTGAACTTCCTCCACGCGCGCCGGCCGACTTCGAATGCATCCTGCACAGGGAAGATGACGATTTCATCTCGCCCTTGGGCCCAGTGCTCGGCCGTCTGAGTGCCGGTAAAGAAGTGGACGAAGTTGCAGAAGCTCTGGATGACCTCTTGATCGAAAGGTTTGTCGGGAACCAAGAACGACACGACAACGGACGCGGGTGAGACGTCGGTGATTTCGTTCGGGGTCACGGTCATGGCGATCGGTTCGCCACTGACCGGATCGTTCGACTCAACCCGCGCCGCACGCCCGATCACAGGGACGATGAGGAAGGGGTCGAGAGCACACCAGGCGTGAATTGGCTCTCCGCCCTCGGCGTGGAAACGATGCGCCATGGGCGGGATCGCGAGACCCCAAAAACCGACCACCTGATTCTGGTCATCGCGAAAGATGCCCGGCCAACTTCCGAGGGCAGACTCGACCACTGCCTGATCGACGCGGGCTCGAGCGGCAACTTCGCGGAGGCTGGCGGGACGACCGTCCGCTAGCAGACCCCAGAGCGAGACGGCGATCCGCCGTTCCTCCTCATTGACGACAACCGTCGACGCACGTATGGAGTCGGACAACTCTCTGACGGTGATTGGTTTAGCCATGGAACGTGATATCCTGTTATCCGGATATGAATTCCATCGTTCTCGCGTCGACCGATACGACCGCGGCGGCTCGCTTTTTTCGAGTGCTCGGAGATCCGACGCGCCTTCGAATCGTCCAGGCGTTGACGGAACGCGAGCGCACGGTGGGTGAGCTCGTGTCCTTGGTCGGCCAGGCGCAGCCCCGAATCAGCACTCACCTGGCTTGCCTGCGACATTGCGGTTTTGTGACCACCGAACGCCAGGGCAAGGAGATCGTTTACCGGCTTGCAGTGGAGGGTTTGGCCAAGGTGCTCAACGAGGCCTTCGAGTCGCAGAGCCCGATTGCAGAGCAGCTGGCGACCTGCACGAGGATCGGTCCGGATTGGGTCTGACCCTGCTCGACGGCGGCGACTTTTCCAGCAGCGTACGAAAGGTCTCCTTCCGGGATTTGCTGGCGACCGGCGCTCCGGTAGCCGTGGGCACACTCGCATCGGCATTGGCCTGCTCTCCCGATAGAGTGGCGGGCGCTCTCGACGAGCTGGACGGGGCCGGCCGAATCCGTCGCGACGAAGCTGGGCGCGTGGTCGGTTCCGCAGGTTTGAACGTGGTGCCCGACAGGCACAAGATCGAACTCGACGGGCGAGAGTTCTGGACCTGGTGCGCCTACGACATCCTGGGCATCTTCGGGGCCACGAGGTCGACTGGTACCGCATGGTCTCGCAGCCCGGCAACGGATGCGACGATCGAACTCCATTTCACCGCCGGCCACCCGGTGCCCACCGGCGCGGTGCTGTTCCGACCGTCCGATTCCTTGGCGGCGTGCTGCACGAACGTATATGAAGAGTGGTGCCCGAACAGCAACCTGTTCGAGGAGCAAGCGGCGGCGCAGACGTGGTCGACACGTCATGGCCTTGCGGGACGCGTGCTCAGCCTCGATGAAGCTGCTCAGCTGGCGACTGCCGAATGGATGCCCTTGATGAGCGGCGGCGACTGATCATGGTCAAGGTCGAATTGCGACATGTGCCGGAGTGCCCGCACGCCGAGGCCGCGCGAGTGTTGCTGAGAGAGTGCCTGGCCGAGCTCGGGCTCGACGTGCCTTTCCAAGACAACGAAGGTGACTACCCGTCGCCGACGATCCTGGTCAACGGTGAAGACGTGATGGGCGCCCCCGCCTCGCAAGCCGCGGCCTGCCGCCTCGATGTCCCAACCAGGCACCGTTTGTTGGCGGCTCTGCGCCGCGCCTAGCCAATAGCAGCCTAAGACTCCGACAAGGGGCTGATCCCCGCGACGCGCGACCCATAATCCTGCCGTGACCGCCGCCCCGCTCCTGGCCAGGTTCCTACACGTCCGGCGCAGCGAGCTCGACCGCACCCTCCAGGTCGCGGGCTTCGCAATCGTGCTCGGCTGGGCGATGTACACCGCTTTCAACGCGACGCAGGCCATCTTCCTCATCAAAGCCGGTCCGCACGCCTATCCGCTGTTCTTCATCGTCCTCGCCCTCGCGGTCTGGCCGATGGTCGCCGCTCAGGGCGTCCTCACGCGACGGCTTGGAGTCGGCCGAGCGCTGCGACTCAACCTCATCCTCAATGCCGTAGCGGCGCCGATCCTCTACATCGTGTACCAGATCTCCGAAGCCCCGGCGGTGGCGTTCAGCGTCTACGTCATCTACTCCATCGCCTTCGAGCTCGTGATGCTCAACTTCTGGAGCTTCGTCAGCCAGCACTTCAACCTTCTCGAGGGAAAGCGTGTGTTTCCCGTTATCGCGGCCGGTTCGAGCATCGGCTACATCCTCGCCGGGTTCACGACCACTCTGGTTGCGATCTACGCCACCGAACCACTGCTGTTCATCTGGGCGATTGGGGCGGCTGCGGCGGCGCTGATGTCCGAATGGGTCGAGCGCCGGCTGTTCCGGCCGACCTTCATCGACGACGCCGACGAGCTGTATGCGAGTCAGGAGGTCGACCGGCATCGCCAGGGCTGGTTCAGGATCCTGCGGGGGGCCATCCAGTACGTCACCACCAGCCGGCTCGTGCTCTCGCTGGTTCTGCTTGCCCTTGTCCTCCAGGTCGCTGGAAGGGTCGGCGACTACCTCGTGGCGCTCATCTTCGTAGCGGCGACCCGCAACAACCTGCAGTCGCTGACCATTCTCATCGGCGACGCTTGGCTCGCCAGCTACGTGGTGCAGCTGGCGGTCAGCCTGTTCATCGCGCCGTGGGTGATGGACAAGCTCGGCGTGAAGAACGCGATCATGGCGTTGCCAGTTTTCACGCTGATCGGCTTCGCTGCAGTCGCCGTGAACCCGGTGCTCGCGACATCACTCTTCCTCTTCATCGTGCGGAACGGACTCCAAACCGGCCTCGACGACCCAGCTCAGAGCGTCCTTGGTAGCGCACTGCCCGCCCAGGTGGGCCCCAGGCTCAAGCTTCTGCTCGACAACGCCGTGCTGCCGGGCGCGGCAGTCCTGACCGGCGTCGGCCTTTTATTGGTTCAGCAGCTGGTCCCGGCATCGGTCGAGGTTCTCGCCGTGATCGGGATCGTGCTTGCCATGCTTTTCATCGCCGCGGCCTTGCGTGTGCGTGGCCTCTACGTCTCGGCCATTTACGAGCGACTACGCACACACGCAGTTTCCTTGAGCGACTTCCAGCGCGCCCTTGGCCGCCCGACGCCGGCGCAGATCGACGAGCTGGTCGGCTTCATTCGCGGCGGCGAGGACAAGTCTCGGTCCTTCGCGGCCGCGGCGCTGGGGAGGCTGGCGCCGGAAACTTTCGCGGACATGCTGCCCGAGCTGCTGGCGTCGCCTGACGCGAATGTGCGCAGGCTCGGTCTCCAGCTCGCGCCACCGAAATCGGTCACGGACGCGCAGCTGCAGGCCGCCGAGAACGACCCCGATGGATGGGTGGTCGCGGCCGCGGCGGTCGCCGGAGCCGCACACGACCCGCCATGGGAACAGTCCGGCGTGCTGCTTCACAGGTTGTGGCATTCCGTCGATTCAGGCCGCCGCGCGGCGGCCGTGTGGGCGGCGGCGTTCACCGCCGACCGTCGCACGGTCGTCGACGGCATGCAGGATCGCGACGCGCGCGTCCGGGTGGAGGCGATCCGGAGCTTCGCAAAGTTGAAGGCCGACGTGCCGGAGGCGGCCGGAGCGCTTGTCGCGTGCATGCGCGACGACGACATCGAGGTCCGCCGCGATGCACTTCGCCAGGCGGTGCGGTGGGTGCCGGCCGGCGAGGAGAGGGCGGCGTTTTCGGAGGCGCTCGTCGCCTCGCTGGCCAGCGGCGATCGCGAGGTGAGGCGGCTGGCTTCGGAGGCGATGGCGGCACAGGCGCCCGAAGCGCTGGCGCTCACGCTGCCCCTGCTGGAGTCGCGCGAAGACACTGCCGCGGCCGCGGTCGAAGCCTTGATACGGAGCGGCCGGCCGGACCTGTTCCGTCAGGTCAAGGCGCACCTCGAGCGCCTGTTGGGAGACGGTGTGAGGTCGGCGAGGATGTCGACGCATGCCGCCGCCAGCTCGCGGGTGCGCGGAGAGGGCGACGAGGCCGCTGCCTACGCGTTCCTGCGGATTGCTCTCGACGATTACGCGGGTCATGCCGCCGACTCCGGCATGGGCGCGATGCGCGCCCTACACGGCAAGCGGGGATTCGCAACCGTGGAACGCGGGGTGCAATCAACGGAACCGCGAGCGAGGGTGGAAGGCCTGGAAACGTTGATAAACTTCGGCCCCGGGTGGCTCGCCGCACCGCTCGCGCAGCTGCTCGATCCCGATGCTTTTGATGCTCCTTCAGCCCGCGCCCTGTCAAATGCCGAATTGGTGGCGCTTGCAAACCACCCTGACAGGTGGATCCAGGAGGCCGCCGGGGCGGCGTCCAATGGCCTCGGCGATGGTATGAAAGAGCTGATCGCGCTCAAGCGCGTGCCGCTGTTCAGCTCCCTGACGCTCGAGCAGCTGTCGAGCATCGACCGCCTGATGGTGACGCGGCACTACGCCAAAGGCGAGTCGATCTTTATCAAAGGCGACGTCGGCACGGAGCTCCTCGTCATTCTCGACGGGGAGATTCGGATCCATGTCGATCACGAAGGTCATGAGGTGACGCTGGCGCGGCTCGGCCCCAGCACAATGGTTGGGGAGATGTCGGTGTTCGACGACCAGCCGCGGTCGGCGAGCGCGCAGGCGAGCGCCGACACCACGGTGCGGGTGTTGCGCCGCGACCGGCTGCAGGCGCTGGTGCACGAGCACCCGGAGGTTCTGCTGGAGTTCGTGAGGAATTTGAGCGCGCGGATCCGCATCATGAACGAGCAACTCGAGGCAGGCGGAACGCAGGAAGCCGCACCCAGCCACGTTCTACGAAGCTGAAGGTGTGAAGGTGGATAAGAGCGCCAACCGGCCGAGTGTCCGCACGCTACTCGTCACACTCACCCTGGTGGCGGTGATCGTCGTGATCGGCGTGGTCACCAACCAGGATGCCATTGCCGCGCTCGCCACGATTCTGATCTGCGGAGCGGTGATCGCCACCTGGATCATCCGAGGTCGGCCGTAGATTCTCCCCCTCCCCTTGCGGGGAGAGGGAGCGAGTTGATCCGCCTTAGGGCTTGATGTTCTGGTTTATGCGGAAGAGGTTGTCGGGGTCGTACTTCCTCTTTGCCGCCACCAGCCGGTTGTAGTTTGCACCGAAATTGGCCGGCGCTCGGCCCTGGTCATCCTCGGAGGCAAAGTTGATATACCCGCCCTGCTCGGAGTGCGGCGCGGTCGCATCGGAGTAGTCGCGTACCCACTTGATGTTGGCCTTGTTCTGGGCCGGGTCCGGCCACATGCCGGCGATGACGGTGGCGAAGTTCGCGTCGCGGTGACCGAAAGCCGTGGCGTCCGACGCGATCCGGTGGCACGCGCCGTTGATCGGGTAGATGTGCATGGTCGAGTTGACGGCTGGGATCTTCGGTCCGTGCTCGATGTGGGCCACGATCGCATCGTCCGTCAGCTCCTTGACGAAGTTGGCCTTCCAGTAGTGCTGCAGTCCCGGCGGGACGAGGCCGTCGAATGCGCTGTTGAGAGCGGGGTAGGGCATCGGGCCGACAAACTCGGCCACCACCGGCGCTACGTCATGGAACGGCTTGAGCTGCTTCTCGCCCTCGTCGAGCGGGCCGGCCCAGCACGTCACCATGGCGACGAACGTATCGCCGTGGCGATTCTCGGGAATGAATGGCAGGGGCGGGGCGATCTGGAAGGCGGGGAAGCAACCCATCTCCTCGGGCGCGTCCTTGATGTACTCGCGATAGAAGCGAAGGATGTCGCCGACGTGCTTCAGCTCATAGAACATCGGGCCGCCGTAGATGTCCTTGACCGGGTGGAGACGAAACTCGAACGACGTCAGGACGCCGAAGTTGCCTCCGCCACCCCGGATGGCCCAGAAGAGGTCTTCATTCTCCTTCTCGCTGGCGATCAGGAATTTTCCATCAGCGGTCACGACGTCGGCTGAGATGAGGTTGTCCAGCGAGAGGCCGAATCCCCTCGCCAGGTAGCCGATACCTCCACCAAGCGTCAGACCGCTCACGCCGGTCGTGGAGATGATTCCGCCGGTGGTGGCAAGTCCGAATGGATACGTGGCGGCGTTGAAGTCGCCC
>Ga0137379_10006459_pt1 | contig 11117 bp, 10 predicted proteins | sample SagtaG_18_FD_104812 | JGI IMG/M metagenome (GOLD analysis project Ga0137379, IMG submission 104812) | Vadose zone soil microbial communities from Sagehorn Ranch, Mendocino, California, USA - Sage2_L_80_16 metaG | ecosystem: Environmental > Terrestrial > Soil > Vadose zone | place: USA...
AATCGGTTCACGGGCCAGATTCTGTCGGAGCTACGCGCCGCGCGTGATAAAGGCATCATCAGGATAATCGATCTGCTCTTGATTATGAAAGATGAAAACGGCGACATTACGGCAATGGAAATGAGCGACCTTAGTAGCGAGGAGGCGGAGCAGTTCGGCCCTATTGCAGGAGACTTGCTCCAGGCATTCGAGCCTGATGATGTCGAAGCGGCAGCGAGCAATATCCCCAATAATAGTTCGGCTGGCCTTTTGCTGATCGAGCATACGTGGGCTGCCGGCTTAAAGGAAGCGATCTTGAATGCGGGCGGTATCCCTCTTGCCGGAGGGCTGGTTGCGCCAGCCGTGGTGCAAATGTTAGAAGCTGAACTCGAAGAAGCCAAGCAGGACGCAGCGAAAGTAAAAGCTGCTGAGTAGAATGGACTTCCGCTCAGGCTACAGTTACAGAAAACGGCTCAGAAAGCCTCTGTGATTTATCCAGGGGATGAATGAGCGTTCCTTAGTTGGGGTCTGGGAGATGGGATATACGTCGGATCATCCCAGGCCAGGAATGTATCAAGGGCTCGTCTCACGAGTTCTGCCCTAGGAATGCCCTCTTTCACTGCTCGTTGGTGAAGCCGTTCAATTTGCTTATCGGTGAGATAGATGTTCACTCGTTTCATGGGTTCTCCTTGCATCTATCATAATAATGATGTATAATTGTAGCAAAGAATATGAGTTAGGGCAAGAGGCATGCTGATCTTCGAGTACAAGCTAGATGGCTCCAAAGCGCAATATGCAGCTATCGATGAGGCTGTGCGTATTGTGCAGTTCATTCGAAACAAGTGCTTGCGCTTGTGGATGGACGAGCGCGGTGTCTCTAAGAATGATTTGCAGTGCTATTGTGCTCGGCTTGCCAAAGAGTACTCGTTCGTTGGTTCTCTCAATTCCCAGGCACGTCAAGCCAGTGCTGATCGCGCATGGTTTGCTATCTCGCGTTTCTATGACAATTGCAAGAGCCACAAGCCTGGGAAGAAAGGCTATCCCAAATTTCAGCATCATAACCGCTCAGTCGAGTACAAGCAAACGGGATGGAAGTTAGAGCCTGATGGGAAGCATATCACCCTCACCGATGGCTGTGGGATTGGTCGGCTGCGCCTGGTTGGGAATGCTAAGCAGAAGATCGAAGCCTTTCCTGTCAAGCAGATCAAACGTGTGAGGATTGTTCACCGGGCTGATGGCTACTATGTCCAGTTCGGAGTCAAAGCTGAGCGTGTCATCGTACATATTCCAACGGGAAAACAGGTCGGCATTGATGTCGGGCTGAAAGCATTCTATACCGACTCTGAGGGCAATACCGTAGAGAACCCACGCCACTACCGTAAAGTGGAAAAACGCTTAAAGCGGTTGCATCGACAGTTCTCCCGCAAGCACAAGAAGAGTAGCAACCGCAAGAAAGCCAGAAAACAGTTAGCTCAAGCGTATCTGAAAGTGCAACGGCAGCGTGAAGACTTTGCCAGGAAAATGGCAAGCACGCTTGTCTCATCTCACGATTTGATTGCCTATGAACACTTGCAGATACGTAACATGGTCAAGAACCACCATCTTGCGAAGTCAATTCATGATGCTGGTTGGGGAACGTTTATCCAGTGGATAAACTACTACGGCTCACTGCACGGAGTTGCTATCGTGGCTGTTCCACCTCAGTATACAAGCCAGCTGTGTAGTGCCTGTGGCACGATGGTCAAGAAGTCTTTGAGTGTGCGTACACACGTCTGTCATGGCTGTGGTGTCGTGCTAGACCGTGACCACAATGCCGCGCTCAACATCTTGCAATCAGCACTAGACCGTACCCTGGGGCACAGGGAAACGGGCAAGTTTGTCTTGCAAAACGCCTGGGGACAGGCGGCCTCCTGTGGCGACTGAGCAATCATCGCCATTGCGCTGCCTGGTGGAACCAAGAACCCCCGCGTATTTATACCGGGGAGTGTCAGGACTAGAAACAGCAATCAAATGCACATCACTAGAGTAGTGAAGACAATTTCTCTTCAACCGTTAGGGTCGGCGGGGTCGATTCTATGCTGGGAGAGTATACCAAAGGAGAACAACTATGTTAAGAAGGCGAGTCATAGGCCGGAGGATAGTGAGAACCGCCGCAGTAGGCGGTGTCGCCTATGCAGCAGGCCATCACATGGCCACCAAATCGGCGGCGCAACAGCAGCAAGAGGCCGAGCAGAACGCACAGATAGCCGACCTGCAGCAGCAGCAAGATATGCAGCAGCAAGCAGCGCAGCCAGTGTACCAGCAACCGGCTCCACCTCCACCGGTGTATCAACAGCCAGCCCCTCCACCACCAGCGCCGTCTACTGGCTTGACTGATGACAGCATTGCGCAGTTAAAGCAGCTTGGGGAGTTGCATGAGTCGGGGGTTCTAACCGATGCCGAGTTTGTTGCCGCGAAGCAGAAGATCCTGGGTAACTAAAAATCAGTCAGGATGGCTCGACAGCTGTTCCGCGAAGGAACGGCTGTCTTGCTTTGCGAAGTCGTAAGAGAAGTTGCCTTTGAGTGAGAATGAGGGCGTTTCATTACTCCGACTCCTCCCAAAGATGAGCTAAAAGACATTGGCACCATCAAACGTGATTTCCATCCGCGAGAAAATGGAGCAATGTACTCGTTATGTATTCGCAATACTCGCACGTAGACTTGAAAGCAAAACAGCGTCGGACCAACTTGCTGTCACCAGGCAACAGTTTACCTACCATCCGCGGCAAGCTCTCCAGTTTCTTCTCCACAAGAAATCAACTATGGAATAATTCACAGCCCCTGCTGATACACCTGAAACACCTGCAACTCTGAAACAGTGAGTCACCTCGACTCAAACTTGTCTGATACACCTGATACACCTGATACACCTGATACACCTGATACACTTGCAACTCTGAAACAGTGAGCCACCTCGACTCAAACTTGCCTGATACACCTGAAACACCTGAAACTCTGAAACAGTGAGCCACCTCGACTCAAACTTGCCTGATACACCTGATACACCTGATACACCTGATACACTTGCAACACTTGACATTCTGTGAGAGCGTTTCGTAACTCAGATTAACAGAACAGTTCTGAGCTAAAACAGGAACAAAGTATACTTTTCTAGCTCATCTGAAACAGAGTTAGGAGAGAAATCAGCCGAAGCGCTGAAGAAACTCTTGCTATAGTAATGAAAAAGGGTTAAGATAAGCCGAACAGGTGAAGGCACTCTCAACCGGGGAGCGCCTATCGTTATTATCCATCAGAAAGATAGAGGTGCTAGCATGTCTTCATTGCCTGAACGGCTCAACGCAGCGGTAGGCGGAGCATTCTCCGCGTCCACGTCGGTCTGGGTGAGGCGCTTCCTGATCATGCTGACGGTCCTGGCCGCTCTGGCCATTGTAGGGATCGTCTTCTGGTTTTTCGGCCTTATTGTGCACCCAATCATTTTACTCTTCCTGGGCACGACGCTGGCCTACCTGCTCTACCCGTTCGCCCAGCTCCTGCACCGCCACATGCCCAGCTGGCTGGCCATCCTGCTGGCCTATGTGATCGTCTTTGCCCTGATTGGTTTCGTGCTCTTTTATGTGTCGCTCAACGTTCTTAACCAGCTCACAACACTGGCCCATAACATCCAGACATTCTTCCAAAACTATCAAGCGGGCAAATATCCGCAACTGACCTCGACCCTGGACAGCATCGGCGTCACGCCATCGGTCGTGCAGGCCTCGCAACAGCAGTTGGTCAAGAATGTAGAGGGCGTCTTCAGTCAGTTCTTGCCGCTGGTGGGAAGCGCCTTCGTGTTCTTCATCGATGTGACGGTGGTCCTCATGATCAGCGCCTACCTGATAGTGGATGGGCCGCGGGTGATCAAGTGGCTCGAGAACCGGACGCCGATGAAGCGCCGGGCGCAGATCAGCTTTTTCCTGGTGACGGTGGATCAAAAGGCGGGGGGCTATATCCGGGGGCAGGTCTTCATGGCGACGATCATGTCGATCATGGTGACGATTGGAGCTATTGTGATCGGGGTGCCCTTCGCGGCGCTGATCGGGGTGATCGTGTTTTTCTTTGAATTCATCCCGCAGATCGGGGCGTACATCTCGGGGACGATCGGGGTGCTCTTCGCGCTGACGGCGGGGTGGCAGACGGCGCTGATCTATGGCATTTTTGTGAGTGTGTTGCAGGGAATAGTGGATGGACAGATTCTCGCTCCGCGCATTTTGGGGCATTCGGTGGGGATCCATCCGGTGATCTCGGTCTTTTTCATGTTTGTGTTCGGCACGCTCTTTGGGCTGTGGGGTGCGTTTCTAGCGGCACCGATCGTGGGGATCATCCAGGTGTTTGTGGTGGCCTCGTGGAAGGCGTGGCAAGAGAGGAGTCCCGAGCAGTTTCCTGAAGTGGAGGAGCAGAAGGATCAGGAGGAGCAGAAGGAGTTGAAAGATGTTTCCACTGCTGGGCAGGGTGTGGTGGAAACCTGAAGCGGGGTTCATTATTACCCGGTCGTAGGTGCGTAAAACTGGACTGCAGCTAATATGGAGGTATCTCTATGACCATAAATTGGGCCACAATCACCGCTCTTATCGGCCTGGTAGGCTGGATTATCCCGTTAGTGATGCTCTTCATCGTCCCAACGAACCGCAAACCATCATCGGCCACCGCCTGGCTGCTCCTGGTCTTCCTGTTGCCCTATCTGGGACTGGTTCTCTTCCTCGTGTTGGGGAGCCCCAAGCTGTCCAGGCGCCGCCGCGCGGAGCAACATACCATGGATAAGCTGCTTCACCAGGTTGTGGAGGAGTTCCAGCAGCAGCCGGAGCTGGCAGCGCTGCTCGACCCTCCTATCCCGCCGCGTGACGCTCCGTACGTCCAACTCAACAAGAATCTCGGCGGCATGCCCGCCATTGTGGGAAACTCCGTCGAGTTGCTTCACAACTACAATGCCGTCTTTGAGCGTATCGCCCAGGACATCGACAATGCTCAGAAGTATGTCCACGTCGAGTACTTTGCGCTGAGCCGTGACGAGGAGACCGAGGGCGTCTTTGCCGCGATGGAGCGTGCTGTCAGCCGTGGAGTCAAGGTGCGTGTCCAGATGGATCACCTCGGCTCGCGGAAATACCCCAATTTCGAGGACATGCGTGCGAAGCTCACGGCAGCGGGTATCGAGCAACACTTATTGCTCCCGTTGCATTTCTTCGGCGCCAACTACACGCGCATCGATCTGCGCAACCACCGCAAGATTGTGGTGATCGATGGCCAGATTGGTTACACCGGCTCGCAAAACCTGATTAAGCGGAACTACTTCCGCAAGGATGCCATCTACTACGATGAGTTAGTAGCGCGAGTCTGCGGTCCGGTGGTCGGCGAACTCGAGGCAGCCTTCATCACCGACTGGTACTCGGAGACCAGGGTCCTGCTCGACCGCAATACAGCGCCGGAGGTGACCTTCGAACCACGCGCGTGTGGGGAGATGCTCTGCCAGGTGCTGCCTAGCGGCTCGGGCTTCGAGAACGAGAACAATCTGAAGTTGTTCACCTCGCTGATCCACGCAGCCCGGCACACGCTCGTGATTACGAATCCCTACTTTGTGCCCGAGGATGCGCTGATGACCGCTATTACCAGTGCAGCACAGCGCGGGGTGGAAGTGACGCTCTTCAATTCAGAGGCTTCCGATCAGTTCCTGGTAAGCCACGCGGAGCGCTCGTACTACGAAGACCTGCTGAGGGCGGGAGTGAAGATCTACCAGTACAAAGCGCCGATCCTGCTGCACTCCAAGCATATCACTATCGATGATGACATCGCGGTAATTGGGTCGAGTAACCTGGACATCCGCTCGTTCCAGCTGAACCTGGAGGTGACGCTGATCTGTTACGACGCGAAAGTGGTCGCAGACCTGCGGCAGGTCGAAGCCGTCAATTTGAGCAAATCAAAGCCGGTGAACCTGGAGGAATGGGAGACCCGTTCGGTCAGGGAGAAGCTGTATGAGAACATATCCCGCCTGACGGCCGCACTGCAGTGACGCTCATACTCTCGTCCTTCTCAAATAGCCAACTTGGGCAAAATCGCCCCTTTGCATTGACACACACTTGTTGCTGCCTCTATACTGAGCATAATACAGCAGCATTTGGGACAAAGCAAGGAGAAGGTACTCCCATGTCATTTACCGCGGATGAATTACAGGCCTTCAATGATATATTGGATAAGAACCTCGCTGCGCATCGACGAGAGATGGAACATGTTTTTGATCAACGCATACAAACGCTGCGCCGTGAATTGGAGCGCCGCCTGAATACTCTGCAACAAGAAATGCTTCAAACTTTGACCCAGAAGCAGGCTGAACAGCAGAGAAGCTTACAAATTGAATTGGGCAATAAACTCAATACACAACAACTGAACATCACCCAGGCAGTTGACCGCGAGTTACAGCAGCGGCAGCAACAACAGCAGCCCCAAATTGAAAGCCTGGTAGACCGCGCACGCTCGGCCCAACTTCTGGCTATTGAAGAATTGCTCAATCAGCGGCTTTCAACGCCTGCTTTAGATGAATCAGCGGTGCAAATTGGTGGGCATCCACCGCATTTTGAGGCGATTGAAGTGCAGACCGAGCTACCCTGGGAGGATCTGATAGATATCTTCGGCAAGGTGCTGGACGAGCGTTTTGTCAAACTCAATGAAATCGCTCAGGCTACTATGCGAAATTGGGAACAACATCTCTCCGCGCATCTGCGGGCTATCCAAACGCAGCTGCAAGAAGGGGCTTTACACGCCAGGCAAGGGCAGACCCTTAGCGGGAACTTGACCAGTATGCAAGATGTATTTCAAAGCATTGAGCAACTTGAACGTCTCATTGAGTCTATGCAGGTAGCCATGACCTCTAATCACGCTCTCCTTTCTAATCGTCTGTATCATCACCAGCAGTTGCCTCTTGAGAGGGCACATCCAGGTAACCGCCCAGCTCCCCCTTCAGCGCATCCCAACGGCACAAATACCAACAGTCCGCTTTCGCTGCCAGAAGAACGCCCGGCGACATGAGCTATCTCACACACAAGTTAGGCTCCATACGTTATAATATCTACAGTGAGCTACCGTGCATTTATCCTGGCAGTTCATCAGAACTCATCCATCTCAAATTTTGATCAAGGAGCGCGTAAATGCCATCTGAAGAACGTTTACCTGAAGCGGCATATGTTCCCCCTTTATTCGATCTTGGCCTGGAAGTCGTTGACAAAGACGGAAAAAGACTCGGCAAGATAGAGGCTCGTTTCAGTCGCTACATCCTCGTCGAGCGTGGCGGCCTTTTCGTGAAAGCATACTATGTCCCTCATAATGCAATCAGCAGCTATGACGGGAAGGTGTTACATCTCTCATATAGTGAAGAGGATTTACGCAAAAAGGGATTTCATCAAGTTCCCGATGACTTGTATATCGAGACGCCCGAACCTGGTGTCACCGATCTCAGCGGCGTAGCACAATTTGCACGCGGCCCTCTCTCGCCGGCAGAGACAGGACATTATAACTACGGCAAGCATTATCCGGGTATCAACACTGATGCCAGTGGCTCATACCACCGTGAGGAGGTGGTTCCTCATCCACAAAAATATGTCGGAGAGAGCTCGACAATTAACTCCACTGATTTATCAATTGAGCCGCAGGATACCAGTTCAATTTGAGGCTATCTCTACTCGATTGAAGGAGATGCAGGATGCAAACAGTTGTCAGGACCCGCCAGGGGGCTGTGCATGGGAGCGCGGCGAATGGAGTGGCGGCATTTAAAGGAGTCCCTTACGCGGCGCCACCGATTGGTCCCAATCGATTTCAGCCGCCACGGCCAGCGGAGTCCTGGGATGGCGTGCGCGAAGCGCTCAGCTATGGCCCGACAGCGCCCAAGGCGCCATATGTTCCGCCCTACGATGTGCTTATACCGGAGATAGATATCCCCGGTGAGGATTACCTGAACCTCAATATCTGGTCCCCAGACCTGGGACAGGCGCGGCTGCCGGTCATGGTCTGGATTCATGGGGGCGCCTTTGCCAACGGATCGGGATCCGTGCCAGCCTATGATGGCACGCGTTTCGCCCGCGATGGAGTCGTCTGCGTCACCTTCAACTATCGTCTCGGAGCCGATGGCTTCCTCTTCCTGGGAGACGGCATTGCCAACCTCGGTCTGCTCGATCAGGTCGCCGCACTCACCTGGGTGCAGGAGAACATCGCCGCCTTCGGTGGTGATCCCACGAACGTCACGATCTTTGGCGAGTCGTCTGGCGGGATGAGCATCGCCACGTTGATGGCGATGCCCCGGGCAACAGCTCTCTTCCGCCGAGCCATCGCCCAAAGTGGGGCGGGCCATTTCGTCATTTCACCGGCAACAGCTCAGCGTATCGGCCAGTACCTGGCCGAGAAGTTGAGTGTCGAACCGACACGCCAGGCTATCGGGGCGGTTCCCATCAACCGCCTCGTTCAGGCCCAGCAGGAACTACGAAGTGAAATCTCCTCTAATCCCAGTCCGGCGCGCTGGGGAGAGGTCGCAGCCAACCTGATGCCATTCGAGCCGGTGATCGATGGGGACCTGCTGCCGGCACGCCCCATCGATAGTATTGCTGCCGGGGCCAGTGCCAATATCGATGTTCTAGTTGGCAACAACGCCGACGAGTGGCGATTCTTTCTGGTTCCCACAGGAATGCTCAACGTCGTCAACGAGGTCATCCTGAGCAGGGCTGTCGCCGCGTACGCACTACCGGTCGCCGAGACGCTGGCAGCCTACCGCGCCACACGCAAGGTCGCCACGCCGGGCGACCTGCTGGCGGCCATCGTCACGGACTGGTTTTACCGTATCCCAGCCATCCGCATGGCCGAGGCCCATGCGCAGCAGGATGCCGGAGCCACCTACATGTACGAGTTCGCTTGGCAGCCACCAACATTCGATGGACGCCTGGGCGCCTGCCATGCCTTGGAGATGCCCTTTGTCTTCGACAACCTCGACAAGGAGGGCTTTGAGGGGCTCGTGGGAACCAATCCTCCGCAACAGGTCGCTGATGCAATGCACGCCGCCTGGGTCGCCTTCGCCACCAGCGGCAATCCCGGCTGGCCGCAGTTCAATCTGAAACGAAGGGCAACGATGCGGTTCGATACCACCTCGGAGCTGGTGGAAGATCCGCTCTCGGCGGAGCGCCTCCTGTGGGAGGGTCGGCGCTAGTTTTTGCTACTACCCAAAGCGAAAAAGGTTCAGGCTGTCTCTCAGCGAGGCTTCTATGGGAACACTGACCCTCCATTGTCCACAGTGGAAGACGCAAGGCGCTGGTCCGCTACAGAAACCGGGCAAACAGATCACGTCGAACGCTGGTACGCTACCTTACGCCAGCGCTTGGGGCTCGCTTTGTGCGCAAAACGCTCTCCTTCTCCACATCGCTCGTGATGTATGAGGTGTACATGCGCCTCTTTCTCCATCGCTATAACCGGGAGTAGGCTCTCATTCTTATGTGAACCACTACCAGGAGATGGACAGCCCCCTTCTGTCTAGCAAACAGCCGTTTTACCATCTACTTCCTGGCATCCTCAGCTTAGCGTGCAGTTTTCACCTTTTGATCCACTGACCCTTATTTACTGGTAATTGTAGAAGCCCTTCCCACTCTTCTTACCATACATCCCTGAGATCACCATCCTGCGTAGCAGTGGCGGAGGCGCATACAACGGGTCCTTGTACTCTTCAAAGATAGCCTCGGCCGCCCAAAGCGTGGTGTCCAGTCCGATGTAATCCAGCAGCGTAAACGGCCCCATCGGATATCCACAACCAAGCTTCATAGCTGTATCGATATCGTCCCGCGTAGCCACGCCATTCTCAAGCATGCGGATGGCTGACAGCAAATAAGGTATCAGCAAGAAATTGACAATGAAGCCCGCCGTATCTTTCGCCAGCACCGTCGTCTTTCCTAGCGAGACAGCAAATTGACTGACCGTTTCAATGGTCTCTTCCGACGTTGAAATGGTCTTTACAATTTCGACCAGCTTCATCACAGGAACTGGATTAAAGAAATGGATCCCGCAGACCTTGTCAGGTCGTTTGGTAACTGCACCCATTTGCGTCACATTAAGGGAAGACGTGTTGGTCAAAAGAAGCGCCTCTGGCTTTACTATATGGTCCAGCGCCGAGAAGAGACGTAGTTTCTCCTCCATGTTCTCAAGGATCGCTTCAATCACCAGGTCACAGTTGGCGAAATCGGCCATCTCCAACGTTCCATGTAAACGAGCGCGATACTCGTCGACCTGTCCCTGGCCAAGCTTTCCCTTGCTTGCCAGGGTGTCCCAGGCGCCGTGGATGCGCTGTATGCCCTTGTCAAGCAACTGCTGATTGACTTCAAGCACGACAGTCTCGTAACCAGATTGTGTACAGGTCTGTGCGACGCCTCCGCCCATCAATCCGCAGCCGACGACACCGACTTTTCTTATAGCCATTGACTCTAGTTCTCCTTCTCTACAAAATCTCGGATTGCCCAACCTGGACCATCATCAATACCAAAAATAATCGTATAGTGGCTCAAGCTTGGGAAGTTAACAAAACTACAATTTTTTATACCACGCTGGATAGCCATCGCGGTTTCCTCTGGCAACAGTTGGTCGTTATCAGTAAACAATCCCTGACCCGCTCGCAGCAAGAGGGTTGGTACAGTCACGTCCTTCCACAGCTCCTCGGGTTTGAACTCATAAAAATTGTATATGCCATCCTTGATTATACCTTCGCGGTAGGCTTTTGAGACTACTGATCCATCACTCCTGTGGTATACGTCGTGTTCGGAACAGAGATCGATATAGGGGTTCCAGTAAGGTCCCAGGAATGGAGCTGCTTTTAGAAGTTGCTTATATTCCTCGAACGAGGCAAACGGTGTACCCAACCGACTAATGGAGGCAGTAAGCCAGGCAGGTTGTTCATCAATTGTTTTCCACGCTGCCGATGCGCCGGCATCGATTAAGACGAGTTTACTCAGTTTCTCTGGATAATGTACCGCGAAATAGAGCGCAATGTAGGCACCTGAGGAATGCCCAGCTATTACTGGACGATTCAGCTCCCATGCATCGATCAGCGCGGCTAGATCAGCAGCGTGGTTAAGCATGCTATATCCACT
>Ga0137379_10006463_pt1 | contig 11112 bp, 11 predicted proteins | sample SagtaG_18_FD_104812 | JGI IMG/M metagenome (GOLD analysis project Ga0137379, IMG submission 104812) | Vadose zone soil microbial communities from Sagehorn Ranch, Mendocino, California, USA - Sage2_L_80_16 metaG | ecosystem: Environmental > Terrestrial > Soil > Vadose zone | place: USA...
AACCTCCTCCCGCCAGGCCGAACTGCTCCGCCTCTTTGCACCTGGGTGACTGGCACCCGCGCTCATTCATGCGTCCTATCGGTGCAAATCGGGATACAACCAGGCCGCACCCAGAGCGGCTTGACCGGATGGTCGCGATGGCGGCAAGGCTTACCGACCGATAGCACTCTTCTGGCTGGCGTGACCGGGCTATGCCTCCGGTCTGGGATCTTCGTCCATCTCGTCGAGCTCGGGCTCAACCCCGCCTTCGCGGTGCTGTTCTTGCCTACGCAGAATCTCCCGCATCAAGGCAGCCTCGCGGGCCTCGTCCAGCACCTCAGGGCCGTGGCCTGGCTTCTCGCCGGAGCTGCCCGGCGCCTGCTCTCGCTCACCCATGGCCAGATCCTCCTCCAAGCCGGGGTTTCTGACTCAGCACCCAGCCAGAGCCATTGTCTCGCGGGATCGCCCGCGGCGCCCACGCGGCGAGATCCTCACCCACCATGCGAGAGCGGCGCACCATCCGCGGCATGACCGGGCGCGGAAGCTTTCGTCCCGGTTGCGGCCGTTCGCTGCGCCGCACGTCGACGGCGGTCGGCTGATAGCCGTCCGGTGAGCGCTAACGCAGTCATGCCACGAAGATGCAGAAAGGGTGACCAGCTAGGTCAGCGAAGACGTAGAGCGGCTCGCCGGGATCGTCGGTGCGGTCAAGCAAGAGTTCTGCGCCAAGGTCCTGCGCCCGCTCACGCTGTCTTTGCAGTTCACTGACGCTGCGCACCGTGAAGTCAAGGTGCATCTGCATGGGGATATCGTGCGCGGGCCAGGTAGTGCGCGGGAGGGAATCGACCTGCTGGAACGCCAGCTGGCGCACGCCCTGGGCATCCACGAGCACCAGCCAGTCCGCATCGTCGGATGTCCCGTCGGCGGGCGGTTCGTCACCGGGGCGGTACTGGAGCCCCAGCAGTTCCCGGTAGAACTCCGCGAGCTGCCGGGCATTGGTGGTATCGACAGCGGTATGGAGCAACCGTGGGTAGCCGGCCACGCGCCTCCTTCCGGAGCGGGTTCTCGCCGTCTCCTCACCCTAGGCAGCGACGTACGCATGACGACAGCGGACCACCACTCGAGCCGATTCCGGCGCGAGGCAGTGTCGCCCACAGCTCCTGCGCTGCAGCGCCCGCCAGCGTCAATGCGGCAGAATAGTACGCTTCTGGCCTGGGATGGCCGTCTGGGTTTTCTCAGCAGGCTCCCAGGCGATGTCAGACCCTGATGCGAAGCTCGGTTCATGCTGAAAGGAACCTTGCTGCCTGAAAGTCTGCGAGTTGGCGCTGACCTGCGCGTCGCCGGTCTGAGAGTGACGCGGCTGCGCCGGCAGGACTTCTCGGAGTCGATATCGGCGGCCCAGCCTCCGGTGTGGACGATCCTTGATTTCGAGGCGAATGTCATGCTCATTCACGCGCGGTTTCTTCCCTGCGCTCTTGGCCGACATGAGTCATCCTGGAGCCTGTGCTGCACGTCTCTCTGCCGAGAGCGACGATCGGGAGGGCCAGACATGAATGCAAGGCTTGACAGCCGAGCCCCGCTGGCACGGGAGCTTGCCGATGACAGAGCCAGCTAGCCAGGTCCTCCCGGGCCTCGCCAGGTTCCGCCGATGAGTCAGCTGCTGGTCCTGCGCGCAGGGCAGGTGTTTGACGGAGAGCGCTTGCGGGGCGCGGCAGGGGTTCTCATCCAGGACGGGAAGATCAGTGGCCTGGACACAGGTGGGGCACAGCCTCCTGTGGGGACAGAAGTTGTCGACTTCGGTTCAGATGCTTGCCTGCTGCCCGGGCTGATCGATGCTCACGTGCATCTTGCCTTCGATTCGTCGGCTGACGTGGTTAAGTCGCTGGCGGCTTGTGACGACAACGCCCTGTTGGAACACCTGCATGCAGCCGCGATCCGGGCCCTGCACGCTGGGGTGACCACGGTCCGCGACCTGGGTGACAGGAGATACCTGTCGCTGAAGCTGCGCCAGCGCTACGGGTCAGCCGCGCTCCCGCACATCCTGGCGGCTGGCCCGCCTATCACGACCCATGGGGGGCACTGCTACTTCCTGGGAGGCGAGGCCGAGGGCGAGGCCGCTTTGCGGGCAGCAGTGCTCGAGCGCACCGAACGGGGCTGCGACGTGGTCAAGGTCATGGTGAGCGGGGGAAACCTCACCGCCGGCAGCCGGCCTCACGAGTCCCAGTATGACCTGGCCACCCTGCGGGCCGTGGTCGATGAAGCCCACCGCGCGGGGCTGCCTGCTGCCGCGCACGTCCACGGGGCCCGGGCCGTCGCCGATGCTGTCGAGGCAGGGTTCGACACGCTGGAACATGTCACGTTCTTCACCGCCGACGGGGTGAGCGCCGATCCGGCCCTGCTCGACCGGATTGCGGCCAGCGGCGTGGTGGTCAGTGTCACGGCGGGCAATATCCCCGGCGCCGCCGCCCCGCATCCTGCCATTGCCCAGCGCATGGCTGCCATCGCCGCCAACCACAGCCGGATGTTCCGGGCCGGCGCCACCATGGTCCCCGGGACCGACGCTGGCGCATCGCCGGCTAAGCCGCATGACGTATTGCCCTATGCGCTGCAGGTACTGGTCGAACGGATCGGGATGACCCCGGTGCAGGCCCTGCGGTCGGCCACGTCCATCGCTGCGAGCGCGATCGGGCTGGCGGGGGCCAAGGGCCGGATAGCCGCCGGTGCTGACGCCGATGTGCTCGTAGTCCGGGGTAACCCTCTTGCTGATATCGGATCGGTTACACACGTAGTAGCCGTTTACCGGGCCGGAGTCAGAGTCCGCTAACAACCTGAGGCGATCTCACATCAGAAGCGCTGCCGCGGATGGCGCCTTACCGTCTGCGGAAAAGCTGGGTTATGCCCGCGACGACCGCTGTGGCCAGCACCCAGCCGAGGACGATCATCAGCCAGGTGTAGAGCATAAGCGGCACTCCCCACGGTTGGCTGTCGGAGTTGGGCAGCCAGTAGGTCGCCTGGCGCAGGTCGAGCCCGGGGATCAGGAGCTGGAAGGAGTAGACGAAGGGATTGAAGCACGGGTAACCGGGGTGGCAGGCGGGTGCCGGTGCCTTCAGGCCGCCGCCGGTCGAGTAGATCAAGCCAGCGCGTTCACCCAGGGAGTAAAGGAGCGCCCCGAACAGCCCCAGCACGAGCAGGGCCAGGAAGGGCCGGTGCAGCCGGTAGCCGTAGCCGACTGTCCAGTCCAGGAACCTGTTCCAGGTCCGGGCCCGGAAGCGGAGGTTGCCGCGTTTGCGCAGGTCCTGCAGGCTTGCGATGGAGACTTTCTCGGCGGTGCTTTCCTGGCCACTGAGCCGGTAGGCCTGGGCAAGCTGCTCGTAGGCGGTCCCGGCGTAGTCCCTTGTCTTGCCGAGCCAGGCGATGCGCTGGTCCACCGTTAGCTGGCCCTTGTCGTCCATGGTCGGGCGGTAGTTCAGGCCTGCCAGCACATAGATTCCTGCCAGCCAGCTTGTCATCGTGTCGTCGAGCCGGCCGATCTGGCCGAAGGACAGGTTGACCAGCCCTTCGGGTGATTGACCCATTTTCCAGATCAGGCGCCCGCCGACCTTGATCCCGCGCGCGTCCAGCCCTTCCCCGCCATGCAGCTGGGCGCTGCTGAAGTCCAGATCACGGGTGATGTCCGCATTGCGCATCCGCACCCGGCCGATAGCGCGAAAGCCTTCGTTGGCCAGTACGTCACCGGGCGTGATGAGACCGGTGAGGTCGAGTGCGGTGCCGTGCTGATTGTCAAAGAGCCCCTTGGTGCATACAAGCTGGCGACCGATCGTGGCCCGGGCGAAACGAACCTCGCCCATGGCCCGGAAAGCCTGATCCAGGTAGACGTTGCCCGGGGTGGTCATCCCGTCCGCGAACAGGGCACAGCCGCCGGGAGTAATGAACGACCCTGCGGTGCAGTTCAGCTCGCTCACGATGCCGGCACCGCGGAGGCTCACCGTACCAGCGGCGCTGAACCCCTCGTTGAGGAATACGGCGCCACCGCAGCGCAGGCCATCACAGTCGAGCGCGTACTCGCCGCTGCGGTCGTTCCTGAACTCGCCCCTGGTGGCGTTGAACTGGCGGCTGATCTCAGCGTCGTTGAACCGGACCTCACCGCAAGCGGTGAAGCCACGGTCGAGATAAACGTCCTCGGCTACGATCCGCTCCGCGTCCAGCGCCCGGCTGCTCGGATTGCGGAAGGAACCCTCGGTGCAGCACAGCTCGCCGGTGATGCTCGCGCCGACCAGCCGCACCGTGCCAGTGGCACGAAACCCCCGGTCCAGGTACACACCGTTCTGAGCGCGCAGCGCGTCCGCGTGCAGCGCACAGGTGGTGGCGCTGGCGAAGCTGCCGCCGGTCGCACGCAGCCGGCCGACCCTGGCCCACTGCACGCAGACCTCCCCGTCGGCAGAAAAGCCCTCTTCCAGCAGGACGTCCCCGCCCACCTCGATGTGGTCGGCGCTGATGCTGTAGCCTGACCGGTTACTGAAGCTGGCGCGTCTGCAGTTGAGCTGACCTTCGATGCGCGCGGAGCGCAGGCAGACTTCACCCAGGGCGTGGAAATCCTCGCCGTCCAGGAAGAGCGTGCCGCCCACCCGCAGGTCACTACCGCAGATCGCCTGCCCGCCCCGCGCCAGCAGGTGACTGCCCGACAGCCTCACGTCACCGCGTACCCAGGCCGATTGCAGGGAGATGAGCCCGACCGCAACATCCCGGATGACGAGGTCGGTCTCGCTGGAGAAATGGTCGGCGAGAACCGAGTCGATCTGGCCGCCATCCCACTCGACCGGCTTGTCTGCTCGGGCTCGCGTCAGGTCCACCCGGTCCTCAAACACGCAGCGGGTGAAATGAATGGCGTGCGCAAGATGGGCGCCAGACAGGTCAAGACGGCCGCGTACGCGACCGTCGGCCATCCGGATGCGGTTCCTGACCGGCCACTCTGGCCATGCGCCGGTGCACAAGGCGCGCAGCACTTCGGCGCGGATTACCGGCTCCTGGCCGTTCCTGTGCCCGCTCAGTTCGGCCTCAGCGTCCTCGGCTGCCGCCCTGATCAGCTCTCTCCGCCGCCGTCGGCGTCAGCAGGTTGGTATTGATACTCATGATCCAGCCCCCCAAACGGAGCCGCGCCATCCGGGCACTGCCGGGTGCGCCCGGCCGCGGCCGCATGACCCAGGGGCCTCGCCGGCGCTGGGCCTAGCCATCCAAGCGTCCGTGCCGTGACGCATTTCAGCAGCTTGCACACTTATCTAGACACGCGAATGCGCCACCAGATACATGCCGGTCGCCACAACGGTCACGCTGGCCGGTTCCGTGAGTCGATCGACGGTCAGACGGGCGAGTGAAACTGCCGTCAGGGTGATGGGACTGAGCTGAGCCGTTGTTATGTCAGGGCAGGAGGCGGCTGGCGTGCCGGGCGTAAATTTCCTGCATGCGGTCGGGGTCGGGCGGAGTGTCAGGGGTAAGGGCGGCGCCGATGTCGCGCATGAAAGCCAGGGCGGGTTGGGGTGGTGCCCAGATCCCCAGCACCAGGGCGCCCTCGCTGTAGGGATTACTGAAGCCGTGCCGGTGCCCGCGGGGCGCCACGAACATGGAGCCCGCTGCTGCTTCTTGCGGTTCATCGTCACCGGCTACTAGCAGCCGTCCGTGGAGCACGTAGATGGCCTCGTCGAATTCGTCGTGCGCATGGGGGATAGGCCCGGCGAAGTGAGCGGGGATGGTCATCTCCATCGCGGCGAATCCTGGCGGCTGGCCGTCATGGCCGGCCAGGATGTGCACCGGCTGGCCGGCGCAGGGGAAGCCCAGTCCCTCGTTGCGGTGTGTCGGCAGTGTTATGGCCTACTTCTACCATTCGCCGCTGCGCGCAGCCGTCGCCCGGACAGTCACAGCAGCTCGCTATGCGCCTCATACCTCCTTTAAGAGAAGACCGCCCGTTACATCTGACTACCTGGGATCCGCCCTTATCAAGGGCTGCTAAAGGAGTAATTACCGAAAGGCGCCCAGATCACCGGCGACATTCGCTTTCTTCCGGCCGTCGCGGACGAGAGAAATGACCGGCCTCGCGCTATAGTCTGGATTCAGCCATCCTGACCCTGGCTGCGTCGGCTGGCGCCGGCACGAGCGGCGCCGGCGCCGTCGGCGCTGCCACCGTCGGCTCCGCCGCCGATCATGGCACTGCAGCCGTTGACATCCTGTCGCTGCGGGCAATGCCGGCCGGGACGGTCACCTTCGGCCGGGGGAGCCATGGCCGCCTCACGGTTCATGCAGACATGTTCGGGCTCACGCCCGGCTCGTCGCACAATGTGGATCTCGTGATTCCGGGCCGGTTCCTGGCCGTCCGGTTCAGCACGCTCACGGCCAATAGCGTCGGCCAGGCCGACAGCACCCTCCAGAGCAAGTTCACGGGCCGTCTGCCGCGCGGGAGCCGCTTGGTGATCCGCATGGGAGTGGCGGGCGGCCGCGTCGCCAGGGAGCCGATCGCCAAGACCAGGCGGCTGAAGCATCCGGGCCGGTGGCCGCACCGGCTCACCGCGGTCGAAGTCAGCCCGCGCGGTATCAGCTATGGCACCCCGAGGGGATGGGCCGCCATCGCCTATAACGCCCACCGCCAGACGCTGACCGTCTTTGTCCACGCCAGCGGGATCACTCCCGGGCTCCACGCCGCCCACATCCACCTGGGCAGCTGCCAGAGCCAGGGGCCGGTCAAGTACATGCTGCGGGACCTGGTCGCCAATCGCCATGGCAGGATCGTGCACGCAGTCCGGGTATTCACTAACGTGACCACGCCGATACCAGCTCATGGCTGGTACCTCAACATTCACCAAGGGAACAGCAGCGACATCCTCAGCAACGGTCAGCCGACCATTTTCTTCCGCCCGCTCATCTGCGCGAACGTCAGGACCGGCTCTATCTTCTCGATTTCGGGTAACTGGATAGGTCCCCGGTTATTGCCCTAGGCGCTTGGGCCTCTCCGAACGACAAAAGGTTGTCGATGTGGGTGTGGAGATCGTCGGCGCCGTGCAGACTTGAAGGAGTGCCGGGTAGCGGGCGCAGATGCCTGGTCCGCTGCGGACTATAGGGTGCCCACGCCCGGCGCTGCAGCCAGCACGAATACGGCGAGCGGATCAAGACGGTGGCCTCGCAGATGCCTCGTCCCCACCTGGGACCAAAGGGCGCGGCTAGCGGATGATGTCTACCGCTCGGGTGACGGCGGTCGGCTATGGCGGATCGCGTTGCTGTGCTGCCCCGAAGGGGCCACTCCTTCCGGGCGAAGTCCCGGACGGAGCGTAGCGATCCTTGGTCGCTAGCTTCTGGTACGGCAGCCGCCATTTATTAGCTGACCAGGGCGATCTCTGCGTCGTGGGCGAACATCCGGGTGCTGCTAGGCGGGCAGGCGTGCCCGGAACAGATCCGCGTTACGTTCCAGGTGCGCCAGCTCCGCCAATCCCCAGTCCATCGCTCCCCGATCCGGCGCGACGACCGCCTGGAAGTTCCGGACGGTGGTCAGCATGGCATCCACGAGGCCCGGCCCCGACCAGCCGTAGGCGTCGGCCGCTACCCGCAGCATGCGCGCGGCCGGCTCGCCGTCGCCATAGACGGCTGGATGCACAAATGCCCAGAGGAAGTCGGCGAAGTTGGCCAGCCTGGTTCCCGGGCTCGTCCCGTCCCAGTCGATGATCGCGACCGGGATCATGTCGCGGAAGATGAAGTTGGGCTGGGACAGGTTCGGGTGGCAGGCAACCTCGGAGCCGGCGGCAAACTCGGTGCCCTGGGTGAGGTCGTGCACCGCGCGCACCAGCCGCGCCCCCGGCCTGCACGCCCTCCTCGCTGAGCGAGAACCCGTTGTGGGGCGGCGCGAAGCCCTCGATGAACGACAGGATCTCGCGGCGGCGCGCGTCGATTCCCAGAAACCGCGGCGCGCCGTCGAACCCGCAGTTCCCGAAGTGGGTAAGCAGCCGGTGAATGCGCCCGGAGCCGGGCGTGAGCGGCCGGCGTACCGTATCGCCGACCCGCACAACGCCAGGGGTGTGGCCGCCGGTGAGCGGCAGCTCCGGTTCCGCGGCCCCCATACCCGCATCATCGCAGGCGCGCAGCTACGGGACCGCTGCGTGGCGGGGTCCCTAGGACACCGGGTACTTCTGGTCTAGGGCGATGTTCAGCAGTAGCACATTCACCATCGGCTCGCCGAGGAACCCGATGGTCCGGCCCTGGGTGTACTTCGCGACCAGCGCCCTGATCGCGGCCGGGCTGACCTGCCGGGCCGCGGCGACCCGGTTCACCTGGATGGCCGCGTTCTGCGGGGAGATACCCGGGTCCAGGCCGGAAGCGGAGGCGGTGACCGCGTCGGCGGGTATCTGCGAGATCTTGACGTGGTCGAACGCCGCGATCTGGTGCTGGCGCTGCTTGATCAGCTGCACCTCGGTGGGGTTGGTCGGGCCCAGGTTCGTCGCGGCGGAGAACAGCGGGTCGCAGCCGTAGTCGGTCTTGTCGCCGCTGGTCGCGTTGGATGGCCGCGGCTGGAAGTACTGCGGCAGCGGGCTGCCCTTCGCGTCCACGAACTCCTGGCACAGCAGGCTGGATCCGACGACCCGCCCGTTGTAGCTGACCAGCGAGCCGTTGGCCTGCTTGTGGAAAGCCGCCTGGGCGATGCCGAGCATGACCAGCGGGTAGATGATCCCGCAGATCACGGTGAACAGGAGCAGGCCGCGCAGCGCGGCGATGTGCTGCCTGACGATGCCGGGAAGGCGATTCATAGGAGGGTCACCTGAATCCTGGGATGAACTGAATAATCAGGTCGATGATTTTGATCCCGGCGAACGGGATGATCAGCCCGCCGACGCCGTAGATCCACAGGTTCCTGCGGAGCATCGAGGTTGCCGAGGCCGGCCGGTACCGCACACCGCGCAGCGCCAGCGGGATCAGCGCGACGATGATCAGCGCGTTGAAGATGATCGCCGAGGTGATCGCCGACTCCGGGCTGTGCAGGTGCAGGATGCCGATCTTGGCCAGGCCAGGGAACGCGGTCGAGAACATGGCCGGCAGCATCGCGAAGTACTTGGCCACGTCGTTGGCGATCGAGAACGTGGTCAGCGCGCCGCGGGTGATCAGCAGCTGCTTGCCGACCTCCACGATCTCGATGAGCTTGGTCGGGTTGGAGTCCAGGTCCACCATGTTCCCGGCCTCCTTGGCCGCGGAGGTCCCGGTGTTCATGGCCACGCCGACGTCGGCCTGGGCGAGGGCCGGGGCGTCGTTGGTGCCGTCCCCCGGTCATCGCGACCAGCTTGCCGCCCTCCTGCTCCTTGCGGATCAGCGCCATCTTGTCTTCCGGTGTCGCCTCGGCGAGGAAGTCGTCCACGCCGGACTCGTCCGCGATCGCCTTGGCGGTCAGCGGGTTGTCACCGGTGATCATGACGGTCCTGATGCCCATCCTGCGCATTTCGGCGAACCGTTCGGAGATGCCCTCCTTGACGATGTCCTTGAGGAGGATCACGCCGAGCGCGCGGGCGGTTCCGTTACCGGTCGCACCGTCCACGGTCCGCTCCGCGACGACCAGCGGGGTGCCGCCGGCGGAGGAGATCCCGTCCACCATCGGGCCAAGCTCGGCCTCGGGGGTACCGCCGTTCTCCCGGATCCAGGTGCTGACCGCCGACGCGGCGCCCTTGCGCACCTGACGACCGTCGGCCAGGTCAATGCCGCTCATCCGGGTCTGCGCGGTGAACTCGACGAACTCCGCGCCAGGCAGCTCGCCCGGTTCCCGTTCGCGCAGGCCGTACTCGTTCTTGGCCAGCACCGCGATCGAGCGGCCTTCCGGGGTGTAGTCGGCCAGGCTGGACAGCTGCGCGGCGTCGGCCAGGTCGGCCGCCGGGACGTTGCCCACCGGCAGGAACTCGGTGGCCTGGCGGTTGCCGATGGTGATCGTGCCGGTCTTGTCGAGCGGCAGGGTGTTCACGTCGCCCGCCGCCTCGACCGCGCGGCCGGACATGGCCAGGACGTTGCGCTGGACCAGGCGGTCCATGCCGGCGATGCCGATCGCGGAAAGCAGCGCGCCGATCGTGGTGGGGATCAGCGCGACCAGCAGCGCGACCAGGATCACCAATGACTGCGGTGCCTTGGAGTAGAACGCCATCGGCTGCAGCGAGATCACGGCCAGCATGAAGATGATCGTGAGCGCGGCGAGCAGGATGTTCAGCGCCAGTTCGTTCGGCGTCTTCTGTCGCTGCGCCCCCTCGACCAGGGCGATCATCCGGTCGATGAAGGTCTCGCCCGGCTTGGAAGTGATCCGCACCACGATCCGGTCGGACAGCACCCGGGTGCCGCCAGTGACCGCGGACCGGTCGCCGCCTGACTCGCGGATGACCGGCGCGGACTCGCCGGTGATCGCCGACTCGTCCACCGAGGCGATGCCCTCGACCACGTCACCGTCGCCGGGGATGATCTCACCGGCCTCCACGACGACGAAGTCGCCGAGCGTGAGCTGGGTGCCGGGCACCGGCTCCTCGCGGACCTCCTTCTGCCCGGGCTCCCAGCCGGCCAGGCGCCGGGCCACGGTCTCCCGCTTGGTCCGGCGCAGCGTCTCGGCCTGCGCCTTGCCGCGGCCCTCGGCCACAGCCTCGGCCAGGTTGGCGAACACCACGGTCAGCCACAGGAAGACCTCGATCGTCCAGTTGAAGATCGAGGGCTTGGTGTTCGCGGTGTACAGGGTCAGCACCGCGCCGACCTCGACCACGAACATGACCGGGTTCTTGATCTGGACCCGCGGGTCCAGCTTCTTGAACGCGTCCGGAGTGGACTTCCAGAGAATCTTCGGGTCGAGCAGGCCGCCGCTGACCCGGCTTGGCTGGGCGCCGCCCGCCGGCGCGGGAGTGCCGGCCGGCGCCCCGGGCGTGGTTGTCACAGCCATCAGTGCAGTCCTTCTGCGAACGGGCCCAGCGCCAGGGCCGGGAAGTAGGTCAGGCCGACGAGGATGAGGATCACGCCGACGAGCATGCCGACGAACAGCGGCGTCCTGGTGTCCAGCGTGCCCGCGCTCACGGGCACCGGTTGCTGTCTGGCCAGAGACCCGGCCAGGCCGAGGGCGAATATCTCCGGCGCGAACCTGCCGAGCAGCAT
>Ga0137379_10006470_pt1 | contig 11106 bp, 10 predicted proteins | sample SagtaG_18_FD_104812 | JGI IMG/M metagenome (GOLD analysis project Ga0137379, IMG submission 104812) | Vadose zone soil microbial communities from Sagehorn Ranch, Mendocino, California, USA - Sage2_L_80_16 metaG | ecosystem: Environmental > Terrestrial > Soil > Vadose zone | place: USA...
CCGCGAAAACAGGGCGACGCTTGCACGCCGTTGAATTCTCGCCCGGTCACGCGAATCATCCCATCGCCCCAGAATCGATTCTGGAAAAAGTCCGGCTCGGTGCGCCGAATGAAATCCTTTTGTTCACCATGATCCGGCGCGTTTGGTTGAACTACGAAGCGTTGAGAGAGATCGTGAGCGCCAGGACGGAAGCTGCCGCCGTGCCGATTGAAATCGAGCTTTTCCGTCATGTCGTTAAACGCCCAGACGCTGTGACATTGCCCGCAGGCAAGCCCTGACTCTGGACCTTTCAAACTGGCAGGATTGGTCACCGTCGGATCGGACTTTGTTGTGAGATGAATTTTGAATCGGTGAATCGGATTACGGTTGCGCTCGACGTGTTCCCGGCCCTCGCTATGGCAGGCTTCGCATGCGATCCCCAACTCGGCCACCTGTGAATCCCACTTGTTGCCTGCGACAAAACGGGACTGGCCCTGCGTAACGTGGCAATCCATGCACGCACCATTCCATGCCCCCACAAAATAATATTCTTTCACATTCGGCGGCATCAGGAACGTTTCGTTCACTGGCGCCCATATTTTTTCAGCAATAATGTAGGCGAAGGGAAATTGCTGCAGGGTGCGGCCCTCGCCCGTCTCCAGCCACAGGATTTGCAGCGTGTGCGAACCGGTCACGAGTACGACTTGCCGCGCTTCGCCGTAACTGCCGCCTTCCGGTCGCACGCGGACAAAGAATTTATCGCCGTGCCGCTCTCCTTTGTATTCACGGCCGTTGAGTGCAAGTTCGAGCTTGGCTGTGTCCTTCGGCAGACTCTCCGGGGTCGCCACCTGTGTCATGGTGCGATGAAACGACGCGTGCCAGCTCGCATAATTGCCGGGATGACACGCGCGGCAAGCGTTTGAGGTCACATAACCGGCGATCTGTGACTGGACAGGGCGATTCTCCGGCGGTAAAGCCTCCCACCTGAATTCGTGGAGCGAAATCAATGTCAGAGCGCTTGCGGCTGCAATCGCTGCAATAACAAACAGCCCCTGCCACCAAGATCGAGACAGCTTCGGCACAATTTCTCGGATCGATATTATGGAAAGCGAGACGCGCGGGCAAACCCTCCTTGTTTGCAATCTACTGCATGCTCAGCGTGTGAAAAAAGGAACGGCGCCCATGTAATCACTCGAATCGCAGTCGCATTGTCTAAACGGGGTCCAATCTGCGGAACGTGAGATTCCGTCCACAGATTGATCACTCGTCGCTTTTCTGAATATTTTCTCAAGTCATCTCCATCGTATTTCGGAGTCCTGGCTGCTTTAAAACTCACTAGCGGATGGACACGTTCGGGACACCAGCCACCCTTTGTGAAAAGGGAGGCTTGCATCCGCTGGAGCTGCGTAAACTCACTGAGCGTGATGGTATCCGGGTGATTCTCTCACACGACGCACGGATTTTGAATTGTGAGAATGTCCGGATTGTGCAAGCTGCGGTCGGGCCGTCGCGGTCTTCCTTTCGTTGCTTAATTCACGCACTACATTTGTCTGTCCGTTTCGTTGAAAGGGATCGTGCGCTCGACGTTGCCAGTTGAATCGAGAATCCGAATCTCGCCTGAGCGAAAACTCGCACGATTCTGCGCATAATTGATTGCCCGATCTTCCTCCGGGAATACAGGCTCGACGCCGGGAGCCTCGAAAACTTTCCAGCCCCACGTGTGAGGTCTAATTTCAATCACTGTCATCGTGCGTGACTCTTTCAAGTTCGAGAAACGCGGTCAGCTTTTCGTCGGCAGTAACGATGAATCTCTTTCCGTTGTTGCGATGCGCGTCCGCTGTGAAAAGCAAGCGGCCAATTGAATGAATGTGAGATGAACAACCCCAACTCCAACCGGCTTTGCTCAGATTGTCAGCGATGAGCTCCCAGTACTTCATCGGTGCCGAGCGTGGTTGCTGTTATCAGAACAAGCGGAATTGAGCTTTACCGTTTTTCCGGCGCGAGGGAGTCGACGATTTTCTCAAAGCGCGGATCGCCCCGCAGTGAATCCCACTCAGGATCGAGACGTAGCGCGCCATAAGTTGGCCCGCATGGAATTTTACTGACCGTCGCCAAGTGTTCCAAGGCGAGATCTTTCTCGCCGGTGAGTGCGTAGATGCTGGCGAGAATGGTGATCAGCCTCACGCCATCAAAGGCATCTTTTGAAACTGGAACCATGTCGCACGCGGTGCGGCCCTCACGGATTGCCTTCTCTTTGTCCCCTAGCTCGGCGTCGATGAGCGCCAACACACTCAGCGGTTTCGCGTTTTGCGGTTGAGTGCGGACGAGTTTCTCGGTTTCAGCGCGTGCAGCCATAAAAGCGGCATGTGCGGCAGGCGCGTCTTGTCGCAGTTTGGCCAGTAACCCTTCATGCCACGCGCGCGGGGCAAGGTAGTCAGCTTTTCTAATGTAGCTTTCGCTGGGAATATTCGCGAACGCGCGTGCAGCCGCGGCGGGGTCACGCTCGCGAAGTGCAAGTTCAAACGAGATAACGGCCGCTTCGGCTGCTGACGCCGGGCCTTCGGCTTCAATTGTGTTCAGCACAGCGCGCAACGGCACTATGTCCGCGTGCGCATCGACCCCGATCAACGCTGGATATATTCGCATGGCAGAGCTGCGTGGTTCCACCGCTAGCGCGCGATCGAACACTGCGATCGCCTCTCCGTATTTGCGTAAATTGAAATAACCCTCCCCCAGCTCGACGAGCGTGCTCACATTCCGAGGGTCCAGCTCCACTGCGTGTTCAAGATTCCGAATCCTTTCGTCCCAGCGTCCTTGACGCCGGTCAATTAAACCGAGGAAGTAAAAGATCTCTGCGTTGTTAGGCAGTGCGTGTTGGGCTTTGGCCAGTTCCTCTCGCGCCCGATCGTAGTTGCGATAACCCCAATAGAAGTGAGTCGCCTGCGCGAGATGCGTCTCGCCGGCATCGGGTTGAAGGGAGCAACGCGGGGAGAGGGGCTCGCGCGTGCGCGCTACGATCTCCTGGCGTGCCCGGTGGCTGCGCAATTACGCCATGAGCGGGTCCAAGGTGATGGCCTGTCGAAACGCGCGTGTCGGCCATTCGACAGTAGATTATCACCTCAAAAATGATCCTGACTTCGCTGCACAAGCCGAGGCAGCCAAGCTGCACGCAATCGAGCTCCTGTTCACCCGTGCCATGCAGCGAGCCGTGGAAGGCGACTGCGAGCCTGTGTATTGGCAGGGGATCAAAGTCGGGCACGTCCGCAAGTTCGACTCGCGTCTCCAGATCGAAATGCTGCGTGCCCTCATGCCAGACAGGCGCTTGCCCTCATGCCGAAGGCGGGCGACCCCGACCCGGACCCCAAGGAATGAGTTTGTGTAATTATTACACACGGTTTTGCTGATTTTGAACGACTTACGCAAGGCGACCCGTCCTCGCCAAGCGTAACGGTGGGGCACACTGGCTTAGGCCATCGACCCCGGTGTGCCTCATCTAACCTTATGAATGTCCCTTGTTCGATCGACGAGACGACGCTCGACGGTGACTACGGCGAGGTGGAGGGCGTCTGCGCCGAGTGTAGTAGGTGCAGCCACACCACCGAGAGCTTCGGCACAGGCGACGCCAGTAGGCGTAGGTGTCTCGCCCTCATGCGCGATGAATGTCCTAACGGTGAGGCCAACTACTACGAGGACAGCGACGGCACGCCTTGAGCTGGGCGTGAGGGACCAAGGCACACCCATTAGCCGGCCCAAGGAATTCTTTTGGGTTAAGCTATTAGCGGCGACGCCCACTTTTTCGCCTGGCGCTGCGGGCGATCATGTGAGCGGAGCAACGGGGGGAGAGGGACTCGCGCGTGCGCGTTGCAATCGCATGGCGCGCCCGATGGCTGGCTGTTCACGGCATAAGTGGCTCGAAGGCGATTGGCCGTGTCGATCGGCAAAGGTCGGCCATTCGACGGCAGCCTACCAACTCAACAACGATCCCGATTTCGCAGCCCAAGCCGAGGCAGCCAAGGCGCACGCCATTGATCTACTGCATACCCGTGCTTTCCAGCGATGCCTGGAGGGCGACATTGAACCGATATACTGGCAGGGCATCGTCGTCGGCCACGTCAGGAAGTTCGACACCCGATTACAGATCGAGATGCTCAGGGCGCACATGCCGGCCACCTTCAAAACGCCTGGGCAAGCGCCGGTCAACGTCTCGACGGGCGACAAGATACTCGTGATGGACGAGGTGACGCGCGCGAAGCTCATCGAGAAGCGGCGACAGGCGCTCGCTCTTATGCCGAAGGCCACCGATGAGGACCCCGCGACCTGACCTTTGTCGCGTTACGCGACACCCTTTCGTTGATTATGAACACTTTACGCCAAGGCGACCCGTCCTCGCCGAGCGTGACAGGTGGGAGCACACGGCTTAGGCCATCGACCCCGTGTGCCTCATCACCTCATGCTCGACGATGAGCGCATCAATAGGTGACGAGGGGACAGGACCACGGCACGCCTTGAGCTGGGCGCGAGGAGAAGGGCACGCGCATGGGCAGCGCAAGGAATGCTTTGGGCAATCTATTAGCGGCGACACCCCTTTTTTACCCTGGCGGTGCGGACGGAATAATGATTACAAGCTTCAAGCGTTCCATCATCCTTTTGTGGGTGACAGGCGAAGAGAAAGGGCTTCTCGGCTCTCGCTATTTTGCGGAATATCCTACAGTCCCAGGTAGATCGATTGTGGCGAACATTAACACAGACATGCTCATTGCGATCATTCCGCTGCAGTCATTGACCATCTACGGTATCGGCGAGTCGGACCTCGGTGAATGGGCCGCTGAGATTGCGAAACGGCACGGCATCGAACCCCAGGACGACCCCAGACCGCAGCGCAGTATCTTCATCCGCAGCGACCAATACAGTTTTATTCGCAAGGGTGTACCGGCGGTGCAATTGGATGTGGGCTATAAGCTCGATACACCACAGCAGAAATTGATTGATGAGGTGGCTGCACCAGCGTTATCACGCGCCATCAGACGACCTGCAGCAGCCTGTCAACTTTGAAACGGTCGGAAGATTCGAGGGCCTCGTTTGGGATCTACTCGCCTTCATCGCTGACAACGAGAAGATTCCCGAATGGAAGCCGGACAGTTTTTTCAAGCGCTTCGCTCGGGATTAGCGCAAACGTTTTGAGAGCGTTCGGGGGTTATCTGTTATCACGGGCATTAATCTGGAAAAATCCTCGGCGAGCAAGCCGTGAATCCGCGCAACTTCTTCGCCGAACTCAAGCGGCGCAATGTTTACAAGGTCGCGATCGCCTACGGTGTCGTCGCATAGCTCTGAAAAACGGAACAGCTCTCACTTTTACTTTGACAAGTTCCTTTCGGGGGGGTAGCGCTGTGCCACCAGGAAATGTTAATGGCCACTCAGCGAAAACTGATCTTCCGGTTCCTGATCCTCGGTCCCATCTGGGCGTCACAAACACGGAGGTAACATCTAGTGGGCCTCGTTTGCCAGTTGGTGTTTCAGCCTGTTATCAAGCTGATCCAGATCGTCGTATCTGTGATCGAATTTATCCTCGTTCAAATCTGCCGGCTCATCCAGGAACTCGTCAACGTCGTCACGCAAGTCCTGGAGTACATCTGCAACAACGTAGTCCACACGGTGTGCAACGCGGTCTGCAGCGTTGTATGCGGAATCTGCGATTTTTTCTGCGGAATCTTCGGATGCGACTGCGGCTGCGAGAACATATGCAACTCCGTTTGCAACGTCGTCACCGACGTCGTCTGCGGATGGACGTACGTTCTGGAAACTGTCCTTCAGTTCGTCACGCGCCTCGTCTGCAACTACATCGTCCAGGCCATCATAAGGCTGTTGAACGTGATCGAAGCCATCGTGACGATGGTCTTGACCTGGGTCTGCTCGCTGATCGATATCGTCATCCGCTGGCTCCTGTGTATCACCTACCTCGCCGAAATCCTCAATAACACGAAGCCGCGCCGCTTCCGGGTTGCACCCAAGATCATCCGGAACAACAAGGGCTATTCCGACTGGTTCGTCTATGTGAACAATCCGAACCCCGACGGAACCGTCGACCAGAATGTTCAGGGATACATCCTGAGCGATAAGGGCAGACCGCTCATGCCCGTGGTGGATTCCCACTCGGGCGCCATCAGCTATTTCGAAGTCACCACCCGCGGCAACTTCATCACCGGCATTCTGAAACGGAGAGAGGGCCGCGAAGGAGAATTCGTGCCTGGCCAGCCATTCCTGTACTACCCGTACAAGGTGATGGAGATCGCCAGCCACCTCTTCGGTGACATCTTCGCTACCGATCCAGCCGACGACGGCCGCGGCACCGATGTCCACAAGAATCTGTTCACCTATAGTCCAAATGTTCAGGCCTGGCTAGACGGCAACGCTAAATTGGCCACCAACAATTACAACAAGTGGGCTGGAAAATATACTGCCGCGGGGGGGTCCGACTATTTCGGCGACATGTCGATCTCTGACATGGGTATCCGCGTCGACACCGACTCAACTTGCAGCCATCCCACGAATACCTTCCTCCATTTGGTGAATGACATTCAATTCATCGCACCCAACACCGATATCGCGGAAAACATGACCTGCGGCCCGGGCCAAACCCTGACGCTCGACCAGACGAACTTCCTGATGTTGAACAAGGACAGCGACGGCACTGCCGTTACTACGTATTTTGTGTCCAAGTATAACAGTGATGAGTCATCGGTCGGCTGCAACGATCTGCTCGGATACACGGTTGTTACCTTTGAGGGAAATGATCAGCCGATCTTCATCGCGATGAAGGTGCTGCAGTTTGACGCGGACACCAACAAGATGATGGCCTGGATCGTTGAGAACATCTCCTCCACCAAGACCTCAGACATCGTGCGTGTGGGTGAGACGTACTTGCACGAGTGCGGACATCAGTGCGGCTTGCTGCATGACTCGGACGCGCCCGATTGCGAGAACAACACCACGCTGCACATTGCGAAGGTGATGAACCCGGATGCGAGCGTTCGCAGGGCCTTCACCCGGATGCAGTGGTGCCTGGTCCGAGGCACCTGGTACGTCACGTCCCGTTCCCTGTCCCCATTCACCAAGGCTCCGGAGCTGCCAGATTCTAACACCGTGCCTCCGCCGCCCCCACCGCCGACAAAGTGAGGATGGTCAATCCTATATCTAATAGGGCAAGCACCGACGGATGGTTAAACGCGATCTCCCGCCGCGTGCGCGAACGAGAAATTCAGCGGCAAGTGCTGTACAACCAGGTCCGGAAAGTAAGCGTCCGCCACATTCACTTGGGGAACTTTTTGGCCGACCGTCTCCCCACTCTACTTCCGGAGTTCCTAAAGATGATGATCGGGTCCCTGGTCGCCTTCTGGATTATCGGCAAACTGCTGGGGTACATCTTTCACGCGCGTCCGTTGTACACATTTGCAGTGTTTGGCCTCATATATTCCGTGCAGGCCACCTACTACAAATATCGGCTATCCGTGGACCCAGACTACAAAATCCCCAAGTGCCGATGCGTCGGTTATAGAGATGGCGATACAGAAAGGGTGCTGAAAAGCAAAGAGAGCGCGATTTTGAGAGTTCCGAACTCGGTGTTGGGCGCCGTGTTCTACTCCACGTTGCTGGTCTTGGCCTATTTGAAGCACACCGAGGCGGTGAGGCTAGTTGCGATCGTCGCCGTTGTGGTGAGTGCGTATCTAAGTTATGTAATGGTCGTCAAGATTGGCAGCCTGTGTGTCAATTGCATCAACGTCAGCGCATTAAATGTACTAATCTTATTGCAGGTCTTGCGCTGATTCGCATCGACCTGGCGCGAGAGTTTTCGAGGTCCATGGCGTGGAGCCTGTCTTCCTGGAGAAAGGTCAGGCAACCGACTCCGCAGAGAGCCGCGCGAGCTTTCACTCGGGCGAGATTCGGATTCTTGATTCAACCGGCAATCTCGAACGTCGGCTCCTCATCAGCCGTACCGTCTAGTTAGGCTGGGCGCCTTCAATCGTTGATTTGGACGTTGCGCGCGCGCTTTTCAAGTAACGTGCATCAAGGTAGAGTGCTGCCGTGACGAGCGCTTCGTCAAGGCGCGCAGAGTGAATCCAAAGAACTTCTTCGCTGAGCTGAAACGACGCAATGTTTACAAAGTTGCGATCGCCTATGCAGTCATCGCATGGCTACTCATGCAGATAGCGACGCAGGTTTTTCCGTTCCTCGAGATTCCAAACTGGGCAATTCGGCTGGTGATAATGATGATTGTGATTGGTTTTCCCATTGCCCTCGTGATCGCGTGGGCATTTGAGCTGACGCCGCAAGGACTGAGGCGAACGGAGTCTGCGAATGAATTGCCGAAAAGATCCGCGCGTAGTCGTGCCTGGATTTATGTTGTCATCATAGCCGGCGCGGTCTCGGTGAGTTTGTTTTTCCTCGGGCGTTACACCAGTTCAAAACAAAGCGCGGAGTTGCCGGCGAAATCGATCGCGGTGCTGCCGTTTGAAAACCTGAGCGGCAACCCCGAAAACGCATACTTTACTGATGGAATCCAGGAAGAGATCCTGATGCGTCTAGCCAAGGTTGCCGATCTGAAAGTGGTCTCACGGACGTCGACAGTGCGCTATAAGAGGTCGCCGGAGAATCTGACCGAGATCGCGACGCAGCTCGGCGTTGCAAACGTCCTTGAAGGCAGCGTGCAACGCACCGCCGACCGAGTGCACGTGAACGTCCAGTTAATCAAAGCGGCAAGTGACACACATCTCTGGGCGGAAGCGTACGACCGAAACCTGACAGACATTTTTGCCGTCGAGAGTGAAATTGCGAAAACGATCGCCGATACCCTACAGGCGAAGCTGACTGGCTCCGAGTGGAACGCAATCGCAGCGCAGCCGACCCAGAATACGGAAGCGCATCAGCTCTACCTGAAAGGACGCTATCTTTGGAACAGACGCACCGGCGAGAATCTCAAGAAAGCTCTCCCTTATTTCCAGCAAGCGGCGGAGAAGGACCCGAACTACGCGCTGGCCTACGTAGGCATAGCCGACACTTACGCTGTGATGCCCGGGTACTCCGCAGGATCGCCGCAAGACTGCCTGCCGCGCGCACGAACTGCCGCACAGAGGGCGCTGGAGCTCGACGATATGCTCGCCGAAGCGCACGCGTCCCTCGGTTTCATCCTCTTTCACTATTTCGAGTTCGCCGCATCAACGAAAGAGTTTGAGCGCGCTATTGAGTTGAATCCGAATTACCCGACAGCGCATCACTGGTTTGCTCGGACCGTTCTCCTGGCTCTCGGGCAGTTCGACCGTGCAATCGCGGAAATGAAACGAGCCGTTGAGCTCGATCCGGTTTCGCCGCTGTTTCATGCCGAGCTCGGCGGACTTTACATGATGGCGAGGCGATACGATGACGCGATTGCTCAACTGCGCGATACCGTTGAAATGGATCCGGAATTTTATTGGGCTCACCGGTTTCTGGGATTGGCGTTGGAATTGAAAGGGGCGACCGCTGAAGCGATTGCCGAATATCAAAAAGCATTCGAGCTAAGCGACGACCCGACTGTACTCGCCTTCATCGCTCATGCTGAGGCGAACACCGGACGACCGAATGAAGCGCGCCAGATATTGGCCCGGCTTACGGAAGCCGCTAAGACGCGTTATGTCTCCGCATACGCTTTTGCCGTAATTCACCTGGCGCTTGGCGAAAAGGATCAGGCGCTCGATTGGCTGGAAAAAAATGCTCGCGATCACGCCGCTCCCTATAGCAACCTCCTCAAGGTCGATCCGTATCTCGATCCCCTGCGTGGTGATCCTCGTTTCGAAGCACTTGTTTCCGCAATCTTGTCCGGGTCCGTAAAGTGATCTCGTGAGTTCGAGCGAGCGCCAATGAATCCGAAAAACTTCTTCGGCGAGCTGAAGCGACGCAACGTTTACAAAGTCGCCATCGCTTACGCAGTCGTCGCATGGCTATTGATGCAGGTCGCGAGTCAGATTTTTCCATTCTTCGAAATTCCGAATTGGGCTGTGCGTCTTGTGGTGTTGCTGCTCGTTATCGGATTTCCCGTGGCGGTGATTCTTGCCTGGGCATTCGAGCTGACGCCGGAAGGAATCAAACGCGCAGAAGATGTTGATCTTAGCAAATCGGTTACGCGCAAGACCGGTCGCAAACTTGATTTTTCAATTATCGCGGTCCTGTTGCTCGCCATTGCGATTCTGCTTTTCCAACGGCTTCATCCCAATGTTTCGCCGGCAGTTTCTTCATCTCTGAATAAAAGCATCGCAGTTCTCCCATTCGAGAATCTGAGCGAAGAAAAAGCGAACGCCTACTTCGCCGACGGTATTCAGGATGAAATCCTGACGAAACTCGCTGGCATCGGCGACCTGAAGGTTATCTCGCGTTCTTCCACAGCCAAATACAAAAGCACACCGGAAGACTTGAAGACAGTGGCTCGCGAACTCGGTGTGGCCACTGTGCTGGAAGGCAGCGTGCAAAAGTCTGGAGACAGAGTGCGGGTAAACGTTCAACTGCTCGACGCGCGCATCGACACGCATCTATGGGCAAAGAGTTATGATCGGGACTTAAAAGATGTTTTCACTGTCGAAAGCGAGGTCGCGCAGGAGATTGCCGATACACTGCGGGCGAAGCTTTCTCCGAGCCAATCCGATACTCTGGCCGCAGTTCCGACGCATGACACAGAAGCTTATGATCTGTTTCTAAAGGGCGAATACCAGGAACACCAGGCTGAAAGTGTACTAAACGCCGAGCCCTTTGATCGCGCCCAAACCTTCTATCGGCAAGCCTTGGCCCGGGATCGAAATTTCGCGCTCGCCTACGCCCGACTGGCTTACAGCGAGTTATATCGGCATTGGTTTATCAGTAATCTGAGTTCGGCAGAGCTAGCAGAGGTAAAGTCTAACATCGAACGCGCACTAGCGATCGCGCCGGCTTCGCCGGATGCGCATCTGGCACAGGGTCTATTTTATTACTGGGGCTATCTTCACTACGATGCTGGGTTGAGAGAATTCGACCGGACCCTCGAACTCCAGCCGAGTAGTTCCAATAGTCGGAACTTGAGGGCTGCGATCTACCGTCGCCGCGGTGAATGGCAACGCGCGCTTGTCG
>Ga0137379_10006477_pt1 | contig 11100 bp, 9 predicted proteins | sample SagtaG_18_FD_104812 | JGI IMG/M metagenome (GOLD analysis project Ga0137379, IMG submission 104812) | Vadose zone soil microbial communities from Sagehorn Ranch, Mendocino, California, USA - Sage2_L_80_16 metaG | ecosystem: Environmental > Terrestrial > Soil > Vadose zone | place: USA...
GGCATGGCCCTGGCCGTTATGATAGACGCTACCCTGGTACGTGGGTTGCTCGTCCCTGCAACCATGCGCCTCCTCGGAAATTTGAACTGGTGGCTCCCAATCGTCGGCGTCCAGAAACATCCACCCGCCCTCTCAGAATACTTGAAAGGCGAAGATGCAGAGACGCAATTCATTGAATCGGGAACCGATACATCCACCAGCGATGCGGGTGTGGGAGGAAAGAGATGAAAAAGAGCATAAAAGCCATGATGAATTTTAAACCTCGCAGGTCCAACCCCGCCGCCTCCCACGGCACCCACAAGGGGTGCCGCTACATCTTGGAATGTCCCCACCTCACCTCCCCACGCATTCGCGGCTCCATAGGAGCCGCGAGGGAGGCTGTGGGGGAGGGTGGGGCCAGGCGAAATGTAGCGACACCCCTTGTGGGTGTCGTGGGTGTGGGGCGTGGGGTGTGGGGCGGACTAACCCGATTCTCCCTCCTGTTCCTATTGTTCTCACTCATTTTTTCATCCTGTGCCGCTCCAGGCATCGTCTCGACAACGGGCCAACTGCCCACGGTGAAGAGAACACCGCAGACAGTTTCGTTACCACCGATACGTTTCCCACAGGACGAGGCTGCACACAACGACCTGACGGAATGGTGGTACTATACCGGGCATCTGAATGCTGTGACTTCCGGTGGCACGCTACATCACTATGGATTTGAACTGGTCTTCTTCCAGGCCATACGCAGTGACCTCCCGCCAGTCTACGCCGCCCACTTCGCCATCAGTGATATCACTCGTGGCGAGTTTCATTTTGATCAGCGTCGGCAATCCGAGCCAGGTGCTGTAATACCCAATGGCAGATCAACCAGGGGTATCGATGTGCATATTGGTGACTGGTCTATACAGGGTGTAAATGGACTGGATCACCTGGCAGCAACGATGGCGAACTATGGACTGCACGTTAATCTGCAGGCTCTCAAGCCACCTGTTCTGCACAACGGGAGTGGCCTCATCACCTACGGTCTGGCAGGCTTCTCCTACTACTACTCGCGCACTCGCATGGCTGTTTCTGGCACTCTCAATGATCATAACCAGCCACTACAAGTTACTGGTGAAGCCTGGATGGATCATCAATGGGGCAACTTCCTCACGCTCGCTGGTAGCGGCTGGGACTGGTTCAGCATTCAACTCAATAACAATACGGAGATGATGCTCTACCTGATTCGCGATGCCAGTGGCAAAACAATCTCTACCTACATCGGCTACATTGGACCTGGTGCCGATGACCATCTACTGCCTGCAAGTGCATTACAGGTAAAGGTACTCAATCACTGGGTCAGTCCCACGACCGGTGCAACCTATCCCTCTGGCTGGCAGCTTGAGATCAATGACCCACAATTGCACGTCTCCCTGACTCTTCTCCCTGAACTGAAGAATCAGGAACTTGTGGTGTACCAATCAACAGGCAATAGTTACTGGGAGGGCGCTGTGAGCATCCAGGGGCAGAGTGCAGGAAAGAGTGTGGCAGGGGAGGGGTATGTGGAGTTGACGGGGTATGCGAGGGGATGAAAAGCATGAGAATCTCTAAGACTTCTCTTTGGTTATCAGTTCTAGTTGCCTTGTCCTGAGTGTGCTCTTTTTACGAGAGGTGAAATAACAGAGGGAAGGAAGTCTTCTCAACGAGAGGAGGAAACAAAAATGACTATACTTGTCGCTTACGCAAGCAAGCACGGATCTACCCAGGGAATCGCCGAGCGCATCGCCGAGAAGCTCCGGCAGCTGGGGAAGGAAGCCGAGGCCCGACCGGTGGACACCGTCGAGGACCCAGGGAACTATGAGGCCCTGGTGATCGGCAGCGCTGTCTACTATGGATCCTGGTTGAAGGAAGCCACGGAGTGGGTGCTTCGCAATCAGGCCATCTTAGCCCAGAGTCCGGTCTGGCTGTTCAGCAGTGGCCCACTCGGCACCGATGTCAAGGACGCCGAGCAGCAACCCAAGGAGTCGGCGGAGTTCCAGCAGGCCCTCGGACCCCGCGATCAGCGCATCTTCTTCGGAGTCCTCGATCACAACAAACTATCTTCCCCTGAACGCATGGTGGTGAAGGCAGTTCGTGCTCCCGAAGGCGACTTCCGCGACTGGCAAGCCATCGATGCCTGGGCCGAGAGCATCGCCCGCGACCTGGGATGAGTTGCAGGGGCGGGAACGCTTGTATCGCCGTTCCGTTTCCCAACGCTCCCGCCCCTATAGCATATATATCCTCTCCCTCATCATGGCCTCTATCCATGAACAGCTTTCGATTCCTCTTGACCGACAACCGTCTGCTCAGCCAGCCGCTTGATGTTTAGCAGCATCTTGCGCTCCATGATAAAGTGAACCGGCTCGAGCAAGAAATGGAACACGGGTGTGATGATCCCGGGCATCTTGAAGTCTGCCCGCATCCGTACCACCAGGTGCGTGTGTCCCTCATCTAAGGGCTTGAGCAAGAACACCCAGCTTGCACCTCCAATGTTGGGATCAGAGCCACCGAGCACCAGGAAATGTTCTGGCTCGACAGCGCTCACCGGAACCTCCGGGCCTTGCGGACCAAGCAGGATGGGGTTATCCCTGCACCTGCACCAGTTGTGGCGAACTCTCCACCCGACCGGATTCCGGTTTCTTTGCGGCCCACCAGCCTCGATCCAGCAGGATAGCGGCACCAGCCGCAGCCCACCAGAACAGATCAATGATGACCGCCCATACCAGGAACACCGCATTCGATGGGTAGGTCACGCTGAGGAGGAATGCGCTTGACGAGATGCAAAAATGGAACAGTACAGTGAGTAGCAGGCTCCCCTTCGTACGGTTGTACACCCAGGCGAGCAGAATTCTCTGAGCCGTCAGCAGTATGGGAGCTTGCAGAATAACCAGTGGGATGCCCCACCAGCCCTGGTTCCCAAAAGCGCCAATGTAGTCAGCGTACAGGTGCCACACGCCTCCCCAGAACAGCCCGACCAGCAGCGCCGCGATGAGCGGATTGAAGCGACGTTGCGACTTCGGCAACATGAACCCGCTCCAGCCCATCTCTTCGAAGAAGCTGGCGAAGAGTCCAATGCCGATGGCCGGGCCGACGAGTTGCGGGATCGTGGTTGGCGATACACTTCCTCCGGTTTGTGCATACAGGACATAGATGACGATCGTGAGGAGAGGAGGTATGCTATGAAGACTTCATCTTCCTTTCCCGGTGAATCACCTGCCACTTCGCTACGGGAACGCTCTCGCTCCACTGATCCCCTGTCCACTTCTTATCAGAGCAGAGATACCGGGGCGGACAACATCAGACAGTGGGCATTGTTGGTCGCTCCTCCTATCCTCACCGGCAGTATGCTGGTAGCGTTTCGATGCCTGCGTGCAGTGTTGGGGCCAAAAGTGGGCTATTTTACTGCCTTTGTCTGCTACTGGCTCGTCTGGTGTCTGGCCTTTCCGCTCTGGATCATGAGGGGTACCCCGTTCTCTCGCCTCTTTCGTCGTCCCTCTCACCCTCTTGGGAAACCGGCCTGGCTTGGTCTGATCCTGTTGCTGTTTCCTGCCTTGGGGGCAGCCGTGACCATCTTTGCTCGCCGTCTCCGTCTGGCGACGCCCCTGGTACTTCTAAGTTCGGCAGCACTTGCCATTGTCAATGCTATCGGTGAAGAAGTGCTCTGGCGCGGCATTTATCCTCACGTCTTTCCACGCCAGGTAACGAAAGGCCAGGCAGCCTTAGTGAAGTTTGTTCCCTATATCTGTGTATGCTATCACCCCCATCTCTCCATCCACCAACCCCAGATACTCCTGTCGTATTTCATACCCACCACCATATGATGCATGAGCCAGGTACCAAAGGCACTCAGTGCATCTTTCTGTGGATCGTCAAGCTTGCGACATGACCCATAGGCTAGCCTGAATGGTTGAAGTGTTGCAGGTGAAAGTGAAGGTGCATCGAGCACTCGTCGCACTTGTTGCACGCACAAGTGGGCCAACACGCAGCTGCACCATAAGCCAGAAAAGTCCTTTCATCGTGATTATCTGCTGACGTGCAGGAATGCTCCTAATAAAGTCTTACAAGACATGTAGAAGATACATCATTATATCTCATAAATTATCTTAAGCGCTGAAGCCAGCAGCGTACTCACAGGAGATACCCCTCCAAAACCACCCTGCGAAGAATAAAAAGAGAGTGTGAGAAGCTGGGGACAATATACTCATGAAATGAGTTTATACAATGAAAGGCATCTTGTGCAACAGATGCATAGAATATTAAGAATGGACTCGGCAAGCTGATCCGTTGTATAGTAAAGGCCTGAGCGGAGTTTGCGGAGCGCCTTTCAAATCCTTCGCCGTCCACCGCCAATTGATCGGCCAGTCGCAGAATAAAGTCCTTGACTTTATTGAGGGTCTCCACATCATTTGGCCCCAATTTTAGGTGGAACCGCCCCTATACCTAAGCTTGATAGCGGGCGATCCGTGGTTTGGTAGGGGGATCCCTTGCGGGTCCCGCTCCTGGCTTACACAGGGAGGTTTTGTGGGGAGGCGCGTGGGAAGGGGCACGGCGGGCGACGATCTCGGCCCTCCCAACCCAGCTCCGCCGCCCTTGCCCCTATGGACTGATGATCCCTCCACAAAACCTACCCGTGTAAGCCCACTCGTGGGCGGCGGTGGGGTCTGGCTTGCGGTCCCCTGGGGAAGGTAGGTGTAACCTGTTGACCAGCGCTTGCCTGTTTATGATATACTCTCTTGCGGTGCACAAGTACCTTCAGGTCATATACGGGCAACAATTTTTTTGTCACAACATTTAGAACGCAAAATATCCTACATTGTGCACTAATATGTCGTTGTGTTTATTCTTCATATGTTATACTATTGTGGTTCAGGGGAAAACTTGGCATTCGTTGGGAGGTGTCATGAAACGTGAGTGCAGGGGGAATACATAGAAATGCAACAACATGGGCACAGGACATTCAGCCCTTACGAAGAATCTACTATAGTTGAGCGTGTTGCACGCATTGTCTCCAGTGTGCGTGGGACTAACCCGGACTACACACGCCTGGCTGCTGAATTGGAGCCAGCTATTCCTTTTGATATCTTCGGGGTCGTCTTGTTGCATCATGACCAGAAAGCCCTGCGTATTACTGTCTGCTCGCGTGCTGCCAGAGTCGCTGCCGATTCTCCAGGAGCATGGAGGGCAAACCACCATCAACACCCGTTACAAGATTCTATGGTGGAGCAGGTATTGCATGACCCTGTTATGCGGGTCTCGAACTATCCTCATGGACTGGATGGTACCCCGGCCACAAGTGGCGATGCTCTCAGTCGCTATCCGCATCTACGCGCTACGCTCATCGCTCCACTGATTGTTGGAGAACGGACACTTGGCACGCTCGAACTGGGTAGTACTATACTCAATATCTACGATCACCAGCCACTTCAGCGTCTTATAGCCGCCGTTGTACGCGTGCTGGCATCCGCTATAGAAAGTGCTCAGACGGGGGGCAGTGCCGCTATACAGGATCGGCAACGTCATGCTCTCAAGCACATCTCCACAGCTCTCACCTCTACTACAGACCTTGCCACCATCCTCAACCGCATCGTCGTCGGCATTGCCGAAGCTCTGAATGGTCACGCGGCCATCATCACCTTTGACCCGCGGCTTCACAAACTTCGGGTGGAAGCACAATCAGGGCTGGAGCTAGAAGCACTACGTGGCTTCATCGAAAGAAAAAGTGCACTCAGCGACCAGGCTATTATCGGCTACACCTTGCTCAGTGGTCAGCCTTGCGTTTCCCATGATATTGCCATCGACTCGCGTTTTCCCGCAAGTCGTTCCTTTGCTACCGATCTGGGAGAGCGTTCGATCTTTAGTTACCCTCTGGTAATCGGCACTACTGTCTATGGTGTCCTCCTGTTCTGCTCCCCTGATCCCGGAGGATTCACTCCCCTCAAGACTGATATCCTCTCGCTCTTTGCCAGTCAAGCTACCATCGCAATGCGGACGGGTATGATGCTTGAATCGACGCAACAGCGCAAACGTTTTCAGGAGGCCATTGAACAGTTCGAGCGACTGGACGAAGAGGTTCAACGCACTACCCTTACAGATGAGCAGGAACTGATCGAACATCTTCGTCATGAGACCCAGCAGACGTTCGGCATACGGCTGAGTAGCCTCCTCCGCTTCATCAGCGATCACCTTTTGACACGCAGTGAACAGGATGTCCAGGCTATGGTGCGCCAGCAGCAAACGCAATCTCTCGTTCAACAGAAATACTTGTCCGGCGATGGAGAAACCTTGCCGCGTCTCCACCCACCTCTTGAGAGCCAGCCGGAAGAAGAAAGAGTTGCTCTGCTTACACAAACAGCAGAGGCAGCACTGGTGCGTATCATACTCCTGAGTCAACTGAGCCAATTGACCCAACAGTATGAACGTCCTGGCCAGAAAGCAGATGCATGGATTGTCGTTAACTCCACAGGTCACTGTCTCTATCTCAACACGGCTGCTGAAGAATTTTGTGGTCTCTCAGCAGTTGCGGCAACGGGTCGTCCCCTCCAGGAAGTATGTGCAGCAGTCCTGGAACGCACCCGCAATGCTGATCAACTCCGTGCGTATCTACAAGACTTCACCGAAGAGAACAGTGAAACACGGGAACTACAGTGGGTGATTGCCAGCGAACCTGTTCAGCTGCATCCCTCTACGCAACCTTCTACTCAGGAATTGGGCGGACCGGCAAGACCAACAGGACCGGCAGAGCGCACAGCAAAAGATAGAGAAAGTGCTCCAACCGATCATCACTACCAGCTCAGATGCCATCCACTCGACGAGCAGAATGCGCAGCTCAATACCTTCGCCTTGCAAATCCATGATATCACCGAGCAAGTGCGAGACGAGAAAAACAGATCTGCCCTCCTTTCATCCGTCTCACATGACCTGCGTACTCCTCTCACCACTATCAAAGCTGCAGTCACAGGTCTCATGCAAGCTGATATCAACTGGGATGAACAAGCACGCCAGGAGATGCTCTCAGAGATCGATGCCGAAACTGACCATCTTACTGACCTCGTTAACGCCGTAGTGGACCTGTCGCGCATAGAGATGGGAAGCCTGGTTTTGGAAAAAGAATGGTGCGACATCGAAGAAATTATTCATACCGCTCTCAAGCGAACTGAGCGCATCTTAGCTGATCGTAACGTCAGCACGCACTTTCAGTCATATCTGCCACTCGTACGGGTGGATTATGTGCAGTTGGAGCGTGTCTTCTACAATCTGTTGGAGTATGCAGCCCGCTACTCTGGTAACACCTCGCCTGATCACGATCCATCTATAGCAGGTATTACTGTAATCGTAGATGTATTGGATCAAACTTCGCCCTCCACTCTGCGTGTCCGGGTCATCGACTCTCAGAATGGAGTCTCCGAAGAAGCTCGTAAGCCTATCCTTAAGGCGTTGTCCAATCTTAACTCACCTTTTAGAGAACCTGGCAGTCTTTCGGCTCCTGTACTGGGTTTGGTCATCTGTCGCGGGATTGTAGAGGCCCACGGAGGACGTATCTGGGGTGAACCCATTCCCACAGGAGGTATGTGTTTTATTTTCACTCTGCCTATTGACTCAATTCCGGAGGAGCACTGATGAAAGCCAGAGGGAAACGAATACTCATAGTTGATGATGAGTTGCCTATTCAGCGTGTTTTACGGAAGAACCTCCTCATGGATGGGTACGATGTCCTGGTAGCAGAGAATGGGACACAGGCCATGGAGATGGTTGCTCTCCATCACCCCGATCTCATCCTGCTTGATCTTGGTCTTCCAGGACAGATAGATGGCCTGCATTTTTGTGAACATGTTCGTGAATGGACACAAATCCCTATCATCGTCGTATCCGCTAGAACGGAAGAGAAGCAAAAAATCCAGGCGCTGGACCTGGGGGCAGATGATTATTTAACAAAACCCTTTAGCTGTGAAGAACTCCTGGCACGGGTGCGGGCCTGTCTAAGGCGGGCAACCCCCCAGAAGGCAGCAAACGAACAGATACTGCGAAGCGAAGATGGCTATATCTCGCTGAACGTCGCACGGCGGCAAGTATGTGTCGGAGATCACGAGGTGCGCTTGACACCTACAGAGTTTGAACTGTTGCGACAGTTAATGCTCTACGAAGGCCGCGTGCTCACTCACCGCTCATTGTTGCGTGCAGTTTGGGGCCCGGAGTATGGAGATGAGGCTGATTACTTGCGCGTTTACGTTCGGCAGTTGCGGCTGAAAGTCGAAGCACAGCCATCACATCCACGCTATATTTTGACCGAGCCTGGTATTGGCTATGTATTTCGCTCGAATGCCGGGGTAGGTGGGCAAAATATTTAATACAATTTTAATAGGTTTGACGTGTTTTTTTACACCTACCTAATTTGTTAGGTTTTACACTGTTAAATGGGGAAATATGAGACTTTTCAAAACCCGCTTCTCGGTGGGTTTTGGGTGTCTCCTATAAAAGTGGGCTGAAGGGGGTGCAGGGGGCGAAGCCACCCTGCCTGGGGGGCAGGTAATAGGGGGATGATGAAGCGCAGATAATAGCCGCCCAGGCAGCGAACAGAAAGAAACGAGACCGCTTGCGCCAAGAAATAAGTGAGAGGAACAAGGAGTAATGGAGCAGCAACAGCAAGACCGTATCATGGACGGAGATTTACAAACACTTGGTCTCCAGTCCATTTTGAAAATGCTCGCGCTCAGTGGAAAAACAGGCACCTTATTTGTACACTCAGGCCCGGAAACCCTCTCTATCTGCTTACGCAAGGGCCAGATCGTGGCCCTGCGCGAAGATGGTGTGCCTCACCCAGACCTGCTGAGCATGCTCTGCCTGCTTGGTAAACTGGACGCTGCTCGTGCACAAGCAATTCGGGAAGCAACACGAGGCAACCCATCACTGGTGCTGCCCATCCTGATGGACCAGGGGTGGATGAGTCCTGATGAGATACAGCAACGCCTGGAATTTGCGGTCACCCAATCGATTAGCCACGCCCTGCGTTGGGTAGATGGCCGCTTCGCCTTCCACCGTCAACTTCTCCCCCTGGAAACCAGGATGCGCCCGCTGGATATCGACTCGGTTCTCCTGGAGGCATTGCGTCAAGCAGACGAATGGGAAGAACTGGGAGAAACCTCATTCACCCGTACCACCGTGGCACGCTGGTTGCCCGAAGTGAGTAAAGAAGTGCAGAATATCCGCTTGAGTAAGGAGTATATCGATGTGCTCTGCCTCTCAAATGGAGAACAGTCGCTCCAGGGAATTGCCCTCGTCCTCATGACGCCGGAAGCACGCATTGCACGCCTGTTGGAGCAACTGCTGACTCTGCGGTTGATCGAGGTTGTGGATACGGCCCTGGAAGGGGCACTCCTGCAGGACCTTTCGAACATCATCATTATGAGTCAACATACCCTCGCGCAGCAGGGACAAAGTACCAGTCCTGAACAACATTTGCTCGGCCTCATCAAGACAATGTCCACCTGTATTAATGGCCTCTTCATCCATCATGGCAAATATGCCAGGAGCCTGCGTGGACGTGGGCAGCTGCCCGTCTCAGAGATTGTACGCTACCTGGAACGTCGCTTCCTTCACCCACTGCAGTTGCTAGCCAGGCAGCATTATCCTATCCTGGAGACAGCCAGTTTCATCAATGGACAACTTGATTGTACTGATATCCTTACTCTGGATAAGTTGGTGAGAGGGGACCAACTTGAAGAGTTCTACTGGGAGGCAGTCCAGGGCCTGGCGGCGTTCTTACGCATGGTCTTCTCAGAGGTGCTAAGGGATGAGGTAGGAAATTCGCATACTGGCCGTCAACTCAACACCGCCTGGAAATACTTCCTGGAAGAAATAGATCGGGAAGTCTATGAGTACCAGAAGTACCGTGCATATAAAACTACCCAGGCGGGGCACAATCACCAGGTGCAACAACTTGGCATAGTACCAAATTATGGTATCCAGCAGAGTGAAGGTGGCCAGAAAGGGCTACCTCAGACACAAAGGAGGTCTATCTAAAATGGCTATACCAACAGTACTGGTTGTAGATGATAGTCCTACGGTACGAAAGATCGTCCAGATGACCTTGCAACGGGAGCAAATTAGAGTCATCACTGCTGGCGATGGCCTCAGTGCACTCACCTCGGTCGCAGATGAAATGCCTGCGCTCATCCTCCTCGATATCCAATTACCACGTATGGATGGGTACCATATTTGCCAGATAATACGCAAAAACTTGCAGTTTCGACAGATACCTATTATTATGCTGAGTGGGAAAGACGGTTTGTTTGACAAGATGCGTGGACGGCTTGCCGGTTCAACCGAATATTTAACAAAACCCTTTGACTCGGCAGAGTTGGTTCAGACCGTCAAAAAGCATCTTGTAGACTGGGAAGCACGTATGCCTCCTCAGCATGAGGGGATGCGAACTCGCCTCCGCCGCCGTGGCTAGACTTTATTGCAAATGCTCTGCCCATTCCGGTTCTCGCTCTCGCTCGCATAAGCAATAAAAACAGTGGAGCGTGACAGAGTCATGAATTAATGGGTAGAGTGGCATCAGTTGGGAAAGCCTTCATCATCCGCCCACCGCACTGATGTTTCAAAACTAGGAAAGGTATACCAAAATGCCAGGGCAGAAAGTACTTGTTGTAGACGACAGTTGGACAGAGTTGACCATGATTGCCACTCCGCTCCGTAATAGTGGTTTTGAGGTGATAACAGCAGTCGATGGCGACGAAGCCATTGAAAAAGTCTTCAGGGAGCGTCCGCAATGTATCGTGCTTGATGTGGTTTTGCCTAAACAGAATGGATTCCAGGTTTGTCGCAGGCTCAAAAATTTGGAAGCGAGCAGGCATATTCCAATCATCCTGTTGACTAGTAAAAATACCCCACTGGACAAATCCTGGGGCTTGCGACAAGGCGCAGATATGTACATAACAAAGCCCTTTGATGAAGATGAGTTGGTGGCCAGTGTTCGTCGTCTCCTATAAGAAGCTTGCTCGAACGAAGGGGTGCAGGGGGATCGGGGGGACCATGCCTGGGGGGCAGATAATCCCCCGAAAATCTCTTTTAATTCTGCACCAGGTTAGCAAGTAGGGA
>Ga0137379_10006478_pt1 | contig 11100 bp, 8 predicted proteins | sample SagtaG_18_FD_104812 | JGI IMG/M metagenome (GOLD analysis project Ga0137379, IMG submission 104812) | Vadose zone soil microbial communities from Sagehorn Ranch, Mendocino, California, USA - Sage2_L_80_16 metaG | ecosystem: Environmental > Terrestrial > Soil > Vadose zone | place: USA...
ACCATATTCAGAACGTCCAGCAGTTCGGCGTTCCCGTTGTCGTCGCGATCAACCGTTTCATCGCCGACACGGAAGCGGAGCTGACGATGGTGAACCACTACGCCGCGAAGCTCGGCGTGAAGGTCGTGCTCTGTGAGGTGTGGGAAAAGGGAGGCGCCGGCGGCGAAGCGCTCGCTCGCGAAGTGCTCGCGCTGCTCGACGGCCGCACCGCGCACTACGCGCCGATTTACGACGTCATGCAGCCCATGCGACAGAAGATCGAAACGATCGTCAAGCGCGTCTACGGCGGCGACGGCGTCGACTACTCCCCGGCGGCCGTTCGCGCGATCGACAACCTCGAGAGCATCGGCCTGCACCACACGCCGGTCTGCATGGCTAAAACGCAATACTCGCTCACCGACGACCCGTCGCGGCTCGGCAAGCCGAGTGGCTTCCGCATTACCATCAGTGAAGTGTATGGTTCGGCTGGCGCCGGGTTCGTCGTGGCGAAGACCGGCGACATCATGACCATGCCCGGACTGCCGAAGGTACCGGCTGCCGAAGGCATGGCGATGAAACCGGACGGCGAGATTGTCGGGCTCTCATAGCGGCTGTCCAGGATCTTCATAAGGAGACCAGGAGTTCAGGAGAATTCTCTCGAGAAAGAGTTCCTCCGAGTTCCTGGTCTCCCGTTAACTCTGGGGGAAGATCACGCCGGGCGCCATCTTCCAGCCGGGATCGAGCGCGCGTTTGACGGCGCGCATCTCCTTGATCCCCGCGTCGCCGTAGAGTCCGCGCAGGAGTGCCTGCTTCACGGGGTTGCGCCCGACACCGTGCTCCGCCAGGGGACAGCCCCCGAGGCGGGCGACCTCGCGGCCGAAGAAGAGAATCGCCTCCTTGCCGCGCTCGACGTCTTGATACGAGCGCGGCAGCACGTTGGGATGGACGTTGCCGTCCGAGATGTGCCCCCAGACCGCGAAATCGAGTCCGCGCGACGCGAAGCCATCGCGATAGATCTGCATCATCTCGCCGAAGCGATCGAAGGGCACGATCATGTCGGCTGCCGTCTTCGCGATGCGCGGATCGACGTCGCGCTGCGCGCGGCCGACCCGCTGGTTGACGCCCGCGGGTACCGCCTCGCGGATCGCGATCAACTGCTCTGCGCGCCGCACGTTGCCGGGCAGGGCCATCTGCGCCTCGTCGAACACGCCGTGCGCGTCGAGGAGACGGCAGACGCGGCGCAGCGCCGTATCAGGCGCATCCGCCGTGAGTGACGTTTCGATCTGCGCGAACGCCTCCGCCTCGGTCGTTCCCGGCGCCAGTTCGAGCTGGGCGAGCAGCGCCAGTGCGGTGCCTGGCGGGAAGCTCACGTCGTGCTGCCGATCCGCACCGTCCTCGTGAAGAATCTCGAGGCAGCGGCGATCCATGTGCTCGATGGCGGCGACGGTCGGTTCGCGCCGGAGCTCGGCGACGAGCGCGAGCGCCGCCGCCTCTGACGCGCACGGGATCAACGCAAGCGCCGTCGTCGGGATCGGAGACAGGGTCCTGAAGGTAATCGACGTGATGATGCCGAGCGTCCCTTCGGAACCGATGAAGAGATCGATGAGATCCATCTCCGGCCGCGCGTAATAGCCGGCCGAGATCTTGACGACGTGCGGCATGCGGTATGACGGGACGGGCACGTCAATCGTTCGGGCCGCTGTGGCGAGGGGGAGAATCCCATCGCGCGCGTGGACCTCGCCACGGCGGATCGAAAGCTCCGAACCATCCGCCAGAACGGTGGTCAGCGCCTCGACCCACGGCCGGACCGGCCCGTGCCGGAACGTCGCGGCGCCGGCTGCGTTGGTCGCGACGATGCCACCGGCGAACGCGCCCGTGAAAGTCGGCGACGGCGGGAACCAGGCGCCGCGCTGCGCCAGCGCGGCCTGGATCGCCGTGACCGGCACGCCCGCTTCAACGGTGATGTGCGACTGGCCGACATCGAGCACGCGCGTCAGCTTCTCGGTCGACAGCACCGTCTCGCCCATCGGAGTCGCCCCACCGGTCAGCGACGACTGCGCGCCAACCGGCAGAATCGTCGTCGCCGCGCGGACGATGGCGGGAACATCGACGACGCTGCGCGGAATCGCGATATCCGCCGCGTGGCCGCCCGGAAAGTGCGCCGCGTCAGAGAGGTACTTTTCCATCGCGCATCAGCGCTGCGAGGCGAGCCACTTTACGAACGCGTCCGCCCTTTCGACGGTGAACGACCACGCTCGTGACGGCGTGGTGCAGCCCGATGACCTTGTGGTCGATAGAAAAATCCCGGCGCAATCAGTGTCCTCTGCCGATGAACCCGGGCTGCTTGAGAATCGTCGGGGAAGGCGGCCCGTTCTGCGGCGTCACAGTGTATCGCCACGCCTCAATCGCCCACCCCTCGCTGCCGCCGCTGAGCACGAGGGTGCACAATCCCGCGAAAGTGCCCGGCGCCGCCGGACCGCGTCCCTGCGGAGAGGCGCCAGGGGAATCGGCGAATCGCAGCTCCCACTTGCCGTCGGCAATCGCGTGTGCCGGACCGAGGCAGCGGATGTCGTACAGCGTGACCGGATGGACCGACCCGCGATATTCGCGCCGCCTGAATAACTCCTGCCGGTTCTGCCTGATGACATCGCGCGTGCGCTCGATCGTGCCGTCGGGGTGCCGCATGTCGCCGTCCTCGGTGAACAGCAGCGAGATCATTTCAGCGTCCATCTGCGCCCACAACGAGCTGAACCGCGGTCCGATTGCGCGAATCGTCCGCTCGTCGCCAGGGGTGCATCCGTTTGGCATCCGTGTTTCCTGTCGCGCCGCGGTCCCGCGCGCTGCCGTAGAGGCCGGAGCACCAGCGGCCGCCTTCGCGGCGGGCAGTGGCGTGTTTCGCACGTTCTCGATGTCTTCGAGCGCGCCCGCGACGAGCGCTTCGACCAGCGCCTGTCCTTTCTCCCGCGTCGCCAGCGTCGGATCGCCGAGCACGCCGGATGCCGAATAAACACCCGCCGCCCCGCGCCTCCGCGTCAGGGCGCCGGTGCCGGAACCATATTCACGCTGGGCTTTCGTCATGTCGACCGCGGACGGATCCACGTACAGCATCATCGACGTCTCCGCTTCGTCGGCATGAGCGACGAGGATCGGCGTCTGGCGCAACGGGACCTGCGCGGCCCCCCGGCGGAAGTCCGGATCCGTGTACCCCAGCAGGATGCCGTCCGCGGCGAGCGCCTGGGCCGCTTTCGACAGCGCCAGCACCGCCGGGCTGGCCATGTTGAGCACGTAGAATCGTCGCGGCCCGTACCGCGCGAGTGTGCGGACGATCTCGATCGTCATATTGCGCGCGGTGGTCTCGGTCAGCGACGTAGACCCCGGGTACTCGAGAAACGCGGGATAGAAATGATACGCCAGCGGCGGAGCGATGACGACCGACGCGGCCGTCTGTATCCGCGCGGCGACATACCGCGCGATTCGCTCCTCGTAATTGAGCTTCAGATGCGGGCCGTGTTCGACGGCGGCGGCGCCGAGGGGAATGACGACGACCGCCGAATCGGTCAGCACCGTTTCGGCATCCTTCCACGACAGATCCATCAACGCGACGCCCCTTGGCCGCTGGTCCGTCTGCGCGGCCAGAAATCCCGTCGCTGCCAGCAGCGCCATTCCGAATCCCGCGAGCATCAGTCGCATGCCTGGCCTCCTGGTTTGTTCAGACGTTGCCGCCTCGGGTCGGGACTGTACACTTACACAGGACTGAGGGCTGGGCGCTCGGGGCCGAGTCAGAGGGCAAAGAGAGGCCGAGGGCAGGAAGGGCAGGGGGCTGCCGGACGAATCGCATGGCTGAATGGAACGCCGAGCGTTATCACGAGCTGTCGCTGCCGCAGCAGCAGTGGGGGCGGCGTGTGCTCGAGCGCATGCCGCTCGAGGGGCACGAGCGCGTGCTCGACATCGGATGCGGCACGGGCCGAATCACGAGGGAGATTGCCGCGCGTGTGCCGGTCGGACGCGTGATCGGCGTCGACCGATCCGGCGCGATGCTCGAGACGGCGGCGCCCTGGCTCCATCAACACGCGCCGGAGGTCGCCGTCGTTCTTGCCGACGGCGCGGCGCTTCCCTTCAGACGCGTGTTCGACGCCGTTTTCAGCGGCGCGACGTTTCACTGGATTCACGATCACGCCGCGCTGTTCCGATCGATCGTGACGGCGCTCAAGCCCGGCGGCCGGCTCGTGGCACAGTGCGGCGGGAGCGGAAACCTCGCCACGCTCCTCGGGCGCGCCGAACGGCTGATGCGCGACTCCCGCTTCACGGGATTCTTCAGGGACTGGACGGAGCCCACCAACTACGCCGACGTTGCATCGACTGAACGACGGCTCGAGGCGGCCGGATTCGTGGACATCAAAGTCTGGCTCGAAGCCGCGCCCACGCCGTTCGACGGCGCCGACGCGTTTCGCCAATTCATTGCGACCGTCTGCGTCCGCCACCATGCCGGCCGGCTGCCGCCCCGGGAGCGAGAGCTCTTCCTGCGCGAGCTGACGATGTTCGCCGCGGCCGATTCGCCACCGTTCACGCTCGATTACTGGCGGCTGAACATCGCGGCGAGGCGGCCGGCATGACGCCGCGCGACTGGTATGAGGGGCGTATCAAGACGTGGTCAGCGCGGCGCGCCGCCGGAACGGCACGCGCCGTCAGCATCTCGCGATGGCGGCTGCTGACGTTTCTCGGCGGCGCCGCGATCGTCGTCTTCGGCCTCCGCGTCGGATCGACGGCGCTAATGACCGCCGGCGCGGCGGGCTTCGTGGCGTTCGGCTGGCTCGTCGTGCGCCACGCGCGCGTGCTCGACGAGGTCGCGCGGGCAGATGCGGCGGTGGCCCTGAACGCGGAAGGCGTCGCGCGGCTCGCTCGCGACTGGAGCGCGCTTCCCGAAGTCCAGAGGCCGGCCGAACTCGATTGGCATACGCATCCGTACGCGCGTGATCTCGATCTCTACGGACACGCGTCGCTCGCGAAATGGCTCGGATCCCCGGGCACGCCGGACGGCACGCGGCGGCTTGCCGAGTGGCTGCTCGCGCCATCGAACGGCGAAGAGCTTCCGTCGCGACAAGCGGCCGTCGACCAACTCGCACAGAAGCGCGAGTGGCGCGAGTCGCTCGCTATTGAAGGCGCGCTGCTGCATTTCGCGGCTGCAGAGCTGGAGTCGTTTCTCCAGTGGGCCGAATCACCGGTTTCCGCGGTTCCGCGCGTGATGCGCTTTATCGCCCCCTTGTTGACGATCGCGATCGTGACGCTCTTCGCGATCTTTCTTCGCCGCGTGCTGCCGACATGGCCGCTGCCGCCGCAGCCTGGCCAAGACGTGAACGTGCTGTTGGCAGCGTGGGTGGCGCAGTGGCCGATCGCCTGGTGGATGCTCCCGATGACGATCGGCATCGTGCTGTCGTTCGTGTTCGCGCGCGCCATTCGTCGAGCGTTCGATCGCGCCGCGCTTGGCGAACGGGCGCTGCTGCGGTACTCAGCGATGTTGGCGCTCGTCTGCGGCGAGGGCTTTAGCGCCATCGCGCTCGAACGCGTTCAGAGCCGGCTGCGGCAGGGCGGCGATGCGCCCGCCCTCATCCGCAGCTTCGCCCGTTGGTCGGAATGGTCCGAGCTCCAGACTGGCGCGGCCTTGCTGCATTTCCCAATCCAGGCGCTCACACTCTGGGACTTTCACGTGCTGCAGGCGCTGGAGCACTGGCGCGAGCGGCACGGGCGGGCGGTCCGCGGCTGGCTCGATGCACTGGGCGAAATAGACGCGCTGGCGCGTCTCGCCGCCGTGCGCGCCGATGAACCAGCATGGGTCTTCCCGAACGTGGAACCCGGCGCGTCCGAGCTCCGTGCGACCGCGCTCGGACATCCGCTCATTGCCGAGGAGCGCCGCGTCGCCAACGACGTCCACATCGGGCCGCCGGGCACGCTGCTCTTCGTGACCGGCTCGAACATGTCCGGCAAGAGCACGCTCCTGCGCGCCGTCGGACTCAACACGGTGCTGGCGCAAGCGGGCGCGCCCGTCTGCGCGGCGTCGTTCGCCATGCCCGTCGTCGAGCTCTACACGAGCATCCGCGTCGAAGACTCGCTCGAGCAAGGCATGTCGTACTTCATGGCGGCACTCGCGCGCCTGAAGCAGATCGTCGACACGGCCCTTCGACAAGGTTCAGGGGAGGCGGAACGCGGCGCGCGTCCCGGCCGGGTGCTGCTGTATTTGCTCGACGAGGTCCTGCAAGGCACCAACAGCGTCGAGCGCGGTCTCGCCGTGCGCGCGGTTGCGCGCCATCTGCTCGACGCTGGGGCGATCGGCGCGATGACCTCGCACGATCTCGCGCTGGCCGACGAGGAACCGCTGCAGTCGGCGGCGGCGCTCGTGCACTTCACCGAGCAGGTGCACGCCGACGGCACGATGACGTTCGACTATCGCCTGCGGCCCGGCATTGCCACGTCGTCGAATGCCTTGCGACTGATGCAGTTGATCGGCATCGCGCCGCGATGAAGCGAAGTGTGCTCCTTTTCACGCTGCTGACGGCCATCATGACATGGCCCCAGGCGCGCGCGATCGCCACAGAGGCCACGCCGCATCAGGACGTCTATTTCAATATGTGGCGTCTGGAGTGGTTCGCCCACGCGCTGAGAACGCCGTCGGCGAAGGTCTTCGACGCCAACATCTTTTATCCCGAGCCGCAGACGCTCGCCCTCTCGGATGCGATGCCCGTCGAAGGTGCCCTCGCAGCCCCGCTCATCTGGGGCGGTGTCCGTCCCGTTCTCGTGCACAACCTTCTGCTGCTCGGCGCGATTGCGCTGTCGGGCGCAGCGATGTTCGCGCTGGCGCGGTACCTGACCGGCAGCCGCGGCGCTGGCATCATCGCGGGTATCGTCTTCGCCTTTGCGCCGTATCGCTTCGAACACATCATGCACATGGAAATGCAGTGGACGATGTGGATGCCGCTTGCATTCCTCGCTCTGCATCGCACGTTCGATACGGGACGATGGCGATACGGTATCGGCACGGGGATCTGTATCGCGCTGCAGATGTTGTCGAGCATCTACTACGGCATCTTCCTCGCGTCGGTTGTCGCGTTCGCCGCAGTGCTGCTGATTGCGAGAGACCGCACGGTGACGTTTGCGCGTGCAGCGCTGCCGCTCGCCGCGGGTGCGGTGCTCGCACTCATCGTGTGCGGCGTCTACGCGCGCCCGTATTTGGAGGCGCACGCGCGGGTGGGCGATCGTCCCGCCGGCGAGGTCGCCGAGTTTTCCGCGCGCCCGTCGAGTTATCTGGCCGCGACGCCGGCCAACTGGATCTACGGAAGGTTCTCCCGGAGCAGCCGTCCGGAGCGCCGGCTGTTTCCAGGGACGATCGCGATCGTGCTCGCGCTGACCGGGCTGTTGCTCGTGCCGCCGTCGCGGCGCACGGCCGTCTACCTCCTGGTGCTCGTGGCGGCGTTCGAAATGTCGCTCGGGACGAGCGGCTACAGCTATTCGTTCCTGCATGATCACGTGCCGGTCTACCGCAGCCTTCGGGCATGGGCGCGGCTCGGCGTATTCGTCCTGATGTTCGTGGCCGTCCTGGCGGCGTACGGCTACCGCTTCCTTCTCGACGGACGATCACGCGCGACTCGATTGAGCGCGCTCGCCGTTGTCGGGTCGGCGCTCCTCGCCGAATACCACGTCACCATGAGCCTGACGCCGTATCCCAACAGCGCGCCGCCCGTCTACCGCATGCTCGCCCAGCAGCCGCGCGGCGTCGTTGCCGAGTTCCCCTTTCCGCGCGTCGATGCGCTTCCCGGAGACGACGCCGAGTACGCCTATATGTCCACGTTTCACTGGTTCCCGCTCGTCAACGGCTACAGCGGCATTTATCCGCCTTCGTACCTGGGCCGGCTGACCCAGGTGCTCGACTTTCCTGGCGAGGCATCGCTCAGGCAATTGCGCCACGACGGCGTACGCTACGTGATCGTGCACAAAACGCTGTATCCGGGAGAGATCCTGGGCAAAGTCCTCGATCGGCTCGCGGCCGCCGATATGGTCCAGGTCGGGAGGTTCTATGACGGTTCCGGCGACGCCATTCTGTACAGCATCCGCTGACGGAACACCGCGGGCGCGAGGCGCGCGAGCGTGATCGCCTTGACAATCGCACGCCACGGCGCCGTGCTGTACACGTCCCGGCGGATCTCTTCTGCCAGTTGCATTCCGTAGAAGTCCTGCCAGTTCGCATAGCCTTCGCGCCACGCCGTCAGCAGCGCCGGATCACCGTCGGGGCAGTTCCGCAGCATCACCGCGAGCGTTTCCCTCAACATCTGCGCCGCGTCGCCTGCTGTTGTGGGCTCGTGCCGCCGGTACGCGGCGACGAGCTGGCCGTGGTCGTGGATCGGATGATCTTTCGCGATTCTGAGGTAGACGTCGTAATCGGCTGCGGCATCGAACTCTTCATCGAATCCGCCGGCCCCGACCAGGGGCCCGCGGCGAAAGATCGCCATCGCCGGCAACCAGATCAGATTCGTTCTCAGCAGAGCTGCGAAATGTCCGCAGCGGATGGTCGGCATTTCCGGTGCGGGCCACAACTCGCCGCCGGGGCCCATCATCACGCACCGGCCGTACGCCATCGCGCAATCCGGGTTTGCGGCGAGGGCGCGCACGCCGGTATCGATCGCGCCCGGCAGCAGGTGATCGTCCGCGTCGACAAAGATGACGAACGTGCCGGCGGACGCCTCCAGGCCGCGGTTGCTGGCGGCGGCGAGTCCAGCATGGTCCTGCCGGACATAAGTGATCCTCTCGAGTCCGCTCGCAATGGCCGCCGTGTCGTCGCCCGACCCGTCGTCGACGATGACCACCTCGACCAGCGCGTCGCGCGCCGCCACTCCCGCGACCGCCTCGGAGAGGTAGCGACCCTGGTTGTAACAGGGAATGACAACCGAGACGAGTGGCCGGGAAGGGCTCATCGGTGCACCCACTCTTGAGCAATTGGACTGCCGGGAACCTCAGCCTCAGCCCATCCGGCATTTCCCCAAGCGGGCAGGACGATTCACGCGATCCCGACCGCCAATCCCCTCTCCGGAGCTGTAGCAGGAAGAAGACGCCAGGAAAATATTTCTCGATGCCGCTGACGGTCAGACGTGGCCGACCGCTTGCAAAACCGTGGTTTCGTGACGGTCTTGCAAGCGACGGATTGCCACTCTTGCCCGGGACGGACAGCCACCTTGTGGCTCGCGGCCGGACTGTTCGTGCTCATCAGCACGTCCGGCTGCCGAGGTGTACCGGTCGTGGACCTTGGCGCCAAACCGCCTGCCGCGCGCGGCACGATCGCTGGAATCGTGCGCGGACCCGAAGGCACGTCCGCCGTCGCCGGACGAACGGTCGAGGTCGTGAACGTCGCCACCGGCGTCAGATACACAGCGACCACCGTCGCCAACGGCGGGTTCTCTATCGAGTTGCCTGCCGGCAAGTACCGCCTCGATCTTCCGCTCCACGATGGCGAGACGCTCGTGAAACGTCCCGGCGTGATCAACCTCGATCACGGTGAAATCGAATCTCATGTCGAGTTCGTGCTCGCCGCCGTCCGCCTGGTGCGCCCTCACGGACCTGCCTATCGCATGGACAATGGTCTCGGGTCGCCAGTGGCCTAAGCCAACTCCCAACTCCGAACCTCCAGCTATACTGGCGGCGCATGAGCGCGCAGCCGGTCCGCGACGACGAGACGCCGATGGGCCGCACCTACGCGCTCGTCATCCTCTGCCACAGCACCGTAATCGCGATTCTCTGGTGGTTCGGGCGGACGTTCTCCCAGTGACGTCGATCCGCTGACCGATGCGCCTTCTCGATTGGCTTGTCGTCGCCGGGTATCTCATCTGGATCGTCGTCGACGGCTTGCGCCGGACGAAGGCGGCGTCGCAAATCGAAGGCTATCTCCTCGCAAATCGAAGCCTGCCCTGGTGGGCCGTCGGTCTCTCCGTGATGGCGACGCAGTTGAGCGCGATCACGCTCGTGGGGACGACGGGGCAGGCGTATGCGGACGGGATGCGCTTCATCCAGTTCTACTTCGGGCTGCCATTCGCGATGGTCATCCTCTCGGTAACGCTGGTGCCGTTCTTCTATCGCTCGGGCGTGTACACGGCATACGAATACCTGGAGCGGCGATTCGACGTCAAAACGCGGACGCTGGCGAGCGTGCTGTTCCTCTTCGGGCGCAGCATGTCGACCGGCGCGATCATTTCCGCGCCCGCCGTGATTCTGTCGATTGTCTTTCACTGGAACCTGACGCTCACGATTCTCGCCATCGGAGGACCGACGATCCTTTACACGATGCTGGGTGGCGTGCAGGCGGTCACGTGGACCGACGTCAAGCAGATGGCGGTGGTCGTGGGTGGGCTCGTCTGCGCGGTGATCGCGCTCATCTTTGGACTCCCACACGATATCGGCCTCGGCCAGGCGCTGCACGTCGCGGGCGCAGCCGGGCGCCTCAACACGATTGATTTTCACTTCGACGTCCGGCAGACCTACACCTTCTGGTCGGGTCTGATTGGCGGACTGTTCCTGCACCTCTCCTATTTCGGCTGCGATCAGAGCCAGGTGCAGCGGTACCTGACGGCCAAGTCGCTGACGCAGGCGCGGCATTCGCTGCTGATGAGCGCGTTCGTCAAGATTCCGCTGCAGGTGCTCGTGCTGATGGTCGGCGTGTTCATGTTCCTCTTCTATGTTTTCAACCGCCCGCCGATGCTCTTCAACACCGAGTATCGGGACAGTGTGGAGCAGAGCGCGCGCGCGGCGGACTATCACGCACTGGAGTCGGACTTCACGCGCGCGTACGAGCGGCGGCGCGACGCCGCGACGAAGATGGCTGCAGGGGCGGATGGCGACCGCGACACCGCGCGCGATGAGTTCCGTGACGCGACGAAGGCGATGCAGGCCATCCGAGGCCGCGCCACCGTCCTGGTGAAGGACGTCACCGGGTCGGCGAGCTACGGCGACAAGGTCGGCGACACGCCGAAGCCGGACGTCAATTACGTGTTCCCGACGTTTGTCACGACCCGGCTGCCTCAAGGCCTCGTGGGTCTCGTGATCGCCGCGATCTTTGCGGCCGCCATGTCGGCAACCGCCGGCGAG
>Ga0137379_10006481_pt1 | contig 11098 bp, 15 predicted proteins | sample SagtaG_18_FD_104812 | JGI IMG/M metagenome (GOLD analysis project Ga0137379, IMG submission 104812) | Vadose zone soil microbial communities from Sagehorn Ranch, Mendocino, California, USA - Sage2_L_80_16 metaG | ecosystem: Environmental > Terrestrial > Soil > Vadose zone | place: USA...
ATAGCGGTTCTCCAATTGGTGTATAGCGAAGCGATGTCGCTAAGTGGCTTTTTCCTCGCCGGGGTCCCCGGCGACAGGTCTTGGTCGCTGGGGTGGAAGTAAAAGCCACCTTGCATGGAACTGGAGATGCCACATAGAAATTGGAGAACCGCTTTAATAGATTCGTTCCCCCCTGAGCCAACAAATAAATGGATTGTTATCGTGGGCCAAACGTTGCTTGGCGGAGCCGAGAGCCTGCCCGCCGTGGCGGGGACCTGCTGTTGTTCTTTCGCTTCTCAGTTCGCACTCCCCCCAAGATTTGTCATCCTGAGCGAAGTCGAAGGGGACCTGCTTCTCGGGATCTCCCAATTAGCAGAGAAACTCGCTTCCTGCGTAACTCAAAGTCGAAGCACTGATGAGTCGCCCTCTGTGCGCACCGCCACATCCGCATGTCCGATCAAAGCCCTAATCTCTCAAAATGCACGAGGGCCCATATTTCGCCTACATCATCGCCAGCAAGAGCAGAACCCTTTACATAGGAATGACGGGCGATCTACTGAAGCGCATCTTTCAGCACAAACAGAAGGCCTTCGAGGGATTTTCAGCAACCTACAACTGCGACCGCCTAGTTTGGTTTGAACGATTCGTTGATGTGAGCGCAGCAATCCAGCGTGAAAAGCAATTGAAAGGCTGGATCCGTGCCAAGAAAATTGCTCTCATCGAATCAACAAATCCAACATGGGAAGACGTCAGTGAACCCTGGTACCCACATGTTCCTCGATAGCGCAGGCAACAGTCCTCAAAATCCTACCCACCCATACCCCAAGAATCGTCACCCTGAGCGAAGCGTTTCTCAGCGGAGCCGAAGGACCTGCTTCTCGTGCGCGATTCCACTCCGCACGAACATGGGTGCCCCATGTCTCGCTTTTGAGACGTGGGAAAGCGAAGTCGAACGGGACCTGCTGTTGTTCTTTCGCTTCTCAGCTCGCACTCCCCCCCATGATTTGTCATCCTGAGCGAAGCGTTTCTCAGCGGAGCCGAAGGACCTGCTTCTCGGGCACTCGCAATCCGCACGAACATCCTGGGCCTCCGGACAGGTCTTGTTGCTGGGATAGAACATCCTGCGCCTGGATAGGTTACCTCTTGGTCGCCTTTGCTCGAGGGGCAAACGCAACATTTTAAAATTGGGCACTCGGCTCGTACTCTCGATATATATTTGGTTGAGTTGCCAGTTCTATCTCTATCAGGTCAGGGAACGCATGCTTTCTGCGAACACACACACTGTCAAATGCGAGGATCACCGGTTCGACGCAAATGAAGCGAACTCGAGCTTCACGCATCATGTCTTCATCCGGTTATCTGCGAAGCAGAAGACGTTTGCGAGTGTGGACTTCAAGTATTGCATCTTCGATGGGTGCTATCTGAGAGGCTGCAGATTCATCGAATGTGACTTCACCGGCTGTAGATTTCTCTCGACAAATTTCCACGGTTCGACCTTTATCAGCTGTCAATTCGCCTATGCCACATTCGAGAAGACAATGATCGCGGATGACATTCTCGAAAGCCAGGCTCCAGATTTTGAAAATCAAAAGGAGCGATTCGCCCGAAGCCTTCGAATCAACTATCAGCAGCTCGGAGAGTCGGTATCGGCTAATAAGGCAATCAAGATTGAATTGGAGGCCACAAAGACCCATCTCTATGAGGCATGGCATTCGAAAAAAGACTATTACAGGCGCAAATATCGCGGCCTAGAGCGCATAAGCTCATTTTTGAAGTGGCTATGGTTTACTTCCCTACACGTGTTGTGGGGGAACGGCGAAAGCGCAATTAGACTCTTGTTTTCCATTATCTTTCTGTTCATTGCAATGGGAGTCTACGATGCTTTCCACACCGGAGACTCGGGACAGCTTAAAAGTTATTGGAATGGGTTTTGCATTGCGCCTGAAGTGTTTCTAGGAATCAGAACTTTTCCTCAATACCCGTATTGGTATCTGACAGCAGTGGGAGCACTCCGACTCTTGGCCTTTGCTGCTCTGACTTCAATCCTCATTAAGAGGTTCAATCGGAGATAGGCATGCATCTGTACGCTTTTGGCTCGGTATGTAGGGGTGAGATCGACCGTGATTCTGACATCGACCTTTTGGCCCTCGTCTCGGGGCACGATAATCGTCTCGAACAAAGCAAGTATTCCATCTATTCATATTCGAAGATGAAGAAGATGTGGTTCAAAGGGAGTCCCTTCGCATGGCACCTCGCATTAGAATCGCGTTTGCTCTTTGCTTCGGACGATAGTGACTTTCTTAAATCGCTCGGCCAGCCTTCTTCGTACGTGCATTTTCTTTCAGATTGCGAAAAGTTCTACGGAGTTTTCCTTGAGGCACGCTCTTCGCTAACAGAGAGCACGTCGAGCAGGGTTTTTGATTTTTCCACGATTTTTCTGAGTGTTCGCAATATTGCGACCTGCTTTTCCTTGGGGGTGTTGGGGCAGCCAATTTTCTCCCGACACGCTGCGCTCAGAATGCCACCGGATTTCAAGTTGCCTATTTCAGAACGGTCCTATCGGATCCTTGAGAGATCCCGTATCCTGTGCACACGTAGTGTCGGATCGGATATTGCTGAAGAAGAGGCTGGACTCGTGCTTTCCGAGTGCGACAACATAGATCACTGGATGACTGAACTAGTGAAGAAGGCAAAGAGCCATGAGCGAATTCAGCAGTCGAGTTGAAGCCCAAAGGCAGATCCTAAAGGCTGTGAATAGTAAAGCTTGGAAGAAGGAACAATTGTTCGCGTTGACCGGGAGCGCAATTCAACGCTGGGCTACGGCAAATGGAGTTGATGGCTCTGCGCAGTTATTAAAACTGCTGAACTTGGCTTCCGCTCAGATCTTCGTAATGTCGAACCACAGTGACGATCCAATTGCAGGGACATACCTCATAACGAAGCAACGGGTGGCAACTCTCGAAGGCCAAGTCAGAGATGAATTGTCCAGTTCGCAATTCTCTGAAGTTCTGGCACGAGCAGAATGAAATGTGAAAAATCCCCGCTCTTCCCACCCGCACCCGACCGGCTTACACTGTTTCTTCCATGACCATTCGCATCGCGATCCCCGAACCCACCACCACCGACACCGAATACAACCAGCGCTCCCTCCCGCCCTACCTCGCCGCTCTCCAATCCGCGGGAGCTACGCCCATCATCATCCCACTCCACGAACGCCAGGACCGCGTCGCGCGCCTCCTCACCGGCGTTCACGGAATCCTGCTGCCGGGCAGCGGCTATGACGTCGACCCGCAGCGCTTCGGCGAAGAGCGCATCCCCGAATGCGGCCCCGCCGATCCCGGCCGCACCGCCGTCGATGAACTCCTCCTCCAGGACGCCTTCAATCTCCACAAGCCCATCCTCGCCATCTGCCACGGCGCGCAGACCCTCAACGTCTGGTGCAACGGCTCCCTTATTCAGGACCTCAAAGCGGCACCCAACACTCCGGTCGACCACCGCCCCGGCCGCGCCGTCACGGAAGCTCACCCGGTAATCATCACCCCCGGTTCAAAACTCGCGGGAATCGCAGCCTCCTCCCAGTCCGGCGATACACCCCAGGTAAATTCCAGCCACCACCAGGCCGTCGGACGCGTCGGCGACAATCTCCTCGTCAGCGCCATGTCTCCAGAAGACGGAGTCATCGAGGCCGTCGAACTCGACTCGCCAGACCATTATGTAGTCGCCGTGCAGTGGCACCCCGAACGCACCTACACCATAAGTCCCCTTTCTCGCGCCCTTTTTGCCTCGTTTGTCCATGCCGCCGAGGCCTGGCAACCCAGACAAGTCGAAGAGTCGGTCGCTTCCAAATGAACGAGTTAACTAATTTAGAATCAATCACTTACAAGCTAAACACCCTTCTCGTCGAAGCCGGCATTCCCTCTCTCGACCCCTCTGTCGCCGCCAAATTCGACGTCTATCTGTCGTTGATTCTCCGCTGGAACGCCCGCATCAACCTCACCTCGATCCGCGACCCACAGATCATTATTTCCCGTCATTTCGTTGAGTCCATCGCCGTTGCCAAAGCCCTTCCCGCCGGCATCTCCACCCTCCTCGACTACGGTTCCGGTGCTGGCCTCCCCGGCATCCCCATAGCCCTCTGCCGCCCCGAGATCGCCGTCACCCTGGCCGAATCGAAGGCCAAAAAAGCCGCCTTCCTCCTGGAAGCCGTCCGAGCCCTAGCCCTGCCCACCAAGGTCCACACCGGCCGCGCCGAAGACCTCCCGATCAAGTTCGACTGCGTCACCCTCCGCGCCGTCGACCGCATGCCGCAAGCCGTCCAGGCCGCAGCGAAGCTCATTCGTCCCGGCGGCTGGCTAGCCCTTATGACGACGGACGCGGAACTGCCCGCGCTTCAGTCCGCGGCAGGTGCCGCTTTCACCTGGCCCCCCCCCACCCCCCTCCACGGCGCCACCGCCCGCGTCATTGCCCTCACCTCAAAGCTTCCCCTGATCTAAAAATGTTCCACGTGGAACAATTGTCCATTTCCCGTCCTTCGTCGATCACCGTCCCAATCCAAAATGTTCCACGTGGAACAATTGCCCTTTGTTCGCCCCCCACGCGCTCAAGAGTCTGGGACCGCCAGAAAATGTTCCACGTGGAACAATTGTCCTTTGGCCGTCTATAAGCCGCTAGCCCAGCCCAAAATGTTCCACGTGGAACAATTGCCCTTTGCCCGTCTATAAGCCGCTAGCCCAGCCCAAAATGTTCCACGTGGAACAATTGGAGGATTCTTAGATCCAGAGTTTAGAAGGGAAACTTGCAGATTCTTGTGTCAAAATTTTCGAGGTTTTCCACCGGGTTGCCTGCTTTAGAGCCAAAAAGTTGCAGACACTCGAACCTCTCGGAAGCTGTTGTTTTTAAGCTACTTACAGAAATCATGAGGATCGAGAAGCTGGGGCTTTCCACAGCGCGGACATGTTCTCCACAGGTGCCGTTTCCGGCACGTTCCACCCATTCCCTTTAACCTGAATTGTCATGGGAAAGATACTCGGCATCGTCAATCAAAAGGGAGGCGTGGGTAAAACCACCACTGCCATCAATCTTTCCGCTTGCCTTGCGCTTGAAGGCTTAAAGATCCTTTTGGTCGATTGCGATCCGCAGGCCAACGCCTCATCGGGCCTTGGCGTGGCCCGGGATGACAACCGCCACTCTATATATGATGTGCTGGTCGGTGACTCCGAGGCGGAACAGGTCATTCTGCCCACTGGGGTCGAGAACCTGTCGATTCTGCCAGGCTCCAAGAACCTCACCGGGGCGAATATCGAGCTGACGGCTGCCGCGGATCGCGCTGTACGCCTTCGTGATGCGCTCGCTCCTGTAAAAGAAGGGTACGATCTGGTGATTCTGGACTGTCCTCCAGCTCTGGATCTGCTCACGCTCAACGTTCTCGTAGCCGCGGATTCCCTGATTGTGCCAATGCAGGCCGAGTATTTTGCGCTGGAAGGCGTAACGGAGCTGATTTCAACGCTTGAACGCGTTCGGGCGGCATTTGATCACGGCGTCGAAATCGAGGGCGTATTGCTCACGATGTATGACGATCGCACCAACCTGGCGCAGCAGGTCCGCGAAACTCTCCGCGAGTATTTCAAGGAGCGGCTTTTTGTAACTGTTATCCCGCGAAATATACGCCTGGCCGAGGCTCCGAGCCATGGAAAGCCGGTTGCGATCTATGATTCCCGTTCTCGCGGAACCGAAGCCTACTTCGAGCTGGCTGGGGAGTTTCTGGCGCGAAACAAGATTGAAAGCCCCAAAAGCCTTGAACGGAAGACCGCGGCCAACGTCCGAGGCAAGGCTGAAGTCCGTTTCTGGCCATACTCCTGAGCGACGCTGCCCTCGTCGCCGCCTTATTCGCAACGAAATGGAACGCCCGGGCAATTTGCCGGAAATAAGGAATCAAACCGATGACCATCACCGCCACTGACAAACGCCGCGCCCTCGGAAAGGGCCTCGACTCGCTCCTGCCTCGCGCGCAGGCTAACGTTGCTCCCGTCCCTGCTCCAGTTGAGGCGGAAGGAGGCAAGCCGCGCGAGATCCCCGTCGAGGAGATTGACCGCAATCCTTTCCAAACACGCAGCAGCGTGAACGAGCAGGAGCTCGCCGAACTGGCAGCTTCGATCACCGCGAACGGAGTGATACAGCCGATCCTGGTTCGTCCGCTGGCCAATGGCCGGTTTCAGCTCATCGCGGGTGAACGGCGCTGGAAGGCATCCCAGCTTGCCGGCAAGAAAACGATTCCGGCGATCCTGCGCCAGGTGTCGGATGAGCAGGCGCTGGAGATCACGATCGTTGAGAATCTGCAACGGTCGGACCTGAACCCGATGGAGCAGGCTCGCGCGTTTGAGCGTCTCTCCCGCGAGTTCCACATGACCCAGGACCAGATCGCAATCCGGACGGGGAAGGATCGAGCCAGTATATCTAACTTCACTAGAATGTTGCGTTTACCGCAATACGTACAGGACAGAATCGAGTCAGGGGAGCTGAGTTTTGGGCATGGAAAGGCGCTGCTGGCGCTGAGTCATCACCCGGATCTGGTAAAGACGTCGCAGCGCATCGTTGGCTCTTCGCTTTCTGTTCGCCAAGCTGAAATCATGATTCAGAATTTGCTTTTTCCGGAGCAAAACCAGAAGGAACCGAAGCCGGAGCCGGTCGTCGATCCGAACGTGAAGGAAGTGGCGGATCGGCTGCAGCGCGCGTTGGGGCTGAAGGTTCACATTGACGATCACAATGGACACGGCAAGGTGATCATCGAGTACGCGAAACTCGAGGACTTTGACACGCTGTTGGAGACGCTGGCGGGGAATTAGTACGGGGGTCAGGGGTCAGGGAACAGCGCCTTCGGTTTAGATTCGAGAACTGCTCGATGGCGGCGTCGATTTTTGGGGAGCGCCAGGGCTGGTCCTGCTTGAGGGCGTGGACGGAGCCGAAGAGCTAGACGGTGGCGTGGGGACCCTTGACGACCCAGAGCGCGGGTTCGGCCTGCGCGGAAGTGGCGGCGAGCAGCGCGGCAAGCAACAAGAAAAGTGCGGCTAGTTTGCGGGTGCGGGCATCGGGGTCTCCGTGGTGTGAGTATACGTGGGGGGGCGAAAGACCCCAGGTGTCGGAAGCGAGACCGGAGGCCATCGCTCTCTTGACTCCCGCCGCAAAAAGGAGAATAAAAGGTGAAGGAGGTTTCTAATGACCAGAACGGATATTCTCTTAGCCCTTTTGGCAGCTTCTGGTGCAAGAGGCACTGCTGCGCCTATCGTTGGCACGACCCGGCTGCAAAAGCTCCTGTTCCTTGTTGAACGGGAAGAGGGTGTACGAGTCACAGATGGCGACGATTTTGATTTCACAGCGTACAAGTTCGGCCCAGTATCAAAAGAAATCTACGATGACTTAGCAAAGCTCGAGAATCTCGAATACATCTCTTCGGTTCCAGTTGCGGAACCCTCAAGTGTCGAACGAGATGAATATGGCTTGAGCTTTGAAGGGCTTATCGGTGATGAGGAATCAACGGAATCACTAGAGGAGAAGAGATACAAGATAACGACTAAAGGAGTAGAGTGGTTGGCAAAGCGTAAGCTACCGGCCGGCGAGACGGAAAAGATTCGCAAGGTAAAGGGAAAGTACGGATCTCTTAATCTGAGCGATCTTCTCTACCATGTCTATAGCAAATTTCCGGATATGACGACTGCGTCTGAGATCAAGGAGCGCGTTTTAGGAATAAATTGAATGGGCCCGTTTTGACCGCCGAACTCGCTCGCACAGCCGACATTGGTCTCGGCTTACTAGCACTCGTCTTCGTATTATTTGATTCTCTAAACAAGAAAGCTGATTGCACCTCTCTCAAGAAGGAGTTAGACCTGAGACAGGGCCAGCTTCTCGGGAAGCTCGTTCGCGAGATCGAAGGCGTGATTGCGCCCCTTCTGGGACGACGCGCGGAATATGACCTAGGTGAAGATCTCACTCCTCACCCTCTGGTGCCTTCTTTCGATGATTCTGCCCGCGACGCGCTCATTGCTGTAGTCAGAAACAATGAGGACCTTCTTTCCCAAGTGAGAATGATAAAAAGACTTCCAAAAGTGATTCATCGCCTCAACTCGATGGTCTATTGGCTTATTGTCGTTGTTGCTATCGTTTCGTTTTCGTGTGCGGGTTACTTGTTTGTCTCAGCTGTGAGCACGGAAACTATTTGGTTCCTATTCGGAATGCCGATTGCGGCTGTTGCAGCGGCAGCTGTTGTGGCGATTGTTCGTCAGACAAAGGTACAGAATGCGGAAAAAGAAATCCTTAGCACAGACTCCCCGTCTTGAGCGGGAGTTGATCGAGCCGGTGACCCGCTACCTTCGGAGCATCGGGTGCCACGTAGTTGTGCCAGAGGTGCGCTTTTTTGATCGAGGGATCGATATCTACGCAGTGAAACAGGCAAGACCGCGAATTACTTTCGCTGTAGAGCTAAAGCTAACCAAATGGCAACGCGCCATTCAACAAGCTGCGATCTATCAGCTTTGCGCGGATTACAGCTTTGTTGCCTTGCCGAAAAAGTCCGCGCTAAGTCTCGATTTACACCGATTCCGAACCTGTGGGGTAGGTTTGCTTTCTGTGGCACCCGATGGCACCGTAGGGTGCGTCCTGGATGCGGCGAAGTCAACCGAAAAGCGTTCGCACTATGCCAAGGCCATGACTACCAGCGCAGAAAGGGAAAGTTTGCATGCCTAGTGAAGTCATTTTGCGTCTTGGCTCTCACGCCGAGAAAGATTATCTGGTTAAAACTCTCAATTTATTCTCGGGGGCAATTGTGGGGGCAAATCTCTTGGAGAGTACGCCAGGCGCGACAGTTTCGCTCGCATGGAAAGTTGACTCGGCGCTAAAGAAATTTCTTATCGATCCGATGACTTATGTCTTTGCAATCGATCTCGATTTCATCTCATCTGAGACAAAAGACCGGAAGACCGGCAAATACACAAAGGGGATTAAGAAGTCGTTCAAGAACATTTGCAGTGAACTGGGAGGTCCGTTCGAGTCAGTCATTATGCAAAAACAGAGGAGTCTCAGACCCAAAGACCTTTCGGGTCAGGGTACCGCAACGGAAATCTGCGAATCGGTTTTTGCTTATCAGATGCAACGTATGAAACGCATTTGCGAAGCGGACCAGCAACTCAAGGAGTTCTCGGACCGCGCATTACCCTCGGGTGTTTTCAGCCCATATTTCTATATTCCTGGCGAAAGCACCTCTGGCTCTGATGATTGGGAAGACGTTTGTGTCGAATTAATTGATACCTTTGGAACAATGCAGAGCTCAGTGCCGAAGTACGCAGTGCTCTGTATATCGCGCCGTATCCTCAGGGATCGCGTGCGACTGCAGAAATTGATCGCACGGATCATTGATTCAGGTTGCGATGCTTGTTGGCTTTGGATAAATGCTTTTCGTGAAGACGAAATCAACGAGATTGAAATGACGAATTTGGAATTGTGCGTCAAGCAGGCAAAAGAAAAAGAATTTCCTCTGTGGAACATGCACGGCGGGTTCTTGAGTTGCCTATTGAACAAGCAAGGCATGGTCGGCTTCTCGCACAGCATTGGATATGGTGAGAGCAAAGATGTGCTTCCCGTGAGCGCGGGAGCGCTACCAACGGTTCCTTATCACTACAACCCTTTGCACGTCAGGGCCTCGGTATCGGACATAGAGAGAGCGTTTTCCAGCCTCGGAGTGTTGGACGCTGAAGATTTCCATAACACCGTTTGTAATTGCACTGTCTGCAAGGGAGTTTTGAAGGGGAGTCTTCGCAATTTCCGCAAGTTCGGTGATTTGACACTGAAGCCAGGAAACACAAGAGAGTCTCAAACGGCGGAGAGCGCAAAGCTCTGTCGTTTCCATTTTCTTCTGGCGCGTAAAAAGGAACTGGATTTAGTCAACAGTTCCTCGCGCGTTCAGTTGCGCGCTCTACTTTCGAACACTCTCTCTGAGTATGAAAAGTTAGGAACGCAAATTCGATTGAGGGACAAAGCGGCGCCCCTTCGAGTTTGGATTAAGAGCCTCTGACAATACCGACGAACACCGTCGAGCTTTTACGCGGCGATTAGGAATTTGCCGCTTTGCATGATTTGTTTGGTTTGGTAGTTGCCGGGTTCGCCGGTGTCGAGCCAGATGCTGAAACCCAACCCCAATACATGCTGAAGCCCGTAGCCGCATTCTGTAAAGGCCATGTTCGTTGGCTTGTCTTTTTCGGGGGCCCTCAGATGTCAAGTTCCAGAACATACTTCGGGCCCCTGCTACCTCCGATTGTTCAGGTTGGTAGTTTCCCATGGGTTCTTGTCCCAATAGGAAGGTCCCGAAAAGCAGGTCCTTCGGCTCCGCTGAGAAACGCTCCGCTCAGGATGACACCTCTAAATAAAATGGAGGCGCGATGCGCGATTAGCTCGGCGCTAAGCCGCGATTCGAAATCCGCTGTATTCAATGGTCTGTTCGGTCTGGTAGTTCCCTGCTTCGCCGGTGTCTGGCCGGATGTTGAAACCTAATCCAACTCCATCGATGTGGGTGGCGGAGGGCCAGGGGCGGATCAGGTTTGAGCGCGGCTTGCGCCGCGTGGATTGATTTCAAAAAACAAATTTGGTGGTTTTATGTACGGGCTGAAGCCTGTACCCTTCATGCGCGGCTTGTTGGGGACCCCGATGAGTCGTGCCCTTTCAAGTCAGCCTTGGCTTGCGATTGAGACACATCCCGAACAGCAGATCCTTCACTCCGCTGAAGAAAGCCGCTCCGCTCAGGATGACACTTCTAAATAAAATGGAGGCGCGATGCGCGATTAGCCGCATTCTGTAAAGGCCATGTTCGTTGGCTTGTCTTTTTCGGGGGCCTTCAGATGTCAAGTTCCAGGACATGCTTCAGGCCCTTGCTCCCTCCGATTATTCAGGGTTCTTGTCCCAATTGGAAGGTCCCGAAAGGCAGGTCCTTCGGCTCCGCTGAGAAACGCTTCGCTCAGGATGACAAATCATGGGGGAGTGCGAGCTGAGGAGCAAAAGGACAACAGCAGGTCCTTCGGCTCCGCTGAGAAACGCTTCGCTCAGGATGACAAATCATGGGGGAGTGCGAGCTGAGGAG
>Ga0137379_10006484_pt1 | contig 11096 bp, 8 predicted proteins | sample SagtaG_18_FD_104812 | JGI IMG/M metagenome (GOLD analysis project Ga0137379, IMG submission 104812) | Vadose zone soil microbial communities from Sagehorn Ranch, Mendocino, California, USA - Sage2_L_80_16 metaG | ecosystem: Environmental > Terrestrial > Soil > Vadose zone | place: USA...
ACGTACGAGGCGAAGTCCTACTCGGCGGGCCTCGCCGATCTCGCGGTCGAGTGGCTTCCGCTCGACAGCCTCTCGCTGCGCGTCGGCTACAAGCGGTCGATCGCCATCGACCCCGTCCTCTCGATCATGCTCCAGCAGGGGGTCAACGGCACCGTGCAGCTGAAGTTCGCGGAGAATTACGCGTTCCGCGTCGGGGCGCGCTGGGACTCCTTCGTCTTCCAGCTGCAGGACGGCGCCACGACGAAGTTCCTCACCGTGGATCCGACCGTCGAGGCCAAGTTCGGACACTGGCTGAGCGGCGCCGTCGGCTACGCCTACAGCACGCGCAACGCGGAGTGGCCGTCCACCTCGGGCACCTCGCAGCCGAGCTACTCGAAGAACGAGGTCTTCCTCCGCCTCGGCGTCACCTACTGATCGGGCGAGCGGCGGGCCGCCCGCAATCGACGCCGGCAGCCCTCCGCGGTACCGTCCGCCCGCATGCCTTCCCTCCTCCGCACCTCGCTCCTCCTCGCAGCCGCCGCCTCGCTCGGCTCGGCGGGCTGCACGCGTCGGAGCGCCACGCCGCCGCCCGCGGAGGCGCCCGACGTCCAGACCCTCGCCTCCACGCTCGGCTCCGGCGACGTCCTCGAGGTGCGCGTCTACCGCGAGCCCGAGATCTCGGGCATCTACCAGGTCGGCTCGGACGGCGACGTGGTGTTCCCGCTCTGCCAGCGCGTCGAGGTGGCGGGCCAGACCGCGAACGGCGCGGCGGATCGCTTTCGCGCCTGTCTCGCGGCCAGCTTCATGCGCGACCCGCAGGTGACGGTCGTCGTGAAGGAGTACAACTCCAAGAAGGTGTTCGTGTTCGGCGAGGTCCAGAAGCCGGGCACGTTCATCTTCCAGGACGGGATGTCGATCGTCCAGGCCGTCACGCTCGCGGGGGGCTTCACCCGGACCGCGTCGCAAAACGCGACGTCGGTCACCCGCCGCGTGAAGGGCCAGGAGACGAAGCTCAAGGTGAAGGTGCAGGACATCGCCCTCGGCAAGGCGCCGAACTTCACGCTCGAGCCGGGCGACATCGTCTTCGTCCCCGAGAGCCTCTTCTAGCAGGGCACTCGCTGCGGGCCCGCCTCGTCCGGCTGACCCTGCGCTGCGCTCGCCGCGCGTCCGCGGCGCGGACGAGCGGCCCTCCCGCGACCGCAGCCGCGCCGGTCCGCCCCCGCGACAGCCCTGATCCGCCGAGGTCCCGGCGCCGCGCGGCGCTGGCACGTCCGATGCTGAACGGACGTGCATGCTCGTCCGAGTCCGCTCCGCGACCGTCGTCGGCGTCGAGGCGCTGCCCGTCGAGGTCGAGGTCGAGGCGGACCGGGGCATGCCGCACACCACCCTGGTCGGGCTCGGCGACCGCGCGGTGCAGGAGGCGAAGATCCGCGTGGCCGCGGCGATCCGCGCGATCGGGATCGAGGTTCCCTCGAAGCGGGTCGTCATCAACCTCGCTCCAGGCGACCTGCGGAAGGAAGGGACCGGATTCGACCTCCCGATGGCGATGGCGCTCCTCGCCGCGCTCGGGCATGCGCCGGCGGAGGCGCTCGACGGCGTCCACTTCGTCGGCGAGCTGGCCCTCTCCGGCGAGGTGAAGCCCGTCCGCGGCGTCCTCCCGATCGCCATCACCGCGCGGCGCGCCGGCGCGCGGATGCTCGTCGTCCCCGAAGCGAACGCGCGCGAGGCTGCCGTGGTGGAGGGGCTCGCGATCCGCGCGGCGAGCCACCTCGCGGACGTGGTCGCCTGGGCGAACGGCGAGGCGGAGCTCCCCGCGCCCGCCGACGCGGGCGACCCCGCCCCGGCGCCCTGCGGCCCGGACCTCGCCGACGTCGCGGGCCAGGACGGCGCGAAGCGCGCGCTCGAGATCGCCGCCGCGGGCGGCCACAACCTGCTCCTCTTCGGGCCGCCCGGGAGCGGGAAGACGATGCTCGCGCGGCGGCTCCCCGGCATCCTCCCGCCGCTCACCTTCGAGGAGGCGCTGGAGGCGACGGTGGTCCACAGCGTGGCCGGGCTCACCCGCCACCGCGGCCTCCTCACCGGGCGGCCCTTCCGCGCGCCGCACCACACCGTCTCCGACGCCGGCCTCGTCGGGGGCACCACCTGGCCAAGGCCGGGGGAGGTCTCCCTCGCGCACCACGGCGTCCTCTTCCTCGACGAGCTCCCCGAGTTCCGGCGGCACGTGCTCGAGGCGCTCCGGCAACCGCTCGAGGACGGCGAGGTGGCGCTCGCGCGGGCGGGACGATCGCTCACCTACCCGTCGCAGGTGATGCTCGTCGCCGCGATGAACCCGTGCCCGTGCGGGCACCTCGGGGACCGCCTCCGGCGCTGCCGCTGCACCGCCCACGAGCTGCTCGGCTATCGCCGCCGCGTCTCGGGGCCGCTCCTCGACCGCATCGACCTCCACGTCGAGGTCCCGCCGGTCGCCCCTGCCCTCCTCGGCGCGCCCGGACCGACGAGCCGGCCGACGACCGCGGAGGCGCGGGCGCGGGTGCTCCGGGCGCGGGCGGCGCAGACCGCGCGCGCGGGCCCCGGAGCCTGCAACGCGCGGCTTGGCGGCGCCGCGCTCCGCCGGTCCGCCACGCCCGACGAGGATGGCCGCCGGCTCCTCCACGCCGCCGTCGAGAAGCTCGGCCTCTCGGCGCGCGCCCACGACAAGGTGCTCCGCGTCGCCCGGACCATCGCCGACCTCGAGGGAACGGACGCGGTGAGCGCCGCGCACGTCGCGGAGGCGGTCCAGTATCGCGCCCTCGACCGGGCGCAGCCCTGACCAGAACTGCCGCCCGTCCCGGGCGGTCCACAGCCCGCCTGCGCGGGAGAGGAGACGCTCCGTGATCAAGCTCAGCGAGAAGATGAAGGCGCTCGGCCAGGCGATCGCCGGGATCGAGAAGCAGTACGGAAAGGGCTCCGTGTGGCGGCTCGGGGACGGCGTCGAGCCGGCGCCGGTCCCGGTCGTGCCCACCGGCTCGCTCGGGCTCGATCTCGCCCTCGGGGTCGGCGGGCTGCCGCGCGGTCGGGTCGTCGAGATCTTCGGGCCGGAGTCGTCGGGGAAGACGACGCTCGCGCTTCACGCGATCGCGGAGGTGCAGAAGACGGGCGGGGTCGCCGCCTTCGTCGACGCCGAGCACGCGCTCGACGTGACCTACGCGCGCCGGCTCGGCGTGAGCCTCCCCGACCTGCTCGTCTCGCAGCCCGACACCGGCGAGCAGGCGCTCGAGATCGTCGAGCAGCTCGTCCGCTCGGGCGCCTGCGACCTCGTCGTCGTGGACTCGGTCGCGGCGCTCGTGCCGAAGGCCGAGATCGAGGGGGAGATGGGCGACGCCCACATGGGCCTGCAGGCCCGGCTGATGAGCCAGGCCCTCCGCAAGCTCACCGCGGTCGTCTCGCGCAACCAGGCGATCGTCATCTTCATCAACCAGATCCGGATGAAGATCGGGGTGGTGTTCGGGAACCCGGAGACCACCACCGGCGGGCACGCCCTCAAGTTCTACGCCTCGGTCCGGCTCGACATCCGCCGGCTCGGCCAGGTGAAGGAGGGCGACGCGGTGGTGGGCAACCGGACGCGGGTGAAGGTCGTGAAGAACAAGGTCGCACCGCCCTTCCGCGAGACCGAGTTCGACATCCGGTACGGGATCGGGGTGGACCGGCAGGCGGAGGCGCTCGATCTCGCGGTGGAGCGCGGGCTCGTCGAGCGGTCCGGCACCCACTTCGCGCTCGACGGCGAGCGGATCGGGAACGGGCGCGAGCGGGCGACGGAGTGGCTCCGGGCGGACCCGGCCGCGTTCGAGCGGCTCGTCGCGCGGCTCCGCGAGCCGAAGACCGAGGCGCCGCTCGTGGCCGCCGTCGCTACATGAAGAACCAGCGCAGGGTCACGTTCGTCACCCAGCTGTCGTGGAACGCGAGCGCCGGGGTGACGAACCCGCCGATGTCCCACGGATGGCCGAAGTGAAGGCGCAGGAGCAGCGGGCCGAACAGCACGTTGACGCCGAGGACGCCGGTGAGCGTCCTCGCATCCCAGGCCCCCACGTCCCTGCGGCCGAGCCCGTGGGTGACCGGGTCGCGCGCCGCGCCGGTCGCGGTGTTCCAGCGGTCGAACACGCCGCCGAAGTCGAGGGCGGCGACGCCCTCCACGTAGTCGAAGATGAAGAGGCGGATGACCGAGTCGAGCGGGAGCTGCAGCTCGGCGTTCGCGACGTAGTAGTTCCGGCCGATGACGTCGAGGTAGTCGAACTGGCTGTAGCCGCGCAGGTTGTCCGGAGCGCTGAGCCACCACGACCGTTCCCAGGTCTGGCTCTGGGGATTGGGCGAGAAGGAGGTCCCGCCGGCGAGCCGGAAGCCGAGGTTCGCGCGCCGCCCGAGCTGGAAGTACTGCTGCGTGTCGAACCGGCTGAAGCCGTGGACCGCGTGGCGGCCCGGGATCACGCCGCCGCCGACCTCGAGCGTCGCCGAGTGGCCGGCGAGCGGCCCGGTGAAGTAGTCGTAGCGGATCGTGTCGTACCCGATCCGGAACGTGGGCGAGGCCGTGAAGTTGAACCCGTCGTTCTGGGCGCGCCAGGTCTCGGTGTCCGGGTAGACCGACCGCGAGACGACCACGCCGTCGCAGGCCGACGGGAGGGGATCGGTCACGGTCCTGAGCCCGGTGTCCTGCGGGCAGTAGCGCTGCACGCCGCCGACGGAGAGCTCCACCTCGACGCGCCGGAAGCGGTCGAGCGGGTAGCGCAGCGCGCCGAGGACCCCGACGTCGCGCTGCAGGTACACGAGGGCGGGGTCGAAGCGGTCCAGGTTCTGCTGGACGAAGTGGTACCCGCCGAGCACCCACCCGCGTCGCTCGGAGCGGTCCTCGTACAGCACGAGCGCCTGGGTGTAGTCGAACGACCCGAGCACCGACACGTCCACGAAGAGGACGTGGTCCCGGAGCGTGTCGGCGAAGAGGATCGCGGCCCGGCCGGCCACCGCCCCCGCCGCGCCGCCGCCGTAGACGAACCCGCCCTCCGGCCGCCAGTTCTTGAGGGAGTAGGCGCTGTAGTCCACCGGGTCCTGCGGGAGGTTCTCCGTCGGGATCTCGAGGACGCTCCCCGTGGCGGCCGGGACCGCCACGGCGGGCGACTCGAGCCAGGCGATCTTCGGGATCTCCACCATCCGGAAGGTCCCGTTGTAGAAGGTCGACGCGTAGAGCCCGCGCCCCTTCACCGACGGCGCCGGCGCGACGAGGCCCGTCGAGAAGTCGGTGATCTGCTTCGTCGTCCCGTCCTTGTACAGGTACAGGTCGAGCTTCCCGCTCGCGGTGGACGCGAAGAGGACCGAGCCGTCCGCGAGCGCGGACGGGTGCCGGTCGGAGGAGGGCGCCGTGGTGAGCCGCTGCCGCCCGGTCCCGTCCGGGGAGATCCGAAACAGGTTCGTCCGGCCGTGATCCGTGGCGTCGGACGCGTAGTAGATGCCGTCGGGACCCCAGGAGAGGTCCTTCTCCGAGTACGGATCGTTCGTCAGCCGGCGCGCCTCGCCGCCGCGCATCGAGGCGACGTAGAGGTCCTGCTGGCCGTCCGGGCCGACGCCGACGAACGCGAGGTCGCGCCCGTCGGGGGAGAGGGCGGGATCCGAGACCTGGATGAACTTCCCGCCACCCGGGGCCCGCACGTCGAGCGACCGCCGCCGCCCCGCCTCGACTCGAGGCGGGCGCCCCTCCGGCGTGTCGTGCCGGTACGGGAGCGTGTAGAGCTGGTCGCCCACGCCGTGCTGCGCGGCGAAGACGACGACGTCGGTCCCCACCGCCGCGACCGAGTACTCGATGGGATGGAGCGACTCCACGCCCGGCACGCTGTCCGCGGCGATCTCCACCGCGCCCTTGGGATTCCGGAGGTCGACGAGGTACAGGCGGGCGCGCCCGCGCGTCCGGTCGATGCCGCGGACGACCGCGACCGACCCGTCGGGCGAGATCGAGAAGTCCTCTGGCTCCGAGGGGAAGCCGCGGATCTCGCGCACCTGGGGCAGGTCCTGCTTCGCCTTCAGGTACTCGGCGTAGTACCGGCGCTTCATCCACGCCTTCCAGCGCGCGTCCACCTGCTCGATGGGCTCGTTCAGCACGCGCCGCACGAGCGCGGAGAAGCTGCGGACGGGCGAGGGCGACTGCCTCGAGTCGCTGTCGGCGAGGAGGTACGCGTTCTCGAGGAAGCCCTGGATCTTCTCCGCCCCGTAGGTGTCCGCGATGAACGCGCAGCGCGCCTGGCCGAGCTTGTAGGTCTGGATGTACCCGCGCACCCGGTCCTCGGCGAACGACGGGACCTCGTACGCCTTCGACGGATCCGGGTTCCAGACGAGGTCTCGCAGGTACAGGTCGGTCTCGCTGTCGATCCCCCCCTTCGAGTAGTACTCGGCGATGCCCTCGATGAACCAGAGCGGCAGGTAGTTGATGGGCGAGGGGAGCTTCTCGGCGCCGGACTGCTCGTTCAGCTTCTGGATGGTGAACTGGTGCACCATCTCGTGCGTCGAAACCTCGACGAACTTCGAGTGATCCCCGAAGTAGGGCACCGCCATCTTGAGGTCCTCGGGCGAGGTGACTCCGAGGACGGACTCGCTCACCTGGAAGACGTTCTGGGTCTGGAACTCCCGCTGGGTGGCGTAGAGGATGTAGGGGATCTGCTTCGTCGGGTTGTAGTGGAAGATGTCGACGAGGCGCGCGAACGCGCTCTGGATCGCGGGCAGCGCGCGCCGCGCCTGCGCGACCTCGTTCCGATAATAGTAGAGGCGGATCGAGCCCTTGCCGCCGCCGGGCGGAGGGACGTCCACGTACTGCCACGCGAACTCGTACCAGGCGACCTGGTTCTGCCCGGGGCGCTCCGGCATCACCAGCGTCTGCTCGAACGGGGCGGCGCCTCCCCGCATCCGCAGCGCGTCCATCGTCTGGAAGGACTCGCCGAACGTCGGCGCCCGGAGACCCTGCGCCGCGGCGGCGAGCGGCACGAGGGCGACGAGCGCGGAGACGATCTTCCTCATGGAGTCGGAACGGTACGTAGGCCCGTCTCGGGAAGCGAGCAACCGGAAGGATACTTCCTCGCTCGGTGAGCGGCGCCCCCCCCGCCCCGACGGCGTGTCCCGCCTCCCGCGGATCAGCGCGTCGCGAGCCGGAGGAGGTTCAGCGCCTCGTACGCCGCCGTCTTCCGCACGCGGTCCCGGTCGCCCCGGTAGAGCCGCGCGACGTGGCCGGTGCCGGACGGTCCCGCCAGCGCGACGTGCACGGTGCCGACCGGCTTCTCGGGGGTGCCTCCGGTCGGGCCGGCGATCCCGGTGACGCCGATCCCCCAGGTGGCGGCGCCGGCGGCGCGGATTCCCTCGGCGAGCGCGCGGGCGACGGGCTCGGAGACCGCGCCGTTCGCGGCGAGGGTCGCAGCGGGCACGCCGGCGAGCCGCTCCTTCACCCCGTTCGCGTAGGCGACGAGGCCGAGGTCGAGGACCAGGGAGGCGCCCGGCACCCGGGTGAGGAGCTCCGAGACGAGCCCGCCGGTGCAGCTCTCCGCGATCGCCACCCGCTCGCCCCGGGCCGTGAGCCGCGAGACCACGAGCGCGGGGAGCTCGTCCTTCCCCTCGGCGAAGATCGCCTCGCCGAAGATCGCGCGCACCCTCGCGAGGATCCGGTCGGCGCGCGCGGCGGCGCCCGTGCCCGGCACCGACCACTTCACGTGGATCTCGGGCCAGTGCGCGCGATAGCCGAAGCGGACGCCGGCGTTCTGCGGGTCGTCCATCACCGGGCGCATCGCGTGGTCCGCGTGCGACTCGGGCACGGCGAAGAGCTTCACGAGGCGCGCGGCGGGGACCTCGCCGAGCCCCGCCGCGAGCCGGGGAAGGAGCCACTCGTCGGCGAGCCCACGGAACTCGACCGGGACGCCCGGGAGGCAGACCACCTCCGCGCGGCCGACCCGAGCGGCAAATCCGGGGGCGGTGCCGAACCGGTTCGGCACGATCTCCGCCCCGCGCGGGAACCGCGCCTGCTTCGCGTTGTTCGGCGTCATCTCGCGGCCGAAGCGCCGGAACCGCTCCTCGATCGCGCGGAGCGACGGCTCGTCGAGCTCGAGCGGGACGCCCAGCACCGCCGCGACGCACTCGCTCGTGAGGTCGTCCTCCGTGGGGCCCATCCCGCCGCTCATCACGACGACGTCCGCCCGCGCGGTGGTCTCGCGGATCGCGGCATCGAGGTCGGCGCGGTCGTCGCAGACGAGGGTCTTGCGCCGCACCATCACCCCGAGGTCCCAGAGCCGGTCCATGAGCCAGGCGGAGTTCGTGTCCACCACCTGCCCGGTGAGGAGCTCGTCGCCGGTGGAGAGGATCTCGACGTGGAGGGGAGTCACGGGAGCACCCCGAGCGCCCGGAGGCCGAGGAGCGCAGCCGCTGCCCACGCGCCCGCGGCGACGTCGTCCATCACCACCCCGAACCCGGTCTTCACGCGGTCGAAGGCGGAGGCGGGCCAGGGCTTCGTCACGTCGAACACCCGGAACAGGACGAACCCCGCGACCGTCGCCTGCCAGGAGAAGGGCAGGAGCGCCATCGTGACGAGGTAGCCGACCACCTCGTCCACCACGATGGGGGACGCGTCCACGACGCCCCAGTAGCGTCCGGCGCGCTGCGCCGCGGGGATCGCGAGGAGGAAGAGGGCGAGGGTCACGGCGGCGTAGGCCACGGCCGGCAGTCGCGCGAGGGCGAGGTAGAGCGGGATCGCCCCGAGGGTGCCGGCGGTGCCGGGCGCGACCGGCGCGTAGCCGCACGGGCCCCAGGCGGCGAAGAGGACCCACGGGCCGGGCGGACCGGCAGGGCGGGGCGGCATCTTCGACATCGCCGTCAGATGTACTCGTCCTGCTCCCGCTTGTCCTCGTCCTCGTCGTCGTCGGGCTCGAGCGCCTCGTCGGCGGCGAGCTCCGCGCGGACCGCGGCGGGGAGGGTCGCGAGGTCCCGCGCCGGGCGGGCCCGCCGGATGACCGCCTCGGCGATCCCGAGCGCGATGTACGCGGCCATGTAGACGACGAGCACGAACGAGGCGCGCGTCACGATCGCGATCGCGACGCCGCCGATCGTCAGGAAGCCGAAGACGGCGAGGCTCCGCGGCGAGAGGTGCAGGTCCTTGAACGTCCGGTATCGGATCGTCGCGACCATGAGGAACGCGAGCAGGGCGACCACCACCGCGATCGGCACCCGCGTGGTCGCGTCGGTCGCGGCGCCGAACTCGCGGTAGTGCGCGATCACGAGCGCCACGATCGTCCCCGCCGCGAGCGGGATGGGCAGGCCGACGAAGTAGCTCGAGGAGCCCTTGTCCCCGCGCGCCGCGAGGACGTTGAAGCGGGCGAGGCGGAGGGCGCCGCAGGCGGCGAAGGCGAACGAGACGAAGAAGCCGACGAACCCGAGCGGGGCGAGCGCCCACTTGTAGACGAGGAGCGCGGGGGCGGCGCCGAAGGAGACCACGTCGGCGAGGCTGTCGAGCTGCACGCCGAAGTCGGACTGCGTCTTGGTCATTCGCGCGACGCGCCCGTCGAACGCGTCGAAGAACATGGCGAAGAAGATCGCGAGCGCCGCCTGGTAGAGCTGGAGGGGGGTCGCGTCCCCCGCGCAGAGCACGAGCGCGTAGAACCCGAGGAAGATCGAGCTGACGGTGAAGAGATTCGGGAGGACGAACATCGCCTTGCGCAGGTTGATCTGCACCGAGGGTCTCCTACCCGGGATCCTTCCGCGCCGGCCTGCTCGCGCGCCCACGCCGGGGCGTCGGATTCCGGCAGGCTGTCATGTGCGACGCCGGTTGTCGAGCATCCGCATCCCTGCCGGGGGGTGGCGGGGGACCGGGTGCCGCGATCAATTCCTGGTGCGCGCCGTCGAGGCGTGGGTCGTGGTGGAGGCGATGCCGAGCCACGGAAGCGGGTCGGAGGGCTCGCCCCCCTTCCACACCTCGAAGTGGAGGTGGGGTCCGGTGACGAGGCCGGTCTTCCCGACGAGGGCGATGGGGTGGCCCGCCTCGACCGCGTCGCCCGGCGCGCAGAGGACCGCCGAGAGGTGGCTGTAGCGGGTGGTGAGGTCGCCGGGGTGACGCACCTCGACGACGAGGCCGTGCCCGCCCGCCCAGCCGGTGCGGACGATCCAGCCCGCCGCAGCGGCGGAGACGACCTTGCCCTCCGACGCCGCGAGATCGATGCCCTGGTGCATCCGCCGGCGGCCTTCGACCGGATGGAGCCGCATCCCGAAGAGCGAGGAGAGGCCCGCCCGCTCGACGGGCCAGCGGAGCTTCGCGGGCGCGGCCTCGCGGAAGAGCGCGAAGCCGAGCGCCCGCGCGGTGTCGACTCGCCGCGCGAGACGCGCCGACGCCGCGGCGAAAGCCTGCGCCACCTCCGGCGGCGGCTTGCCAAAGCGACGCTGGTCGTAGTCCCACTCCGCGTCGACCGTGATCCGGACGCGGGCGAGCTCGAGGAGCGGGGTCTGCGGCAGCGGCCGGAGGAGGTACCGGTCGAGCTCGCCGACGAGCGCCGTCCAGGCGTCGGCCACCTCGGCCGGGAAGGAGCGCGCGGACGCGAGGCGGCTGCGGCGGCCGCGCGCCTCGGTCGTGAACCGGACCAGCACCGCGTCGACCGGGGGGCCGGCGGGGATCTCCAGCGCGATCGTCTCGGGCGCGGGGACCGCGACCGGGGGCGGGAGGGGCGCCTCGACCTCCGAGGCCGTGTCCGGGACCTCGAGCGCCGCGAGCCCGGCCTCGGCGAACGTCATCTTGGGCGGAGTGTGGGCGCAGCCCGCCGCGAGGAGCGCGGCGAGGGTCGCTGGCGCGAGCGGCGAGCGGGTGCGCACCGCCCGGATGCTAGCACGCGAGGTCGCCGTGCTAGCATCCGCGACGGATGCCGAAGGCGCGCGCGAGGCGGCCCCCGACGGAGGTGCGGCGGGGACGGGCGCGGGAGATCGTGGACCTCCTCGAGCGGGCGATGCCGGACGTCCGAATCGCGCTCGAGTTCCGGAACGACGTCGAGCTCCTCGTCTCGGTGATCCTCTCCGCCCAGTCGACCGACGTGGGGGTGAACCGCGCGACGCCCGCGCTCTTCGCCCGCTTCCCCGACGCGGCG
>Ga0137379_10006489_pt1 | contig 11090 bp, 8 predicted proteins | sample SagtaG_18_FD_104812 | JGI IMG/M metagenome (GOLD analysis project Ga0137379, IMG submission 104812) | Vadose zone soil microbial communities from Sagehorn Ranch, Mendocino, California, USA - Sage2_L_80_16 metaG | ecosystem: Environmental > Terrestrial > Soil > Vadose zone | place: USA...
ACCGGCATCAGACTCTCGCTAAGACAATATAAGATCGGCAAAAAGCTCTGTCAAGAAAGCGATCTCGGCAACGTGCCTTTTAATAGTGGCGTCGTCATTTCACGAGGCTCGACTTAAGAGTTCCATAATCCAAAGGCTGGAGGTACTCTATTGTCATGTATAATCGCGTCGGCAATCCAGCATATTCTCTTTGCATCGTCCTTACTGTTTCTGCTGCAGCGCTGGCCCAAACGCCTTCGCCTTCGCCAACTCCACCAGTGACCGACATCTTTCTGATCGACTTTGCGAACAAGGACGATAAGATAACCTTCGGCAAGCCATTGAAGATTACCCAGTGGGAGGGGTACAACAATCAGCCGTCCTTCTTACCCGATGGACAGGGTCTGTTCTACACGTCAATCAGAGCGGACAAACAGGCGGACATCTACCGGTATGAAATCAAGAGCGGCAAGACTTCGAGAGTGACGGAAACGCCGGAGAGCGAGTATTCGCCGACCGTAACGCCAGATGGCAAGTTCATTTCCGTCGTTCGCGTCGAGGCGGATTCGACGCAGCGCCTTTGGAAATTTCCGCTCAACGGCGGAACGCCGTCGCTGATTTTGGAGAGGATTAAACCCGTCGGTTATCACTTATGGATCGACGATCACACGCTCGCTCTTTTCATTTTGGGCAAGCCAAACACTTTGCAGATCGTCGACGTGCGCACCGAAAAAGCGGAAACGATAGCAGAGAATCCCGGGCGAATCCTGCGACGCATACCGCGCCAGGACAAGTTCAGCTTTGTGCACAAGATTTCCGACCAGGAATGGATCATCAAGGCATTCGATCTCGAGACGCGCACGATCACGCCGCTGATCAAGACGCTGGCCGGCGTTGAAGATTATGCCTGGACACCGTCGGGAGTCTTGTTGATGGCGAAAGACTCCAAGCTCTTTGCGTGGAATCCCGCGGCGGACAAAGACTGGCGAGAAATAGCAGACTTTTCCCAAGCCGGATTGAAGGGCATCACCCGCATCGCTGTCAGCCCAAAAGAAAATCGAATTGCCCTCGTTGCCAGACACTAGTCCCCGCGACAGCTCAGTGTCCGGGTACGTTCTCCTTCCCGACTTACCACGAGATCACAATCTCACACTGATCCGAGCCGCCTCTGCTATCAGTAATCCGAATCGCCGCGCTGTCGTTGTTGTAACGCGAAGGCTGGTCAGTAACGTAAACATCGTTGCGCCCTCTGACTCGCTGCACCGTTACCCGAGCATCGCGTGGCAGCGGAGCAGTAAACGAGTATCTGCCCGGATCGTACTGCTTGCCAGACTGGGTGTAGACGTCTAGTCGAGAACCAGAAATAACCAACTTCACATCATGATCAACCCTGCCAACCCAGGTGACGCTCCCGTGCGAATAGTTGTTACGGCCGCGGTCCCGATCACGGTCACGGCCACCACGGTCATAGCCACGGTCACCAACTTCGAAGTCAGCGCGGCAGCCACGGTCGACCCAGATGTGATCTCGTTTGTAGCCCCAGGTTCGTCCCTCGATGCACGAGGCTCCGCTCCTTTGACTGACGAGGCGAACACCGCCGCGGGTGTCAACCGGACATCTTTGCCGACGTCCATTCTCAGAGCCGCAATAGATCGTCTGCGCCGAAACAGCTACCGCACATGCCAATAAAGTTAGAACCACCAGTAACGCCGTGACTGCTGGCGAAGCGTTCCGTCTCGCAAAAGAATTTGCAAAGTGTGCTGGTTTCATCTCAAGCCTCCTTTGCGCTAAGCCTATCAGATTTCACCCGCAGATGGGAGCAGATCTTGTAACTCGTCTAATCTAGGAAATCATTCGCGCAATGACGAATGCCGCGCCGGCGGCGGCGCTGCCTATAAGCGCGGTTTGCAGCGCGCTGCGCAGCGGCTTCGTTCCGGTGAAGCGACCCTTGACGAAGCCAAAGACCAACAGCGCCAGCAGCGTTACGGCAATCGAGAACAATAGAGCGGTCAACGGTCTGCCGGCGATTATGTACGGAGCCAGCGGAATAAATCCGCCGGCGATGTACGCTCCGGCGATCGTGAAGGCGCTGCTCATCGCCCGCTTTGGATCCGGTTTCTCCAGACCCAGCTCAAAGCGCATCATGAAATCGATCCAGTTTCTCGGTTGCTTGCGCAGCGCCTGCACAATGGGCCAGGTTTCCTCGCGCGTCAAGCCGTAGCTTTCGAACACTTCCGCAACTTCGCGCATCTCTTCGTGCGGGATCTCGGCGACCTCGCGCTTCTCACGCTCACGCTCTTTCTGATAATGCTCGGCGTCGCTCTTGGCCGCGAGGTAACCACCCAGGCCCATCGCTATCGAACCCGCGGCGATCTCAGCCAAGCCGGCCGTAACGATGATTCCACTGGTGATATTCGCGCTGCCAGTCAGACCGGCGGCCAGCGCAAAAGGAACCGTCAGACCATCAGACATGCCAATGACGATGTCGCGGACCGTGTCACCGGCAGTAAAGTGGCGTTCGATGTGTGGTGTCCTGGGCATAAGATTCTCCGCATGAGAAGATGCAGCTAAAACCGCTAGAATGTAATTCTTTTTGCCGCTGTCGGCAAAACGAAATCAGAGGCGGTCCGACAAAACTTCAGTTTTGTGGCTGGCCGTTTGATCCGGGCGCAACCTCACCACGCCTTCCGTTTATCGCCATGATGTAATACAACCTGAAACTCACTTAGACTAACGGCAAAGAGGAGACAGAAATGGACTGGCGTGTGTTCCTAACAACATTCGGCGTGATTTTCCTGGCAGAGATGGGTGACAAAACACAACTCGCGGCAATGACCATGGCTGCCGAATCGAAGAAGCCACTGAGCGTGTTTGTCGCCGCGGCGCTCGCGCTCACCGCTGTTTCCGCGATCGGCGTGGTTGTGGGCGGCGTGCTGGGCCACTACATTCCCCTCATTTGGGTCAAGCGAGTCGCGGCCGTCGCTTTTATTGTGATCGGCGTGCTGATCCTGCTGGACAAGTTTTAGGAAGTCAGTTGAAGACCGACGCGCACCAGTTCTTATCCCCACAGTCGCGCGATCAAAAGGCGCAACGCGCCCGCGCCAAAGATGATCCAGAAAGGATTGGGTTTGTAACGCAAGAGCACAAACATCGCGATTCCCGCGATTGCTATGCCAACCCACGAATGAATCCCTGCAAGGCCGATGCTCCAGGCGGCCGCAGTCAACAAACCAACCACGGCCGGCGTCACTCCTCTTAAAAAAGCCTGCACCTGGCGATTGGCTCGGAAGCGCCGCAGTGACGAGCCCGCGGCAATCGTCATCATGAATGCCGGAAGAAATACTGAGACAGTCGCCACCAGCGCTCCGACTGTTCCGGCCACGCGATAACCGATGAACGTCGCAGTGATCAGCACCGGCCCGGGCGTGATCTGGCCTAACGCCGTTGCATCAGCAAACTCCTGATGCGTCAACCAGTGATTCGTGCGCACTACTTCCGATTCGATCAGCGGCACCATGACAAAGCCGCCGCCAAAAGTAACTGCGCCCATGCGCAGAAAGACTGTCGACAGCGCCAGCAGCAAGGCAAGCTTCGCCATGATCGGCATGCCAACCAGAAGTACGGTCGATCGCAGGGGTCGCTCAGGTTCAACCTCGCTCTGATCTTCTTCGTTATCTTCCGCCTCCTGCATGACCCGCACGCGTTCGTCCGCCAACGCTCGCGTGAGATAGCCGCCACCGAAGAACGCCTGTTGTTCAAGCTCAACCAGACGGGCGCGTCTCCTGGCCGCCAGCCGGCGAATGCGTCGCCAGCGATGCCAACGTCTTTCGGCAAACGAGTCGATGTAGATTCCAATCAAACCCGCCGCGAGGATCACTTCGATAATCGTAGCGCCCAGGAGAGAGACGGCCAGTGCTGACAAAACCGCGACGTACCACTGCCAGGGTTTGACCAGAGTATTGCGGCCGATACGCCACGCCGTCACGATGATCAGCGCGACGACCGCGGCATTGAGTCCGTGAAAAAGATAGTCGGTAGCCGGCAACTGGCGCAGATGCCGATAAAGAATAGCCAGCACGATCATCATCACCATCGACGGCAGGATGAACGACGCCATCGCTACCGTCGCGCCACGCCAGCCGCGCAGACGCAGGCCAATGTAGGTGACGATATTGCCGGCGTTCGTGCCGGGCAGGCTCTGCGCCAGCGCGAACGCCTCAGCGAATTCGTGATCGGTAAACCAGCGCCGTTTGTAGACGGCCAGCGCGCGGATCTGCGCAATCACTGCCAGCCCGCCACCAAATCCGGTCAGTCCAATTTCGAAAAACGAAAGAAAGATGCCGCCGAGGGTCGCCTCACGCGAAAGCCGCCTCAGCCGTTTATGACCGAAGCGCACTCGCGTGCCTAATCTTTGCCCTCTCAGTTTTGCGTTTTCAAACACTCTGTTCCGCAGCCTTCGTGAAGAACATCAACCGGATACCAAGTTTATCCTCGTCCGCCAATTCGAACCAAGCACGAGTAGTGTCCTGATTTTCAGTTTTTCTGCGCGGTCTCTGCGACCTCAGCGTCTCTGCGGTGAACAATGGCTTCAACTACACTCACCGCGGAGACACCGAGAACGCAGAGGTGGCACAGAGAACTTCAAATTACGACACTACCTAAGATCGGCTCACCGCAATGAAGCAGATATGAATGCCGCGCGCTTTCGCATGTGCGCCAACAGCAGGCAATTCATTGGCGCTTTTCTCTGTCAAGTCTTACAATTCCCTCGCAGTTTTCACTTGTGCTCCAACTCACCTGTGAATCGCCGCCATGAGCGAAAGCACCAGCGATTTTCTCGGAACCGAACGCTTCCGGGTCCGCCGCCGGCTCGGTTCAGGCGGCATGGGAGTGGTGTACGAGGCGCACGATCGCGACACGGACAAAGTGCTCGCTCTCAAAGCGCTCACCCGCACTGACGCCTCGAACGTCTATCGTTTCAAGAAGGAGTTTCGCGCGCTTGCTGATGTCTCGCATCCGAATCTGGTTTCACTCTACGAGTTCATGTCGGACGGCAACTCCTGGTTCTTCACGATGGAGTTGGTCCGCGGCGTAACGTTCATCGAGTATGTCCGACCGGGTTTTCGTTCCCGGCGCAGACAGTCTTCAGGTACGGCGACGCTTTTTAAGTTAACCGACGACGCGGACGCGAACACTGATCACGAAGCTCAAACAATGGAACTGGATGGCCCAAGTGTGCGGGTTAGCACCGAGGTGGGATCTGGTTTTGACAGTTCGGATGATACGGCGGCGATTGAGTCAAAGCTGGATTTGGATCGATTGCGGGCGGCTTTGAGGCAGCTCGCCGAGGGCTTGCATGGGCTGCACGAGAGCGGAAAGCTCCACCGCGACATCAAACCTTCAAACGTATTAGTGACGAGAGAAGGTCGTGTGGTCATTCTGGATTTCGGTCTGGTTACCGAAGTCGAGGGCAAAGGTCAGCACGACAGCGTCAACCTCGTGGGAACACCTGATTACATGTCGCCCGAGCAAGGCGCACAGCTTCCAATCTCTCAATCCAGCGATTGGTACAGCGTCGGCGTAATGCTTTATCAAGCGTTAACCGGCAAGCTGCCATTCGCGGGCAAATTCTTTGAAGTGATGATGAATAAGCAGAGCATTGATCCGCCGGCGCCCATAGAGCTGGTGCCTGAAGTTCCTAAAGATCTCAACGAGCTCTGCGTGCGATTGCTGCGGCGCAAGCCTGACGAAAGACCAAATGGTCGTCGGGTGCTGCGATTTCTCGGCCCGGGTAAATCGTCCGCACTGGCCGTCAGACAAACTCCCGAGGCGCACGGGTCACCACCCTTCGTCGGTCGCGAAAGTCACTTGCAGGAGTTGATGAACGCGTTCATTGACACGCGACAAGGCCAGACGGTGACTGTGTACATTCACGGCAGCTCGGGCATGGGAAAGACCGCGTTGGTGCGACACTTTCTCGAAAAGCTTCGCGATCAGGAAGAGGACGTGGCAATCCTGGAAGGCCGTTGCTACGAGCGCGAGTCGGTTCCCTACAAGGCGCTTGACGGAATGGTCGACAGTCTGAGCAAGTATCTGATGTCACTGCCTGACTCAAAGGCCGAAACGCTGATGCCGCGCGATGTATATGCACTCGCTCGGCTGTTTCCCGTGATGCTGCAAATCGATTCGGTCTTCAACGCGCCGCAACGCGACCAGGCGATTCCCGATCCACTGACGCTCAGACGCCGCGCGTTTGCGGCGTTGCGTCAGTTGTTTGCGCGAATGTCGGATCGTAAACCGCTGGTACTCTGCATCGATGACCTCCAATGGGCCGACGCTGACAGCACTACTCTGTTGGAAGATCTCCTGCGACCACCCGATTCGCCGCCGCTGCTCCTGCTCGCCAGTTTTCGCAGCGAGGATATCGAATCAAAACAGTTTCTGCGGTCGTTGCTCGAGCATACCGGCGCCGAAACCTGTCGAGAACTGCGCCTGAACGCCTTGACCGGCGCTGAAGCGCGCGAGATGATCCGCGCTCTCCTTGGTCCAGAGGTTCCGGCCACTGAACGATTCATCGAATCGATCGTCAAAGAAGCGCGAGGAAATCCCTTCCTGCTCGAGCAACTTGCTGGGTACGCGATGACTAGTGATCGAGGAACGACTTTCGGAATAAATCTCGCTGTAATGCTCGATGCGCGTATGCGCCATTTGCCGAGGGGCGCGCGCCGATTTATGGCCACGCTTGCCGTTGCCGGCCAGCCCATTAATCCGGAGGTTGCCTATCAGGCCGCGGGTCTCACGGGCGACGAACTGCCGCTGATCAGCTCTTTGCGCGCAGCTCAATTCTTGCGCAGCGGCGGTTCAAACTTCGGCATCGAGCTTTATCACGATCGGATTCGCGCAACCCTGGCCTCGCAACTCGAGCCCGCGAAGGTCAAGCAGATTCATCGGAGACTGGCGCAGACACTGGAAGCAAGAGGCATCGATGATCCGGAGGCGCTCTTCGAACACTATCTCGGCGCCGACGAGCGCGTGCGCGCGGCTACTCACGCTGCGGCTGCCGCAAAGAAAGCGTCAGCCGCGCTCGCCTTCGATCGCGCCGCGGCATTCCATCGCCGCGCTCTCGAACTCGCTCCGACAAGAGGGGCTGAACTTATTGAACAAAAGACCGGACTGGCTGAGGCCCTGGTCAATGCGGGCCGGCCGGCTGAGGCCGCGGAGGCTTTTCTTGACCTGGCACATGACACGTCCGCCGCGCGGGGTCTGGATTTCAAGCGCCGCGCGGCCGAGCAGTTGCTGATGGGCGGCCACATCAAAGAAGGACTGGAGGTGCTTAATTCAGTTTTGTCCGCAGTCGGGTTCAAATTGGCGACGGGACCAAAGCGCGCGTTGCTTTCACTTTTGCTGAGGCGATTGCAGATTCGTTTACGCGGACTCAACTTCGTCGAGCGCGATGCAAATCAGATCACGGGGGCTGATCTCTTTCGGATCGACATCTGCTGGGCGATCGCCGCCGGGCTGGGCGCTATCGATCTCATTCGCAGCGCCGATTTTCAAAGTCGTCACCTGCTGCTCGCGCTGCGTGCCGGAGAGCCCTACCGTGTATCTCGCGCGATGTCGTTCGAAGCGGCTCAATCGGCGTTGGCCGGCGGACCGGCGAGAGCGCGAGTTTCAAAGATCTTGCGGCGCGCCGAAGAGCTGGCCCAGAAGGTTGATCATCCGCATGCGATCGGATTATCACTTTGGGCTGGCGGTATTGGCGCTTATTTGGTGGGCCATTGGAAGAGGGCCGCGGAGTTATGCGAGAGCTCAGCGGAGGTGTTGCGCGATCGTTGTACCGGTGTGACCTGGGAACTCGGTTTAGCGGAGCGCTTCACGCTCAGCTCGCTGTTGTATCTCGGCGATATTGCTGAAGTGGCGAGGCGTGTGCCGCCCTTGCTGACGGCAGCGCTCGAGCAGGGAAATCTTTTTGCGGCTACGGATTTGCGCACGCGGATGAATTTGATTTGGCTGGCCAGGGATGATCCCGATCGCGCGCGCGCGGAGGTCATTGAAGCTCTGAAGATCTGGCCCCTGGAAGGTTTCCACTTGCAGCACTACAGTTCGATGCTCGCGCTGGCCCAGATCGAGTTGTACACCGATGACGCCGAAGTCGCCTGGAAGCACGTCAAGGGTCAGTGGGAAGCCTTGAAGGGTTCGCTGTTGCTCCGGACTCAGGTGTTGCGAATCGATGCATTCTATCTTCAGGCGCGCACGGCACTGGCCGTAGCCGCACATACCAAGGTTACCAGCGACAAGCGAAAGCGCTTACTGAAAACTGCGGAGCGAATGGCGCGGCGGATCGAGAAAGAACGCATGCCCTGGGCGGATCCATTGGTTTCGCTTATTCGCGCCGGCGTCGCCTACAACCGCCGTGAAGACTTGCGAGCCGCGACCTTGCTCTCCGAATCCATAGAGGGTTTTGATCTGGCTGATATGGGACTGCGCGCGAATGCCGCGCGTCGGCGACTTGGCCAATTGCTGGGAGGCGATCGCGGCAGCGACCTGGTCGCCCAGGCGGACGCGTGGATGAGCAATCAGGGAATTAAGAACCCGGCTTTGATGACCCGCATGCTCGCGCCCGGATGGGAGGCGATGAGATAACTAGTTTCCAACTTTCACAAATACCGCTGGCTTGTCCCACTCGAACAGCACGCCGCGCTCTCCGGACGTAACGATCTTGAGATGTTGCGCTTTCAACTCGTCAAGAATCAGATCATCGCCGTCAAGCTTTCCTGGGAAGACGCCGTCTTTCACCAACCGCTTGAATATCTTGTCATCGGGCAGCCAGAGGATGATCTGCCTGTCTTCGTTCTTGATGCGACCCCAGGCAAAGCCTCGGGTTTGACCTTTGTCCTCCGCTTTGGTGCTGGCGAAGAGCCACTCTCCGGATTCCCGAAGCTCGACGTCCGCTGTTTTCATCACTGGATTACCTTTTTCGTCATCATCCAGCCAGAACAACTTGAGGACTCCTTTATCCGCATCAACCACCTTCAGCTTCAACGAGCCGCCGTCGGATGCAACCCAGTTTCCTTCCCAATCCCTGGCCACGATCTTCGCTGGCTTCTGTCCGACCGGACGTTTGGAGAAGACGGGGCTGCAGCCGCAAGTCATCAGCAGGATGAGTCCGGCGAGAGTGAGGTTCACATAGGGTGTTTTTCGCATCGTTAATTTCAATGTTCTAGAACCCATGAAACAGGATCAAAAGTATAACAATCACCACCGCCGCGGCCACGCCCGCACCAATGGCGATTTTTGCACCCTTGTTAAGGTTTTGTCCCTGCGCAGTCTTGACTTGAGGGTATGCCACCGATGTGTCCGCTCCAGTCTTCGCATCGGTGATAACGAATTGATCGTCGCCAGCCTCTTTGATGTAGCCTTCCAGCTTTGTTTTGTCTCTGAGCTGTACCTTAATGCGCGCGTCTGGACCAACTCCCAACGAGAGAATGGCGGCTCGCACTTTCTCAATTCTCTGGGCTTCCTTCTCCGCTCCGGTTCTGGCAGATGCTGGTGCTGGACTCGCAATCAGTATTAGCAAGCCAACGAGCAGGAGTGACAAACAGTTCTTAAGCATGATTCGTTCTCTCCTTTTCGAAATTGAAACTCCTGCGCCCCAAAAAGCAATTCGCGAACCTTATTAGAAAGAGGCGAGCTTTAAGGCCGGGCTTTCCTTGACGAATTATCACGCGCAAGCCCCTGTTGGCCGCATGCGAGCACAATCCGAAGGGAACGGGCCTCATTGTTGAACCGAGCTGCTCAAGTTTGTTCCGTCAGCATCTCTCAGTTCATGGTTCTTGTCACTGTTCCTACAGCAACATTCTTCGGACAGGTGCAACCGAATGTTAGCGCACCTCACACAAGCCGCGTGGGTCCTCGATCCCCGCGAAGATGGCGATCTTGGTTAGTTCTGAGAGGCTATCATGTAAATTGCGTTGGTGGCCTTCGCATACAAAGGTAAAGGGCCAACCGATTTTCCTTAAACACTACCCAGCGTCAACCTTCGGTTGTCATTCAACTCAGCGCTTTGACCATCGCGGCCAACGAATCGCGCGCGAATCTTTTCTGTAAGCGGCGCGTTAGTGGATAACCCAGCTTCGCCAGCAGGTTTGGCTGCGAAAAGGCCAGGATGTCATACCAGACCGAGTCGTCGTTTCCCTGCCATTCGATCGTGAATCGTTCCTCGCCGCGCTCAGCGTGATCGCGCAGCGTGCCGTAAGCAAAACCGAATCTCTTAACCGGGGCGTCGTCCGCATTCATTGCTGGACCGTCCTCGTCGATCACGTAAACAATCCGGCAAGCATTCAGCGACCACAAAGGAAAAAGCTTCGCCAGCACGGCCACCGTCGCACGCGCTTCAACCGCGGTGTCAGGCGGAACGATGCGGACCCAGCCGAGACAAAAGTGTTTCCATTTGCGCAGCGCGTCAGCGGCGCGCTCGAAAGTGTTCTCGCCCACACCCAGCTTGATGCGCTGGTGATCAATAGTGTAGCCCTCGACCCGCTCGACATCGCCGTGCCGGCTCGCTCCGACTTCCGGGTAAGAAAATCGTTGTTCGCGCTGCGAAGAAATGAACTGGCGGATCTGTTCGTCGGACGGGGCTCGCAAGAAAAACATGAGCGCAAGCTTACTGGAAGGACGAAGGTTTGCGCTATTGATAACGATGGTTGCACTGAGATTCGGGCGTAGCCCGACTGTTGGGAGGATGCATATCTTCACGCTGAAAGCGTGAAATAAAATAGCCCAGGGTAAGCGCGAAGCGCGCCACCCTGGGATCAGGTACCACATGATTGCCACAACCCTGAAAGGGTTTCGGAAATTTATCAATACATTCAACAACAGCGCGAGTGGTCTAACTAAATTTGGACCGCAAGTAAGTATTGCCGCCGATGGCAACGTCACGCAAGTACTAACTACGAAAGGTCGTTGTGTCAAACGAGTTTGCGATGATAGATGATAGATCGAGAATGGTCGCGTGGGCGACGCCTGAATCCGCGAGGCCGTTTTTTCGTTTGATTTCTGCCGCCCCTTCAGGGCTCGGTTGATTATTTGGAACATGATCCCAGGGTGGTGCG
>Ga0137379_10006496_pt1 | contig 11081 bp, 9 predicted proteins | sample SagtaG_18_FD_104812 | JGI IMG/M metagenome (GOLD analysis project Ga0137379, IMG submission 104812) | Vadose zone soil microbial communities from Sagehorn Ranch, Mendocino, California, USA - Sage2_L_80_16 metaG | ecosystem: Environmental > Terrestrial > Soil > Vadose zone | place: USA...
GTCCTGATTTTTGCCACCATCGAAGCCATGGTGCTGATCATCTGGCTGGCGCAGTGGTTGCTTGCTCGCAGACAATTCCCACAACGTAAGCCGGCAGAAAGTGGCGCTCAGCTCACTCGCACCAACAATGTCGAGCGTTGGACTGCCACTGGTCTGCTGGTACTGCTGTTAGCCTACGTTCTCTTCAGCTCAACCAGGGCAGACGCTTTAACTGCTAATGTGCCCTTTGGACGAAGCTTTGCCTGGCCTGCAACCCAGATCAATGCCCATACCGGGCTGGCGCAGCGCTTCATCGATATGATCCCGCGAGGCGCGTCCGTTTCGGCACAATCAAGCCTGGCGCCTCATTTAAGCGAGCGATCCCAAATCTATCTCTTTCCCTATGCGGATGACTACGCAGCTTATATCTTCCTTGACGTGAGCAGCGATGTTTATCCCTTCTATGGCTCGCCAGATTACGCGCACGAAGTCAAAAAGGTCTTGTTACAAGGCCATTATGGGGTCGTAGCCGCCCAGGATGGCTATCTCTTGCTCAAACGAGGGGCGACCCCGCCTGCTGCTCTGCCCTATGCGCCTTCTTCAGACACCAGTAACGTTGATAATCTTCAATTCAATCTTTCCGATAACTTTTGTTCGTTTATCACTGTTTCACGAGCGCAAATACCCCATCCCTTACAGGTCACGTTCGGCAACCTTGATGGCGCCGATTCTACAAACTTGATCGGCTATAATGTCGCTGCCTCCACTGCCTTTAGTTTGAGTGGGGGATATTTGCAACTGACCACGTACTGGCAGGTTAGTAAGCCAACCCTCCATCCATTGCAGATCGTCATGCTTGTTACCGACCAACAGAGCGGTAAACATATTGTCAACCTGGATGTTCCTGCCCTTGCCTGGTGCCCAACCAATACCTGGCAGCCAGGACGCGTCCTGCGCCTCACAAGTAGAGTCTTTAGCCTGAATAGTTTCCATATCCCAAATGGGCTAGCCCATATCTCCATCGCACTTTTGCCGGTAACTCACCCGTTTAGTACTATTGTGGGTGAACAGGATTGGTTACCATTGCATATTACTCAGGCGCCAGCTACAATAGTCCCAACTCCGGGAACTAATGCGCTGCAATTGGCGAACATCACTATAGTTCCCTAGTATACTCAATGAAAAAGAGCGTCAATCAGGCGCATTACATATTCATCTCATAGCTCATTGAAAGGGGTTGTGATCATGGGCGTTTTACTCGGTCAGCTTCCACCGGCTGAACTCGCGCGCTTAAAAGCTGAATTGGCGGAGACGCTGATTGCTCATTTTTGCTATCCGCGCTTTTTTGATTATCGCACCGCGTCTCTGCGCTCCCGCCCGGTTGATCGATCAAAGCGCCAGGAAGTCTGGCTGTACCTTAGTTCGTTTGATTTCACTACCTGGAATCGCGTAGACCTGATGTCGACTGATTTTCAGCACTATGTCGAACGACTTTTCATTCACTTCGTTCAACGAAACCGCAGCTTCTTTGGCGATCAGGGGCGCAAGCGCATGTCGGATATCCGCATGTTGATTGGAACTTCCGCCGCGTCGGTTGTGCAGGGCTTGCGCAGCCACTTGATGGGCCAGCACCAGCAAAACCCTCCCTTTGGTAGTCCGCGCTCCGTCACCTCCTGGTCTACGATAATTATTACGGGAAAATCTGAAGCAACCTGGGATCACATCTCCGCTTCAACCATGATATTACAGCAGCAATTGCAAGAAGTTCGCGGAGAAATTAAAACTGCGCCTCAGCAGAGCGAAGCGCGCCCTGGGGTAGCGCCAGCTCGCCATCCCAATCGGGCGCAGGCAGCAAACGGAAAGGCCGCCCCCGGCGCTGAACAATATAGAGTCTCCAACTCGCCAACCATGCCGATGAGTAAAACTCCACAACAGACCAATGGACGCGGCACTACATCTCCGCCAGCGCCTAAAAACACCTCCCCTTTAAATCCCGCCTGGCAAACCGCTGCGCCTGTTGCTCCCACCAGGGCAGAGCCACTGCCTCCACTGCCTTCACCACTTGAACCGCCAATATTCTCAGTCGCGCCGGCAGCCGTTCCTATCATATCTCCCACCGTTTCAGTGCCCCCGGCCTCTGTGCCAGAAACTGTGCCCGCAATTACTCCTTCCACCCCTGTCCAGGCGCGTGGACTCCCACGAACCGTGCCGACTGCCCTCTCGACTACTCAACGCGAGAGCGCAACCATCCTCGTGAGCGAAGAAGACATGGCCATTTTTGAACAACTGCGCCATCAACTGGTTGTCTGGCTGCGCATCGAAGCCGTTCGTTCTGGCCTGGAAATTTCTAACCTCAGTCCATCACAATTGCTCGAGCTTTTGCGCCAAAACAACCATAGCGATGAAACCCGCCTGCAAGTCGTCTCTACCCTGCTTAACCTCTCTAACCAGGTCATCAAAAACGGCCAGGCTGGTCTATTTGATTACAAACAGGCATTGATGTTCCACCTCATGCACACCAAACGATGACCGTTTTTGGGCTTTCCCAGCAGAGAGAGGCGGCGCTCGATCGCCTATTTCTGCTGTGCATCCCTGCGCTTTCCCCTCAGCAAAATTTTATTAAATTTTATTAAGATTGCTAAATACTCCCCAAAAGCAGATACTACCTCCTTCCTCATCCGTCCATATCTATGGTATAACTGATATATGAAGTTACATGGATTTATAGGTAAGACGTACATATTTCGATTGAGATTAACGTAACCCACGCTATTTTAGGGTACTCCGTCATAAAGTAGTTTGTTAAGATATCTCAACAAAGGGGAGACTGCGTGCCATGACAAAAGGCCGAGATAATGCCGCCGAGAGTTTGAGTGATGTTATAGAACTGGTTCGTGTGCGCAGGAAAAGCGGCTCTTTGAGCGTCGAACGCTATCATGGTAATCGTTTTGAGGAAGGAGAAATCTACTTTCAGAGAGGCCAACCTACTTATGCGCACTCTGGACAAATGTCCGGCCAGCAGGCCCTTTCGTGGATGTTTACCTGGCATCACATACATTTTACTTTCAACGTCGAAGAGCCGCGTATCCCCGCCACTGTTTCTTCCGCGGCCTCCACACAAGCTAGCAAAGCTATCGCTGCTCCATCTCCCCCAAAACTCCCGCGGGTGAATTCCAGCTTTAGCGATGTGCCAGCGAGTGTGACCGAATCTGACAGCACCTTCAAGACGGATAGTCCTGATGCAATCTCAACAACACCGGGGCTGGAGTGGCTCGTTCCTCAAAAAATGGGCATAGAGCAGGATGTTATGTCGTTGCCACTCACTCGCCCTCAGCGCTCCATTTACATGCTTGTAGATGGCCATAGAACCATCTCCGATCTCTCTCGTTGTACAAGGAAGAACTTTCAGGAGATAGAACGGCTTCTCACTGAACTACGCGAGCAGGGTCTGATCTCCATTTAGGCAGCCATCGTAATCGCGGGTAATAGTTCTCGTAATTGCTCAAACCAGTTCGCGCCGAAAAGCCTGCGCGGAATACGAATGACCCCTTGTTGGACACGCGCTTCGTTACTGAAACGACGATAAAGGGCAATACGATTAGGCACGATCGTACGTTTCACGGTCAGCACCAGTTCATTCTCTTTCAACGAAATGGCCTCAAATCCCCACGCCGCGGCTTCCACCTTCAGTCTCACCATCGCTAACAAGTTTTGTGCCGGCGGCGGCGGCGCCCCAAACCTATCATTCAACTCCGCGCTCATTGCGTCAACCTGTTCTGTTCGGCTCAGATTCGCCAGTCGCTGATAGAAATTCACCTTCAATGTGCGGTCCCCGATGTACTCGTCCGGTAAGTATGAATCCAGAGGCAGGTCGACCGACGCGGTCGTTGTGATCATTTCAGCCTGTTTCCCTTGCAACTCCTCGACCGCCTCCGCCAGCAATTTACAATACAGATCAAAACCAACAGAGTTCATGAAGCCGGACTGCTCCGCCCCCAGCAAATTCCCTGCTCCCCGAATCTCAAGATCTTTCATCGCTATGCGGAATCCTGCTCCCAACTCCGTTGCCTCGAAGATGGCCCGCAGGCGCTTCTCCTGGATAGGCGTCAGCTTTGCGTCCTTATTATACAGAAAGTAAGAATACGCCTGTTGCGTCGCCCGCCCAACACGTCCTCGTAATTGATAGAGTTGCGCCAGGCCGAAGTACGCCGCGTTATTCACGATAATCGTATTGGCATTAGGGATATCCAGCCCGTTCTCAATGATCGTGGTTGAGATCAGTACATCATACTCACCGCTCGAAAAATCCATCATCACCCGCTCCAACTGATCTTCCGCCATCTGTCCATGCCCTACCACGAAACGAGCCTCTGGCGCCAGCCGCTGCAACTTCTGCGCGATCACCTGAATACCCAGTACGCGGTTATGCACAAAGAAGACCTGCCCTCCCCGGTCGATCTCGCGCAAAATCACCTCGCGTATCAAGCTTTCGTCATACTCCCGTATGGTCGTGCGTATGGGCAGCCGCTCTTGCGGCGGCGTCTCTATAACGCTCATATCGCGCAGGTTGACCAACGACATATGCAGCGTGCGTGGAATGGGCGTCGCGGTCATCGTCAGCACATCGATTTCACTGCGCAGTTGCTTAAGGCGCTCTTTGTGCGACACCCCAAACCGCTGCTCTTCATCAACAACCAGCAAGCCGAGATTGAGAAACACCACATCCTTCTGTAACACGCGATGCGTACCGATGACGATATCCACCTTCCCAAACGCCAGATCTTCTAAAACCTGCTTCTGTTCCTTCTCCGAGCGAAAGCGGCTCAGCAGTTCAACACGCACAGGGAAGGCCTTCAGCCGCTCCTTGAACGTGTTGAAATGCTGCAAGGCCAGAATCGTTGTGGGCACGAGAATAGCCACCTGCCGTTGGTCAAGCACAGCCTTAAACGCCGCGCGTAGCGCCACCTCTGTCTTGCCATAACCCACGTCGCCACAGACCAGTCGATCCATTGGACGTGGTCGCTCCATGTCGGCTTTAACCTCTTCAATAGCCCGCGACTGGTCCGGCGTTTCTTCGTAGGGAAAGGCATCTTCCAGCTCTTGCAGCCACGGTTGCTCAGCATCCGGCGAATATGCAAAGCCCTTGGATGCTTCTCGCTCGCTATACAGACGTAGTAGATCTCGCGCAATGTCCTGCACATTCTCCCTGACCTTCGATTTGGCGCGCGTCCACTCCGTCGTGCCCAGCTTGCTCAGCGCGGGAACAGCATCTCCCATGCTAATGTAGCGCGTGACGCGATCAAGCTGGTCGGTCGGGATATACAACTTATCGGTGCCGGCATAGTGAATCAGCAGGTATTCGCGTTCAACTCCCGACATGTTCAACCTGACAAGCCCATCAAAGCGTCCTATCCCGTGCTCTTGATGCACGACATGGTCGCCAGGATTAACCTCGGCCAGAAATGATGCTGGCGTCACCGGCTTGCGCCGCGGCGCATTGCGCCTTCTGGACCAGCCAAAGATTTCCGTATCGGTATATACCGACAGCGCCAGCGCCCGTGAGTGCCAACCCTCCATCAATTGCCCCTGGATCAGCGTGACCGTCCCGGCTTCTGGCAGCGTGTTGATATGCGTCCCTGGGCTGACATGGATCGTGTCGTCATGCAGTACAGCCTCGTCGCTCAGCACCTCCGCCATACGCCGTGCCTGCGCCGTCACAATCACCACCCGCTCGCGATTTTTCAGTGCCTTGCGGCAGTCCAGCGCGAAAGCCCGCAGTCGACCTCCGTACGAACTGGCGCTGCTATAGTGCGCCATCAGATTCTCGGTGCCGCCCTGCAAATGCGCGTCAAATTCACCCTCTGCGACAGAAAGTATGCCCGCGAAATTGAGTTGCCTGCGTTGCTGTATCTTCGGCTCCAGCTGGTTCCAGGTCACATGCGCAGCGCGCAACTGCGCCGGGTTCTCGCGGTCCTGCTCAAAACGCTCCTTCATTTCCTGCGCCTGCTCATCAAGCTCCGCGATGCGATGCTGGAGGCTTTCAGGGTTGTCCTGCACGAGCGATCCGTCGCGAGACAGATAATCCAGCACCGTCGTCGCATGATGCAGGTATGGGAGGTAAAAGCTGATATCATCAAAAGAGCGGCGCTGCCGCAATTCCTCTAAGTCGCGCTGCCAGCGTTCCTCGCACTCGCGGTGCAGCATTTCGCTATGCAGTTGTTCCAGCTCCTGTACAGCTTCAGCTCCGCGCATCGGCAACGCCTCACGGGCCGGACACACTACACACGAGGCGATCGGATTGAGTGATCGCTGTGACTCCTGGTCAAACGTCCGTAGCGACTCGATTTCGTCGCCAAAAAACTCAACGCGCACCGGGCGCGGCAGCGTTGGCGGAAAGAGATCAACAATACCGCCCCGGTGGCTGAACTGCCCCGGCTCCTCTACCTCCGCCACAGGCTCATAGCCCAGATTATAGAGGTGCTCCAACATCAAGGTCAGATCAACTTCCTGACCTACTAGCAGCGTATACAGTGTCGCGGAAAGTTCTTGCGCTGGCATCACCGGCTGTGTCAGGACTCGCGCTGAGCACACGACAATCACGTTGCGTTCCTGCTCCGCTAATGCGATCATCGCCCGCATGCGCTGCTGTGCTGTCAGCGCATCGCTTATCAGCCGCTCATAAGGCAGCGCATCGCGATCGGGCAGGTAAAGGACATCGTTGGGTTGCTCTACGAATACCCTCAGGCTCTCCACCATTTGATTCGCCTGTGCCTCATCTTCAACGACCACCAAAAGCGGCTGCTTTAGCCCTGTAGCAAGCGCGGCAATCACAAATGGACGCGCAGCCTCGGTAATGCCCGTCAGCGCCGGTAGGCCGGCGCCTTTCCGCAGTTCTTCTATCAAGCGGCGAAATTCTGTCCGCTGTGCCAGCAGCGTAAGCAAACCTTGTAATGTCACTCGAACCTCCAGATACAACAACTCTAGGACGCCACGCATTGCATGGCGCCCCTCCGGAATTTCCAACGTAATCATACAGTACCGGGGCCTTCCTTGCAACATTTCCCTCTCCACTTGACAAATCTCACCTCCATACGTTAACATTTCAGTAAGCACTGAAATGCTGAAATAATACAAAACCTGCTTTCATTTTCTGAGGTTCCATACATATGAATGCAATCGAAACCTATAAATTAAAACGTACCTTTGGCGACCTTGTTGCCGTCGATGACCTGACCCTTGCCATCCCCGAAGGGACCGTCTTTGGTTTCCTTGGTCCAAACGGCGCGGGAAAAACCACCACCGTGCGTATGCTCGCGGCGCTCATCTCCCTGACATCCGGCACTGCTACCGTAGCTGGTCATAAGGTCGGCCACGATAATACCGCCATCCGTCAATCCGTCGGTATCCTGACAGAAACCCCTGGCCTCTACGATCGTCTCAGCGCAGAGCAGAATTTAATCTTCTTTGCGCGCCTCTATGACGTGCCAGCTTCTCGCGCAACTGCCCAGGCGGAACACTACCTGCGCATGCTCGATCTTTGGGAGAGACGCAATGAACACGTTGGCGGTTTCTCCAAAGGGATGCGCCAGAAACTGGCCATCGCCCGTGCGCTGCTCCATGAACCCAAGGTCATCTTCTTGGATGAACCGACGGCTGGCCTCGATCCAGAAGCCTCCCGCATCGTCATTGACTTCATAAAAGAACTACGCGCGGAGGGACGCACCATCTTTCTTACCACACACAATCTACCCGAAGCCGATGAACTCTGCGATACCATAGGCGTCTTCCGTACCCAACTCGTACAGGTCGATACCCCCAGGAACTTACGCGAGGGCCTCTTTGGCCACGGCACAAAAATACGTGTCGCCGGAGACGCCTCAACCTGGGTTTCCACCGTCCAGTCTCTGCCCTTTGTTCGTCACGTAGCAGTTCAGGATAGTACCCTTTCGGTCGCGTTGGATAACCCGGACGATCAGAACCCGCTGCTTGTGCAATCCCTTGTCACAGCGGGCGCACAAATTCGCGCCGTGGAGCCTATTTCACATTCACTTGAAGAAGTCTACATGCAGTTGGTTGGCAAGTAATCGACCCATTTTCACCCATAAGGACGGTAACATGGACAAAATACTCGTAATTCTCAACAAAGAATGGCTGGAGATCAGGCAGCAGCGCACGCTTCTGCTCACCATCCTGCTGCTCCCACTGCTCTTTACCGTGATATCGGTAGGCACGTTTATAACGATAGGAATACTGCCACATATAGGGAGCTCTAGCACATTAAATACCCTTTCAATGCCGACTTTGGCAGGCTTGTCATCAATTGAAATAGCGCAGGCTGTCGTTGGCTTACAAATGTCCCTGCTCTATGTCCTTCTTCCCATCGTCATTACCAGCGTCATCGCCTCGTATAGTATCGTCGGTGAGAAGACCAGCCGCACCCTGGAACCGCTCCTGGCAACCCCTATACGAACATGGGAACTGCTGCTTGGCAAAAGCCTCTCCGCTCTGTTGCCCGCCATCGTCGCTACCTGGCTTGCAGGGGGATTATTCATTCTTTGTGTAGCGCTGTTCTCCCTCTCCGCGCGTGTTTTCGCCGCTATCGTCAGCCCCGCCTGGCTCATCGTCTTCCTGCTGTGGACCCCGCTGCTGGCCCTGATAGGCATAGCTGTCATGGTAGCGGTCTCATCACGAGTCAACGATCCGAGAACTGCCCAACAATTCTCCATCTTTCTCGTGCTTCCCATTATCGCTTTGATCATCGGTCAGGTTTCAGGATTATATGTCCTTGGACCAGTTTTCGCCTTCGCCATTTTCTTGCTCCTGGTCCTACTCGCCATTCTGGCCATCTGGATTGTCACCCGCCTCTTCCAGCGCGAAGTAATACTCACTCGCTGGAAATAAGCCTGGCGTGTCAAGGCAAATCTAAACATGTTAACGGTTCAGTGTATTTTGAAATATTGTCCCAGGACAACTGAGAACATTATGCAAGAAGCCTATAAAGCCATCGCCGACCCCACCAGGCGGCGTATACTCAAATACCTGCGCGGAGGAGAACGTACCGCGGGCGACCTGGCTGAACAGGCCGGTATTGGTCGTACCGCCCTCTCTCATCACCTCACGGTGCTGAAACTCGCCGATCTTGTGCGCGTAGAGCGGCGTGGTCAATACCAGGTCTATTCTCTAAACACCACCGTCTTTCAAGATTTACTCACCGAAATCATAGGCTGGCTGGGTGGTGTCGATGCTGACAAGTCAACCGAGGAACCTCAAACGCCTGAAGAACGTGTTACCGACGCCTGACAAACAAAGGAGCAGACAAATGGACTCTACTGAGAGCACGAACGATAAAATAACGCCTGAGAAGACTTCAAAAGTTTCTACCGACATATTGATCTGGACGATTATCGCGATCCAGCTGATCGTTGGGGTGTATGGCTTTATTGTTTTACCGGACAGAGTACCCATTCATTGGGGAGCCAATGGACAAGTTAATGGCTATGGCCCAAAGTGGGTGGATACGTTCCTCTTTCCGCTGATAAGCGTAGGGATATATCTGCTGTTACGGTTGCTTATCACTGCTGGCCCGCGTCTGGGAGGGCGTGAGGTGACAGCAACGAACCTCCAGGTAGCGAAGATAGTCATTACCGGCATCACATTGTTCATGCTGATTATTCAGCTGGTAGTCATAGCTGTGGCTATGGGCATTGGCTTGGATATAACGATGGTGTATACGCTGGCGCTCTCGATACTCTTCATATTCATCGGCAACTATATGGGTCGGATGCAACGCAATTTCTGGATGGGCATACGGACACCTTGGACACTGACAAATGCGACAGTATGGGAAAGGACCCATCGGCTCGGCGGCTGGCTGTTTGTGGCAGTTGGACTCATCGGTATTGTGTACAGTTTTATCCCTGTGCTGCGCCTATGGGGGGTTGTTGTGCCGATCATTGCCGTTACCATCTTTCTCTTCATCTATTCGTATGTCTGCTACCAACAACAGACGCGCGGAGAGCGTGAACCATTATCGCCACCGTTTAATGAGGGTGGTTAGTACAGATAGGCATAGTATGAAAAAGGGGAGAGCCTGTTTGTATGGTGGTCCAAAAAGCCTGAAGGCTTCTTGATGAAGTTGCTGATGAGCACGAAATTTGCGGATGAACCCAATTGTTGTGTAATAGTGCATATCAGAAAAGTCTGGAAGTCAGGTCTGGACTGGATTAACCGTCTTCTCTCTGCACATCATTACACAATAATTGATATGGCATCCCAGGGGTCCTTAAGCCGTACTTTGGTCCAACCTCATGCAATTCGCGTATTAATTCCCTTGGGAAAACCATAGCGCTCACGCCCCTGCATCCCCATATCATAACTCCTGCTCATTGAGAGCAGCCTCACTCGCCTCACGCCGCAGCCGCCGCGCCTCTTCCTGCCGTTCCTTCTGTCTCTGCCTTTTTTCAGCCGCTCTTTCTACTGCCTCCGGGTCAGCATTGAAAACATTCATCGTTGTCGCAAATCCCTGCGTAATCACCATCCGCACAGCCTCGACCGCCCGCTCTTCTCCCGCGTCCAGTAAGTTGCGCTCGTCACCGCTGGGAACGCTCAATACATAGTCTTTGCCATCCATCCGGTTATTCGTCGGACGACCAATGCCCACGCGCAATCGCGGAATCTGATCCGTATGCAGGTGCAGGAGAATGTTCTTCATACCCTTTTGCCCGCCAGCGCTGCCGCTTGTCCGCAGGCGAACTTTGCCGGACGGTAGATCGAGGTCGTCACAGATAACCAGTATATCCTCGGGTTGCGTCTTGTACCAGCGTACCAGCTCTCCCACCGCCTCACCACTCAGGTTCATAAAGGTAATCGGCTTGGCCAGCACAACTTTCTCATTTCCAAGCGTGCCGCTGGCCAGCATCGCTCTACCGCGCCTTTCCGTCCACTTCCACCCCTGTTTAGCCGCGAATTGATCAACCACTCTGAAACCAACATTGTGGCGCGTATGTTCATATTGAGGGCCAGGATTCCCCAGCCCGATCACTAATTTCATGTTCCCAGCCCAATAACCAGTTTCATCGCTCTTCGTTAACGTCCAACGCCCA
>Ga0137379_10006498_pt1 | contig 11081 bp, 9 predicted proteins | sample SagtaG_18_FD_104812 | JGI IMG/M metagenome (GOLD analysis project Ga0137379, IMG submission 104812) | Vadose zone soil microbial communities from Sagehorn Ranch, Mendocino, California, USA - Sage2_L_80_16 metaG | ecosystem: Environmental > Terrestrial > Soil > Vadose zone | place: USA...
ACCGTGTTCGACAACGAGTCCATCTGGATCTTCGAGCAGATCATGCAGCCGCTGTACACGGTGACGCCGAACGGCAAGGGCGTCATGCCGTGGCTGGCCACCGGCTACACCGTCTCGCCGGACAAGAAGGCCTACACGTTCACCCTGCGCAAGGGGGTGAAGTTCTCCAACGGCAAGCCGATGACCTCGGCCGACGTGAAGTTCTCCATCGACCAGGCGAGCGCGGCCTCCAAGGGCTGGGGCTACATCAACACGGCCATCAAGTCGGTCGCCGCGCCGTCGCCGCAGACCGTGGTGGTCAACCTCAAGTACCCGTGGGCGCCGCTGCTCGCGGACCTGTCGCTGTTCTCCAACGCGATCGTCCCGGCCAACTACGGCGGCCAGACCGAGACACAGTTCTACCAGCACCCGATCGGGACCGGCCCGTTCAAGTGGGACTACTGGCACAAGGGCTCGGCGCTCAAGCTGGTCCGCAACCCGTACTTCTGGCAAAAGGGCAAGCCCTACCTGAACAGCGTTGCCTGGACCGACGTGCCCAGCGATAACACCAGGGAACTGCAGCTCAAGGGCGGGCAGGCCCAGGTGGACGAGTTCCCGGCCTGGTCCACGGTGAGCAGCCTGAAGGCCACCTCCGGCGTCACGATGAACCTGTTCAACTCGACCAGGACCGACTACCTGGCCTTCAACGAGCTGGCCAAGCCGTTGCAGGACATGCACGTGCGCCGGGCCATCTCGTATGCGATCAACCGGGCCGCGCTGGTCAAGGCCGTGCTGTTCGGCAACGGCAAGCCGGCCAACTCGATCTTCCCGCCGCAGGTGCCCTACTACCAGCCGGCCACTCAGGGGCTGCAGTACAACCTGGCGGCGGCCAAGACCGAGATGGCCAAGTCCACCGTCCCGCACGGGTTCACCACGACGATCCTGGTGTCCTCCGGCTTCTCCGACGACCTCACGATCGCCACGATCCTGCAGAACGAGCTGAAGCCGCTTGGCATCACGCTGAAGATCCAGACGCTGGACCCGAACACGGCCAACCTCGACCAGCAGAACCTCAAGTACGACATGACGCTGACCTACTGGACCATGGACATCCCCGACCCGGATGAGCTGGCCACGTTCGCGGTGGACCCGAACTCGGGCGCCCGGTCATTCTTCACCGCATACAACAACCCCACGGTGGTCAAGGCCACGCATCAGGCGGAGCAGACCCTGGCCACCTCGGCCCGGCAGACGCTGTACAACACCGTCCAGTCCGACTCGGCCGCGGACGCGTTCATGGCGTTCCTCTACTACTCGCCGTACGCCTACGCCACGACCTCCAACGTCCACGGTTTCTTCGTCACCCCGCTCGGCAACTACCACCTTGAGAACGTCTGGATGAGCAAGTAGGCCGCGGCCGGGGCCCAGGCGGGATGCCGCCCGGGCCCCGGCGCACAGCCGGCCGGCATCCAGGACCTGGTGGTTCGGCGTGCGAGGGAGGTGAGCGGCGCCCATGGGGCGGATGACGTTCGTGCTGCGGCGCCTGCTGCAACTGGTGCCGGTGGCCATCGGCGTCACGATCCTAGTCTTCTTCATGATCCACCTGATCCCCGGTGACCCGGCGCGGACCATCCTCGGGATCCACGCGACCCCCCGCACGGTGGCCCTGCTGCACCAGCAGTGGGGCCTGAACCGGCCGCTGATCAGCCAGTACTGGCTGTTCCTCGACCGGCTGCTGCACGGCAACCTCGGGATAAGCCTGTACTACGGCGGCTCGGCGTTGAGCCTCATCCTGAGCCACCTGCCGCCGACGCTGTGGCTGATCACCTACTCGTCCGTCCTCGCCGTGCTGATCAGCGTGCCGCTGGCGATGATCGCGGCCAGCCGCAAGGACGGCGCCCGCGACCACGTGGTCCGCGCGGTCCCGCTGATCGGCCTCGGCATGCCCCAGTTCTGGCTGGCGTTCCTGCTGATCTACGCGTTCGCGATCAAGTTCCACTTCTTCCCGGTCAGCGGATGGGGCTCGGGCTTCTTCGGCCACCTGCGGTCGATGTTCCTGCCCAGCCTGACCGTGGCGCTGGCGCTCGCCCCGGTGGTCATCCGCAGCCTGCGTGCCAGCATGCTCAACGTGCTCGGCGCCGAGTACGTCACCACCGCCAGGTCCAAGGGGGTGCCCGGGCGGCGGCTGTTCACCCGGCACGTGCTGCGCAACGCGGTCATCCCGGCGATCACGGTGCTCGGCATCAACATCGGGTTCCTGATCGGCGGCACCGTGATCATCGAGAACGTCTTCGCCATCCCTGGCCTGGGCCAGCTCATGATCAACTCGATCTTCCAGCGGGACTTCACCGTGGTCCAGGGCGTCACACTGGTCTTCGCCATCATGGTCATCCTGCTCAACCTGGCGGCTGACATGGCCTACGCGGCCCTCGACCCGAGAGTGCGGTTCAGCAGATGAGCGTCATCCCGCTGACGCCCGAGCCGGGCCTGCCGGGGGCGGCGCCCTCGCCGGCCGCCGCGCCAGGTGCGCGCGCCGAACGGGGCGAGGCCCGGCGCGCCCGGCGCTGGTACACCCAGCCCGCCCTGATGTCCGGGATCGTGATCATGACCATCGTCCTGATCATGGCGATCGGGGCGCCGCTGTTCACCTCCTACAACCCGAACGCGCAGAACCTCAACGCGACACTGCTCGGGCCGAGTGCCCACCACCTGCTTGGCACCGACCAGCTTGGCCGTGATACCTGGACCCGGCTGCTCTACGGCACACGGCTGGACCTGCGGATCGCGTTCCTCGCGGTGCTCTTCCCGTTCTGCCTCGGCTGCATCCTCGGCAGCGTGGCCGGCTACTTCGGCGGCTGGGTCGACACCGTGATCATGCGCGTGGTGGATGTTGTGGTGGCGTTCCCGTTCTACGTGCTGGTCATCGCCCTGGTGTTCGTGCTCGGCCCCGGCGAGCGCAGCATCTACATCGCGATCACACTGGTGGGCTGGGTCTCCTACGCGCGGATCATCAGAGGCGAGATCCTGGTGGCCAAACGGCAGGAGTATGTCCTCGCTGCCCAGTCCGGCGGCCTGGGCAGCGTCCGCATCATGCGCCGCCATCTGCTGCCCAACGTCATCACCCAGGCGGTCATCTATTCCATGTCCGACATCGTTCAGGACATCCTGGCCGTCGTGACGCTCGGCTACTTCGGCCTGGGCGTGCCGCCCCCGACCGCGGACCTCGGCTCCATGATCAACGACGGCCAGAACTTCCTGTCCACGCACTGGCAGCTCACCACCATCCCGGGCCTCGCGGTGGTGCTCGTGGGCCTCGGGCTCTCCCTCATCGGCGACGGCCTCGCCGACCTGCTCCGGCCGGGGCAGGCATGACCGCGGCGCCGGGGCCCGCGCCCGGGGGAACCGTGCCCGGGCAGGGCACGCCCACCGGGACCGTACTCGAGGTCCGCGACCTGCACGTGCGGATCGCCAGCCGCCAGGGCACCGTCCGGGCGGTGGACGGCGTGTCGTTCGACGTCGCCGCGGGCGAGGCGCTCGGCCTGGTGGGGGAGTCGGGCTCCGGCAAGAGCATGACGCTGCGTGCCGTGCTCGGCGTGCTGCCCGCCGAGGCCCGGGTCACCTCGGGCGAGATCCTGCTCGACGGCGTGAACCTGGTGGCCCAGACCCAGCATGAGCTGAACCGGATCCGCGGCACGAAGATGTCGATGATCTTCCAGGAGCCGATGAGCGCGCTGAACCCGGTGATGCGCGTGGGCTTGCAGATCGCCGAGGGGCCCCAGGTGCACCTGGGCTTCGGTCGCGCCCGGGCCGCGGAACGGGCGCTCGAGCTGATGCGCCGGGTCGGCATCCCGGACCCGGAGCGCCGGTTCCGCGCCTACCCGCACGAGTTCTCCGGCGGCATGCGGCAGCGGGTGATGATCGCGATCGCGCTGTCCTGCGACCCGGAGATCATCCTCTGCGACGAGCCGACCACCGCGCTGGACGTCACGATCCAGGACCAGATCCTCCGGCTGCTGGCCCGGCTGTGCAGTGAGTCCGGGGTCAGCCTGGTGTTCGTCACCCACGACCTGCCGGTCGTCGCGCAGATCTGCCAGCGGGTGGCGGTGATGTACGGCGGGCAGCTCGTCGAGCGCGGCGCCGTCGCCGACGTGCTGCTCGACCCCCGCCACCCGTACACCCGCGGCCTGGTCCGGTCGGCGCCGGACTTCGACTACGTGCGCGAGTCGCTGGTGCCGATTCCGGGAGCGCCGCCCAGCCTGATCACGCCGCCGTCCGGGTGCCGGTTCCACCCGCGGTGCGAGTTCGCCGAGGAGGACTGCCGGGTGAGCGAGACGCCGCTGCGGCTGCTGCCCGGCGGCCGCGCCACCGCCTGCCTGCACTATGAGCGCTGCCTGGAGGCGGTCGCCGCGGATCGGGCCCAGGGATGACCGCGGCGGACGGCATGACCGGGGCCGACGCCGTGACCGGGGCCGACGCCGTGACCGCGGCGGGCGGAGTGACCGCGGCCGACGGCCGGCCGGGCCGCGGCGATGTGCTGCTCGGGGCGCGCGGGGTGGCGGTGTACTTCCCCGTCGGGTCCCAGTTCGCCGCGCGGGCGCGGCACGAGGAGCGGCTGCTCCGCGCGGTGGACGGCGTGGACCTGGAGGTCGGCCGCGGCGAGGCGCTCGCGCTGGTCGGTGAGTCGGGGTCGGGCAAGTCGACGCTGGCCCTGGCGCTGGCCGGGCTGTGCCCCGCCGACAGCGGCGAGATCAGCCTGGACGGGAAAACCCTCCCGGCCCGCCGCTCGAACGCGGACCGGCGCCGGATCCAGATGGTCTTCCAGGACCCGTATTCGTCGCTGAACCCCCGGATGACGATCGGCGGGGTGTTGCGGGAACTGCTCCGGGTGCATCACGTGGTGCCAAGGAACCAGGTGGCCGAGGAGAGCAAGCGGCTGCTCACGCTCGTCGGCCTGCCCGCCGAAGCGGTGAGCGCCTACCCCCGCCAGTTCTCCGGCGGGCAGCGGCAGCGCGTCGCCATCGCCCGGGCCCTGGCGCTGCGCCCCGACGTGCTCATCGCCGACGAGCCGGTGTCCGCGCTTGACGTCAGCGTGCAGGCGACGATCCTCAACCTGCTCGCCAGCCTGCGCTCGGAACTGGGCCTGTCGCTGCTGCTGATCTCGCACAACCTGGCCGTGGTCCGGCATCTGTGCGACCGGGTCGCGGTGATGTACCTGGGCCGCATCGTCGAGGTGGCCCCCACCGAGGAACTGTTCGGTGCGCCCCGGCACCCGTACACCCGGGGCCTGCTCGCCGCGATCCCGCGGCTGGCGCGCAACGACTTGGACACCGGGGCGCCCGCGATCTCCGGGGACCCGCCGAGCCCGCTGCGGATCCCGTCCGGGTACCGGTTCCGCACCCGGTGCCCGATAGCGCAGCAGCGGTGCGCGGAGGAGGACCCGGCGCTCGGCGCGGACGCCGCGGCCCCGGGGCACCTGGCGGCCTGCCATTTCGCGTTCGTGCCCGCCCCGCCCGCCGCCACCGGCCTGGCACGGACCGGCGACCAGGCATGACCGGCCGGTGCCGGGAGGAGAGGAGGCTGGCGTGAAGGTCTTTCTATCCAGCGACATGGAGGGCACGGCGGGGGTCGTCGACTGGGAGCAGTGCGTCGGCAACGGGCCGGAGGCGGCGGCCGGGCGCGCGCTGCTGCTGGCCGAGGTGAACGCCGCCATCGAGGGCGCGGTGGCCGGCGGCGCCACCGAGATCGTGGTCAACGACTCGCACTCGACCATGCGCAACCTGCCCGCCGACGCGCTGGCCGGCGGGGCGTCCTACATATCCGGGAGCCACAAGCCGCTGTACATGATGCAGGGCCTGGACGACAGCTTCGACGCGGTGCTGTTCGTGTCCTACCACGGCTCGGTGGGCGCTCCGGCCGGGCTGTCGCACACCTACAACCCGCGCGCGGTCATGGAGGCCAGGCTCGGCGGGGTGGTGACCGGGGAGGCGGGCATCAACGCGCTGGTGGCCGCGCACTACGGGGTGCCCGTGGTGCTGGTCACCGGGGACCGGTGCGCCTGCGAGGAGACGGCGGCACTGATCCCCGGCGTGCACACGGCGGTGGTCAAGGAGCACGTCAGCCGGCTGGCCGCGCACAGCCTGCACCCGGCCCGTGCCTGCGCGCTGATCCGGGAGACCGCGCAGCGGGCGGTCGAGGGCGCGGCCGCCGCCAGCCCCCCGCCGGTGGGCTCGGCACCGCTGGAGATCTCGGTCCGTACCACCGACGTCGCGGAGGCGGCGAGCTGGGTCCGTGGCGTGGTGCGCACCGGCCCACGGGAACTGCGCTTCCACGGCGACGACCCGCTCGCTGTCTACCGCAGTTTTTGCGCGGCGATCCTGCTGACCCGCGCGGTTGCGGAGGTGGTGTGACTGGAGGAACGCCCGGCAGCCAGCGCCGCGCGTCCCGCCTGGTCGATATCGCCGAGGCGGTCGGTGTCCACGTGTCCACCGTGTCCCGTGTGCTCAACGGGGACCCCGCACAGTCCATCCGTCCCGAGGTCTACGAGCTGATCCTGAAGACCGCCCGGCAGCAGGGCTACCGGCCGAACGCGCTGGCCCGGGCGCTCAAGCGGCGCCGCACCGGTGCCCTGGCCTTCGTCATACCGCTGCTGCGCAACCCGATCTGGGTCCGGCTGCAGCGTGGTGCCCTGCAGCGGGCCGGGGAGCGCGGCTACGTCGTAATGATCATGGAGGAGCCCGGCGAGCACGCCAAGCCCCCGGACGACTACCGGTACCTGGTGGAGGAGAGCCGGGTCGACGGGCTGCTGCTCGCCACCGCGCTGCGCATTCCCGAGCACGCCGGGGGGGTGCCCGCGGTGCCGCACGTGTACGTGAACCGCCGGGGACCCGACCGGGGCCACGACGTGGTGATGGACGAGCCCGGAGCGATCCGGCTCTTCCTCGACTACGTGACCGGGCTCGGCCACCGCAGCGTCGCGCTGATCGACGGGCCGCCCGAGGTGGACACCGTGCACCGCCGGGTCAGCGCGGCCCGGCGGATCTGCGCCGCGCGGGGGATACAGCTCACCGTGCGGCACGAGGCCCCCACCGAGGAGGGCGGCTGGCGTGCGGTGACCCGGCTGCCGGGGGACCGCGCGCTGCCCACCGCCTGCGGGGTCGGTAGCCTGAACCAGTTGTTCGGGGTGCTCGCCGCGCTCCGTCACATGGGCATCGGGGTGCCGTCCCAGATGTCGGTGGTGAGCTTCGACGAGGACGAGTGCCTGGCCTTCCTCGGCGTCCCGGTGACCAGCGTGGCCATGCCCCTGGCCGACCTGGGCAGCGCCGCGGTGGACGCGCTGATCGCGCGCATCGAGCGGGAGCCGGCCAGCGATGTCATGGTCCGCCAGCCGATGAGCCTGGTCCCGCGTGACTCGGTGACCCGCCCGCCCGCCGGTTCCTGATCGCGGGATGCCGCGCCGCCCACCATGGCAGCCGACCGGGAGGCCACCGGCCGGTGGCACGTAGGCTGCGCCACATGGACGTTCTCTTCGTCGCGAGCGTGGCGGTCGTCGCCGCCGACCCGCCGCAGAGCCGCAAGCTGTTCATCGATGCGCTCGGCCTCCCGCTGGAGGGCGAGGGCGATGGCTACTACTCCAGCGGGAGCATCCCCGGCAGCAAGCACTTCGGTGTCTGGCCGCTCTCGGAGGCGGCGCAGGCGTGCTTCGGCACCCCGGAGTGGCCCGCCGGCCGGGTGATTCCCCAGGCCTCCATCGAGTTCGAGGTGGCGGACCCGGCCGCCGTCACGGCGGCGGGCGATGAGCTTCAGCGCGCGGGCTTCGAGCTGTTGCACCCGGCCCGCACCGAGCCCTGGGGACAGACGGTGGCCAGGCTCCTCACCGGGGATGGCTTGATCGTCGGAATTTCCTACGCGCCCGCGTTCCATGACCAGGCGCTCGCCTAATTCCCGGTGTAGCACCCCGGCGATTACGACTTCCCGCAAATCGCGCAACTACGCAAACCGCTAGCATCCCGACAACAAACCCAGCCGCGTCTGCGCCCAGCAAAGGCGCGGCTGGGCGAGGACCTCCTGAGACCCGGGGAGGTTCACTGCTATGTGGGGAATCCTGGGAGCGCAGATGGGCCGATGGGCGCCATCTGTCGGTTCACCCGGAACACCACTTCGCGTGTCTGTCCTTCGAGTTCAGCGCGGAGCCGATACGTGCCCTGCTTTGGGAATTGCATCTCTCCACCAATGGCGAGAACACTACGCAGGTCCGAGCCCGGGGCGATACCAGGTGGACGCCCAGCTTCGATCTGAGCGCTCACCCTGGCTAGCTCTTCTCCATCCTCATGCGCGAGGTTGAGGGTGAGAGGGAACTTGCGGTTGGTTTCGTTCCAGCCGACCAGGATCGAGACGGCCATGCCCATGTGTACGATCCCAGGCTGGCCGTCACGGCCCATCGACTGCTGAACATCAGTCCAGCCAGCACCGTGCAGGTAGAGCTTCCCGTTGATCGCTTCGGCATGGTCGGCGACAGCGACGTACTCAATCTCAGGCATCAAGCCTCCTTGGTCCGGTCTGATGCGTGGTAGTCTACCGGGTGTCTACCAGCGTTGACAACTTGTATTCAGCACTCTTGACAAGGTGTACTATTGTGTACATAAGTGAGTGGAACTGGCTAGACGAAGACATCGAGCACCTGGCAGCACATCAAGTGCAGCCTGCTGATGTGCTCGCTGTCTGGCGTGAAGCCCCCAAGTATCGACGAAACCGGAAAGATCGTGCAGCATCACATCAGATGATTGGTCCAGATGGCAGAGGCGGCTTCTTTGCGATCTTCATCCGCCAGGATGAGATCACGAAGGGTCGTTGGCGGGTCATCACGGGCCGTCGTGCAACTGCGACCGAACGGGACTGGTGGGGACGGAGCTGACATGAGCAGAGAAGGGGATCCCGCCGACGAGGTTCTCGTCCATAGCGAAGACGATGGAGAGTGGGAAGACGCGGCCGAGGCGATTGAAAGTAGACCAAGTGGGACGCAGGTGATCTCTGCGCGGCTACCAACTGTCCTGGCAGAGGAGCTCCTAGCCGAAGCTGCACGTCGGGGAGTGCGGCCTTCTGAGCTAGTACGCCAAGCCGTTGAGTCGATTCTCAGGACGGGCCCACGCGGAGTCGTCGACATAAGCGCCTACGCCGGTACCAACATGCGCGTGATCACCCCTCTTCCGGGGCAGAGGACTGAGAACTTCAACCTCGTCGTGCAAATCGCGACAGACCCAGAACGTCTCCAAGCCGTTGGCTAGCTTCATGTGAACGAATCGCCCAGTCGTGGCGGCTATTGGGCCTCCAGCCAAGCGTCAGATGGCCACCGTCCTTGCTGATCGAACTCGAAAATGCGGTGCTGACGTTCTTGCCCCAGGGATTCCCCGATGGTTTCCCCCGCACCCCTTCCTTGACGCCTCCGGGCCCACCCGGGGCCCCGCTGCGCGGGGCAGAACACCTGGTGGCACAGGCAGGTGAACAGCCGGTGAGGAACCACGCAGTCACAGACCGAAACCTTGGCCGGGCATAGTGCTGGTCGCGCTGGAAGCGTCAAGAGGATCCGCGTGGGAGCGCCGCCGCTGGTGGCGGGCAGTGTTCGCGGTAGGCGTCCCGCAACTGCGCCACCTCAGGGATCCCGCTGGTGTCGACGGCGGTGATGACTTCCTCGGCACGCCAGTAATTGGAGGGGACCAGCAGGCCCGAGGTCACCGCTTGCATCGCGGTGGCCGCTGCCTCGTCGGGGCGGCCGGTGGCGGCCAGGGCCAAGGCGAGGTCGAGCCGGGCGGTGGCGGCGCGGCGGGGGCGGGGCGGCCCGTCCAGGGTGGTTTCCACCCGGGCCAGGACTTGCCGGGCGTACCTTTCGGCGGCGGGATCGCCGAGCCAGGACAAGGTGGTGGCCACGTAGGCGTCGCTTTTGGCGGGGTCGTACCGGTAGTGGTGCTCGGGCTGGTCTGGTTGCGGCAGCGGAGATACCAAGGCTTCGGTGCGGGCCAGGGCGTCGCGGGTTGCCGGCACGGCGCCCAGCCGGGCCCAGGCCCGGCCTTCCTGGGCGGTGGCCTGGATGACCGCACTGCCCCCCCGGGGGGCGGCGCGTTGCGCGGCCCGGGCCAGTTCGGCCGCGCGGGGGTAGTCGGCGTCGGTGAGGTATTGCCAGGCGCGGGTTTCCAGGCACCACGCCGCGATCTCCGCGTGCCCGGTCTCTTTGGCGATCTGCACGGCGGTGCGCAGGTGCGCCAAAGCGGCCGCGCGGCGGCGCAGGTCGATCAGGCAGGTGGCGGCGAGCAGGGATAGCCACCCGCCGGCGACCAGCAGCCGGCCGTGCTCGGCGAAGGTGGCCCGCCGGTCCAGCAGGCCGGTCACATACCCCAGGTGGGCGCGGACCCGGCCCAGCAGCACGCCGGGCGGGGTGCCCGGGTAGGCGACCGCCAGCCCGTCCACGGTTAGTTCGATCTGCTCCACCGTGGCGGTGCCGACCTCGCTGGCGGTGGCGTGCCGGGTCAGCTCCAGCGCGGCGATCTCATCATCAGCGATCACGCCACTGCCGCCGCCAGGCGGCGCGGCGAGGGCGGCCAGGTCACCGCCCGCGTGCAGCAGGGCATCCAGCCGGGCGGCCATCCCGGGCGTGGGTACCTGGTGGCCGTTGAGGTAGCGGGAGATCAGGGCGTGGTTGCACGGCACCTGGCGGGCCAGCGCGCGCACCCCCAGGCCGCGCCCGGCCATCAGCACGGCCAGCCGCGCAGCGAAGCCGTCCATCTCGCCCACTCTCCCACGATGCCCGGACACCGGCGGTGGTGACCAGTGGTGAGGCCCGGCCGTCACCGGTTCCACGGTAACCGTCCCGGCGCGCACAGTGGCAGCCGACTGCTACCGGCACCTTACGGAGACCTGTCCGATGACCGATGACCCCGGGACGGCCCGCGTCCAGGCCCTGGAACGCCTCGCCGCCGCGCTCGATCCACGCGAGTTCGCCACGACGTTAACCACCGGGCCACGGCACGGCCCGCGCCTGTCGGTCACCAGCCGGCACGCGCAGACCGGTGATGACATCTGGGCCGACCACCGCGCCTACTGGTGGTCGTGGA
>Ga0137379_10006503_pt1 | contig 11076 bp, 8 predicted proteins | sample SagtaG_18_FD_104812 | JGI IMG/M metagenome (GOLD analysis project Ga0137379, IMG submission 104812) | Vadose zone soil microbial communities from Sagehorn Ranch, Mendocino, California, USA - Sage2_L_80_16 metaG | ecosystem: Environmental > Terrestrial > Soil > Vadose zone | place: USA...
AGCCAGTTGGATATCTTCTTTCCGAACCCGCTCTGAACCTTGGAATCATCCCTCCGCTTGTCTGTTTCGCTCAGATTTCTCAAGCGTGCGTGTCGCCAATCTCCCATGGGAACCATCACACGGTCTTGAAGCATTTTGAAATGCCGCGTCTTGTTAAATTGTAGGCAGCGCTCCCATGCGTCGCGGAACCGGTTAGGCCACTTTCCAGGGTGACAATTGCGTTTGTGCCAGATGTACTCCTCGGTCCAAAGCCAGCCTTGCTTCCTGAGAGCGAGAATCAGCTCCAGAACGTAGACATGGCGTTCACCATTCTGGGCTTTTTCTTTGATATTCAAGACAAAAGTGCCGGTCGGTTTCAACACTCGGCGAAACTGCTCGCTCCGGGCTAGGAACCATTCGACATACTCGCTAGGCTTGATGCCACCGTAAGTGTTGCTTCGCTGGTCAGCGTAGGGCGGGGAGGTCACGATGAGGTCGAACGTGTTATCTTTGAATCGCTGGAGTACTTTGACGCAGTCTCCACAGGTTATTTCTGTTGATGCGGACAATTTCCTGCCTCTTTGACCTTTATCTTGTCGGTGGTCGCGAATTATCTTTCGCAAGTTCATTGCCACGCATCGTAGCAAATTCGCTTTTGATTCGCTAGAAGTTAGTTGGGAAATCGGGAAGGATGGCCTTTTTCTCTTGTGTTCCGTATTTCTTTTTGGTACGGACGAAATCCGAAATGGAACGTGATCACTCTTATGCTGGCAGGCCGGTTTCAAGCCCTTAACCCGATCAATCGGGGTGCATTCCTCTTTCTGCTTTCGGCCTTCTGCCTTGAACCTTTACGGTTCCCAGGGAGGTTTGGGGGGCGGGCCTGCCGATTTGCTCATCGAGCGAAAGGCCGTTTGCATCCAGTCCCAGGCTCGCGGAAGGTCTTCGGGGTGCTTGTTCAGGTGGACGAAGACGCCTTGAATGTCGAGCGGCGCGCCACCCCACTGGCGAAACGCCGAGGGCAGCGGTGGTCCGCCCGGATGGCCCGCGGCGGGAATCTGATCGTGCAAGTGCACGGCATACATGCTTCCGCCAGCCAAAGGTTCGTTGGGGTACTGCATCAGCCATCCGCAATTGCGGCCGTCGAGAATCATGCCTGCGGAGACCACCACCCACTGTCCCGCATCTTGCAGCGCAGGCTTTTGACAATTCCAGAGATGCGCCTGCGGCACGAACGCGGTGGGATCCGAGAACCCGTACTCGTCCAGGGCAATTGCGTGCAGCCCATGCTGGTCTGCAAAGCGCTTCACTTCCGGGAGCGACTGGTTCCAATCCACGTTGGAGTCGTTCATCAAGGTGTAAGCAGGACGACCCATGCTCAACGAATTGACGAAGGGAAGGTAATAAGGATAAGCGCGCACCGCGGTGACCAGGCAACTGACGGCGAGGACGGTGGCTGCGGCACTTCCCAATTGCACCCAAGTGGGCGCGGATGGACGCAGTTCGCCAAGCATCCGTGGCACCGGGGCGAGCAGCACGAGGAGTAGCACCAGGGGCACGCTGAAATGGCGGATGCTGATGTCGAGCGGGCTGACCATGCAGAAAAAGGTAAACACCAGGAGGCTCACCCAAAGCACGCGCCAGTGCGCGGCAACTTGTTCGGGGATCGCAGGAGCGCCGCCGCGCCATTTTCGGCCAAGCGCAATGAGCAAGGACACCAGGAGCAAAAGCAAAAAGGACAGGGAGGACTTCAGCGCAAAAACAACGGGGAAGTAGAACCACACGCCGCGCGAATAGGTGCGCCCGAGAATAAAGGTCGGGCGTACTCCGCTGATGAGGACCCAAAAGACTCCGCGAAGATAAATCACGGGAGGCAGAAGAGCGCGGCGGAGGAAAAACGCCAGCGGCCCAGTGCCGAGCTTGTAGAGGGCGTTCGTTGGTTGATGCCAGGAAAAAACGAGGTAAAACAGATACACAAGCGCCGCCGCGTAGAAAATGCCCATAAGCGTTGCGCGCCACCGCGGACGCCGCCACAGACGCGCTTCACCTTTGGATTCCGGCTGGCCCGGGACGGCGCGCAGGCGCAGGCTTAGCGCAAACGCCAAAAAGGCGAAGAACAAGATGCCGGCGGTAAATTTTGACAGCAACGCGCCTGCGAGGCTCAACGCAAAGAGCAGGATGTTCTTCCGGCTTGGTTCCCGCCATACATTGGCAAACGTCCATAACGCGAGCAGGCAGAACAGCGCCACCGCGATGTCCGTATGCACCAGAGGCCCGAAAGCGAGAAATGCCGGCGTGCTTACGAAAAGGGAGAGGCAAAGCAGTCCGCCCCAGGGACCTGCCAGCTTTCTTGCGAAAACGTAGATGACGACTCCCAGCAGCAGAGTCAGCAGCAGCATGGGCAGCCGCGCCCACTTCAGTACGGTCGCGGGATTGTTCCAGCGCTCGAGGAGCCATTCGCCGAAGACCCACTGTCCCAGGTAGGCGGGGGAAAAGTTTTCGCTGAAGGTCCAGGAGATGTGGTTGTAGTCCGCGCGAACGCCGCGGATGACCAGAGGAATCGCAGCCAGCACCTTCGGGAGAGGTGGGTGCTCGGGATTCATGCGCAGGTCGAGCTTTTGCAGATAACTGACGCCGGCGCCGATGTGGGACACTTCGTCCACAGTGACGGATTCGCGCAGGGCCGCGCGGCCCGCCAGCACCGCCATCAGCGCCAACAAGAGGAACGCTAGCAGGGCGCTCCAAACGCCGCGCGATTTGGAATCTGGTTTCATTTCACTTCGAGCACTTGAATTGAGCTTTCGACGACAGGCCTGCGATTCTAAATCCAATACGCGCGGGCGACATTAATAATTGCGTTCTGTTTCTACGCGCAAAACCAATTGCGCTGAAGGCATCGCAGTTTAATTAGCAGTTTTCTTTCTTGGCGGGTTCGGGCATGACGTAGCCGGACTTGGCGGGCAAGCCGGCGCGCTCGAGCTGGATTGTGGTGTGTTCGATGTGAAACTGTTTTGCGGCGATTTGGCGGATGGCGTCCAGCAAGCGTTCGCACTCATCCAGATGCATGTCGGGAACGCGGGCGTGGAGACTGAGGGCATTGTGACCGCCGCCTAACGACCACAGGTGAACATCGTGAACTTCCTCGACGCCTTCCACGGTCAGAATGGCGCGGGCAACTTCTGCAACTTGCAAATCGTGGGGACGGCCTTCGAGAAGAAGGTGAGAGGATTCGCGAAGGACGCCGATGCTGGACCACAACACGAGGACGCCAATTCCCAAACCGAGAAGAGGATCGATCCAGGGCGCGCCAGTGATGCGAATGAAAACTGCGCCCACGATGATGGCGATATTGGAAATAGCGTCGCCGAAATTGTGAATCAGGATGGTGCGGAGGTTGAGGTCACCGCGTCCGCGGACGAGAGCCAGGGTGATGCCGCCATTTACTGCCAGAGCGGCGACGGAAGTCCAAATCATCCAGCTTTCGACGACTTGCACGGGGGAGCGGAAGCGCTCGATGGCTTCATAGCCGAGCCAGACCGAGAGCAGAACCAGCACAAAAGAGTTAGTAAAGGCTGCAAGCGTGCCGGCACGGTGATAACCGTAGGTTTTCTCGCTGTCGGCAGGGCGCTCGGCCCAACGCATGGCGAGATAAGAGATGCCGAGCGCGGGAACATCGGAAAGGTTATGCACGGCGTCGTTAAGCAGCGCCACGCTGCGGCCGATAAACCCGCCAAAGACTTCGGCTACGACCAGACCGATAGTGAAAACCATGGCCCAGCCAAGAACGGAAGGCTGCAGAGTGGGATGAGCATGCCCGGCGTGGCCATGATCGTGAGAATGGCTGGCGTGGCTGTGGCCATGATCGTGGCTGTGGTTGTGAGGAAGCTCGGGCATCAACCCATTCTACCCACAAGAAAGCTAGCACAGCCATCCAACGCGCTTATTAGGCACTTTGACACCGCACTTGGCGGAATGGATTGACGGTCTTAGCAACCACTGCCACGATGAAGACAAGCTTCTCGCTCCGCGCGTTTTGGCGCGGACGGGCCATTCTACTGGGGACTTGCGATCACAGATATGGGAGTTCCGGTCACAAAACTGAATTTCTGGGGCGTGCGCGGGTCCACACCGACGGTGGATCCGGCGACGTGGCGCTACGGCGGCAACACGCCTTGCGTGGAGCTGGAAGCGCCGGACGGCACGCAAATCATTCTGGATTGCGGGACGGGGCTGCGCATGCTGGGCAACCGCTGGACGGCTCCCAGCGGAGAAAAAAGCCAGGGAACGCACATTCTGATTACGCACTACCATTGGGACCACATTCAGGGAGTACCGTTCTTCGCACCGCTGTATTTGCCAAACAACGAATTCAAATTCTACAGCTTCCGCTCGAAATTCCTGGGCCGCGACAGCCTGAAACAAGTGTTCGAAGCGCAAATGGCGGTGCCGTACTTTCCCGTGGACATGTCGGTGATGAGCGCGAAGCGAAAATTTCAGGAAGTAGACGGCGGGGAAACGTTCACGATCGGCGAAAACAAAATCAGCACGCGCTGGCTGAACCACCCGCAAGGCTGCCTGGGATTTAAAATCGAGACGCCCGCCGGCACAGTTGCATACGCCACCGACAATGAGCCCGGCGACACAAAAATGGATGAAAGCCTGCGGGAACTGGCGGCAGGCGCAGACATTTTCGTCAATGACGCGCAGTTCACGCCGGAGCAGTTGGAAACCAACCGGAAAGGGTGGGGACATTCTTCGTGGCGCGAAGGAGTGAAAGCCGCGCGGCATGCGGGTGCTAAAACGCTGGTGCTCTTTCATCACGACCCAGATTCGACGGACCGCAAGGTGGATTCGATTCTGCGGCAGGCCCGGGAGGAATTCGATTCGGTGTTTGCGGCGAGCGAGGGGATGGTGATTACGCTGGGAGCGCCCGGGGAACCGGTGCAAGCGCACATGCCGGGCACACGCACGGCCCTTCGGCGGGAAGTGCAGTTTCACGCGAAGGTTTGCGGATTGACCGAAGGCGGAAAGGAATTCGCGGAAGAGACAGTAGTTTGCGACCTTTCACTGCAGGGCGCTATGATTACACTAAAGCATCTGCCTCAGCTGCAGTCCGAACTGCAAGTGACAATGAATGCGCCGGGAACCAATGGAGAACAGCACATCCAATTGAAGGGATATGTCGTGCGGATTGACGATACCAATGACAAAGGACGTGTTTCCGTGGGAGTGGTGTTTACAGACTAGCGCGGAGGCGCGCCTCGCTAATCAGCGGAACGAGCAAGCGCTTGTTGTTGAGGCGAAACTGAAGCTTCCTCTTTTCCCTTGGGCTCGGCATCGTGGATGCTCACCGGTTGCTTCGCGCGCGCATCCACCTGGAGTTGAAAAATATCTGGCCGGGCATAATGGCCGACCACATCCAAGTCGTATTTTCCCCGTACAATCTGGGCGCCATCGATTTCTGCGATGAGAACCGCTTCGCCTTCCGTGTTGGGACCGGCGAGAAAATTGCCGAAAGGATCTACGATGCAGCTGCCGCCGCAGCAGACAATGGCGTTGGGGTCTTCGCCATAAATTGAGCGATAGTCCGCCGGGAAATCGCGGCGGCGATTGAACTGGTTGCACGAAAGCACGAAGCAACGCCCCTCAACGGCGATGTGGCGCATCGAGGCAATCCAAGAGTCGCGGGCGTCCGCCGTCGGAGCGCAATAAATCTGAATGCCTTTCGCGTACATTGCTGCGCGCATGAGAGGCAAATAATTCTCCCAGCAGATCACCGCGCCGAGTTTACCCAGGGGGGTGTCAAAGACCGGCATCGTGGAACCGTCGCCGAGGCCCCACACCAGGCGTTCCGAGCCGGTAGGCATAATCTTGCGATGCTTCCCCAGGAAGCTGCCATCCGGCGCGAAAAATAGGACGCAACAATAGAGCGTGCCGCCTTCGCGCTCGACGACGCCCATTACAAGATAGATGTGGTTTTCGCCCGCGATTTGAGCAAGTTCGTCGACGGCGGGCCCGGGAACATCCACACTACTCTCCCAGTACCGTCGAAAATCTTCGCGGCCCTGATCGGTTCGTGAACCGACAACGGCGCCAAAGTCGAGGCCCCTGGGATAGCCGGAGACAAAAGCTTCTGGGAAAAGCGCGAGTTGGGCGCCTTTACGGGCTGCTTCGCACGCAAGAGAACGGACTTTTTCGAGAGTGCGCTCGCGATCGAATACGATGGGCGAGGCTTGAACCACGGCCACTTTGAAACGGCGCAGCGAGGACGCGGCGGCTTCGTCCTGGTCGTCCTGGGAATCGGGACCCGGCATGAGCTCAACGATACTGCTTCAGGCGGGAGATTCAAGCGTTTTGTCGAGGAGCTTGGGCTGGGCGTCTCGCTGTTCTACGCGCGGGGTAGAAACTGCATCAAAAACGTGAGGGATTCTCCCTGACTCCGTAGCTTTCTGGCTTCATTCTTGACTTGCCGTTCGAGCGTTTTCGGCATCTAATTGACGTTGGCCCGCGGCAGACGCATGTTTTTTTAGATGGGCCGAATTTCAGAAGTCTAGGACAGGAAGGGAACCGTAGCAGGTTCTTCAGCCCCTCATTCCTCGCAATTGCCCCTGCTGGTCCCCGCCCGAGGGGCTTTATCAACCAGAGTGCACGTGGCGGAGTCTCTGTGGCAGTGGAAATCAACTCTCTCCTTGGGTGCCGCAAGAAAACGGCGAAATGGCCGGCAGCAGTGGCATGCTTCCTTTGTTTCTTTGCACCTGCAAGTGTTTCCGTAACGGCCAGCGAGGATGCAGGCCCGGCCGCCGCGATTTGCCCCGTGGTTTATCCTCTCGACGAAACTCCCTCCGAAAAGGGGTATCACTATCTTTTTTACGGGAATGCTTTCTTCATCAACGAAGACGGTTATTTGATTACCGCTGCCCACCTCATGCATTCGTTTCGGGACGGAGGACAGCCCCATGTATTGGTGGAGTTGCCCTCCGGTCAGCGCCATTTGCTGAAAGCCGATGTTGTGGCCACGGATTGGGAACATGACGTGGCTATATTGCGCGCGACGCCGAATCCGTTTGAAGGCGGCTACCGCGTGGCTTACCTTCCACTCGCAACTGACCGGCTTGAGCCCGGAAACCACGTCGTCTCGATCTCCTTGCGTCCTTCCAGGCTGAAGGAAGCCTATACATTCGACGCGCCTCTCCAAGAAAGTTCCGAAGGCGAGGTTTTGAGTTACCAATACACGCGAACGGAAGCCGGGCGGGAAATCGAGCTTTTGCTTTATAGCCAGAAAGTGATTCCCGGCCAGAGCGGTTCGCCGGTTATTTCGGAAGAATCCGGCGAAGCTGTGGGCTTTATCGAAGGACGTTGGCTGCATCCTACCGCGATTCCTTTTGTTAATTCGCCGGAGCAGATTGATCCCTCGCCCGGAGCGGCGGTGCGCATTCATTACGCAATTTCTCTGTTGCAAGCGCACAGCATTCCCTGGCACGCCACTCTAGATTCCGGGGTGCATGCAGCGGGTTCCTCGGAGAAAGCCAAAGACTATTCTGGTCCCACTCCTTTGTCGCTGGTGGCGGCGCCTTTCCCAGCCCAAGCGTTTTCGGGGGGCGAGATTCTCCTCGACGCCAAAGTAGACACGCGAGGAAAGGTCACTGACGTAAGGGTGGTTCAGGGCCAGTCGCCTTTCCTTGAGGAGGTGCTGGGCGCAGTACAAACGTGGACGTTTCTGCCCGCGCGGCAGGATGGCCACGACGTGGAAGCGAGAGTTGGGATCGTCTTCCAGTTTGCGCAACCCTATCTGCCCAAACTCATGGCGCGTGTGCACGAATACAAGGAGACGGGAGCGGACTCCAAAGATCGCGGGGCTCTGCCCCTCTATACTCTGGAGCCGGAATATCCCGTGAATAGCGTGGGCGAAGGAAGCGTGGTTCTCAACGAGATGGTGGACCGGGAAGGCCGTGCCACCTCGATCCACGTGGTCCGCGACCTCGCATCACTCACTTCGCCGACCGTAAGTGCCGTCCGGCAATGGCGGTTTGCTCCGGGAAAACATGGGGGAGAGGCGGTAGAGTCCGGAGTCATCGTCGTGGTTACGTTCCGGCGCCCCGCCGTGGCCAGCCGGACGCTTCGCCAAGAAAGCGGCGACGGCGCTTGCGGGGTAAGCATGAGGGGGCGTTGCTTATTTCGGCAGGAGGGCCTACATCTGGCAGGTGCTCGGCTCAAAGGGCCGAATTGACACTAGCCTAGCTCCGAGATTTTCTTATCCAGGTGGGCCAGAGCGGCTTCGAGAGATTTGCGATGGTTGGGGTGCGTAGCTGAGGCCAAGTCGTTCACAATGCGGGTCCGGGACAACTGCAAGTCCTGGCGTTGCTGTTCGCGGTAAATCTGCTCAGGGGACTTGGTTCCCGGTTGACTTTTCTGCTGTGGAGCCTGTGTCGCCTCAACTTGGGCTTCTACGTCCTTGCTTTCCCAGCCACGTGCCATACCTTCTATTTTGACACAGATTGACCCGAGCGAGCAGGAATAAGAGAAAAAATCGCAGAAAAAAAGAGTGAAATGAGGTGAGGCAGCACGAAATGACCGCTAAAACGGCCTGCAAGTGACGTTTTGTGTCGTTACAAGTGCTTGCGGCTGACTTTTTTCAACCCTTCAAGCCTTTAATTTCACGCATGCGGGCAAAAGCGCGGCGGACGTGAGGGATGGTAATGGAGCCGCCTACGATGAGAGCCACATTCAATGCGTCAATGACTTCGTCGCGCTTCCAGCCCTCCTCGCCGCAGCGGACCAGATGGTAGGTGATGCAGTCATCGCACCGGAGCACCGCGGAAGCGACCAGGCCGATAAGCTCCTTGGTCTTAGTGCCAAGCGGGCCAGGCTCGTAGGCCTGATGGTCGAGGGCGAAGAAACGCTTCATGCCCAGATGGCCGCAGCCGAGAATTTCCTCATTCAAGTCAGCGCGAAATTTCTGAAAATCTTCCAGGCGATCGGCCATGGTTCCTCCGGAAAGCATCTCGCAGCCAGGACAGAAAAGCTGCGGTCGCTATTATGAACGATTTGTGCGCATGAGAGGAACGCGCTGCGCCGCGCGAGAATCATGGAGCGTAGCCGGGGCCGCGAAGGACTTTTCCGGGGCGGGCTCCGGTCATTTTGCCCTGATCGATGACGGGCACGCCGTTGACCAGCACGTAGTCCATTCCTTGGGAAAGTTGGTTGGGATTGTCGAACGTGGCGAGGTCGCGAATGGTTGCTGGATCGAAGATCGTGATGTCCGCCCACATGCCCGCGCGAAGCAAGCCGCGGCCTTCGAGGCGCAACCGTTGGGCCGGCAGCGCGGAAAACTTGCGAATCGCGTCCTCGAGAGTGAGCTTGCGCTCTTCGCGAACGTACTTGCGGAGGATTCGCGGGAACGTGCCATAAGCGCGGGGATGCGAGTGCTCTCGCCCCAGGATTCCTTCCGGAAAGACGCCCGAAGAATCATTGTCAATGGCCACCCAGGGCTGTTGCATTGCGAGGGCGACATCCGGCTCGGACATTCCATAGACCGCAACGCCCGTAGCGGCATCGTCCTGAAGCAAAAGGTCGAAGATGGTGTCCATGGGATCTTTGTTCCACAGCTTGGCGACGTCGGCGATCGTTTTTCCCTGTAGAGGCAGGAGCTTCGGATTTTGCACCGAGCCGATCAGGATGGCTTCTGGGCCGGGGATTTGCTGCCACTCGTTTTCCCATTCATCGGAGGGCGTGAGCATATCCTTGCGGATGCGCTCGCGGGCCGAGGGATCTTTCAGGCGCTCGAGAAGTTTCGAGGTTCCACCGTCATGCGCCCAGGGAGGAATGAAAGCGGAAAGTCCATTTCCCCACGCGGTGTAAGCGTAAGTGTCCGCGGCAATGTCCACGCCCTGCACGCGAGCGACTTCAATTTTCGCGATAGCTTCCGGCATGTGTCCCCAGGAGGGCTTGCCGGCAACTTTGAAATGCCAAATCTCCAAAGGGATGTGCGCCTCGCGTGCGATGCGAATCACTTCGTCGAGCGATTGCAAAATCGCGGTGCTCTCACTGCGCATGTGCGTGGCATAGATTCCGCCAAGACGCGAAGCTTCGGAGGCAAGCGCGATCAATTCCTCGGTCTTCGCGTACGGAGCGGGAGGATATTCCAGGGAAGTGGAAACACCGACAGCGCCGTCAAGCATCGCTTGTCGAACCAACTGCTTCATCTGGTCGAGTTGCGCAGGCGTGGGTTGAACGTCGTCGTCGCCGAGAACCACGCGGCGGACCGTGGTGGCCCCGACATAATCCGCAACGTTAATCCCGATGCCTTGCTTTTCCAGCCGCGCGAAGTATTGGCGGAACGTTTGCCAATCCGGTTGGATTCCGAGCAGATCGAATCCTTTCTTACCGGAATGGCGAATGGCGTCATTCAATGGCGCGACGGATTCGCCTTCCCCCGTAATTTCCGTGGTAATGCCCTGGTAGATTTTCGACGGCAGGCGCGGGTCCACGAGGATCGTCAACTCCGACTGGCCCAGCATGTCAATGAAGCCCGGCGCGACCACTTGGCCATGCGCGTCAATGGTGCGTGCACGCTTCGCGGCGGTGAGATTGCCGATCGAAGCGATTTTTCCCGCGCGAATACCGATGTCGCCCGAGAACCAGGGCGAGCCAGTGCCGTCAATGATGCGGCCGTTCGTGATGACGATGTCGAGGGGAGCAGACTGCGCGGCCACGCGCGAAAGCATCAGCAGGGAAAAGAGCATCATCAGGAGGACAGACTTCCAGCACCGAAATGCAGCCTGCGTCATTGAATGTCTCCGAATCTAAGGTTGTTCGATTAGCTCCCGGCCTGGGCACCGAGGCTGCGGGAGCGCAAATGATACCAGAAGACGATGAGGCCAACCGAGACTACAAAAATCAAGGTAGAGATGGCGTTGATTTCCGGTGTGATGCCGCGGCGGAGGCGGCCCCAGATTTCAAGGGGGAGCGTATTGTCGCGGCCGATGAGAAAGAACGTGACGGCGATTTCGTCCATCGAGAGCGTGAAAATGAGTAGGCCTGCGGCAATGAGAGAAAGCTTGAGATTCGGCAGAGTGATCCGCCAAAACGTTTGCCAGGGAG
>Ga0137379_10006506_pt1 | contig 11075 bp, 8 predicted proteins | sample SagtaG_18_FD_104812 | JGI IMG/M metagenome (GOLD analysis project Ga0137379, IMG submission 104812) | Vadose zone soil microbial communities from Sagehorn Ranch, Mendocino, California, USA - Sage2_L_80_16 metaG | ecosystem: Environmental > Terrestrial > Soil > Vadose zone | place: USA...
CAAGGAGCTCGCGCAAGACGCGACGGCGCGCAGCGGTCAAATGCGTGCCCGCTTCCGCATCGTCGATCGCGGTACGTCCCGATTCGGCAAGCGCATAGGCGGTGATCGGGCGCGGCGGAAGAAGTGCTTCGCCAACGCTCATGGTCATGCGCAGAACGGCGCCGGGCGGGGTCAAATAGTAGGTGGCGACCCAGTCCACGAAGCGGCGCAGCGCTTCGGGCATGCACGGCACGTCGAGCACGCTATCGATCTGCTTCAGGCGGGGCGCCGGGATGCCATCGGCTTTACCCGCTCCCCAGACGACGCCTGCTACCACGCGGTTACCAAGCGGCACGGCGACGAAGCTGCCGGGCGCAATATCCCATTTCACTGGCGCGATGTAGTCGTAGGCACCATCAAGCGGCAAGGGCAATAGGACCTGCCAGCGCTGCATCGGCGACTCCACGAAGGCATCGTCGCCCGGGTCGCTGTCCCCGGCGAAACTGGCGTGGCGATCAGGCATGGTCTACACTCTTAGAGCAAAGCAACGATGGCTCCAAGCGAGCCCGACGACCGGAACCAGCGTCGAGGTGACACGGTATGAAATTCTTCATCGACAGATTCCTCGCCGATTGGGCAAAGACCGGACTGTCGAATCTGGGCGAGGATATTAGTCTCGACGTAGCGGCGGAGTAGCGTCGTGGCCCGCGGCAAGGATCAAAAGACGAATGCGAAACGCCGCCGCGTCGAGACGCCGCGCGTCGCTAGCGAGGGTCAGGGAATTGGCGCGGACCAAGTAGTGAGCTATCTCCGCAAGAACCCCGACTTTCTTGTCGAGCACCCGGAACTCATCGCCGTGCTGACCCCGCCATCCCGCCGGCGCGGCGACAATGTCGTCGACATGCAGCATTTCATGCTGCAGCGTCTACGCGGCGATCTTGCACGATTGCGAGCACAACAGCGCGCCCTGATCCTCACCAGCCGCTCGAATCTTGTCAGCCAGAACCGCATTCATGCGGCGGTGCTGGCGATCATCGCGGCGACAAGCTTCGAGCAACTGCTGCAGATTGTCACCACAGACCTCGCCGTCCTCGTCGACGTCGACGTCGTGACGATCGGCGTCGAATCGGCATCGAGCAAGCAGCCACGGCTGCCGCTGCACGGCATCCAGATCCTGCGGCCCGGCACCGTCGACAACCTGCTCGGCGTCGAACGCGACGCACTACTCAGCGCCGACACGCCCGGCGAGCCAGCGTTGTTCGGCGGTGCTGCCGGCCTCGTGCGGTCACAAGCCTTATTGCGCCTCAATGTCAGCGAGCATGCGCCGGTCGGCCTGCTGTGCATCGGCACCCGACGATCCGACAAGTTCCATCCCGGCCAGGGCACGGAGTTGCTATCGTTCCTGGCGCGGGCGACCGAGCTGACCTTTGCCGCCTGGCTCGACCTCGCGCGTTAAAGGCAAACGGCGAGGGCCGACGGGCCCTCTGCCGATCGCGCAGGAGCGCTTCTCCGCGACGCCGGATTGCGTGTCGGCAATCGCCCAGTGGCAGGATTGGCTTACCACCGAAAAGCGTGCCTCGCCGCACACGATTGCCGCCTATGGCGGCGATCTCGCTCGCTTTCTCGCGTTTCTTGCCGAGCATCTTGGCGCCGCGCCGGCCTTGTCTGACCTCGCGGCATTGCGCGCGGCCGATTTTCGCGCCTATCTGGCACGCCGGGCCAGCGAGGACCTCGCCGCCAGTTCGCGCGCACGGGCAATGTCGGTGCTGCGCGGCTTCTTTCGCTTTCTCGATCGACGGGGTCTCGTTCACAACCCGGCGCTTGCCACCGTGCGCAGCCCCAAACTGCCGGCCTCGGTCCCGAAGCCGCTAAGCGAGATTGACGCGGCGAGCGCGATCGGCAGCGTGGAGGATGAGCATCCGTGGATCGCCAAGCGCGATGTCGCCATTCTGACGCTGCTCTACGGATGCGGTTTGCGCCTTGCCGAAGCGCTAAGCCTTAGGCGCCGGGAAGCACCAAATGCCGCCGGAACGATCCACATCACTGGCAAGGGAAACAAGCAGCGTCTCGTTCCCATCCTGTCTGTCGTCGCCGCAGCGATCACTGACTACCTGAGAGCTTGTCCCCATCCGCTTGACGCCGATGACCCGCTCTTTGTCGGGGCGCGCGGTGGACCGCTCAACCCGCGGCTCGTCCAGGGACGAATGATGCAGCTCCGCCACGCCCTCGGGCTCCCGCAGTCGGCAACGCCGCATGCGTTGCGACACAGCTTTGCGACCCATCTCTTGGCAGGCGGCGGCGACCTGCGCGCCATTCAGGAATTGCTCGGCCATGCCAGCCTGTCGACGACGCAGCGCTACACCGCCGTCGATGGCGCGCGTCTGCTCGCGGTTTACGACAAGGCCCATCCGCGCGCCAAGGCCACCTGACGCTCAGATTGCGATTCGATCAGATGTGAATGGCGCGGCCGTCGACGGCGAGCGCAGCCTCTTTCACCGCTTCGTTGAGCGTCGGATGGGCATGCGTCGTGCGCGCGATGTCCTCGGATGAGGCGCCGTATTCCATGGCAAGTGCCGCCTCGGCGATCATCGTACCGGCGTCCGGGCCGATGATGTGCACCCCGAGTACGCGATCGGTCCTGGCATCGGCAAGGATCTTGACGAACCCGTCAGTGTCCGCGTTGGTGCGTGCGCGACTATTCGCCGTGAAGGGGAATTTGCCAACCTTGTAAGCGGCGCCCGCATCTTTCAGCTCGTCCTCGGTCTTGCCGACCGAGGCGACCTCCGGCCACGTATAGATCACTGCCGGGACGGCATCGTAATTGAGATGCGGCTTCTGTCCGGCCAGCATCTCGACGAGGACGGTACCCTCGTCCTCGGCTTTATGCGCCAGCATCGGTCCCGCGATGACGTCGCCGATTGCATAGATGCCCGCAATATTGGTCTGGTAGTGGGAGTCGACGACGACGCGCTGCTTGTTGTCGAGTGCGACACCGACGTCCTGCAATCCAAGCCCGTCCGTGTAGGGCCGCCGACCGATCGCCACCAAGACGATGTCGGCCTTAAGCTCGCTAGCACCACCGCCGGCAGCATTTTCAAGCTGCAAGGTGACGCCCGCTTTGCTGGTCTTCGCACCGACCACCTTGGTGGTGAGCTTGAAGACGAAGCCGGCCTTGGTGAGGACCCGCTGAAGCATCTTGCCGGTTTCAGCGTCCATGTTCGGCGTGATGCGCTCGAGGAACTCGACGACAGTAACCTTGGCGCCGAGACGGCGCCACACCGACCCCATCTCGAGCCCGATATAGCCGCCGCCGACGACGACGAGATGCTCGGGAACCTTGGCGAGCGATAGTGCGCCGGTCGAGGAGACGATCTGTTTCTCGTCGATGGCGACGCCAGGTAACTCCAGGCTGTCAGAACCGGTGGCGATCACGATCGACTTGGCTTCGAGCTCCCGCGGCGCGGCGCCATCAGCGGGTTGCACGACGATCTTGCCCGGCGCAGCGATTCGTGCGGCGCCCTTGATCCACTCGACCTTGTTCTTCTTGAACAGGAATTCAACGCCCTTGGTGAGATCGCCCACCACCTTATCCTTGCGCGCCATCATTGCCGCAAGATCGAGCTCGACACCGGATAGCTTGATGCCATGAGCCGCGAAGGAATGGGTCGCCTGTTCGAATTTTTCCGACGATTGCAGGAGCGCCTTCGAGGGGATGCAGCCGATATTTAGACAGGTGCCACCGAGCGTGCCGCCTTTCTCGATGCAGGCAGCGCGCATGCCGAGCTGCGCCGCTCGGATCGCCGCAACATAGCCGCCAGGCCCGCCGCCAATAATGACGATATCGAAGCTCTCGCTCATCCCAAATCCCTTCGCCGTGCGTGCGGGTTACATATCGAGCAGGATGCGCTGCGGATCCTCGATACATTCCTTGACGCGCACGAGGAAGGTCACCGCCTCGCGGCCATCGACGATGCGGTGATCGTAGCTGAGGGCGAGATACATCATCGGCCGGATCTCGATCTTGTCGTCGACCACGACCGGGCGCTTGTCGATCTTGTGCATGCCGAGAATGGCCGATTGCGGCGGATTGAGAATCGGCGTTGACATCAGCGAGCCGTAGACGCCGCCATTGGTGATCGTAAAGGTGCCGCCGCTGAGTTCGTCGAGGCCGAGCTTGCCATCGCGGGCCCGCTTGCCAAGATCGGCGATCGCCTTTTCGATGTCAGCAAAACTCCTGGCATCGGCGTCTCTGAGCACCGGGACGACCAGTCCCTGCGCGGTACCGACGGCGACGCCGATATCGTAATAGTTCTTGTAGACGATATCATCGCTGTCGATTTCGCCGTTGGCCGCCGGCAGCTCCTTGAGAGCAACGATGCAAGCCTTGACGAAAAACGACATGAAGCCGAGCCGGACGCCATGCTTCTTCTCGAAGCTATTGCGATAGCGCTCGCGCAGCGCCATCACCTCGCTCATATCCGCCTCGTTGAAGGTGGTCAGCATGGCCGCAGTGTTCTGCGCCTCCTTGAGGCGCTCGGCGATGCGTTTCCTAAGCCGCGTCATGCGCACGCGCTGCTCGCGCTGATCGGGCAGACGTGGAACTTTCGCGCTGGCTGGCACCGGCTGCGGCGCGGCCGGTGCGGCGCCGCGATCGAGTTGGGCTAGCACATCCCCCTTGGTCAGGCGTCCATCCTTGCCGGACGCGGCGACGGCGCTAGGATCGAGCTTGTTCTCCTCGACCAGGCGACGCACCGCCGGACCGGAGCGCTCGAGCACCGGACTGGCGGGCGAGCTCTTCGCGACAGCGGCCACCTTTTCAGGCGCCGGCGCAACCTTCTCTGGTGCTGACTTCGCGGCCGGTTGAGCAGGCTTGCCAGTACCGTCACCAATCACGCCGAGAATGCCGCCAACGCCGACATTGCCGCCTTCGGGAACGGCAATCTCGGTGATCGTGCCGGAAGCAGTGGCGTTGACCTCCAGCGTTACCTTGTCGGTCTCGAGCTCGACGATCGGGTCGTCAACGGCGACGCTATCGCCGATCTTCTTGAGCCACTTGGCGACCGTCGCCTCGGTGACCGATTCGCCTAACGCAGGTACCCTGATTTCGGTCGCCATTCGTCCCTCGCCTGCTCGCAGCTCTTCGCGTCAGCTTAAGTCACACTCAGCGCGGCGTCGACCAGCTTGGCTTGTTCTTTGACGTGACGTTTCGCCAGACCCGTCGCCGGCGAGGCCGCCTCGGGCCGCCCAACGTAGGCGGCTCGCTTCGCCGCGATGTCGAGACCGCTGAGCACCTGCTCGATGCGACGATCGACGAAATTCCACGCGCCCATGTTCTGCGGCTCTTCCTGGCACCAGATGACATCTGCGGAGCGATAGCGCGCCAGAGTCTTGCCGAGCGCCGTGAGGGGAAACGGATGAAGCTGTTCGATGCGGATGAGCGCGATGTCCTTTATGTTGCGCTCCTGTCGGGCTTTGAGGAGATCGAAGTAGACCTTGCCCGAGCACAGGACGACGCGCCGCACCTTGTCGTCGGCGACGAGTTCCTCGCTCTCCTCGAAGATGCGGTGGAAAGTCGTGGCCGGCCCCATATCGGTCAGATTCGACATGAATTCGCGAGCGCGCAGCATCGATTTCGGCGTGGCGATGACCAGCGGCTTGCGGAAATTGCGATGCACTTGGCGACGCAGTGCATGAAAATAGTTGGCCGCGCTCGTCAGATTGCAGACCTGCATATTGTCTTCGCCGCAGAGCTGAAGGAAGCGTTCGAGCCGGGCGGACGAATGCTCAGGCCCCTGCCCCTCCCAGCCGTGCGGCAACAGGAGAACAAGGCCGGACATTCTAAGCCATTTCGATTCCCCGGAACTGATGAACTGATCGATGATGACCTGGGCTCCATTGGCGAAATCACCGAACTGTGCCTCCCAGAGGATCAACGCGCGCGGTTCTGCGAGACTGTATCCGTATTCAAAGCCGAGCACCGCAGCCTCGGAGAGTGGGCTGTCGATGACCTCGAACATCGCCTGTCCCGACCGCACGTTATTGATCGGGACGTACTTCTCCTCGTTTTCCTGGTCGACGAGCACGGCGTGGCGCTGCGAGAATGTGCCGCGGCCGCTATCCTGTCCGCTCAGACGGACAAAAGTGCCCTCGGCGCAAAGCGTGCCGAACGCGAGCGCCTCGGCCGTCGCCCAGTCGATACCGTCGCCGCTGTCGATCGCTTGGCGCTTGGCTTCCAGCTGGCGCGCAATCTTTCGGTTGATATTGAAACCGTCCGGCACGCGGCAAAGAGCAGCACCGACCTCCTTCAACAGCTCGTTCGAGACGGCTGTCTCACCGCGGCGATCCTCGCCCGATGCGACTTCAAGACCCGTCCATGCGCCTTCGAGCCAATCCGCCTTATTCGGGCGGTAGCTCTTGGCGGCTTGGAACTGGCTTTCGAGATGGGCCATGAAGTCAGTCACCATTTGCTCGGTCTCAGCCTCGCTGAGGATGCCTTCCTCGACCAGCCGTTGGGCATAGATCTGCCGTGTCGTCGGGTGGGCGGCGATCGTGCGGTACATGATCGGCTGAGTGAATGCCGGCTCGTCGGCCTCGTTATGGCCGTGCCGCCGGTAGCAGAACATGTCGACGACGACATCCTTCTTGAAGCGATAGCGGAACTCGGTAGCAATGCGCGCGATATGCACGACAGCCGCGGGATCATCGCCATTCACATGGAAAATCGGCGCCTGGATGATCTTGGCGACATCCGAGGGATAGGGCCCCGAGCGGGCGTAGGAAGGAGTCGTGGTGAAGCCGATCTGGTTGTTGACGATAAAATGAATGGTGCCGCCTGTGCGGAAGCCCTTGAGTTCCGACAGCTCGAGCGATTCAGCAACCAAGCCCTGGCCGATGAAGGCCGCATCGCCATGCATCAGCAGGCCGACCACCTGGTCGCGATTGGTGTCGGCGCGCTGCCGCTGCTTGGCGCGCACCTTGCCGAGCACGACCGGGTTGACTGCCTCCAGATGCGAGGGATTCGCCTGCAGCGACATGTGCACGGTGTTGCCGTCGAACTCGCGGTCATGCGAGGTACCAAGATGGTATTTGACGTCGCCCGAGCCCTGCACGTCCTCCGGATTTGCGGGATTTCCCTGGAACTCGGAGAAGATTGCGGCGAATGGCTTGCCGAGGAAATTGGCGAGCACGTTGAGCCGGCCGCGATGCGGCATACCGACGACAAGCTCCTTCAGGCCGAGCTGACCGCCGCGTTTGATTACCTGCTCGAGAGCCGGGATCAGCGATTCGGCGCCCTCGATGCCGAAGCGCTTGGTGCCGGTATAGCGCTTGTCGAGGAAGCGCTCGTAGGTCTCGGCGACGGTCAATCGCTCGAGGATGGCGCGCTTGCCTTGGGGGGTAAAATCTGTCTGGTTGCGCGGCCCCTCGACACGCTCTTGGATCCACGCCTTCTCGGCGGGATCTTGGATATGCATGTATTCGACGCCGATATGGTTGCAGTAGGTGGCGCGTAGAACCGCGAGGATCTCGCGCGGCGTCGCGGTTTCCAGGCCGAGCACGTTGTCGATGAAGATCGGCCGGTCGAGATCGGCCGCAGTGAAGCCGTAGGTCCGAGGGTCGAGTTCGGGATGCTCCTCACGCTTCTCGAGGCCGAGCGGATCGAGCTTCGCCTCGAGGTGGCCGCGAATGCGATAGGCGCGGATCAACATCAAGGCGCGCACCGAATCGAGCGTCGCCTTGCGGATCTCGGCGACCCCTTGCGGCAGCGCGGCCGCTGTACCGCTCGCGACCGTCGGTGCCTTGCCGTTCTCCGCGTGGCCATTGCTGATCACGCGAGTCTGGCTGGGCGACCAATCCGCCCCCTGGAGTTCAGCCAAGACAGCCGGGCCCTCGTCCTGCAATTCGCCAAAGAAGCGGCGCCAGCTGTCATCTACCGAGGCGGGGTCGGCCAGATAGCGCGAGTAGAGTTCGGCGATGAACGTGCCGTTCGGTCCGTAGAGAAATGAGGTTTGATCGTTCTGAGACATGTCTTCCGATTCCGAAAATCGCTTCGCCAGCACTACCGGCTGATCGACCCGCAGGGTGGCTGATTGCAAGGCAATGTCAGCGCTAGACCATTAAGATATTACGACAATTGCCGAAAAACAGCCGCAATCATCCCGCGCTGCGGTATTTCGGTAACTAAGTCGTGTCCGCGCGGCCGATTGAAAGCCGTCAAAACGGCAATCCGGTCCCGCTCGCCGCGCAATGCTCAGCCCTTCAAGCCCTTGACGACTTCGACCAGCGCTTTGACCGCCGCCACCGATTTGTCGAACATCGGCTTCTCGACGTTGTCGAGGCTGATCTCGACAATCCGTTCGACACCACCGGCGCCGATTACTGCCGGCACGCCCACATAGAGATCCTTGACGCCGTATTGCCCGGTTAGCCAGGCGGCACACGGCAACACCCGCTTCTTATCCCGCAGGTAGGATTCGGCCATCTGGATCGCGGCCGCCGCCGGCGCGTAGAACGCCGAGCCAGTTTTCAACAGTCCGACGATTTCGGCGCCGCCGTCGCGCGTGCGCTGAACGATCTTGTCGAGCCGCTCCTGCGTCGTCCAACCCATCTTGATCAGATCGGGCAATGGGATACCGGCGACGGTCGAGTAGCGCACCAGCGGCACCATGGTGTCGCCATGACCGCCCAGCACGAAGCATGTGACATCCTCAACCGAAACGCCGAATTCTTCGGCGAGGAAATAGCGGAAACGCGCGCTGTCGAGCACGCCGGCCATGCCGATGACGCGGGCCGGCGGCAGGCCGGAAACTTCCTTCATCACCCACACCATGACATCGAGCGGATTGGTGATCACGATCACGAAGGCATTCGGACAGTGCTTCTTGATGTTTTCACCGACCGTGGTGGTCACTTTGGCGTTGATCCCGATGAGGTCGTCGCGGCTCATGCCGGGCTTGCGCGGAATTCCCGCTGTGACGATGACGACATCGGCACCGGCGAGCTGCGCATAGTCGTTCGTGCCGGTCACCTTGGCATCGAAATCCTCGATTGGCGAGGCTTGCGCGATGTCCAGCGACTTGCCCTGTGGTACTCCCTCGACGATGTCGAACAGCACGACGTCGCCAAGATCCTTCAATCCTACGAGCAGCGCCAGCGTGCCGCCAATCTGTCCCGAGCCGACCAATGCGATCTTGTTGCGTGCCATCGTTGATCCTCTGGCCATGCCAATCATGTGCAATGCGGAGTAACTGGCGTCTTAGCGCGAAAACCCGCTTTGGGCAACCCGCCGCCGCACGCAACTCGGTCAATTTGATCAGCTAGCTGGTCGAGACTCTCCCATCGCTTGGCAGCGGACGCTTGCCTTCGATATAGGCAACGCTCTGCATCTCCGTCAGTCGGGAGACGGTACGCTGGAATTCGAAGTTGCCGTCGCCGGCAGGATAGAGCCGTTCGGGCGGAACCTCAGCCGAGGCGACCAGATTGGTGTGCGCATCATAGAGCGTATCGATCAAGGTATTGAAACGCCTTGCCTCGTCACGTCGCTCCGGTGACAGCGCCGGGATTCCAGCGAGAATGATCGTGTGATAACGCTCGGCGATCGCCAGATAGTCGGCCGCACCGAGCGGACGATTGCACAGCTCCTCGAAGGTAAACCAGGCGACGTTCTTGGCAGTTCGCGACACGGTCAGCGGGCGACCTTTGACGGCAAACGTGAAGCGTTCGCCCTTCGCACCGTCCGTAAGAGCGGTGAAGGCATCCGCCAGGGCATTCTCCGCCCGGCCATCGAGCGGGCAGTAGTAGACTGGCTGCCGGGCCAGTCGCGCCAGCCGGTAGTCGCGGCCGCCAGCGACATCGAGAACATCAAGCTTCTCCTTCAAGAGATCGATGAAAGGCAGAAAGCGCTCGCGCTGCAGCCCGTCCTTGTAGAGATCATCGGGTGGTCGGTTCGAGGTTGCCACCACCACAGTACCGCGCTCGAAAAGTTTCCTGAAAAGGCGCCCGAGGATCATCGCATCGGCAATATCCGTGACCTGAAACTCGTCGAAGCAGAACAGCGTCGTATCGCCGGCAATCGCTCTGGCGACCGGCGCGATCGAATCGCCCTCCGCCAGCTTGCCGTCGTTGAAGATCCGCTCGTGCACTTCGAGCATGAAGGCGTGGAAGTGGACGCGCCGCTTCTTCGCGATCGGCGTTGCCGCGAAGAACAGATCCATCAGCATCGACTTGCCGCGGCCGACCGGACCGAAAAGATAGAGTCCCTGCGGCGCCGGCTCGGGCTGGCGGATGAGGCCGAGGCGGGCGCGCCAGCTGCCCTCACCGTTGCTCGGTTTGTAGTGGAGAAGCGCGCGTGATAGGCCCTGAAGCTTCTCGACCGCAAGCGCCTGGCTTGGATCGGCCATCAACTCGCCCGATCGGACGAGCGCGCGATAGGCCGCTTGCGGGCCCTCGATTTCGGCGATGCGGAGAAAATCGATGGATTGAGGTGGGGACATGCGGGCGGGCAGTCATAGCCAAAAACCAATCGCCATGCAAAACGAGATCGCTGCGGAGCGCGGCCAATCTGATCGACGATGCTTGCCTCGCATTGCGCCCTCAGGAAACGTCGCCATCGACGACGATGCGGTAATATGATGACATGACAGGCTGGCAACCCGCCAAAGATCAGCATAATGAACAGACCGGGAGGGGTTGGATGGGCAGACGACTTGGTTTTTCGCTGGCTTTGCAGATTGCGGGTCTATGGGCCACGGGGTTCGCCATGCCGTCAGCCGACGCGGCCACTTTGGTCTATGTCGGAAACTCGGACAGCCAAGACATCACAGTTCTTCGACTGCAGACAAATGGAGAATTGGCGCCCCTCGAAACGCTGGCTGTGCCTGGTCCTGCCAAGCCCGGCGGATCGCTGCCGCTTGCGGTCAGCCCGAACAAGAAATTCCTTTATGCCGGGCTACGCAACGAGCCGTATTCGGTCGTAACCTTTGCGATTGCACCGAAAACCGGCAGGCTCACCCGCGTCGGTACGGGGCGGCTGGCCGATTCGATGGCCTATATCACCACCGATCGTAGCGGGCGATTTCTCCTCGGCGCCTCGTATACCG
>Ga0137379_10006512_pt1 | contig 11069 bp, 9 predicted proteins | sample SagtaG_18_FD_104812 | JGI IMG/M metagenome (GOLD analysis project Ga0137379, IMG submission 104812) | Vadose zone soil microbial communities from Sagehorn Ranch, Mendocino, California, USA - Sage2_L_80_16 metaG | ecosystem: Environmental > Terrestrial > Soil > Vadose zone | place: USA...
GCCGCGCCCTGTAGCCACGGCTCTGTGAGCTGTCCGTCACCGAACTTTCGTTGCATTAACCGGCCATAGGCCGGTGGCTACAAAGGGCACGCAGCCATGGCGACCAAATAGCGCCGCACGCGATTTCCCTAGGGCCTTTCCCAGCGGCGACAGTAGCCAAAATTTACATCGACAAACGGGCCACGATTTTGCAAGAACGTTCCAGGGCGTTTTGGAAGTTAGCGAAACCTCAACAGAAAAAATTATGAACTGGAAAAAATTCTTCATCGCATTCATCGTTGCCTTCGTTTTCATCTTCCTGTTTGGATTCGTCTGGTACGGGCATCTTATGCATAGCATCCATAATGAAGTGCCAGCGCTTTGGCGGACCGAAGCGGATTTTGGGAGTCATTTCCCATGGCTGATTTTGGGGCACGTCGTGATGGCGTTCTTTCTCACCCTCCTTTTCGCTCGCTTCGTTCCAGCGGGCGGCGCAGGTGCGGGCGCCATGTTGGGAATCTTGGTAGCGCTGGTGTATATTGGCAACGACCTGATCACGTTCGCAGTACAGCCGTTGACGACGAAAATCCTCGGCGGTTGGATCGTCGGTGGATTAGTCGTGTTCGCGATCGCGGGAGCGATAATCGGCGCGATTTACAAACCGGAAGCGACGCGAACAATCTCGTAGCCGCTCAGTTTGCTGCGCTAAGCACACAGGCGCGACCAACCAGGGTAGGTCATCGGGTGCGGCGCGCCCGGCGGTCGCGCCCCACCATCGCAGATTGAGTCGAGCGCATTCGGCTTGCGCTCAGGCCGGGCTGTTGAACGTTTGCGGTTCAATGGTTCCAACGACGCAAACTCCCGCTGCCCTCGGGTATCGCATGCCGGCGGAATGGGAGCGGCACGCTGCCACCTGGTTATCATGGCCCCGGCGAGAAGGGATCAGTTTCCCGGATTCGTTCGATGGCGTTCTGCCGGCTTTGCGCGCGATGGTGGAGGCGCTTATCGAATCGGAGCAAGTCTGCATCAATGTTTGCAATGGCGCGCACGAAGCCGAGGCGCGCGCAGTTTTGCGAGAATTGTCGGTGGAACGCATCACGTTTTATCGGATTCCAACAAACGAGCCGTGGTGCCGCGATCACGGGCCAATTTTTCTTACTCGTGAGGTCGATCGGCGTCTCGCAGTAGTCGATTGGGATTACAACGCCTGGGGCGGTAAATATCCGCCGTGCGATCTCGATGAAGTTGTTCCGACCCGCATTGCGCAGATTCTAGGTTTGCCGGTCTTTTATCCTTGCATGATTTTGGAAGGCGGCTCGATCGATGTAAACGGCGCGGGTGCGCTCCTTACCACGGAATCGTGTTTACTGAACAAGAATCGTAATCCCAATCTGAGTCGCGCCGAAATCGAACAGCGCCTTCGCGATTATTTCGGCGTTCGTGAGATTCTCTGGCTCGGCAACGGCATCGCAGGCGACGACACCGACGGCCACATCGACGATCTTGCCCGTTTTGTTTCGGAGCACACCGTTGTGACCGTTGTCGAAGAAAATGGCGATGATGAAAATTACGAGCCGCTTCAAGGAAATCTCGCGCGCTTGCATGAGATGAAAATCGATCGACGCAAGATCGATATCGTTACCTTGCCGATGCCGAAAAAGATTGTGCGCGAAGGGCTGCGCCTACCCGCCAGCTACGCCAATTTCTACATCGCGAATTCCTGCGTGCTTGTACCCACATTTGGCGACACCGCTGACGAACTCGCCTTGTCGATTTTAGGTGAGTTATTTCCAGGTCATCGCGCAATTGGGATCGATTGCCGCGAATTAATCTGGGGCTTGGGCGCGTTTCACTGCCTTACCCAGCAGCAACCAGCAATATAGCTGCTACTCAGTCTGAAGGCTGAATTGCGGTTTTAACTGCGTGTGCGTTGTGAAGCGGTAGCCGAGCGCCAGACATAGTTGGCTGTTACGACAGTCGGACAGGTGGTCGCCGTTGAAGTCGCCCTCGAGCTTGAGGCCCCCGATACTTCTGTTGCAGGTAAAATTGCGGTCTGATAAAATCGCGGAAATTGCCTTTGCGCGCCTTCGTTTTGCGAGGCGCTGAAAGATATGCTATCGCACCGATTCCCCACCACACAAACATCCCGACCAAAGCGGCGACCAGAGAAGACACCCAAAAATTGGTGGTACCCCAATTGCGCCAGAGGTTCTTAGCGGTCTCCCACATAATCACTATTAATGACGCGGAGAGAAGTATGGGTAACCACGGCTCGAAGGTCGATCTCATAGTTGGAACATTTTTCAAGTGCATATCCTCGGAGCCGCCAACAAAAACGAAGTCGAAAATTATTCGCTTGGCGGGGTTGAGGTGTTCCTGCAAATTAACGGCTCGGAGCTATGAAAACCGAAGACGATTTGCTAGAGGCGGTTGTGCGCTATTCCCTTGAAGGTACGGGAGCTTCAGAAGAACAGATCGACCTCATGATTCACCGCTTCCGAACACAACTCATGGCGAAACTAAAAACAAAGCCTGCCAAATTAATGACTGAAGAGGAGTATGCGGAAGGCTTTGAGCAAATGAAGAAAGAAGCTGCGCCCTTCTTACAGTATCTTATCACTCATGACCTTGGAAACTTGCCGCGCGAGCTTCGGGGAGAAAACAATTAACCGGTCTCGCTTTCCTCTCCGAATTACGAGATTCGCCCGCATAACGAGCGGCCAAGTCGATCTAGTTTGAAGCAAACAACGCTGTACGAAATGAGCTAAGACTCCGATTTAGCTTCCGACGGCATAGACTGTACTCCTGTACTACTTGGCGTTCGGCGGCTAAGTAGCAACTCCGCGATGTCGACCACCTTTACTTTTTCCCCGCCCTGGGTGCCCGCCATGCCGTCGGTCATCATGTTCAAACAAAACGGACAGGCCGTCGCAAGCGTGCGTGCGCCGGTACCGAGCGCCTCCTGCGCACGCAGACAGGAGACGCGCTGCGCGGGTGATTCGTCGAACCACATCCGACCCCCGCCTGCACCGCAACAGAAAGTTTTTTTTCCGTGACGAGGCATTTCGCGAAACTGCGCGTCCGTAGCAGCACCAATCACCGCGCGTGTTGCATCAACTTCCCGGTTGACGCGAGCCAAGTAACACGGGTCATGCAAGGTAACCGGCTCGCCGGTACTCGTGCCATTGCTCAAGCGTCCTGTCCCGATCAATTCTGTCAGCAGCTGCGAGTGATGTTGCACTTGGTACTGGCCGCCGAACTGCGGGTATTCATTCTTGAGCGTGTTGTAACAATGTGGGCACGGTGTCACAATCTTCTTCGCCTTGTGGCGCGTAAGCGTCTCGACGTTGGCCTGCGCGAGCTGTTGGTAAAGAAACTCATCGCCGATTCGACGCGCGGGATCGCCGGTACACCTTTCCTTCGTGCCGAGCACAGCGAAATTTACTTTGGCTTCCTTCAATAACTCTGCCGTCGCGCGCGCGACTTTCTGTGCACGCGGATCGAAGGACGCGGCGCAGCCGACCCAGAGCAGATATTCGAAGCTAGGATTCACTTCGACCGTCGGAACGTCGAGGCCTTCCGCCCAAGCCAGGCGTTCGGAGTTAGGCCGGCCGTAGGGATTGGATTGGTTACCGATTTGTTGCAGCGCCTTGGCAGGCGGGCCGGAGAGTTTGCCTTCGCCGATCAAGTCTCGTCGCATGTCACTAATCAAATCGACATGCCCGATCAACACGGGACACTCTTCGACGCACGCCTGGCACATCGTGCAGGCCCAAAGTGTTTCATCACGGATCGCTGTGTGCACATCGCCGCCGCCGCGCGACATCAGACCACGCAAATCAATAACGACAGCCTTGGGCGAAAGAGGTTTATTGCTCGCGGTCGCAGGACATGCATCTTCGCAGCGACCGCACTCCATGCAGGCATCCAAGCTGAGCAGTTGTTGACGAGTGAAATCGGCTATGGTGTTTACCCCAGTGCGGCCGGTGCGCTCTACTTCTTCAATCGTTAGGGGAATAAGCTCGCCCATTGGCCGTTCGGGTCGTCCGGCGATGTTAGCCGGGCCGGTGATCACGTGAAGGAAACGGGTTACGGGGATAGTGGCAAAGAAAGCCGCGACCAGAAACGCATGCAACCACCAAGCCGCCAGGTGCAACGTTCGGGCGGTCCCAATGTCGAGTCCCTGCAATAGCGTTGTGTCGATCAACCAGCCGACGGTTGACCAGTGCGCTAGCCACGGTTGCACGTGGGTGTAATGAATACGCAGCGCTTCCACTGTAAAGCCGGTAACCCCTAACGAGAGAAGTATTCCTAGCAGCCACCAATCGCTTTTGTTGTGGCCCAGACTCGGCTTCCGTTTGAAGGCTCGGCGATACATGGCCAGAAGACAACCGATGATGAATGCCACGCCGAAGACGTCCATCGTCAGCTCATAGATCAGATAGTACCAGCCGTGGTGAAAGTCGTATGGGCCGTCGTAGGCGATTGCCAACAGTGTCGTGCCGATCGTTAGGACAACGAACCCGCTGACGAGCAGCAGATGGAGCAAAGCGCCTAACGATTTGCGATGAACACGTTTCTGTGCCAGCGCGTAGATAATGAGCCGTTGGATTCGCACCCTCCAGCTATGCTCAAACCCGCCCCTCTGACCTTTCCACCAAAGCCGCGCGCGCGCCCAGACTTGCCATACGGGCCAGCCGATGCTCACTGCTATCATGCAGAAGAACACGACCCGCATCCACGGCGCGATATTGCCGAAGACTTCGCGAGTGGCGTCATTCATGGCTTACAAACTGTCCAAAGGGCCCTGTAGCCTGAGCGAAGTGAACGTTCTCTGATGATTTCAAGTGCCCTGCAACGGGAAGAGGTCGAAGGTGTTTCGCTTCGCTAAATGACAACATGTAAGAACCTTTTTGCGGGGTCGCCTAACCTCGGCGGAGCACGTCGATAAATTGTGGAACGATTTGATGTAGGTCGCCGACTAATCCGTAAGTGGCCACCTGAAAAATTGGTGCGTCTGGGTCTTTGTTGATCGCGACGATGACCCGCGAATCTTTGATACCAGCCAAATGCTGGATCGCGCCGGAGATGCCAACGCCAATATATAACTGCGGCGCGATGACCTTGCCAGTCTGTCCCACTTGATAATCGTTAGGCGCCATGCCGGCGTCCACCGCCGCGCGGGTCGCACCCACCGCGCCGCCTAACGCATCAGCCAATCCGCCAACCAGTCGTTCGAACGTTTCCTGGTCCTTGAGCGGTCGGCCACCGCATACGACGACGGCGGCTTCAGTTAGGTCAGGCCGGTCGGATATCCGTTGTTCACGGGAGATGAATTCCATCCCGTTCGGAAGGGAGGCTGCGTCAAATTCGAATCGCTCGATGGGACAAGCCCCAGCGTTTGCCGCAGGCGCCTCGAACGCCGTTGCACGCGCCGTGAGCACTCGGCGGTCGCTCTCAAGTTTTACCGTCGCCAACATGGTGCCTGCGTTGACAGGCCGTCGGTACGAATTCGAGCCGTTCTTTTCTTCGATTGCGAGGACGTCGCTCACCATCGGCACATCCAGTAGCGCCGCGGCGCGCGGCAGAACGTCCTTGCCAAACGTCGAGGAAATACCGAGAACCGTCCTCGAGTTATGTTTTTGTGCCGCTTGCGCAATTACCGCCGCGTAACGGTCTGCCAATGGTTCCGCTAAGGCGGGATTATCGGCCACAATCACAGCGGACGCTCCGTAGAAAACCAAGGACGCGGCGATCTCGTCTAATCCTTGACCAAGGACGAGTAGCGCGTACGCACCGCCAAGTTGTCGCGCAAGCGTGATCCCGTGTAACGATGGGCGCTTCACGCATTGGCGATCGTGTTCAATTAGTACAAGGGTTTCTACCATGCGTGGGTGGCGCGCTGTTTAACGGGCATTCACCGCGTTATCAAAGCACCTTGGTCTCCTGCCTCAACCTCGCGATTAATTCTTCGACTGAGTCGACGCGTGTGCCAGCGGCGCGTTTAGGCGGACTTGCTATGGAGAGCACGGTGGTAAGAGGCCGCACCGCCACTCTTAGTTGATCGCAGGTTAGGATCTCAATTGATCTGCGGCGCGCTTTCATCAAGCCGGGCAGCGAGACGTAACGGGGTTCGTTGAGGCGAAGATCGGTAGTGATTACCGCAGGCAGCTCTATTGCGACGACCTCGAGACCGCTATCAGTCTCACGGGTGCAGCGGGCGCGCGTCTTCTTGTCTAAGAACTCGATCTTCGAGACGAACGTCGCCTGTGGCCAATGCAACAAGGCGGCCAGCATCTGCCCGACCTGGTTCGAATCGTCGTCCACGGCTTGCTTCCCCATTATGACAACGTGTGGCATTTCCTTCTCGATCAGCGCACGGAGAATACGCGCGACCGCGTACGAATCGAGTGCTCGGAGATCGTCGACGCGAATGGCGCGATCAACGCCCATCGCTAGCGCGGCGCGGATTTGTTCGTCAACCACCGGCGCTCCGATCGTGACGCCCACGATCTCCGTGGCATCGCCGCGTTCGCGAATCCGTAAGGCTTCCTCGATGGCGATTTCGTCGAACGGATTGATTACCGATTTGGCTGTCGAAGCCGCTGCGCCCGGGACGATGGCGTCGTTGGGGTCGGGCACGCTTTTGAAGGGAACTAGAATCTTCATCGACTGGCTGGCGTTGTAATCACAGTAACAGCGAGGCGATGATATTCCGCTGCATTTCACTCGTACCCGAATAGAGCCTGCTGCCGATTGCGTCGCGTAATTCGCGCTCGAGCTCGTACTCGGTCATATACCCATAGCCGCCGTGGATCTGGATCGCGTCCTCGCAGCATTTAATCCAGCAGTCGCTAATGTGCAGCTTGGTCATCGCGGCTTCCAAGTACGCGCTCTTGCCTTGGCCGCGCAACCACGCACAATGGTAAAGCATGTGCCGGGCGCTCTCGACGCGCAGTTTCATGTCGACGATTTTGCTGGCCACTAACTGGAACTTGCCGATCGGCTGGCCGAATTGTTTTCGCTCCTTCGCGTAACGAACGCACCTCTCCAGCAACCGTTGCATCGACCCAACCGCGCTGGCCAGAATGCAGCCGCGTTCCCAGGTCATCGCCCAAGTGAACTGAGAAGTGCCACTGCCTTCCTTACCAAGAAGGTTTTCTTCTGGCACCTCGCAGTTTTCGAAGAAAATTTCGGCCATCGGCGACGTGCGCAATCCCATTTTTTCGAGCTTGCGCGCGACATTCATTCCCGGCGAATCTTTCTCGACAAGAAACGCGCTGATTCCGTTCGGTCCGCGCGCTTTGTCCACCGTGGCAAACACGACGAGCAGGTCGGCGACGGGACCGTTGGACACGAAGATCTTGCTCCCGTTAAGGACGTACTTGGAGCCTTGCTTGATAGCCGTGGTGGCAAGACTGAATGCGTCAGAGCCGCTATTCGGTTCGCTCATGGCGTTGCCGCCGATGAGTGTGCCGTCACAAAGGCCAGGCAGGTACTTCTTCTTTTGCGCCTTGGAGCCGCTATAGACGAGTGGAGTGATTGCCGTCCACATGTGCGCGTTAATGGAAAAGACTAGCCCGTTGTCCTTGCAGCCGTACCCGAGGCGTTCGAGGGCGGCCACGGTGGTGAGTGGATCCATACCGAGCCCGCCGTGCTCGGCGGGGACGAGCAGGCCCTGGATGCCGAAGGCGCCACACTTTTTCCAAGCGTCCTGGTTGAAAACGCCGTCCCGGTCGTTCTCAATCATGTTGTAGTTAAGTTGCTGGCTGGCGAAACGGCCGACCGCGTCCAGCAGCTCTCGTTGTTGGTCCGACCAGGCAAAGTCCATCGCGTTAAATTCTCCTTCGGCCCGTAAGCCGCTTGCCCATCCCGACAGCTTCGGCAAGACCGCGGGCGTCACGCGGAAGACGCGGCAAAGCCCATCCTACAGAGAAGCGGCAGAGCGGTCAAGCAAACGCGCCGGGTTCTCGGTTGCTCAAACGGCGCCTTCCCATAACGGGCTGACAGCAATATTACCACTTGGGGCGCCCAGCACCACCATCGTGCCTTTGAGTGCAAGTCCTGGAAAGGCGGCCATCATCGGCGAAAACTGCTTTTGCGCGCTTTCGTTTTCCGATTTGCTTAGCAGCTGCGCATGTCCAGAAAACCCAGGCGCATTCTCCTCAAGTTCGGCTCCGGCTTTCTTACTCGGCCGCGCGCCAGCGCACTCGACGCAAAACAATTTGCGCGTCTCACCGCCGAGGTAGCGCAACTCGTTCGCGGCGGATGCAAGTGCATCATCGTCTCGTTCGCCCGCAACAATCCACGAGACATCAATTATGAGTGAAGGTTGTCGTTTCCGTAATAGGTCCGTTCATTGTGATTGAAGCCGGATTGTTCGGGCCAGAGTAAGAACCGGGCCCGCTGCCAGTCCAATTGCTGAAACTATAACCGGTAGCCGGGGTGGCACTAATCGAGACAGTCTCTCCTCTATTTCTCCAACCGCTAGTGGGACGGACGGTGCCACCGGTTCCGTGGGTCATCGTCAGGTAATATCGCGTGGCGAATATTGCTGTGTAGGTCTTGTTCGTGGTTGGCGCCACAGTGTGCGAGATCGCGCCGTTGTCGCTCCACCTGGTCCATGCGTACCGAACGCCTGTGCCACCGCTCTGCGGGGAAGTCGTGGCAATGGTGTGACTCGAACCGGACGCCCAGGAAAACGTCTGTGTGGAACTGTAAGTAGTACCGTCAACACTGAAGGTGAGACCTGCGGGATTTGTTTGGACAGTCACCTGGACGGCAGGTACGTACTTGATCGTGGCATAATCAGAATCGCCACCTGAGCCGATGCTAGATCCTGTAACGTAGACATTGCCCGACCCATCGACGGCAATAGCTGTGGCACTATCATAGGAATTTCCTGGGCCGTTGTAGCGCGCAACCCACTGCTCTTGCCCGGCAGAGTCATACTTGATTGTGGCGTAATCAGGAGGAGTGCGGCCTGCGCCGTAACTGTATCCTGTCACATAGATGTTGCCCGAACCATCAAGGGCAATGGCTGTGGCAAAACTGTCGTTAAACGGCCGGGTGTAGCGCGCAACCCACTGCTCTTGCCCGGAACTATCGTACTTGACCGTGGCATAATCGTGAAACGTCCCTGCGAAACTCGTTCCCGTCACATAAACATTACCCAGGTCATCGAGGGCGATGCCACTGGGAGAGTCATTGAGGTTCGCCGGTCCGTTATAGCGAGCAACCCATTGTTCTTGCCCGGCTGAGTCGTACTTGACGGTTGCATAATCAAAGCGTGTGCCGGAGCCGAAGCTCTCTCCCGTCACATAAACATTGCCCGAACCGTCAACGGCGATGGCCGTGGCATGCTCTGCGCCCCGATTGCTGGGCCCAACGTAGCGCGCAACCCATTGTTCTTGCCCAGCCGAGTTATATTTGATAGTGGCATAATCATAATTGCCGCCTGAGGCCTGGCTAGATCCTGTTACATAGACGTTGCCCAACCCGTCAATAGCGATGGCTGTGGCCTGATCATTCCATACATTCGCTGGTCCATTGTAGCGTGCAACCCACTGTTCCTGCCCAGCCGAGTTATACTTGATCGTCGCGTAATCAGAAGCATTGCCGACGCCCTGGCTACTTCCCGTCACATAGACATTGCCCGAACCGTCAACCGCAATGGCTGTAGCATAATCACTGTTCGCCGGCCCGTTGTAGCGGGCAACCCATTGCTCTTGGCCGGAAGAGTCATACTTGATTGTGGCGTAATCAGAACCGGTACCCGCGCCGGGGCTGTAGCCTGTCACATAGACATTGCCTGAGCTGTCAACGGCAAGCGCATAGGCTGTATCATCGCCATTTCCCGGTCCGTTGTAGCGGGCAACCCATTGCTCTTGGCCGGCAGAGTCATACTTGATCGTGGCGTAATCAGAAATGAAACCTGCGCCGTAGCTACTGCCTGTCACATAGACATTTCCTGAGCCATCAACGGCAATAGCAGTTGCATTATCACTGCTGTTCGCCGGCCCATTGTAGCGCGCAACCCATGCCTCCTGTACACCGCCAGAGGGAGCGACTGAGATCTCATTGGCACCACGCACCTGCGCGTCGACAAGGCGCGCACGCTCGCGCGTCAATGCTGGCGAATTCGCAGTAGCAAACACCGCCAGAAAGGCTCCAGCGAGGGATACACACAGAGCGACTATGACCCGCAGGTTAAAGAAGGCGGATCGAGAAGGAAATCTTGCTTTCAATTGGTCATCCATGGTAACACAAATGTGATGCTCATACAAGTAATCTCCGGAATTTCCTACCCGATGCGAGAGATGACCAGGATGACGGGCCAAAGCAATCGGCTTAACTAGCAAGCCCAGTGCCAAAAGCCAAAGCGTTGTTCAAGAAATGTTATAAGCATCTATCTACTTATGAGTTAACCAGGTCACCTAATTTCGCGAATTTGTGCTGCCACAGGCCGAAATCATAAGGTATTCCGACGGTCGTAAAGTATTCCGACGATCCCTAGAGAACACGCGCAGAACTTTTTCTTGAATTAGAAATCCGTTGCTCTATGCGGCTGAGCTACGGGCGCAGATAGCAAGGGGCAATATGTCGCCCTCGTGCCTGGAAAAATCCAGCGCGATTGCGAGGGCGAGCTCGCTAAAAGTTAATGACGCGCGCGATGCTCAGGGCTGTCCGCGCAGTAACCGTCGCCGATACGTCACCAAACCGAGCAGGCCCAACGTCAGTAGCAGAAATGTTGAACCCTCATCAGGAATCGAGTTCGGTTCCCACCGTTAGGATGGCATAAGTATTTTGGCAGGTTACTGACCATTGCAACATCCCGTTGTCGAAAACCTAGTTCCGAATATGGGAAAAGCACCGTAAGCAGCCTGGTTCCCCAGAAATTTCTGTCGCGGGTTTAATTGCGGTCTGATAAAATCGCGGAAATTGCTTTTGCGCGCTTTCGTTTTCCGATTTGCTTAGCAGCTCCGCATGTCCAGAAAACCCAGGCGCATTCTCCTCAAGTTCGGCTCCGGCATTCTCACTCGGCCGCGCGCCAACGCGCTCGACGCAAAACAATTTGCGCGTCTCACCGC
>Ga0137379_10006516_pt1 | contig 11067 bp, 8 predicted proteins | sample SagtaG_18_FD_104812 | JGI IMG/M metagenome (GOLD analysis project Ga0137379, IMG submission 104812) | Vadose zone soil microbial communities from Sagehorn Ranch, Mendocino, California, USA - Sage2_L_80_16 metaG | ecosystem: Environmental > Terrestrial > Soil > Vadose zone | place: USA...
CGCGCGATTTCACCTGGCTTGCGCAGCATCTTGTTAACTTCACCGAGATGCTGTTCTTCCTCCGCGATCATTTTGCGCGCGTACTCTTCGAGGAACACCGAACGGTCGCGCACCAGATCGAGCAGCTTCTTGTATAGCGCCAGTCCGGTTTCTCAGCCTCGAGCGATTCGATCAGAATATCGTCGATGCCGTGCTTTTGGGTTTCGAGCAAGGCGCCGATTTTCAGTGAAGGATGCTCGCCGAGATGCGTGACCATCTCTCCGGCATCATTAGCGTGTGACAGGCAGGTAGTCGCTTCGCCCCGCAGCCAACTGACAATGGGAATCCGGCCATAGCCGAAAACCATCAGCGAGTAATGCGTGTAGCGTACTACGCCGGCGAGTTCGGTTTCGAGAATCTCGTTCAATAACGCGACAACGGCGTTCCTATCAATCTGTTGTTCTGCCATGATGCGGGAATAATAAATCGTGAAGCGCGTTTAGTAAATAACGCGCGTGAATCGCCTGTCGGAAGCCCGACCGTCAGGAAGGGCTTGATCGTGATCGGAGCCCTTGCTTACGCGCGGGGACATTAAGCTGGAAGTGGCGCGCCTTTGGTTTCCTTACCGAACGGCAGAAGTAAGAGGCCGATTAGAAAAGCCAGCGAGGTCAGAGCCACTGGCGTTCCGATCGTGTGATAGTAAGAGACGCCGGCGCCTACCAGGAAAGTGATTCCGGCGCCGGCGAATCGTCCGACGGAAGTGGCAAAAGCAAAAGCGCTGGCCCGGCATTCGGTGTGGTACTGCTCCGGCAGCCAGAGCGTGTACATCGCAAAGTTCGCTCCGCCGACGCCGAGCCAGAACAGACAAATCATGAACCATAAAAGCGCGTGCGTTTCGAGATAAAAAACATAACCGAAGCCCAGAGAGATGAAGGCGGCCATCAAAGCGAAATAGATCGCCAGCGTCAATCTGCGGCCAAATGTTTCCGCTAGAATCGGCAGCACGAGACAGCCGATTATGGTTCCCGTGGAGAGTATCATCGTTCCGTAGGAAGCCAGCCTTACTCCCTGGGCCTCCGAGAAACCAGTCTTCATCGCAAGCTGGCTCACTGAAGCCGGCACATAAACCGAACCGGCCCACAAGCCGACGATGGAAACCAGCAGGTAGGTTGAGTTGAGCAGAGTTCGCCGCCGATATTCCGGTGCAAAGAGCGCCATGAATGCGCGTAACATTGTCCATCGACTACCGACTTGCGCGATGCGCTGCTGCCAACGCGCGGGTTCGGTGACGCCGTAACGAATAAACCCGACCAGCAAAGCGGGAGCGCCGCCAACCAGAAACATCGTGCGCCAACCGTAGCGCGCACCGACAAAGTAGTTGGCGATCGCCGCCAGGAAAATGCCAACGTAGTAACCCGTGTGCATCAACCCAGCGGCCATCCGCCGGCGTGCTTCCGGCAATTCTTCGGCAATGAAGGTGCCACCCATGGACCACTCGCCGCCAATTCCGACTCCGGCTAGTAATCTAAAGGCCGCGAGCATCCAAACGCTGGACGCAAAGGCGCCGAGAAAAGTGAAGATCGAATAGCAGAGGATCGTGAGCATCAATGTGCGCACGCGGCCAAAACGATCGGCAATCGGACCCCAAACCAGCGAGCATCCCCAGCCGACCAGAAAGAGCGCGAACAGCAGTCCGCCGTAAAAACCTACGTGAGATTGATCCGCGGCGATTCCCGACCGTGGCAGAAGCTCCCGCAGCGCCGGCACCATCACCAGCGCGTAGATGAACGAGTCCATGCCATCAAGGACCCAACCGCCCCAGGCCGCGAAGAAACCACGACGCTGGTTTGGCGTAAGGAGGACGCGAGTCACGGCGCCAGTTTACCGTTCCTCCGCAATGCGTGAATAGTTAATCGCACGCAGCCTGATACTGGAAGTGTAATTAAGGGTGAGAGTTTCGACCTGCCGAAACCTCAATATAGTTAATCCCGATGATGCCGCCGTCCAGCAGCTTTTTGATCATCCGCAGGCTGTCGGCCTCGCGGAATGGACAGACTGAGAGGATCGATTGGATGTCTGATTCGCCGTTGATGCGCGAGAGCAGGAAACCTTCCTCTGGGCCCAGCCTTTCATATTCAAGTTGCTCCGGCGTATGAAGAAGCTTCGGGACGGCGCGCCGTGAAAATCCATTCCGGTAAACTTGCGCGACGAATTCCTTTTCCGCCTCTTCGCGTAAGAGTTGCCCTTCAGCGCTCTGCGGTTCCTGCTCGAGCACGCTGTGAATGATCGCCAGAGCATTCTCCGCGTTGTTCTCTTTCAGCTTGGCGCGAGCCAGGTTAAGCAACTCCGGCACGGTCTGCGGCAATTTCAGCGCTGACAGATCATCAGCACCGTCGGTGACCGGCAGCGGCGCTACGCCGGCCACTCTAATCGTTCCCTTGTTGACCAGATCGAACAGCAACGCGCAAGTGTGAAACAGCGAAGTATGCATGTTGTAGCAAATCTCAGCCGCGGTCATGCGCTTTGCGACGTGGAAGAGTACCTCTCGAATCTCCCTGGTTGTGTTAAGCGACTGCGCCCATCCCCGAGTCAGTTCGAAGCGAGTTCGATCGGACGGAATGACGGCCCGGTATCGCGCCCACTCGTCGATGCGATAGATGCCGTCCATGATCACGGACGTGGCTTCAACCTGGATGCGGATGAGATCATGTGGTGGCGGAGCATTGTCAAAGAACTCGAACTGCGCTTCGTCCCAGATGAACAGATCGTAGATGATTTCGAGGGTGCGCGTGCGGAGAACTTCGATAACATCGTCCGGCCTGACGAGACCGCGCAGTGAGAGAATCTCGCCGAGTTTGCCGCCGGATTCTCGCTGAACCTCCATGGCGGCCTGAAGGTGCAACTCTTCAATCTTGCCATAATGCAGCAGCACCTGTCCCAGGTACTCGCGTGGATCATTCGAGCTCGAGCCGACAATCAATCCGTCCTCAAGAAAGATCTCCTTGACGATGCTGCCGCGGCTAAGTTTAAGCGTGCCTGTCTTGCGGCCTGCCCCTAAAAACTGGAGCAGGTCAGAGACATTCATCGTATTTAGAGTCCCGAGAATTCCCATCGACAAAATTAGCTGCGCCTATAGTAAGGAGGTCAACCCGCGCGGAATCAAGGTGAAACCGACGACCAAGCAATACAGCCTGAAACAGATTACATTTTTCGTAGGGAAAGTTTCAAGAGATATGTTGCGAGACGAAGGTTGCCCAACCCGCAGAATTAGCCCGGAAGACGCTGCCAAATTGTCAGTCGTGTGCTTCCTTCTTACCTAATCGGCGAAATGTGCGTAATCTGCGGACAGTCAAAGCGGCTTGAGCGCGCTACGGGCGAGCTTGCGTTTCAGATCGGTATAGCCTTGATCGCCGGCAACCAATTGGCCCAGGACCTTGCGGATGCCGCGATGGCCGCGCGCAAATTCAATCATTCGATCTGTGAAAGGCGCGCCCCAGAAGTTGCCATAAAAGCGCCGGCGCATCTGCGAAGCGCGTTGCAATTCGCGACCGAAGTCTTCGCGCCAGCGTTGTTCATAATCGAGCGGCGTGCCCGTAAGATAGGCGTCCGCGAAAAGTTCCGCCGAGCGCAGCGCATAGTAAATGCCTTCGCCGGTTACCGGGTCGGCGAAACCGGCAGCATCGCCAAGTAGCGCCCAGCCTTCGCCGCACGCGCGGCGCGTATCCCAAGTGCGTGGCGCGAGACCCGGAATGCGAGCAGCGTAAGCCTCGGCGGACTTCTTGAGTTCGTTCCGAATCTGATCACCTTCAGCACTCTGCTGAACTTTCCAAATCTCCATCGGCTCGAGCGCACGATCTGGTTGGAGCGCACGCATCGAACCGGGGTCCCCAGCGCGGCAGTCGCGCTGAAGTGGCTGGGCGTGCGGACCGCCGGCATCCTGGCCGGCCGATTGTTCGCTACTACGAGCCGCTTCGTAATAACTCACCATGAAATCCCATAACAACTTATCCAATGACTCATGATCGAACGCATCTTGAGTCGTCGCGATGCCGAACGAGACATGATCAAGCCGCGGGAACGCCCACGCATATCCAACCCAGCCTGGCAAAAACGCCACTACAGTCGCCGCGTTTCCACCATCCGGCAGTGGCGCGCGATAGCCGAACGCAACTTCCATCTCGGCCGGCGGCAAAGGACCTGCCAGCTTTTTCGCGATCGCACTGTTGGCGCCGTCGGCCCCGACTAACCATGAAGCGAAAAACTCAGCGCCGCTTTGCGTGGTCACGATCCAGCCTTGGTAAATTTGTTTGAAACCGCGCGCGGAAATCTTTTCCGCAAGCACCTTCGCGCCCGCCTTGCGCGCACGCTCGCGCAGGAAGGTGTCGAATGCGATGCGCGAATAAACAGCGAACGGCTCATCAAGTTTCAAATGCAGATGTTTTCCCGAGGGCGAGTACATGTCGAGTTCATCGATTGTTCGACCGACTGCATCCAGCAAATGCGGCCAGGCCTTCAGCGCCTTCGAGGTTACGCCGCCACCGCAAGCTTTCGGTTCACCCGGTGGTCGACCGTCAAACAAAGCTACGTTCACGCCACCACGCGCCAGAGCTTCAGCAGCGAAAGAGCCCGCTGGTCCGGCGCCGACAATCAGGACATCAAATCGATTCATGCGGCGATCATCATAGTTGCCGTTGCGGCGGGTCTGCAAATGCGGTTTGAGGTGCGGATTGGTTGGGGGTGTAATCAAAACTGAGAGTCGGCTGGAGGAAGAGCAACTCTATCGTTACAGAACCGCGAGCGGTAGCGACCGGCCCTTTGCTTGTTGAAGAAGTCAGCATGAGCTTAAAAATTCCGCCGGACATCTTTGCCCGTGAGGCCCTTGCCAACGCGCGGGTTTCTGACCAGCTTTGCATCGGTGCTAGAATCTCGACATTCAACGGGAATCACGTCTTTGTCCTCGGTGGCCGTTTAGGTGGTTATGGCCGACACCAGTTCATTAGTCTTCGCCGGAATCGCTCCGCACCCTCCGATTATGGTGCCTGAAGTCGGTCGTGAGGCGATCGCAGACGTGCGCGCCTCGATCGAAGCAATGTCAGATCTAACCCAACGCGTGATCGCCAGCGCCGCCGAAACCGTCGTCCTGATTTCGCCGCACGCTCCACTTGAATCGGATAAGTTTGTCGCCTATGACGGACCTCAGCTTTACGGCGACTTCGCAATGTTTCGTGCGCCTACTGCTACGGTTCACGCCGAACTTGACGATGAGCTGCTAAACGAGATGGCCCGGGTGGCCGCCGAACAAAATCTGGCGATGGTGAGGATCAAAGGATTCGATCTCGATCACGGCACGGCGGTTCCGCTCTACTTCCTGCAACGCAATGGTTGGAATGGACGCGTCGTCGCGCTCGGCTACAGCTTCCTTTCCAATGAAGATCATCTACGCTTCGGCAAGTGCATCAAGCAGGCGATCGAGAAGGTGGGATGTTCAGTGGCCTTCATTGCCAGTGGCGATCTCAGTCATCGTCTAAAGCGCGGCGCTCCTGCCGGTTACAATGCCGACGCGCATTTGTTCGATGAAGAAATCGTCGATGCGATTCGCAGTAACTCAACCGATCGGATCGTAAGCATCGATCAGGAACTGCGTCATTTGGCAGGAGAGTGCGGCTATCGTTCAATGCTGGTAGCGATCGGCGCCGCTCACGGTCTTGGATCGAGATGCGAAGTGATCAGTTACGAAGCGCCATTCGGTGTCGGCTATTTGGTTGCGCAACTTTCTGCTGGGGGCACGGAACCTTCGTCCTCATCAGGCGATACAGATTCGCCTTCAGTAGCGAGCGGGTTAAATGCCGGGAGCGCGGATGTCTGGCCCACACAGTCGGGCGAGTCACTACCACCTGCCTCGGCGTGTGGCGCAGCCCAACTTCCCGCCCTGGCGCGCCTCACCATCGAGACCTTCGTCAGGACAGGCACAATCATCACGCCTCCCGAACAGACTTCCGACCTACTGACCGCGCGTGCCGGCTGTTTCGTTTGCCTCAAGACTAACGCAGGCGATTTGCGCGGGTGCATCGGCACTTTCGAGCCGGCGAAAGATTCTCTCGCAGAAGAGATAATCGCCAACGCGATTCACGCGGCTTCGCGCGATCCGCGTTTCACTCCGGTGAGAGAAGACGAATTGTCCGGCCTGAAATTTTCCGTCGATGTACTTTCCCCGCCGGAACCATGCCGCGCGGAACATCTCGACCCGCGCGTTTACGGCGTGATCGTCGAAGATCAAGACGGCATTCATCGAGGCCTCTTGCTCCCGGACCTCGAAGGTATAGATACGCCCGCCCAACAGATCGAAATCGCCTCCCGCAAAGCCGGCATCGCCCCCGGCGCCGACGTCAACCTCTTTCGCTTCCGTGCGGAGAGATATTCCGAGTAGTGTCCGTAAAAGAAAACGGTTTGCAGTCATCTTCTCAGTCCGATCGCCAGTGGCTGACGGCGATCTTTTTGGTAGCTCTTTTAGCGACAGCCGTCGTCGCCCCGATGTTTTTTCTTGGCAACGCTTCCGGGCACGATTTTCAACCGCACGTTGCCGGGTGGATCGAAGCTGCCGGCCAATGGCGTGAAGGAATTCTTTTTCCCCGATGGGCCCAATGGGCAAATTCCGGCTTTGGTGAGCCGCGTTTCATTTTTTACCCGCCGGGATCATGGATGTTCGGGGCCGCTCTCGGCTCGGTTTTGCCCTGGAAAGCCGTGCCCGGCGCTTTCGTTTGGTTGACACTGATCATCGCCGGCATCTCGATGTGGAAGTTTGCCGGTCAGTGGCTCTCGCCAACGCAAGCGATCGCGGCGGCGCTTTTTTTTGCCGCCAATCCATATCATCTCTCAGTAATCTTTTACCGCAGTGCTTTCGCCGAGCTTTTAGCCAGCGCTCTTTTCCCGCTCATGTTCCTGGGAACGTTCGGCGTTCTGCGTCAGGAGTGGCGACGCGTGCCGCTGCTGGCGTTTGCTTTCGCGGGCATCTGGTTGTCGAATGCTCCTGCCGCCGTAATTGCCACGTACTCGTTGGCGCTCAGTCTTACCGTTGTTTGCATCGTTGGCCGAACGATTCGCCCCTGGGTCCTCGGTGGTCTGTCGATGCTGGCAGGTTTTGGCGTCGCGGCTTTCTATCTTATTCCTGCGTGGTGGGAGCAGCGTTGGGTGCAAATCGCGCACGCAGCTTCCACTACCTTCGATCCGGAAAAGAATTTTCTCTTCACGCGGGTAAACGATCCCGAGTTCATTCAATTCAACTGGAAGATCTCTGCCGTGGCCCTCGCGCTGATGCTTTTCACAGGCGTGAGCATTGCGCTTAGCTTCAGACAACGTCGCCCACGGAAGGTTTGGTGGACGTTGGCGTTACTTTCGTTTGCCTGCGTGGTCTTAATGCTGCCGCCCAGCGCCTGGCTGTGGAGACATCTGCCGGAGTTACGCTTCCTCCAATTTCCCTGGCGATGGCTCTTAGTTCTTAGCTTCGCTTTTGCTTTTTTCGGAGCCGCCGCAGGCAATCTGAAGCGCCGAGTAATTTGGTGGGCGATCTTGATAACCACAATTTGTGCGACGGCCATAACCATTAGCGGAGACACATCGTGGAGTAGCGACGACGTTTCGAGCGTGGTCGAGGATATTCGCGCTGCCCGCGGATATGACGGCATTGAAGGCTTCGCACCCCTCACTGCAAACGTCGATGAGCTGGACGATGAGCTGCCGTTCGTAGGCGAATACGATCCGTCTTCAGGTGACATTGATGAGCCAGCGGAAGCGCAAGTAAACACCGTGAGGTGGTCCACTGAAAGCAAAGTCTTTGACGTGAAGAGCGACGGTCCGATAACGCTCGCGCTGAAACTTTTAAATTACCCTGCTTGGCAAGTTCGAGTGGACGGCAATAGTTTAAGCGCCAGCACGGCGGCGCAGACTGGGCAACTGCTGGTCCCTTTAAGCGCCGGAAGTCATCACGTCGAAATCGATTTTCGGCGCACTCCTGATCGAAGGGTGGGCTTATTCGTTTCGGTTATGTCTATCGTGGGTCTGTTGATTCCGGCCGGCTTTATGCTGCGAAGCAAGGGTATGCCGCCGGACAGGAAGGCGTCGGCAACATCTGGATGCAACCGCTTGACGGCAGCGCGCCGAGACAGTTGACGCATTGGAGTCCCAATCAATCTGGTCATTCGGTTGGTCGCACGACGGCAAATGGCTGGCATACGCGAGCGGCACTTTGACGAGCGATGTGATTTTGATCAGTAATCTCGCGCGATAGCGCGAAGCGTATTGAAAGCTATTTCGGGAATCAAGACTGTTTCCACCCCCGGTCGAAACAAAGACGTCTCATGCGGAAATTGATATCGTCGATCGCCGTTATGGTCCTGGCCGGATGTTTCATCTGCGGCGAGCGCTTCGCGTCGCATATGGCATCGTTACCACCAAAAGATACCGGCCAGCCAACTGCTGCGCTCCAGCCCAACACGTTATGCGGCCGCAATGAGCGCGTCATCTTCAGTTGTCCCGTCAAGCGTCCCGCGAAGATCGTTTCCGTATGCGCATCGAAGGATCTGACCAGCGAACGTGGATATTTGCAATATCGCTTTGGCTTGCCGGGAAAGATCGAACTCGAATTTCCAAAAGATCGAACCGGCACTCAGACAAAGTTTCAATACACCCATTACTTTCGCGCCCAAGTTGATCTGACGGAGATCAGCTTCAACATTAATGGCTACCAATACCAGGTCACTGATGATTACAACGGCGAAGAGAAACCGGCGCAGACTATTCAAGGCGTCAGCGTCACCGCGCCCGGAAAACCAAAGGAAGTAAGCTTCGTCTGTCGTGCGAAGCCGAAAGCTGATTACACGGACTTGCAAGCTGTGCTAAGTAACGACAAATAGATTCGGTTCGCAAGCAGCCAGGCGATTGTAATTATTTAATCCTCAAATCGAACGGCAACCTATAAAGCACGTCACCATTCTTTGCGCGATCGAGCAATTGCAGATACAGAAATGCGCGGCGGGCGTCTTCCGGCAGCGCGGCAGCGATCGCTTCCCGCTGCTTCATTGCGGCGCGGGTCTCTGAATCATCGCCCCCGCCGGAACTCATCAGTTGTTCGAAGAAGCTGGGCGGCCTGGGCATGATTACTCGCTGGACTCCTTTGTACTCGGGAATATTCGCCAGTTGCTTAGCAATCTCGATAGCCTTATCGAGTCCGCCGTACTCGTCGACCAAACCTCGTTCTTTTCCTTGTTGGCCGGTCCAAACGCGGCCCTGCCCAATCTTGTCGATATCGTCTGGCGACTTCCCGCGGCCCTTCGCAACCTTCGGCAGGAACTCTTCATAGTAGGTGCCCTTGACTAAGTCTTCGAACTTTTTGCGTTCGGAATCGCTGAACTTCTCCGTCTCGCGAAACATGCCGGCGTTCTGCCCGCGCATCACGTATTCGTTGGTGATGCCGAGCCAATCGTACAGGCCTTTCACCACCGGCTTGCCGGCGAGCACGCCAATGGATCCGGTAATCGTCGAAGGCTCGGCCACGATCTTGTTCGCGTTACAGGCGATGTAATAACCGCCTGAAGCCGCGACGTCGCTCATCGAAACCACCACCGGCTTCTTCTCTTTCACTGACTCGATCGCGCGCCAGATGATATCGGATGCCAAACCAGAACCACCGGGACTGTCAATGCGCAGCACGATCGCTTTGACACCTTTGTCGTCGCGAGCTTCGTCGAGCGTCTTTACCAATGAATCGGATCCGATTGTGGTTTCGCCACTGCCACCAAAATCAGACTTGCCCGAGACGATGTCCCCGGCGGCATAGACCACCGCGATTTTTTCCCCTTTATTAAGTCCCAAAGACTCCTGTGAAATCTGGCGATAATCGCCGGCCTTGGCGATATGCAACTCGTCACTGTCGTTGTAACCCAGCCGTTTCTTCAATTCCTTTTCGACTTCATCGCGATACAAAGCACCATCGATCAGTCCGGCGTCTTTTGCTTGCGCTGCGTTGTAGGGCGCGTTATCGATCAAAGACTTGACCTCTTCCGGCGATTTGTTGCGCTCCCTGGCTATCGCCTCGACGAAACGGCCAAACAGATCGTCCAGCAGCGAGTTCATAAATTCTTTGTGGGCGTCGGTCATCTGCTTCTGCGTAAACATGTCAGCCGCAGTCTTGTACTTTCCAATCTGGAAAATGTCGGGATAGATGCCCAGCTTGTCGAGCGAGCCACGAAAGAACATCACGTCCGCCGCGAGGCCATTGGTGAAAAGGTCGCCCGGCGGCGGCAGAAAGATTTTGTCGCACGCCGAGGCCACGTAGTAGTCTTTATTGAGACCCATTTCCATGAAGGCGTAGACTGGTTTGCCGGAGGTGCGAAAGTCAGCAATCGCCGCACGAATTTCTTCCGCCTTGGCCCAACCTTCTTCCGGCATGTCGATGTCCAACAGCACCGCGCTGATGCGCTTATCAACTTTGGCTTTGTGAAATTGCCCGAGCAGGCTGCTAAGAGATTGCGGTTGGCCGCCGAACAATTTTCGAATCGGATCCTCCGGCACATAGTCAGGCAACGGTCCGGAAATCTTCAGCGCCAGCACGCTGTTGTCGCGAATCGAAGGCCGGTTGCCTCGAATGGCGGACACGATGATTGCGATGCCGAGTAAAAAGACCAGCACTAATGCGATCACGATGCCGGAAATGATGAGAACGACTTTGCGAGTTTTGGACATTGCCATAAGCGGGTTTTCCTAACGATTTCCAGGATGTCTAACCGGTTGTGAGTACGAGCAAGGTGCGAAAAAGGTTTACCAAGTGGCAATATGATCTTCATAAGAACCATAAGCTATGTTGCTATCCAACGGATCGCTGTCGCACTTTCAGCCCCTGGATAGACACCACTCGAGGAGTTCAAAATATCGATCGCGACTCATCCCGGCGGTTCGCAGATCGTTCTTGATGCTTGTATGAGACAGGACTAAGCTTGGGCATGCCTCGGCGAGAGGGGGAGAGTTACTCGTTGCGTGAGAACGAAGCGGGGTCCAACAAGACGGCCGTTGCGGCGGGTGAATCCGGCCTCCGCC
>Ga0137379_10006518_pt1 | contig 11067 bp, 10 predicted proteins | sample SagtaG_18_FD_104812 | JGI IMG/M metagenome (GOLD analysis project Ga0137379, IMG submission 104812) | Vadose zone soil microbial communities from Sagehorn Ranch, Mendocino, California, USA - Sage2_L_80_16 metaG | ecosystem: Environmental > Terrestrial > Soil > Vadose zone | place: USA...
AGCCAGGGCACCGGGGGCCGATGTTGCCGATAACCTACAGGATTAGATGTTTCTGTCAAGCCGCCGGCACACCGAGCCACGGCCAGCGGCCCGCCCCCCCGCGGCAGGGCCGTGAGAGGGGCAGCCATGGCGCCATCCGCGCTGACGACCGTACGCGCCCGGACGCTGTTCACGCCACTGGACACCGGCGGCCGCGCCGACACCGTGACCCGGCGGCTCACCACGGCGATCCGGCTGGGCCTGCTGCTCGACGGCGAGCGGCTGCCCGCCGAAAGCGACCTGGCCGGCCAGCTAGGCGTCGCCACCGTGACGCTGCGCGAAGCGCTCGCGGCCCTGCGCACGATGGGACTGGTCGAGACGCGGCGCGGGCGCGGCGGCGGGTCGTTCGTGCGGGCCCCGCGCGAGCCGCACCCGGCCCGGCTGGAACGGCCGCTGCGGCTGCTTTCGGCACATGAGCTGCGTGACATCGGCGACCACCGGGCCGCGATCGCGGGCGCCGCAGCCGGGCTCGCCGCCGAGCGCGCGCTGCCGTCGGAGATCGCATCCCTTCATGAGCACGCCAAACGGCTGCGCGTGGCCACCGCTCTCACCGACCGCCGGCGGGCCGACGCGCGGCTCCATATTGAGATCGCCGCGGCAGCCCAGTCTCCGCGCCTCACGCGTGAGGAGATGGACTTGTGGGCGGAGATCGGGGACCTGGTGTGGCTGCCAATGGCGGGCGAGGATCCTGGGCCGGTGGCGGATGAGCACGCGGCCCTGATCGGCGCCATCGAGGGCCAGCAGCCCGGGCGGGCCCGCGAGCTTGCCGAACGGCACGTCGCGGCCGAGACCGCGCGCCTGCTTGACCTCAGGCTCAGCCTCCCCCAGCGATGACGCGTCATCCGGGGCTGCTCGCTGCCATCACCCGCCACATCTCCTCGGTGCTCGGGTCGGTGACCGAACTGGGTGAAGCAATGACTGCGGTGGCACAGGCAGCTGGCCCCCGTCCGTTGCGCCGGGCGGACCTGGCTGAACTCCGCCCGCTCGTGGCCGAGGTGCTACGGCGGCACGACGGCCTGATCGCTGGCACAGGCGTGGTGCTCGCGCCCGGCGTGCTGGCCGACGCATCACGGTGGATCGAGTGGTGGTGGGCGGACGGGGGCGGCGGGATCAGCCAGCTGGACGTGGACCTCGACCCCGGGTCGGCGGAGTTCTACGACTACACCACAACCGAGTGGTACCGCGAGCCGGCCCGGGCGGGCAGGCAGTGGGTGACCGGCCCGTACGTCGATTACATCTGCACCCACAAGTACACGCTCACGCTGTCGGCGCCGGTGCTGCACGCGGGCGGGTTCCTCGGCGTGGCCGGCGCGGACATCCTGGCGGACAGGGTGGAGCGGCTGGTGCTGCCCGGGCTTGCCCGGCTGGGACGTCCGGCGGTGCTGACGAGCGGTGCCGGCCGCGTCATCGCGTCCAACAGCGCGAGCATCCCGCCCGGCGTCGTGCTGGCCCGGCAGGAAGGTTCTGCCGGGCTCCGGCGGGTGGCCGGCCCGGGGGGCGGTGTGGCTGATCCCGGCGGTGAAGGGGCTGTGCTTCCGTGGGTACTGCTGGCGGCCCCGGTAAGGGATGAAACGCTCGATTACGGGTAGTCACCTGCCATGAACAGGGCCGAGAGGGCGGCCCACGCGCTTGACAGATTGCAGCAGCGCCATTCCTGGCTCGCGTTCCCGGTGGCGGTGTGGAAGAAGTTTGGGGACGACCAGGCGGGCAACCTTGCCGCCCTGCTCGCTTACTACGCGTTCGCTTCCCTGTTTCCGTTGCTGCTGGTGTTCATCACCGTGCTCGACCTCGTGCTCCGCAACTCACCTTCGCTGCAGGCGACGGTGCTTAACTACACCTTCGCCCAGTTTCCCCCCCAGGTCGGCCAGCAATTGGAAGGCCTGCACTCGCTGCACCGGACTGGCGTGGCGCTCGCGGTCGGCCTGATACTGTCCTTCCTCGGCGCCCGGGGCGTGGCAGGCGCAGCGCAGAATGCGCTGAACACGATCTGGGCGGTCCCGCGCACCCGGCGTCCTGGCTTTCCCTGGTCGCTGCTGCGCAGCATGGCACTCATCGTGGCGGTCGGCCTGGGCCTGGTGATCACCTCGGTGCTGTCGGGGCTGGCAGCGGGCGAGTCGCACATCCTCGGCGGGCCAGCCGCCCACGTGGCGGCCATCGCCGTCTCGCTGCTGCTCAACATCGGGCTGTTCTGGCTCGGCTTCCGCCTAGCCACATCCCGGGTTATCGCCACCCGCGACCTGTTCCTGAGCGCGCTGCTTGCGGCTGTTGTCTGGCAGGTCCTCCAGGTGGCCGGCGGCTACCTCGTCGGGCACCAGATCGCGCACAGTACCCCGCTGTACGGCACGTTCGCGCTGGTCCTTGGAATGCTCGCCTGGCTGTACCTGCAGGCGCAGTTCACCTTGTACGCGGTGGAAATAGCAGTCGTGCGCACGCGCGGGCTGTGGCCCCGCAGCCTGGTACCGCCGCCGCTGACCCCACAGGACCGCCGCGCGTACGAGCTGTACGTGAGTGCTGAGCAGCGGCGGCCAGAGGAAACAATCGATGTACGCATGGATTCGGCAAGCCAGTCGGGATCGGGTGTATGACGCCCCGCATTCCGCCACGCCCTGCCCGCGATCACGGCGCAGCCGCGGAACCAGCCGGGCACGGGAGTCACTGTTTGGAATAGGCGCACAGGATTATGGTCCAAGGCCCCGAACGACCGATGCCTGCCGGTACCCTACGGGGCACAGGACCTGAGGACTCGGGCGCATATGGACTGAATGAGTTGGAGAGTTGCGATGGGCCTACCTGCTGGCCAGCAGCGCATTCTGGAGAAGATCGACGTTAAGCTGACCGAATCTGATCCGCGCCTGAACTCACTTTTCGCGATCTTCACCCGCCTTACCCGCTCCGAGGCAATGCCCTGGATCGAGCAGGTGACCCCCCGGCCATTGCTGGACCTCATCGCCAGCGTCCGCTTCCGCCTCCGCCTGCTCTCGCGGCATCCTGCCGCCCGCGTGCGGGCACTGCTCCTGCTGCCAGCGGCACTGATAGCGATGGTGTGCGCGCTGACGATCTCCATCGGCCTCGCTGGCGGCCACCGGCCAGTACCCGGCGCGAAAACGCCTGCCGCCCGCGAACTCGTCGTCAAGGACCGGCTGTGCCGCCTGAGCCTGGTGCGGGTACCGGTCCTGGCCTGCTAGGCACCAGTCCCGCTATCCTGATCTGTCCCCGCTGGTCTCGTCCACGAAAGCGAACATGCGCGCCCCGTGCGCCAGCGGCTGCGGGTAGCCAGTGAACCGGTGAACCCCAACCCCGAAGGGCAGGTCAGGGCTGGAAACCCACACCAGCTCGAAGTCGCGCTCACGAAACCAGCGGGTGGGTATTCAGGACACCGATCAGGTCACGGCCCTGCCCAGCACACATGCTGATGACGCGCAGTGGCCCGGGTGGTGCCGCATCCAGCAGGGCCGCGACCCGCGCCTGAACCACCCGCCATCTCCTGGCCAGCGGCGACTGCGGGTCGTCGTAGTCGTCATGCCAGGCGCGCCAGTCTCGTTTCACCGCTCCCAGACCCAGATCATGCGGCGGCCCCGCTCCCCGGGCGCCTCCGGCTCGTGCGCCTCCATACGGTCCAGCCGGTAGCCGAGTTTCCGGGGGATCGCAGCGCTCGCGGTGTTCGCCTCGTCACAATGGATCTCGACCCGTTCCACGCCGGGCAGCGCCCCCGCCACCGGCGTGAGCGCCCTGGCAGCTGTGGTCGCGTAACCGCGGCCGGTCTCGCCGACGGCGATCCAGTACCCGATCTCAATGCCGCCGTCGCCGACCCGCCGGTGCAAGCCGATCGACCCCGCCAGGGCTCCGTTGTCAGCGATGAACACCGAGTAGATGTAGTCGGTACCTGCCTCCCACATCTCCATGGCTTCCGCGATCCGCGCCTGCTGCATTTGCTTGTCGGCCGCCTCCAACGTTGCCCACGGCATCCAGGGCCGCAGGTGATCAAGGCTCTCTCCCACCGCGACCGCGATGACGCCCGCGTGCTCCGGCCTGGCCCGCCGCAGGACCAGTGGCCCAGCCGGGATGGTCTCCGGGGGGTGGGCAGCCTGAACCGGCGCGGGTCCGGACCTCCCTGGGCTGTGAGTGGCATGGGACATGGGTCCTAGTTAAGCAGTGATGACGTTGGGCCGCGAAGGCGCCGTTTCCCCGGTCCGCACCGGGGTGGCTGCGCTGCACCTCGCCGGGGGAAGCGGCGTGGCCGCGCTGCACCTCGCCGGGGGAAAGCGGCGTGGCCGCGCTGCACCTCGCCGGGGAAAGCGGCGTGGCTGCGCTGCACCTCGCCGGGGGAAAGTGGCGAGCCGTGATCATGGGTTTGGTGGGCTGCAGCCCCCACCAAACCCATGATCACGGCAGGCGGTCGTTTCGGTATGTGCCTTAATGGGCGCACTGGGCGTTTTCGGTTGTTGGTGGCCTGTGTCAGTGCGGCTTCGGTGGCCCGTTGTCCCCCTGGCGCGCCGCCGTGGCTGCGCCCTGTGCGCGGGGCACCGGTGGCCTTCCGTCGCCGTCTGGGGGCGACGGTTGCTGGGATGGCGCCCGGGCACGGGGGAGCTGCGCGGGCGGCCCGCCGGGCAGCACGGCGGGCGGGTCGTCACCCACGATGATCCCGCCACCGTGGCTCCAAGCCAGGTAGCGGTACGAGAGGTTGAGGAGCGCGGACAGCCGGTTGCGGTTGCCGAGCAGCGTGATCAGGTGGAGGGCCAGCCAGGCGAACCAGGCGAGGGTCCCCCGGATCCGCAGGCCGCGCGCCAGTTGCACGACTGCGCTGCGGCGGCCGATGGTGGCCATGATCCCTTTGTCGTGATAGCTGAACCCGGTGGTCGGCTGGCCTGCCAGCAGCCTGCCGATCTGGCGCCCGGCGTGCCGGCCGGTCTGGATTGCCGGCTGGGCCAGCTGTGGCAGTGGCTGCTCGTCAATGAGCGCGATGTCGCCCACGGCGAAGATGCGGTCCTGATCAACGGCCCGAAGGTCGGGCCGCACCCGGATACGGCCGCCGCGCCCCCGAGCCAGTCCCCATTCGGCCACCACGTCGGGCGCGGCGACACCAGCCGCCCAGACGGTCACATCGCTGGGCAGGTCTTCGCCGTTCTCCAGCAGCACCGAGCCTGGCGTGACCTCACGGATCTTGGTGTTCAGGCGCACATCCACACCCCGGGCCTGCAGCTGCCGGTAGGCATACTGCTGCAACGGTGGTTTGAACGGCGCCAGCAACGCCGGGAACTGTTCTACCAGCCTGATATGGACGCGGGACTCGGCGATACCCGGGTAGGCCACCCCCAGTGCCGTGCTGCGCAGTTCCGCCAGCGAGCCGGCCAGTTCAACGCCGGTGGCTCCGCCTCCCACCACGGTGAAGTTCACGTCCTGCCCTGGGGCGATATCGATCCGCTCCAGTCGCGCAATGATGTGGTCCCGCAGCGTGATGGCATCCTTGCGGGTGTACAGGCCGAGCGTCTGCTCGGCCGCCCCGGGGACGCCGTAGTACGCGGCCGTGACCCCGATTGCCAGCACCAGGTAGTCATAGCCGAACTGGGCTCCATCCACCAGGGTGATGCGCCGGGCCGCGGAGTCGATTCGGGTGAGTTCGCCGAGGCGGAACCGCACTCCCCGCTTGTAGGTGAAAGTACGGGCGGGGTATGCCACATCGCCCGGGTTGAGTCCCGCCGTGGCCACCTGGTACAGCAACGGCTGGAACGTGCTGTAGACGTTGCGGTCGATCAGCGTCACCTGCGCGCCCGTCCGGGCGAGCTCGGCGACCGCCACCAGCCCGGCGAATCCTGCCCCGACGACGATCACCCTGGGCCGGCCTGATTCTGGACGCGCGCCCGGCCTGCTCATGTCTGCTCCCTTCACGCATTAGCCCGTGGATGCTCCCTTGATGACAACCAGCACGGAAACTCACGCATGCCCGCACCCGGACGCGAACCCGCCCATCCCTTGCCCGTTCCCACCGAACTATGCGGGCCTCTCCACCCGTGAAGGGTCCACCAGCGACCAAGGCCCCGCGGGCCGCTTGGGCCGGCGATTGGTCAGCGGTTGATGGCGGCCAACTCCGGCTTCTCGCACTGCTGACCGGCGTTGCCGGGGAGCGGCGCACCGAGCTGTGGGCAGATCGCCAGCAGGACCGCGTCCACCGCTGGCGGAGCGCTCCCCCCGATGCCCGACAGGTCGGCGAAATAGTGCGGCCAGGGCAGCGTACGGCTGGTCCATGCAACTCGCTGGGCAGCGATCTCATAACCCCAGGCCTTGCCGAGGGCGCCGTGGTCGATTCCGAGCACGCTTCCCTCCCGCACCCCGTAGAGCCCTGACGACGCGGCTGCCGCCGCCGCGCCAGCGACACTCCCGCGCCGGGCACCGGTCCGTGGGTTCACCCCGCGCAGCACGTTCCCGGAGATGAGATAGAGGCTTCTCCTCACCGCGTCAACCGCATCCGGCAGCACTCCAGCACGGTGCCACAAGAGCACACCAGTCGTGCCGCTGTAGGCGGTAACCCCGTTGGCACCAGAGAAGATCACGACGCCGCCGAACGCAAGGCTCAGCGCACCCGCGAAGGCTGGGCCGCGTGGCCGGATGAAGCGCTCGGCACCGGTGCGCAGGTCGATGAGGCGCAACGCCGTCACGGGTGCGGTCCCCAGGTAGCCACCGGTGGCTACCGTGACGTAAAGACGGTCACCGTCCACCTGCCACGCCTGCGCCGCCGGTCCTGTCGCCCGGCTCCACAGCACCCCGCCGGTGCGATTGGAGTAGCTGACAACCGCGCGTTCCGCCACGATCACTGTGGCCGCTGGCCCGGCCGCTACCGCCCCGCCGAAGGGCGCCGCCGGATGAGCCCCCAGTCGCTGGCCCGTCGCCGCCGTCAGCACCACCTCTTCCCGGGCGATGCCGTGATAACGGCCGTGCGTGCTGGATCCGCTCTTTCCGTGCGTGCTGGATCCGCTCTTTCCCTGGGTGCTGGATCCGCTCTTTCCCTGGGTGCTGGATCCGCTCTTTCCCTGGGTGCTGGATCCTCCGCTCGTTCCGTGCGCGGCGGGCACTCCCGGAGGGGGTAGACCGACCCCGACGGTGACGACACCCGGCCAGGAACGGACCGAAACGATCACCGATCCGGGCGGGAAGCCAGTGAGATCGGTCGTCCACACATGCTTGCCCGAGTCGGCTAGATAGGCAGAAACCGTCAGGCCAGACCCGGCCACGGCGACCTGGCTCCCGAGTGCTGCGTATGCCTGCCCGCGGGCTGGCGTGGTGCCGGACAGGTTGTTCTGCGCGATCCATGACCCCGGCAATGGCCGGATCCACCGCACGGTGCCAGCGGTCTCGCAGTGCGCCCGCCCACATGGCGGTTCCGTCCACCCGGATGCTGGTCCAGGCGTGACGGCCGCCAGGGCAAGCACGGCAGCAAATGACGCCCGACGGGCCCAGGCAAGCCGACCGCGTGCACGCTTCAAAGCTTCCGCTCCCAGACGTTCCTTGCCAAACCCGTTCCCGTAGCGCCAGCCCCGTGAGTCCGACCCCCACGGTAATGCGCCGGTCGCCGACGCGGGTGGGAACAGCGGACTGGGCGGAGCGTTGAGCGCGTCACTAATGGACCGTATTGTGACGTGCTGCCGATCCGGCCCCCGACGGTGCTGGATAACGTAGGCACAGCCGCGTCATACGCCTACGACATGACGGAGAGGACCATGACCGAGCGCCCACCTTTGCCCTACGACTTCATGCCCGAAGTTCCCTCGTTCTCGGTGGAGAGCGAGGACGTCACGGACGGCCAGCAGATGGCCGACGCCCAGGTGTACAACAGTTTCGGCATGAGTGGCCAGAATGTCTCACCACACCTCCGCTGGCACGGATTTCCGCCCGAGACCCAGGGCTTTGCTGTGACCTGCTTCGACCCGGACGCCCCTACCGGATCCGGCTTCTGGCACATGGTGCTGCTGGGCGTGCCCGCGTCGGTGACCGAGTTGCCAGCCGGTGCGGTCAGTGGTGACAAATCGGGCTTGCCCAAGGGGGCGTTCTGCGTGCGCAACGACTACGGTTCGCAGGACTTCGGCGGTGCCGCGCCGCCCAAGGGCGACCCACCGCACCGGTACGTGTTCGCGGTACACGCCCTCGACACCGGCGACCTGGGAATCGACTCCAGCGTTTCCCCCGCTGTCGCAGGGTTCAACCTGCGGTTCCACACCATCGCCCGGGGGGCGATCATCCCGGTGTACGGTCACTGACCGCCGCCCGCCAAGACACCACCACAACTGCGCAGGCAGGAGGACACGGGTCAATGCCGCTAGACGACGACACAGTCCGGCTGGCCAGAGGCAAGAACCTCGCGACAGTAGTGACCTTGATGCCAGACGGCCAGCCGCAGGCGCTGCTGACCTGGGTGGACACGGACGGCGAACACGTGTTGGTGAACACCGAACCGCAGCGCCAGCGGGTAAGGAACATCCGCCGGGATCCGCGGATCACGGTGCTGATCCATTCGTCCGATGATCCCTGGGACTGGTCAGAGGTGCGAGGCCGGGTGGTGGACACGGTCTCCGGTGACCAAGCGCGTCAGCACATCGACAAGCTGTCTCGCAAGTACGTTGGGACCGACTACCGCAATCCAATCGGGCCGGAGGGACGGGTAATACTGAAGATCGCCCCCAGCAAGATCAACACGGCGAAATCCCGCCGCCGCTAGCTCCGCCCAGCAACGGGTCACGCTTACCGTGTCGTAACCCGTTCGCCGCTGCGGACGGAGCCGCACCTACCACGCCGCGACCCGCTCGCTGCGGCGGACGGGTCACACTTACCACGCCGCGACCCGCTCGCCGCACCGGGACGGGTCGTACCCGGGCAAGCTCGCGAGTTGCTCCAGCAGCCACGGTGAGGCCAGCACCTTGCGCAGGCCCTGCACCTCCCGCGATGCTGCCTGCGCCACCGGGATCACGAGGTCGAATCGTTCGGTGGCGAGCGGGAGGAAGGCGAGACCGTAGGCGAGTGCGGCCGGCTCGCTCGCCACTCCGACATCCGCGAGGCCGGCAGCGATCGCCGCAGCGACCTGGAGATGGCCGGCTGCCCGGCTGTGGTACCCGGGCAGGGACTGGACAGCGATACCAAGGCGGGCCGCTTCCCGGTCGAGCACGCGCCGCGCTTCCGAGCCTTCCTCCCGGTTGGCCAGCCGCATCCGGCGTTTTGCCGCATCGGCCAGCCCTGAGACCTCCCCTGCCACATCGGGCCGGAGCACCAGCCCCTCTCGCCAGGAGGCAAAACCGATTACCTCCGCCCCACCCCGGTGGAGCCACTCTCGCGCCGGGTCGGTGTTGTACTCGCCTGTCCGCCCGCGCAGATGAGCGCCTGCCGCATGCACCAGCCCGGCAGCCGCGAGGTGCAGTGCTTCGCCGCTGCTGCACGGCCACCAGGTGAAGGCGACCGGCGGATCGAGTCTTCCCAGCGGCGTTTCTAGCAAGGGAAGGGCTGGGTCGCAGCCCGCCACGACGAGGGTCGGCCGGGGCGGCGCAATAGGCCGCACCGCATCCGCAGGCCGCACCGCATCCGCAGGCCGCACCGCATCCGCAGGCCGCACCGCATCCGCAGGCCGCACCGCATCCGCAGGTCTCACGCCCGCGGTGTCCGCGGTGCCTTCAGCGGCCTGGCCAGCGGCTGCCGCACCGGCAACCACGCCCCCGGCAACCACGCCCCCGGCAACCACGCCACCGGCAGGCAGGAAGCCAGCGGGCGCCGCGGTATCGCCCGCAAGCGGGAGGGCGACGAAGGAGTCACCCATGGGCGCCAGCGTCACCCGCGCACCAGCGGGCCCGAGCCGCGCGGCCGGCCGCGCCAGCACGGGCGGCGGCGGTTTGCCCGGCCCGAACAGTTCCTCGATGGTCATTCCGAGCGCCTGTGCGAGCGCGAGCGCGACCCGCAGCGAGGGATCTGAATGCCCGGCCTCAACCGCCGAGACTGCCTGCCGCGTCACCCCTCCCATCCCCGCAAGCTGCTGCTGGGAGTAGCCACGTGCCTGCCGCGCCAGGCGCAGCCGCACGCCCGGGTCGGTGGCCGTCATGTCCCCACCTGTACCGACCGGGGCAGAAGAGCACCGTCGGGCCCGAAACATGGTGGGTCGAGCACGGTGACCGTCACGTCACCGGACGGCGGATCGGGGAGCCGGCACCAGACAGCCTCCGAGCCGACGCGGATTTCGGCTTCCCAGCCCGCTCCGGCCGGGTGGCACACACCCACCCGCCCAGTCAGGACCATGCCGCGCTCCGGATGTGCCCCAGGGACCACCCGCTCCGGGTGCACCCCAGCAACGACCGGCGCCACACCCGGCGGACCCCCCCCACCCGCCACGCCCGGCGGAACCCCCGCACCCACTTCCCCGCGGGGAACCCCGGCACCCACCCCACCGGGCAGTGCCCCTGCCAAGCGCTCCCCCGCGAGCGGCACAAAGGCGCGGTAGCCGACCAGTTCCGCCACCTTCCGGCCGGCCGGCCGCCTCACCACCTCCCCAGCGGGGCCGGTCTGCAGCAACCGCCCACGGTCAAGCACGGCCAGCCGGTCAGCGAACGCCTGAGCATCCGCCAGTTCATGCGCAACGAGCACCGTGGGGACCGCCCGCTCCGCCGCCAGCGAGCGCACCAGCCCGGTCAGGACCCGGCGGAGTTCGGCGTCAAGCCCGGAGTAGGGCTCATCGAGCAGCAGCGCGTCGCAGTGGGCGAGCAGCAGCCGCCCGAGCGCCACCCGGTGCGCCTGCCCCCCGGACAGCCGGGCCGGCCGGTCGCCGAGCAGCCCACCGATCCCAAGCTCCGAGGCAACCCGGGTGGTCTGCGCCGGATCGGGGTGGGGGCCAGCGCCGTACTCAAGGTTCTGCCTGACGGTCAGGTGCGGGAACAAGCTGGGGTCCTGGCGCAGCAGCCCGACCCGCCGCTGCCAGGGGGGCACCGCGGCCCTCGGCGCCCAGGTCTGGGTGATCAACCGCCCGGCCAGCACAACCTGCCCGCGCCGGGGCGGCACCAGCCC
>Ga0137379_10006521_pt1 | contig 11066 bp, 6 predicted proteins | sample SagtaG_18_FD_104812 | JGI IMG/M metagenome (GOLD analysis project Ga0137379, IMG submission 104812) | Vadose zone soil microbial communities from Sagehorn Ranch, Mendocino, California, USA - Sage2_L_80_16 metaG | ecosystem: Environmental > Terrestrial > Soil > Vadose zone | place: USA...
GCATCGAGCGCAGCATAGCCAAAATCTCCGAATGTGGAAGGTGGTTTCAGTCGAGTCTTGGGAGCTCCGGCTTTACGGTTGCGAGGCGAGCTTGGTGCGCAATTTCTCATCCGCGGGGAACAAAGCGGCGCCGCGCTGCCAGACCATCCGGGCATCGTCCACGCGGCCGGCCTTTTGGTATTGCTCGCCGAGCCACGCGTAGGTTTCCGCGAACTCGGCTTGTGGTGTTTGGGCCTCCTGTAGTTGAATCAAGGTTTGGAAATGCTGGATCACCTCCTCGCCCTTGTTGAGCGTTGGCGGCCAATAGGACATGCCTACCGCCTTGGTGAAGCGCGCCTCCCAATTGGAAGGGTCGAGACTCAAGGCCGTGTCGAACAGCTTGTCAGCCTGCATGGCCAGGATGCCTTGTTCACGCACATCCTGGATGGTGCCGCACTTTTTCAGGTAGGCCTGGCCCAGCGCGGCCGGGTACTCGGCTCGGCGCGGATCGTTGACGGTTCGCTCTTCCAATTCGGCAATCGCCTGGTCCAGCTTGCCTGCGTCACGCAACCGTTTCCATGCCTCCCGTTTCTGCTGGTAGCTGACTTGCGTTGAGACCAGGAGATCGACCGTCCGGCTCAAGGACGAAGCCTCAAGGCCGGCGCTGGCTGGCGCGGCCACTGGGCGCGAAACCGGTCTTGCGATGTTCGGCGTCTCCACGGGCGGTGCAGGCGTTTCGAGTCGTGCGGCCAGAGGTTCAACAACCTGCGGTTCATCGCCCGCCGGGCCGGGAGCGGCTTCCGCCACAGGTTCGGCCGGCGAAACAGGCTGAGTTTTGTGCTGACTGACGCAGAACGCCAAGCCCACCAGGACACCGCCGCCGACTACTGCCAGGATCGATCGTTTCATAATAGCCTTTCGCTTTGCCGCTCAATGCGGCGATTTCACATCTTCCATCAGACAATGCGAAATCCGCGGGGAAAAGGGCTCAGGGATGTTTGGTTTCTTGAGCCACGCGAAGGGTTAACGACAAAACAGCCCGTTGCAAGCCACGCAGAAAGCGCCGCCTTGGCTCCACGTCCTCGCGGGTAGATCCCCCTCCCATCGGACTCAACGGACAAGGAAAAGGTCTCGGTCCTGAATGGTGCTTAGATAGCACGTAAAGTCCTTATTCAGAGGCATTCTAGGCTCATCGTCGTCTCTCGACGCACCCGGCGCGCCACCGCCACTTTCTCCTTATCCCCTCTGCGCCGAATTGGAAAATATTTCACTTTTTTTGAAAGAACCGAGCTTTTGCGACCGTATTCAAGGTAGAACCTCTCTTGGTATGGGAGGTCGAATAGATGAAAAACCAATCGTAACCCCATGTTGGCCGATCAGCACCATGTTCGCGAAATCGGCTTACTGAAGTTGAAAAACAAGGAATGAAATATGAGTGGGCGTCTATTAAAAATCCGAGAATGGGAAGAACTGGCAAGCGAAGCGAAGTTCCAGCCTGCGGTGATGGCCGCGCTTTGTCCGGTTTCCTTACGGCAGTTAGAACGCTTTTTCTTAAGGACTTTCAATAAGACTCCAACGCAATGGACCAGGGAATTGAGGTGCCGCGTTGCCTGCCAACTCATTTCCCAAGGTTGGTCCAACAAGGCCGTGGTCGCCGAATTGTACTTCGCGAATGAATCCCACTTTTGCCATGAGTTCAAAAGAGTCTATGGGGTTTCACCTCAAACCTTCACCCCGCTCTACAAGCAAACGCATGTCACCCGGCACCAAACATGTCGTGTTTAGACAAGAATGTCGCTCTTCGACAATCATTTTTGCTGGCGGGGAATGGTGGTCGAGCGTTATTGAAAATCAGAATGTGGGAGCGGTCCAGTAAGCCGCTCGCAAGAAAACAAGAAAGGTAATACTATGGAAGAAAAATTCAAAACGTGTGATGACGTTCTCAAACAGCTTGTGGCTGCTCGCCGTGAAGAGGTAGTGCGGTTGCAGAAATCCCAAGCCGAACAGATTAAGGACCTCGACGCCCGGGGCAAGGCACGGCTCGCGGCGTTGCGCAAGATCCTGCCCAGAGACACCGTCGCCATCATGGACAAATTGGATAAGACTCACCATGAAGCACAAGCGGCTACCAAGTCGCAAGTTGACACCATCAAAGCCAGGCTCGCCGACAGTGGCCCGGCACCGGAAAATGAAACCGCCGCCCACCCCGGACTGGCCAACGGCCAATTGATCGCCCCGGGTTCGCTGGGCTGGTTCACCCCGTACTACGGCATCCTCCACGGGTCTGACGGCAGCGTCTATGGACAAGGCTACTATCCCTATCCCTTCCCGGGCAACTCGGGTGGTAGAATAATACTGTCAGTCGCCGCATACGGCGGTGGTTCAGGCATTTTCGGCACCGGAGCAGGTTCATTCACGGTTTACTTGGATTGGTGGTTCTCCTATGTGTCCCGGGACTACCGTTATTTTGGACAGACTATCTGGGTGCCGTACCATGGATTCTATATCGTGCGTTCGGACGATGGATTCTGGGATTCCAAGGAAGCGCATGTGCGAATGGATCTTTCAGCCGTCGGTTACCAGTACAATTACAAGTCCAGCGGCACTACCAACGTGCTCAACATCGACAGCCAAAACATCGATGTCAACGGTCGCGTCGACGGCTGGCGCACCATGTACTACTCGGACTTGTTGGGTGCCGACCGTGCCTACCTGAGAGTTACTGCCTCATTCTATGTGTACGCCCGCGGTGGTGGCTCCTATGCCGAACTCAACTTCAGTGCCGGCACCGCTAATTACATGGGTATGCCGTGGGTGTACGTCGCTTAACGACCGTAAAGGCAGAGATGAAGAACACAGGTGGGCAGTCTATCACGCAGCAAATGAAACCAACAGCATTAGATTCAATGGACCAGACGAAAGGCGGAATGGAGGAGAGGAGGGAGTATGTTTACAAGCGTCGCCGAAAGGAGGAGGACGGAGAAGTCGACGCCCGCGCTGAACGCTTGGATTGGTTCCTCTCCAGCCGCCGTGGGCCGGATGGCAAGGTGCTTGACAAGATCTTCTTCAAAGGGTCTAGGCAGCGTCGTCGGTTCGAGTCTAAACGGCGAAGTGATTGGGTTCCGCCACCCTCTCCTGCCGGAGGTCCCGGCACTGTCAATTGGACGCCCATCGGCCCGTCGGTCGTCGCACACGGCCAAGCCACGGGAAATCCGCCGGTGAGCGGGCGCATCACCAGTGTCGTCGCCGGCCCGAGCGGAGCGCGTGCCTACGCGGGGGGAGCGAACGGGGGCGTGTGGTTCACCAACGACGGCGGCACGACGTGGTTGCCCCTCGACGACTACGCGGCATCATCCAGCCTCATCGGCGGCAGCACGGAAGCCGACTCGCTCTCGGTGGGCGCGATCGCGGTGCGCTTCGGTGCCGCGGCGGCAACTGACATCGTGTACGTCGGCACTGGCGAGCCGAATGGCAGCGCCGACTCGTACTTCGGTGTCGGCGTCAAGCACTCGGACAATGGTGGTGCGCCAGGGACATGGGCGCTGGAGGCGACAAACCTCGCCGGGCGTGCGGTTTACCGTATCGTCATCGATCCCGACGATCCGACGAAGGTCTTCGCCGCGACAACCGCCGGTCTCTTTCAGCGTCCAGCCGCCGCGCCTTTTACCAACTGGACGCAGGTCGCTAGCATCTTCGCCACTCCTAACGGCTTCGTGACGGACCTAGTCGTGGCTGGAACGGGTGCGTCGAAGGTCTTCTACTGCGTCTTCCAAGGCGACAAGGCGTACACGAGCCTCGACGGCACCACTTGGACCGCCCTGACGGGTCTTCCTGCGGGGGGGCGCGTGGCTCTAGCTGTCGCCGAGTCCAATTCGGCGATTGCATACGCTTTTAAGCAGAATGGGACGCTCTACCGTTTGGTCGGCACGGCGTTCAACGCGGTGGCCGGGCTGCCGCCGATGTTCACCATAGGCGGGCAAGGGTGGTACGACATTACAGTTGCCGTCGACCCGGCGAATGCGAACACGGTGTACCTCGTGGGCGATCTCCTTTGGGACCTCAACTGGACGTTGTCTATGTTCAAAGGGACTATCACGGGCGGGCCGGCCACGTTCAACTTTGGCTTCAATGCGGCGAATGCGAACAACCCGACGGCAGACTCGACCTACATCGCGCGTGGCGTACACGCCGACGGCCACGCGATCTGCTTCGCGCTCAACGCGGCGGCGACGGCTCACGACGGCACCGATGTGTGGGTCGGCACCGATGGTGGCATCTTCCGCTCGACCTCAAGCGGCGCCCTCGGGACGTTCACGCATCGCAATACGGGACTTGCGATCACCGAGATGACCTTCCTGGGCCAACGAGTGGATACTGATGCGCTGGTGTACGCAGGATGTCAGGATAACGGCAACCTGCGCTTCTGGGGCGAGCCGACATGGTACGAGTCGCCACAGGGTGACGGCGGTGGCGTTGCGATCGATCCGAACGACGAGTACCAGGTGATCCGGCAGTATGTGCGCGCCTGCTCCTTCTATCAGAGCCCTCCGGGGATTTGGAACCTCGCCTCGGCGCTTTCGGTGAGCACCGACGGAGGAGCGACTGGTTCCTGGACCGGGCTCAAGTTTCCTCCGATCACCGATCCCTCGAACAATGTCAGCGCGACGCAGCGCACTGCGGCGACGAACGAGAACAGCGCCACCGCATTCTACGCACCGATTGCGGTTTCGCCGCCCGGTGTCTCTCCCACAGTCGCGGCATTCGGCACGAACCGGCTGTGGCTCAGTACCGACTGGGGCGCGACATGGGCAACGCTGCCGACGAACACAAACCCGTACGCTGTAGCGGGCGGGCCGAACGCGGGACAGGACGTGCTCGACGGGAACCCGGTGACCTCAGTCGAATTCGCCAGCGGCACCCGTATCTTTGCGGCGACACGAAGTGCGGTGTGGCGCTTCGACAAGGTCGGTGCGGCGTGGACGACGACGCCGATCACGACCGCCGGACTTCCTGCAGGACGATTCATAGCGGATATCGCGGTCCACGACGCCACGGTGGGGTCATTCTACGCCGCGCTGGGCGGCGGAGGCTTCGACCACGTGTGGTTCTTCGACGGCGCGGCGTGGGATTCGGCGGGGCTTGCCGCTGCTACGCTCGACGTGCCATGCCACGCGATTGTCGTCGATCCCGACCATCCGGAAAACGTCTACCTCGGCAGCGACGTCGGCGTATGGAAAGGGACTAAGAAGGGCGCTACATCGTGGACTTGGGCCCTCTTTTCGCAGGCTCTCCCGGAGGCTGCGGTGACCGACCTCGCGATCCAGCGCCTCACGCGGCTACTGCGCGTGGCGACGCATGGACGAGGGGTGTGGGAGATCACGCTTGATGCTGCGACCGGGGCCGACCCCGACCTTTACCTGCGGGTTAACTACGCCGATACTGGCCGGATGCCCGGTGGCGCACGATATGCTTGGGTCGAGAATCACCAAGACCCGACGGCCAAAAACTTTCAAGTGTATCATTGGATGAGCCCGGACATAAAGGTGCGGCGTCCGTCGCTCGGCGGACCAACGGTTTCATCACCGCCGGACCTGCTCGATTTCGCGGCAAACATCGGCGACTACATTGACACGGCCCACACCGAGACCGCGGACGAGGCGGGGACAAACCGCATCTTCATCCAGGTGCACAACCGCGCGCTCACACCGGTGGCCGGGACAGACGTACGCGTCCTGCTGCTCCTCACCGACGCCGCGGCGGGACTGCCGCCGCTGCCCGCCGATTATGCCACGCGCATCATCAATGGCGATACATCCAACTGGGTCGCGGGGAGCCTGTGGCAATTTGCCGACGCAATGACTCCTTACCGCACGCTTCCCCGAGCGATCGACGCACGAGTACCGCAGGTGGTGTACTACGACTTTGACTTCTCTACGATGGCACTCCCCGCCGGGCACAATCACGTCTGCGCGGCAGCACTGGTGACGACCATTCCCAGCAGCGACCGTCTGCTCTCGCCGGGCAACACATCCATGGACGCACTGACGATGATCGACAAGCACGTGGCGCATCGGAACCTCCACCTCGTCCCAGCGGGAGCAAGGCCGGCGCCGCCACCAGCGGTGCAGAAGTGGAAACACGAGCCACAGACGGTGGTGCTCGACTTCCACAACGCGGAGCGGGAAGATGCGGAGATCGAGATTGTGCTCGACCGCAGACACTTCGCCGGACCGGTGACTATGATGCTTCCCAAGCTCGATCTTCGTGAGCCACGTACGTCGCTGCACGGCTGGCGCGTGCAGGAGTACGCCGCGTCGGAGGCCGAGGTCGCCGAGCACGCGGGCGCGTTTGTCGAGCGGCTGGGCGAAGCGATCGAGGAACTCGGCGAGCAACTGGAGCTCGTTGCGGCGCGTATCCGCCACGAGCCTGCCGTGCGCGACGAGCGCGAGGTACAGCTCAAAAAACTCAGTTCGCTTGATCGCACTCGAATCTTTGTCGCGGATGCGAAAGCCGAAAGGCCGACGATCTCGGGGGTGCGGCTGGCCCAAGGCCGGCGACTCACGGCGGCAATTACAGTGTGCGCTCCCGACGGTGCGAAACCAGGCGACCACTTCCGCTTCGATGTACTGCAGCGGCGCGGTACCCGAATTATTGGCGGGAGCACGTACGTGGTTTCCGTCTTTGACGCTACTGCCAAAGTTAGACTAAGCCGCTTGGGGAGCGGTGGTCAAGCATGACAACAACACTGTCGCGACGGTGCCGCCGGCCCAGTTTTCCTGCACGGTGAGGAGTTGCATCACATCCCCCATGACAACCGGATCGAAGTTCACCCAGGCAACGCGGATGTGCTCGTGACCGTGCGCCCTAGATTCTGGCCAGCCTAAACTCGCGGAAGATCAAAACCACGCAAAAGCAACTCTCCCTGGACCGCGCAGCGTTAATGAATCGGCGGGGCGCAAAAAGCAATTTCTTATCAGTTGTATCATCGACTAACAAAAGGAGACACAACATATGCCAGTAAAAGGGCTCAATCGGACATTCGGGATTCCTTCCGGCAGCGGCGTGCAGAGCAGCGTCGATCACTCAAAGTGGGACAACGATCATGTTTTCCATGATCTCCCCGACCCCACTGGCAAGGCACCTTACCGGGTGGATCTTGCCGACATCCTTGACGCAAGTGAGATCAGCAAGATCAAGAAGGCGGGGGAGTTGATCTTTCAAACCGCCGGCGATACCGGCAACGTTCGCGGCAAATTTCAGGAGGAAGTCGCCGCGCTAATGGTCGCAGATGCCGACAACTCCAATGTGAAGTTCTTCTACCACCTGGGCGACGTCGTTTACGACTACGGCGAGGATCGCGAATACCCGGATCAGTTTTACGACATTTACAAGGAATACAACTATCCCATCCTCGCCATCCCCGGCAACCATGACGGCGCACGTTATACCGGCGGTCCCGATTCCCTCCAGGGCTTCATGGCCAACTTTTGCGCGCCTGAACCCAAAATGCCTCCTTCCCTGCAGAAAACGGGCCGGCATTACGGTCGCAGCACCATGACCGAGCCGCATTGCTACTGGACGTTCAACACGCCCCTCTGCACGATCGTCGGCCTATACACCAACGTGCCCTCTGGCGGCGACGTGCGTGATCCACAGGACAAGTGGTTTGCGCAGGAACTTGCCGAGGCACCCAAGAACCGGCCACTCATTGTCGCTATGCATCACCCCGTGCACTCCATTGCTGTCGGTTCGCACGCGGGGTCCAAGCACATGGATGAGCTTCTCAAGAATGCCTGTGCGCAGGCCAAGCGCATTCCCGAATTCGTCCTCTGCGGGCATGTCCATAATTACCAGCACTTCGATACGATCTTTGACAAGAAGAAGCCCTGCACTTTTATTGTTGCCGGGATGGGAGGCCACGCCAAGGACAAGCTCAAGGCTCCGGGGAATCCCAACACCAAAATACAGCATGAGTATCCCGTAACCCTCAAGTATGCCACCGACCAGCACATCGGATTCCTCCGCGTGAAGGTGACACCCAAGAGCATCCAGTGCGATTATCTGGCCGTTGGCGAAAACCAGCCGCTCGACTCGTTCACGATCCCGGTCTGATCGGCTACCGCGGATCCATATGCGCCGGCACGTAACTCCCCGGTAATTGCATCCTCGAATTCCGGATGCGGAAGATTATGAAATCATCGACGGAAACAAATTCATCGCCCGCGCAGCGCCACGGAATCGGCGGGGCGCAAGAAGCAAATTCTTGTCGGTGTTCGCCGAAGCCATATCGTTGTTAGGGAGAGATTTGACAGAATGCAAATGTTCCACCTTCTCATAGACACTTGCGCAAGTCTTCTTTGCAACACCGAACGCACGTGTCGCTAACTTTTTCGCACGGAAGTTTGATCTCTTAGCGCAATCGTTCAAGGAGATTCGGCTCGACCGCTCCAACCCATGAGGTCGTGTGATTGATTGTTTCGAGTATACTCCCGGCTTGGCTCACCCGGCCAAAACGGTAAGCTGTTCAGCGAATGGAACTCCGTCACTTGCGATACTTCGTTGCCGTCGCTGAAGAGCAAAATGTGACACGCGCAGCCGCGCGGCTTCATGTTTCGCAGCCGCCGTTAAGCCGGCAGATTCGTGACCTCGAAGATGAACTTGGCGTGGCGCTTTTCGACCACGGCGCGAAAGCCGTGCGGCTTACCGAAGTCGGGCGCGTCTTTCTCACGGAAGCCCGCGCGGTGGTGCAGCGGGCGGACCAAGCGGTGCAGACGGTCAAAGCCGTTGCCAGCGGGCAACGCGGCGAAATCCACGTCGGCTACGCGCCGTCGCTGACGGTGGAATTGCTCCCGCGCGCGTTGCGGTTTTTTCAGGAAGCGAATCCCGGCATCCGCGTGCGGCTTCACGACCTGTCCACCCAGGAAATGTTGCGCGGGCTGCGCGACGGGAAGCTGCACGTCGCTTTGTTGATTCAGTTGTCAGCGAAAGTCCTGACCGGACTCAAGTTCGAGGAGCTTCACCGTTACGCAGTCTGTGTCGCTGTGCATCCCGCCCATCCACTGGCGCGGGTGCGCAAGGTGGGGGTGGAGCAAGTTGCCAATGAACGGCTCATCGCCTATACGCTCGCCGACTATCCGGAGTACCACGTGTGGCTCTCCAATTTGTTCGCGCCGCTGAAACGCCCGCCGAAGATTGCCGAAGAGCACGACAGCGCCACCAGCCTCATCGCCTCCGTCGAGGCTGGCCGGGGCGTGGCTCTGGTTCATCAAGACTTCGATTGTTTGACCGGCCCACGATTGAAAGTTCGTCTGCTCACGCCCGCGCCCGCGCCTTTCGTTGTCGGTGTCGCCTATCGCAAGGATGGCAATTCACCGGCCACGGAACACTTCATCGCCGCAGCGAAGCTGGCGAGGTCGGCATAATCGCCTTGGCAGAGCAGACTCGGCGAGTGGATGCAGGGCTGGCCGTGCTGATCATGCGTCCCATGCAGCCTCGTCCGAAAGAAGGAAATGTAGGCAGCCCCTTCCCAGCGCGAAAAATTCGCCCCACTTCACCCGGTCCAATCGCCAGCGACGAACGGCGCGAGACGTCATCCACTTCCCGTGAATCCAAATCGCAGGACAAAATTTTATGAGCCCAGCTCCCAGCTCGGAAGGATGTCAGCGTCCAGGGAACTTGCCGGTGCGCGCTGAGCCAGTTTGCGTTCTGCCAGAATCCCAATCATCGCGGCGTTGTCGGTGCACAGGTTCGGCTCGGTGATTCTCAGGACGAGGTTCTCGCGCTCGCACGCGGCGGCCAAACCTTTGCGCAGCGCGCGATTGCGGGCCACCCCGCCGGACGTGGTGACGCAGCCGAGGCGCAGCCGCAGGGCTGCCCGAAAGGTCTTGGCCACGAGCACATCCACAATCGCAGCCTGCACGCTGGCGCAAAGATCGCGCAGGCGCGAGGCGTCAGTCAAGACCTCGGGATGGTCGCGCAGGAAATAGCGGACCGAAGTCTTTAATCCGCTGAAGCTGAAATCGTCGTGCGGCTCGTGAATCATCGGACGCGGGAAGTCGAAGGTCTTTGGGTTGCCCTGTTCTGCCAGGCGGTCAATTTCCGGCCCTGCAGGGTAAGGCAGGCCGATGAGCTTCCCGACTTTGTCGAAGCATTCGCCGGCGGCATCGTCCACGGTCGCGCCCAGCAGGCGATGCTTGAACTCCGCCTGCACCTGGACAAGCATGGTGTGGCCGCCGCTGACGATAAGCGAGACGTTCGGTTGGAATTCCGAGAAATCCGCGACCGGCGGCTGGCCGGTTATCCAGGGCGAGTAGAGGTGCGCTTCGTGATGATGAATGCCCAGAAATGGCCGGCGCAACACAAATGCCACTGCCTGTGCGGCCCTTAAACCGACCATCAAGGCGCTGGGCAAACCCGGTCCCTGCGTGGCGGCCACGGCTTGGAGTTGGTCCGGGGTCGTGCCCGCTTGCTGGAGAGCGGTTTGCGCTACGGGGATCAGGTTCTTGAGGTGCTCGCGCGCCGCCAATTCCGGCACCACTCCGCCATACTCGGCGTGGACCCTGACTTGCGAGGAAACAACATTGGACAAGACCCGGCCGTCGTGAACGACAGCGGCGCCGGTCTCGTCACAGGAAGTTTCCAGCGCCAGCAGGGGCATAAAGCTGAAATGCTGAAATGCTGAAATGCTGAAATGCTGAAAATTTCAGGTTTTCAGGTTTTCAGCTTTTCAGTTTTTGACCTTAGCCAGTTTCTTCTCAGGGGCGGGCGCGCGTTGGGTGAACAGGGTGATGCCTTTGAGCAGGTCCATCGCGCGGTCCAATTGCGGGTCGCGCGACTCGAGGACCTGGTCGCGCTGCTTTTCATCGAGGCTTTCGACGCCGCCGGGCGTGCGCCGCAATTGGATGTCGCGGTCCTCCTCCGGGCTGAGCGGGACATAGATGTCCGGCGTGATGCCTTCCTCGTGGATCACTTTGTGGCTGGGGGTGTAATATTTGGCCGTGGTCAACCGCAGGGCCGAGCCGTCGGCGAGCGGAAGAATGCTTTGGACTGAGCCTTTGCCAAAAGTCTTTTCGCCCAGGATAATTGCC
>Ga0137379_10006522_pt1 | contig 11066 bp, 9 predicted proteins | sample SagtaG_18_FD_104812 | JGI IMG/M metagenome (GOLD analysis project Ga0137379, IMG submission 104812) | Vadose zone soil microbial communities from Sagehorn Ranch, Mendocino, California, USA - Sage2_L_80_16 metaG | ecosystem: Environmental > Terrestrial > Soil > Vadose zone | place: USA...
CGAGCCCATTCATGGCGCAAAAGCCGACAATAGGACCTTCGGGACCCTCGGGAGTCTCGAGACCCTCGGGACTCTCGCGTGGCGCGGGCTCGAACTAGCCAGGTGCCCATCTTCCGGCCTTCCATGCTGACCTGCTCTGCGTGCTCACAAGACTCATATGGAAGTTCTGCACTGAGCGTAACTCTGGTTCAGCGATTGCGGGAGACCCAATTGCTGGCCTATGCGCCCGACGGGCCCATTCAATGGCACCCTGGGCTGAAATGCCCGTCAGGGCGAAGCGAGCCGGCTGAGCTGGACGGGTACTTCGGCGGCCGCGGCCCGGTCGAGCAGGAACAGCGTCTGCTGTGCGCCCCTGGCCCCGGCGGCCGGCACCTGGACCGGCCCGGCACCGGACAGCGCCAGCCGCACCGCGCCCGCCTTCTCCGGTCCCGACGCGAGTATCCACACCTCAGACGCCGCCCTGATGGCCGGCAGCGTCAACGACAGCCTGGTCGGCGGCGGCTTGGGCGCACCGCGGACGGCCACCACGGTCCTGTCCTCCTCGTACAGCGCGGGCAGCCCGGGGAACAGGGAAGCCACGTGGGCGTCCGGGCCGATGCCGAGCATCAGCACGTCGAACCTCGGTACCCCGCCTCGATCCTGCGGCTGCGCCGCCGCGCGGAGCAGGCCGGCGTAGCGGTCGGCGGCCGCCTCGGGGTCCTGGCCGTCCGGCCCGTCGGGCCCCGGCATGGGGTGCACTTGCCGCGGCAGGACATCTACGTGGTCGAGCAGCGCCGCGCGCGCTCCCGTCTCGTTCCGCCCCGGGTCGCCGGCCGTCAGGAACCGCTCGTCACCCCACCAGATCTCCACCCGGCGCCAGTCGACCGCGTCCCTGGCCGGGGCGGCGGCGAGCTCGGCGAGTACCAGGGTCCCGATGCCGCCGCCGGTCAGCACCACCGACGCCAGGCCCTTCCCGGCCACCGCGTCGACCAGCCTGGTGACCAGCCTCGCCGCGACCGCCTTGGCCAGCAGCTCGCCGTCGTGGTGGATGAGAATCTGCGGAACTGTGATGACTACTCCTCGTCCGTACCAGCGACGGGGGCGGCTGCCGCAGCCTTTGCGAGCTCGGCGAGTGTTTCCCCGTATACATCGTCAGGGTCGAGCCTGCGCAGCTCCTCGGACAGCAGCTCGGCCACGTCCCTGCGGTGCAGCGCGACGAACCGGTCGGGCTCGCCCGGCCGCGACAGCGTCGCGTTCCTGCCGTCCGCCCTGTTGATCACGATCTTCCCGTCGCCTGTCATGAAGCTGACCTCGGTGACGCCTGGGCCGTCGGAGACCTCCTGGTGGACCGGCACGCCCAGCCGCCCGGTGAGCCAGGCCGCCATGAGGTCGGCACTCGGATTGTCGGCCTCGGCGGCCACCGCTGCCTCGATTATTCCGGCGTAGGGCCGGTCCAGGGTCGCGGCGAGCAGCGACCGCCAGTTCGTGGTGCGAGCCCAGGCCAGGTCGGTGTCGCCAGGCCGGTAGCCGGCGGCCAGCTCAAGCAGCCGCTGCCTGGGCGCCTCGTCGGCCGCGACGTCGGTGATCCGCCGCTGCCCGAGCACGCCGACCGGGTCGGCGGCCGGAGCCTTCGGCGCCCGGCCAGGCCACCAGATCACGACCGGCGTGTCCGGCACGAGCAGCGGCGTGAGCACGGAGTCCACGTGCTCGTTCATCTCGCCCTGCATCCGCAGCAGCAGCATCTGGCCCGGCATGTTCTCGCCGACGGTGACCTCGGCATCGAGCCGCCGCGGGCGCCGCCCGGTCCGCGCGATGACGCCGACGACCTGGCAGGGGTGCTCCCGGCCCGCGTGCGTCGCGGCGCGCATCGCGTCGTACTGGTCCGCCTCGTCGGTCATGATGACCAGGTTGAGGACGACGCCGGTGGTGAGGCCGCCCATCTGCTGGCACATCCGCATGAGCTCGTTCCGCACCGTGCTCGCGGTGGTGTCGATCAGCTCTACCTTCATCGCTCACCCGCCTGCTACAGCCGCCGCCAGGCGCGGCCGTCCCGCGCCATCATGGCATCGGCGCAGGCCGGTCCCGCCGTGCCGGCCAGGTATGGTTCAGGACGCCCGTTTGCGGCCCAGAACTCCTCGATCGGGTCGAGTATCTTCCAGGACAGCTCTACTTCCTCATGCCCGGGGAACAGCGGCGGGTCGCCGACGAGCACATCGAGCAGCAGCCGCTCGTAGGCCTCCGGGCTGGATTCGGTGAACGACTCGCCGTAGGCGAAGTCCATGTTCACGTCCCTGACCTCCATCGCCGACCCGGGCACCTTGGAACCGAACCGCATTGTGATGCCCTCGTCGGGCTGGACCCTGATCACCAGGGCGTTCTGGCCCAGCTCCTTCGCGTCGGTGGCGTTGAACGGCAGGTGCGGCGCGCGCTGGAAGATCACCGCGATCTCGGTCATCCTGGTCGCGAGCCGCTTGCCCGTGCGCAGGAAGAACGGCACGCCCGCCCAGCGCCTGGTGTCCACGCCGAGCCTGATGGCGGCGTAGGTCTCGGTGCCCGAGTCGGCCGCTATCCCGTCTTCGGCCAGGAAGCCGGGCACCGGGATCCCGCCCTGCCAGCCGGCGGCGTATTGCCCGCGCGCCGTCCCCGTCAGCGGGTCATCCGGAATCTGGACCGCCGACAGGGCCTTCTGCTTCTCCGCCCGGAGCGCGTCGAAGGCGAACGAGACCGGCTCCTCCATCGCCGTCAGCGCGAGGAGTTGCAGCAGGTGGTTCTGGATCACGTCCCTGGCCGCGCCGATGCCGTCGTAGTCCCCCGCCCGCCCGCCGATCCCGATGTCCTCAGCCATCGTGATCTGGACGTGGTCCACGTACCTGCGGTTCCAGATCGGCTCGAAGAGCGTGTTGGCGAACCTGAGCGCGAGCAGGTTCTGCACGGTCTCCTTGCCGAGGTAGTGGTCGATGCGGAATACCGATTGCGGCGCGAAGACCGAGGCGAGCAGGTCATTCAGATCCCTGGCGCTGGTCAGGTCATGCCCGAACGGCTTCTCGATGACGACCCGCCGCCAGCCGGGCTCGTCCTTGCCGCCGCTCAGGCCGGACCGCTCGAGCTGGCGGACGACGACCGGGAACTGGCCGGGCGGGATCGACAGGTAGAACGCGCGGTTCCCGCCGGTGCCCCGCTCGACGTCCAGCCCGGCCACCACCTCGGCCAGCCGGTCGAAGGCCGCGTCATCGGAGAACTCGCCGGAGACGAACCGGACGCCGTCGCAGACCTGCTGCCACACCCCCTCCCTGAAGGCGGTCCTGGCATACTCGCGCACCGCTTCGTACGTCAGCCGGGCGAAATCCTGGTCTACCCAGTTCCTGCGGGCGAACCCGACGAGCGAGAATCCGGGCGGAAGCAGCCCCCGGTTCGCGAGGTCGTAAATGGCCGGAAGCAGCTTCTTGCGCGCCAGGTCGCCGGTGACGCCGAACATCACCAGGACGCTCGGCTCTGCCACCCGGGGGATTCGGCGATCACGCGGATCACGGAGCGGGTTGGCCATCAGCCGGCAATCTCCCTGGCCGCGCCCTTGTCGCCCTTGAGCTGCGCCTCGATCGTGGCGAGCAGCTGGGACCACGAGTCGGCGAACTTCCGCACGCCCTCGTCCTCCAGCACGGCGACGACGTCGTCGTAGCTGACTCCCAGCGCCGCCAGATCGGCGAAGACCGCCCTGGCCGCGTCGTAGGTGCCGTCGATGGTGTTGCCGGTCACCACCCCGTGGTCGGCCGTGGCGTGCAGGGTCGCCTCCGGCATCGTGTTCACCGTGTGCGGCGCGACCAGGTCCTCGACATACATGGTGTCCCGGTAGGCCGGGTCCTTGGTGCTGGTCGACGCCCAGAGCGGGCGCTGCACCCGAGCTCCGTGGTCGGCCAGCGCCCGCCAGCGCAGGCTGTCGAAGTGCTTCTCGAACAGCTCGTACGCCAGCCTGGCGTTGGCGACCGCCGCCTTGCCGCGCAGTTCCTTCGCCTCCGGCGTGCCGAGCGCGTCCAGCCTGCGGTCCACCTCGGTGTCCACCCGGCTCACGAAGAACGACGCCACGGAGGCGAGCGAGGTCAGCTCGCCCTCGGGCGCCTGCTCGAGCCCGGCCATGAACGCGTCGATGACCTGCTCGTAGCGCCGGAGCGAGAAGATCAGCGTGACGTTGACGCTGATTCCCTCGGACAGGCAGGTCGTAATCGCGGGCAGGCCCGCCACCGTGGCCGGGATCTTGATGAACAGGTTCGGCCGGTCGACCAGCCACCACAGCGCGCGCGCCTCGGCGATCGTCTTCGTGGTGTCCTCGGCGAGCCGCGGGTCAACCTCGATCGACACCCGGCCGTCGACGCCGTCGGACGCGTCGTAGACCGGCCTGAGCACGTCGCAGGCCCATCGGATGTCGTAAGTGGTGACCGCCCGCGAGGCCTCGCCGACGCCGACGCCGCGGGCAGCGAGGTCGCGGAGCTGCTCGTCGTACGCGGTGCCGTGCGCCATCGCGTGCGCGAAGATCGTCGGGTTGGAGGTGACGCCCCTGACGTGGAACTCCTTGACCAGCTTGGCCAGGTTGCCGGTGGACAGCCGCTCGCGGCCGATGTCGTCGAGCCAGATCGCCACATCCTCGGCTGTGAGCCTGCCGAGAACGTCGTGCTGCTCCTGCTGTGCGGTCATCACTACTCCTTCCTGGCCGCCGCGCGGGCCCGGCTCATGCTGAGCCGCGCCGCCTGCGCTACATGCTCTGGGGTGAGTCCGTACTCTGCGTAGAGAGTTTCGTAGGCGGCCGAGGCCCCGAAGTGCTCCAGGCTGACCATCTCGCCGGCGTCGCCGACGACCGCCCGCCACCCGAGGCCGACCCCGGCCTCGACGCTGACCCTGGCCGCGATCGCGGGCGGGAGCACCTCGTCGCGGTAGGCCTGGTCCTGCTCGGCGAACCACTCCAGGCACGGCATCGACACGACCCTGGCCGCGATGTTCTCGCGCCGAAGTTCCTCGCGTGCCGCCAGTGCGATGTGCACCTCGCTGCCGGTCCCGATGAGGATCACCTGCGGGTTCCCGTCCAGCGCGTCGGCGAGCACGTACCCGCCGCGCGCGGCTCCTTCCGCGCTCCCGGTCGTAGCCCGGTCGATCACCGGCAGCTTCTGCCTGGTCAGGCACAGTCCGGCGGGCCGGTCGATGTGCTCGAGTATGGTGCGCCACGCCACCGTCGTCTCGTTGGCGTCGGCGGGCCGCACCACGTCGAGGCCGGGGATCGCGCGCAGCGCCCAGAGCTGCTCGACCGGCTGGTGCGTCGGACCGTCCTCGCCGAGCCCGATCGAGTCGTGCGTCCAGACGAACGTGACCGGGATCTCCATCAGCGCCGCCAGCCGGACCGCGGGCCGCATGTAGTCGCTGAAGACCAGGAACGTGCCGCCGTACGGCCTGGTGAGCCCGTGCACGGCGATCCCGTTGAGCATGCCGCCCATGCCGAACTCCCTGATCCCGAAGTGCAGCGTCCGGCCGTAGGGGTTACCGGGGAACTTGGCGGTCTGATGTTCCAGCGGGATAAACGACGGTTCCCCGGTCATCGTCGTGTCGTTGCTCCCGGCCAGGTCGGCCGAGCCGCCCCAGAGCTCCGGGAGTACCGGTGCGAGTGCGTTGAGAACCTTGCCCGATGCCGTTCTGGTGGCCATCGGCCCGTCGCCGGCGGAGAAGGCGGGCAGCGCCGCGGCCCAGCCGCCCGGCAGCGCGCGCGCCGCGAGGCGGTCAAGCAGCGCGCGGCGGGACGGGGTGGCCTCGGCCCACCCGGCGAAGCTCTCCTCCCAGCCGGCCCTGGCGAGCTTGCCGCGGTCCGCGACCTCGCGGGCCCTGGCAACCGCCTCGTCCTCGGCCGGGAACGTCACGGCCGGGTCGAAGCCGAGTATCTCCTTGGTGGCCGCGACCTCGGGAGCGCCAAGCGCGGTGCCGTGCGCATCGCCGGTGTTCTGCTTGTTCGGCGCCGGCCAGCCGATGATCGTGGACAGAACGATGATCGACGGCGCGTCGGCGCGGTCCCTGGCGGCGACCAGCGCGTCGTACAGCGCTCCCACGTCCTCGCGGTAACCGTCCCTGGTGCGCCACCCGACCCGCTGGGTGTGCCAGCCGTAGGCCGCGTACCTGGCGAGCACGTCCTCGGACTTGGCGATGTTGGTGTCGTCCTCGATCGAGATCTGATTGTCGTCGTACAGCAGCACCAGGTTGCCGAGCTGCTGGTGGGCGGCGATGGAGGAGACCTCGTGGCTGACGCCCTCCTCGATGTCGCCGTCCGAGGCGAACACGTAGATGTGGTGGTCGAACGGGCTCTGCCCGGCCGGTGCGTCGGGGTCAAGCAGCCCTCGCTCGCGCCGCGCCGCCATCGCCATCCCGACCGCGTTGGCCAGTCCCTGGCCCAGCGGGCCCGTGGTCGTCTCGACGCCTGCGGTCAGCCCGCGCTCGGGGTGCCCGGGCGTAATGCTGCCCCAGGTGCGCAGCGCCTTCAGGTCGTCCAGAGTCAGACCGTAGCCGGACAGGTACAGCTGGATGTACAGGGTCAGGCTGGAGTGCCCGCAGGACAAGACGAACCGGTCCCGCCCGAGCCAGCCCGGGTCGGCCGGGTCGTGCCTCATTACCCGCTGGAAGAGCAGGTACGCGGCCGGAGCAAGGCTCATCGCCGTGCCGGGGTGACCCGACCCGGCCTTCTGGACCGCGTCCATCGCGAGCACCCGGATGAGGTCAACCGCCCGCTCGTCGTTCGCCGTCCACTCCAATTCCCGCCTCACACTCCGCCTCTTTCTCCGCTCGCGTCGTTCAAACCCGACCCTATCGCCCGCCTCGCTCGCGCCCCCGCCGGCCAATCCCCACTTGCTGCATGTTCCGTGGCCGCAAAAGCCACAATTCAGGCGCCATATTGACTGGAACGCACACAAAGTCGGCTGGGCCGAACTGACGATGACTCCAGGCCAGGTCAGGCGATCACGGCGGCCTTCGCACGAGCGGAGACCCTGCGCAGTGCGGTCTGACCGCTAGCCGGGCAGGGCAGCCTCGGCCGGGGCGGGTGGCACGTCCGCATGGCCCCTGTCGCGCAGCGCGAAGGCCAGCCTGAGCACGGCGACCCAGATCAGCGCCGTATTGGCGACGTGCACCCAGACCAGCCCGGCAGGCAGCCCAGCGAAGTACTGCGCGTAGCCGATCACCCCTTGCAGGCCCACCAAGCCGAGCGCCACCCAGCTCAGCCGGGTGGCGCGGGCGGGAGCCTGCGTCAGCACCAGGCACAGCACGAGCACCACCGCCAGCGTGCCCAGTACCCAGCCGATGTCGGCGTGCAGCTGGGTGACGGCAGTGAGCGAGGCGAAGTGGTAGCGCGGCACGGCGCCGGCGCCGGCAAGCGGCCCGGTCCCGGTCACCAGCGTTCCGGCCACCATCATGGCCGACGTGACGACGACGAGCCCGAGCGCCACCAGCCGGACCAGCGGCTGGACCAGGGGCCTGGCCGGGCCGGTGCCCTCGGTGCACCGCACGTGCAGCGCCACGGCGGCGGCCAGCACCGGCAGCGTCGCCAGGTAGTGCAGTGACACCCAGAACGGCGACAGCTTGGTCAGCACCACGATCCCGCCCACGGTGGCCTGGGCGGCGATGCCGGCCGGCTGCGCGGAGGCGAGCCAGACCAGATCCCGCCGCCGCTGCCCGTGAGGCCGGAACCGCCAGGCCGCGACGAAGACCACGATGGCTATAACGAAAATCACCGCGGTGACCATGCGGTTGCCGAACTCGATCCACCGGTGGATCAGCGGGTCGCCGCTCGCCCCCGATGCGACCAGGCTGGCGGCCGTGCACCTGGGCCAGTCCGTACAGCCCAGGCCCGACTGGCTCAACCGGACGGCCGCGCCGGTCGGGATGATGGCCAGCGACGCGAGCACGCCGGCGAACGCGACCCGGCGCATCACCAGCGGTGACGGGCTGAGCAGCGCTCCCGCCCACTGCCTGGCTAGGTCAGGCCAGGACCGGAATGCGCGGCCGGCGGGCAGCGGTGCCCGGTCGGGCGCGGGCGCTGGCTGTGCGGACACGGGACCTATCGTATGGCGGCCCGGCTCGTCTGGCGGCCCGGCAGGTTCATGCCTGCGGTGCGGCGGCGGCGCCGCCGCCGAGCGCGGCACCGGCGCTCGCGACGATCACGCAGCCGATCGCGATCCACTGCGGCACCGACAGGGCCTGGCTCAGCACCACCACGCCGACGAGCGCGGCCACGGCGGGTTCCAGGCTCATCCAGATGCCGAACACCCTGGGCGGCACGCGCCGCAGCGTCTCGAGCTCGAACCGGTAGGGGATCACCGAGGAGAGCATGCCGATCGCCAGGCCGGCCCCGAGCACGGCAGGCCGCAGCAGCGTGCGGCCAGCGCCGGCTACGGCCGCGGGCGCCACCACGACCGACGCGATCGCCATCGCGACGACCAGCCCGGAGGCGCCGCTGAACCGCCTGCCCGTCGCCGCGGCCAGCAGGATGTAGCAGGCCCAGGCCGCCGCCGCGGTCATCGCGAAGAGCACGCCGGTCACGACCGAACCAGACCCGTGCCCGACCTGGCCGCCGAGCCTGACCACGCTGACGCCTGCGGTGCCGAGCAGCGTCACCCCGGTCGCCGCGAGTACCACCCACGCCGCGTCGATCAGGCGCCGCGACGACGCCACCGCGACGGCCAGCGGGCCGAGGAACTCGATCGTGACGGCGATGCCCAGCGGGATCCGCGCGAAGGCCTGGTAGATCGAGAAATTCATGATCCCGAGCGTGACGCCGAACGCGACGACCACGGCGGCGTCCCGCCAGGCCCGCTCGGCGACCACGGAGCGGACCGCCCTGATCGCCGGCCTGGCGCCGAACCCGGCCAGCAGCAGGGTCGCAGCCCACATCCGCAGCCCGGTCAGCCCAGCGGCCGAGACCGTGCCGAACATCCTGGCGGCCAGCCCGGCGCCCACCTGCACGCTCAGGATCCCGGTGCCGAGCAGCACCGGCGGTGGCACCCTGCCGAGCGGGTCTCTCCTGGCACGGGCCGGGGCCGGCGCCGGCCGGGCCGACGTGCTCGACGGGGTCGGCTGGGCCGACGGGGCCGCTGCCCTGGGCTCGGAGGCGGAGGGCACGGCTACTCCCAGCGGAAGAAGCGGGCCGCCAGGCCGATGCCGGCGATCGCCCAGGCCGCAAGCACGATCAGGTCCCTGACCGGCAGGCCGGCGCCGTACCGCAGGACCGCGCGCAGGCCGTCGGACATCGCGCCGGACGGCAGCAGCCGCAGCGCGGGTCTGGCCGCGGCGGGGAACTTGGCCAGCGGGAACACCACTCCGCCGATGCCGAGCAGCACCAGGTACACCAGGTTGGCGGCGGCCAGCGTGGCCTCGGCTCGCAGCGTCCCGGCCATCAGCATCGCCAGCCCGCTGAACGCCGCGCTGCCGACGACCAGCACGAGCAGCGCCGATGTCACGCTCACGGCGGTGAGCACCGGGTGCCAGCCGAGCAGCGCGCTGACCACGGCGATCAGGACGACCTGGCCGGCCTCCACGGCCAGGACGGTCAGCGCCTTCGCCGCGATCAGGCCGCCGCGCGACAGCGGGGTCGCGCCGAGCCGCTTCAGCACCCCGTACCGCCGCTCGAACCCGGTGCCGATGGCCAGGCTGGTGAACGACGTAGACAGCACGGCGAGCGCCAGGATGCCGGGGGCGATGAAGCCGATGCGGCTGCCCCGGCCCACGCTGATCAGCGCCTCCGAGCTGAACACCACGAGCAGCAGCACGGGGATGATCAGGGTAAGCAGCAGCTGCTCGCCGTTGCGGATCAGGCTGCGCAGCTCCAGCCCGGCCTGAGCCGCGACCATCTTGGGCAGCGGCGCGGCACCGGGCGCGGGGGCCGGCCAGGTCACCTCGGTCACGATCGCAGCTCCCGTCCGGTGAGCTCGAGGAAGACGTCTTCCAGGGTCCGGCTTTCGATCCGCAGGTTCCTGGCCAGCACGCCCTGCTCCGCGCACCAGGCCGTGACCGTCGCCACTACCTGCGGGTCCACGCCCGACGGCAGCTCGATCAGGTAGGCACCTGCCGGGGACTCCTTCACCATCGCGCCGGCCGGCAGGGCGCCGGCCAGCCCCGTGGTGTCCAGGCCGGGTTCGGCGCGGAACCGCAGCTGCCCCTGGCTCCCGGTCAGCTCGGCCGGCGTTCCCTGGGTGACCAGCGTGCCGTGGTCGACGATCACGACCAGGTCGGCGAGCCGCTCGGCCTCCTCCAGGTAGTGAGTGGTCAGGATCACCGTGCTGCCCGAGGCGCGCAGGGCGGCGACCAGGTCCCAGGTGGCATGCCTGGCCTGCGGGTCAAGGCCGGCGGTGGGCTCGTCGAGGAAGATCAGCTCCGGGCGGCCGATGATGGCGGCCGCCAGCGACAGCCGCTGCTGCTGGCCGCCGGACAGGCGCCGGAACGGCGTGCCCGCCGACTCGGTCAGGCCGAGCCGGCCGAGCAGCACCGCCGGGCTGACCGGGTTGGCGTAGAAGCTCGCCAGCACGCGCAGGTAGTCGGCCGCCCGGACGGATGTCGGGATGCCTCCCGACTGGAGCATGACGCCGATCCTGGGACGCAGCCGCTTCGCGTCCGCCACCGGATCGAGCCCGAGCACCCGCACGGCGCCCGCGTCGGCGCGCCGGTATCCCTCGCACACCTCGATGGTCGTGGTCTTGCCCGCCCCGTTCGGCCCGAGCACGGCCGTGACCTGGCCGCGTTCGGCCCGCATGGACAGCCCGGCCACCGCCGTGGTCCGCCCGTAGTTCTTAACCAGGCCGCTGATCTCGACGGCCGGCGCATTACTCACGCAGGCGAGTCTAAGTGCCCGTGGCTCCAGCCTGTGCTAGCGGCCGGGGCCCGCGCGTGAGGCGGGCGAACACGGGCTCGGTGCCAGGCACCTGCCCGCCCGGCGTGCCGCGCCGCTGCGCGATCCGTCCGGCCGCGTCGGGCAGGAACGGCTCGAGCTGGCCGGCCAGGTCCCGGCAGGTGCGGACCAGGCCGGCGAGCACCGCGTCCAGTTGCTGCCCGGCCCGCCGGTCGCCGCGCCGCTC
>Ga0137379_10006530_pt1 | contig 11060 bp, 12 predicted proteins | sample SagtaG_18_FD_104812 | JGI IMG/M metagenome (GOLD analysis project Ga0137379, IMG submission 104812) | Vadose zone soil microbial communities from Sagehorn Ranch, Mendocino, California, USA - Sage2_L_80_16 metaG | ecosystem: Environmental > Terrestrial > Soil > Vadose zone | place: USA...
CCAGCCAGCGTGCGGCCGCGATCTCGTTGCCCGGCGGATTGGTCGTGTTGATCCGCAGGTACTGAGACAGCAACGCGGTCGCCTCGTCGCCCAACACCTTCCACTCGGCATCGCCGGGTGCCGTCATTAGCGCCACCCGTGCCGGAGTTTCCAGCACCGGCGCGGACGAAGGACCCGCAAGCGGCGGCATGGCTCGATGCGCGCATGCTGCGGTACCAAACAGCAGTAACAGGACTGGACGCTTCACGCGTTAGTCTAGCACCAGGGTCTCGCCATGCGCGAGTTGGCGATAGCCCTCGCGTGGCAGCCCGGCGGCCTGCCACGCCGCCCGCGCGCGGACCGGCGGTTCGTCCATCGCCTCGTCGGTGAGCTTGAACGTGCCCCAGTGGATCGGCACCATCACGCGGGCGTTCAACGCGCGGAATGCTTCCACGGCCTCTTCCGGGTTCATGTGGAGATAGCGCATGAACCAGCGCGGCTCGTATGCGCCGATCGGAATAAGTGCGACGTCGAACGGGCCGTAGCGTGCGCCGATCAGTCCGAAGTCGGGATGATATCCGGTGTCCCCGGCGAAGAACACGCGACGCCCGTTCGCCGCCGTGAGCGCAAACCCGCACCACAGTGTGTCGCCGCGGTCGCCAATGCCCCGGCTGCTGAAGTGCAGCGCCGGCGTGGCGGCGACGCGCAGCCCTCCAATCTCATACTCCTCCCACCAATCCAGCTCGACCAGGTTGCGCCCACCGCGCGGGCGCACGAAGGACGCGAGACCCAGGGGGACGATCCACGCGGCATGCGGATGGGCCCGCGCCAAGCGCCGCACCGTTCCATCGTCGAGATGGTCGTAATGATTGTGTGATTGCAACACGACATCGAGCGGCGGCAGATCGTTGAAGGCAATCCCCGGGCCGACCCAGCGGCGTGGACCGGCGAATCGAACCGGCGAGGCGCGGTCACTCCACATCGGGTCGGTGAGGATGTTGCGCCCGTTGATCTGGACGAGCAGGCTCGAGTGACCCACCCAAGTCACCGTGAGTTGCGAAGCCGGCGCGCGTGGCGCGACGAAGGACGGCGGGACGCGCACGAACACGGAGGGATCGGGATCCTTCGGCCGCGGCCGCGTCGTGCGATGCACGAGCATCCATTTGAGCAGACTGCCGAAACCCGGGACGGCTTTGGCAACCCATGGATTGCGGAAACCGCCGCCGGGGCGGTGATGTGATGGGAGCTCGGGCGGCGTCACGGCGCGCAATATAGCCGCGCCGTGACTCGGAGGGCGCTTACGGCGTACTGTCGGGAGCTACATGAATGACGAGCGTATCGGCCAGGCCGCCGCTCGCTGCAACGATGCGACCCGTTCCCACTGCTTTGGACGTCACGCGCGCCACGCGCGTGCTGTCGACATAGGTGACAAGTCCGAGCACTGTCGTGTCCAGGTTCTGCCAGACCACCGACGCACTGGTATCCTGTTGGTGCTGTGCATTGACGACGAACGCTTCCAAACGATTCGTGTGATTCACGAGCATCGAGGCCGCACCCTGAATGAGTACGGAACCCCGGAACACCGAGAGCGTCACGTTGTGCGTGGTTTCGGCACCGGCATTGACGGCTACGTTCGAATCGACTGCCGACGCATAGTTGCTTGCCGACGGGGTGGGCGGGATCACGCCGACGATGTAGGTGCCGGGCAGCAGGTACGCGAGGCGATAGTGTCCGGCCGCATCCGTCTTGCCGGTCGACAGGATGTACCAGTTGTTCGGTCCACCACCCCAGGCGCTGACGGTTGCGTCCGCGACCGGGCCGGCGGGTCCGGCGCTCGTATCGTGCGTGACCGCGCCTGAGATGTTGCCCGTTGCCGCTCTGTTGACCGCCCGGATCGCCGCGAAGAAATCGAAAGCGCCATCGCCCAGCTGATTGTAGACAAAGCTGCGTCCCACATCGAAGTCGATAACGATGACCGCCCCGGTATCGGGGATGTTGATCGGGGCTTCGACGAACACGCCATACGACTCCTGGCCCGAGCCGTTCCAGCGCACGACTGCCGGCGATCCGTTCTTGAAGCGAATGCCCGCCGAGGAGTCGATGTTGATCGTGACGAGCACCGCCTTGTACTGATCCGCCGTCACCTCGCCGACGCCGAGGGAATCGGTCAGCCCTTGTTGCAACGTCAACAAATCGACCTGCCGATGCGGCGCAGCAACCGTGACCCAGTGCATGCTGTCGGCCGAGGTACCGGTGTCGGGATGGGTCGAAACGGCGATGCTGACGATGTAGACCTGCACGCTCTGCACCGAGTCGAAGGGGAACGGGTCGTCGGTGAGGAGGACCTTCGCCATGGGCATACGGCTAGCGGGACCGCCGAGGGCCCGGACATCGTCCTTATAACAGCCGACGGCGATCGTTGCGACGGCCAGCAGGGCGAGGGTCGGTCTCGACATCGTCAAATTCCTCCTGGGGGTGTTGCGCGGACGGCGCTATTGCATTGAATACCCATATGCCACTACGCGGCGTCACGGCCGCGACCACCTTTCACGTTGTGACGCGACGACTTAGACGATGGGTATAGAGAGAGTGGAATCAAGCGACGCAGAGCTGGTGCGCCGGATCCGGACCGGCGACATCGGCGCCTACGGCGCGCTGGTTTCGCGCTATCGCGATCGCTTGGGGCGCTACGCCGTACACATGATCGGTGATCATGAGGACGCCGAAGAGGCGCTGCAAGACAGTTTCGTGCGCGCGTACCGGTCGCTGGCGCGCTGTTACGACCCCGCGCGCTTTGGCGCGTGGCTGTATGGCATTTTGGTGAACCGCTGTCGCACGACCGGCGCCCGCGCCGCGCGTCGCCATCGGATGTTCGTGCGTGACGCCGACGCGTTGAACGGCGCCGCGCATGGCGACCAGGCCGATCGCGTCGAGTGGACGGACGCCATCGAGCGGGCGTTGGCGCGACTGGCGCCCGAGTACCGCGAGGCGTTTCTCCTGAAGCACGTCGAGGACCTCGAGTACGAAGCGATCGCCGAGCTGACCGGCGCCGGCGTGTCGGCGCTCAAGATGAGAGTCAAGCGCGCCCGCGAGCAGCTGCAGCTGTACCTCCGAGAGGCCGAGCATGTTTGAGCGAGCAGACGACGTTGTCGAACGCGTGATTCAGCACCTGCGCCGTCCCGTGGCGATCGACCCGGGACTGGATGCACGCGTGCTGCGAGAGATTGCGCAGGCGCCGCCCACGAACCGGCGCGGCTGGCCGCTCTGGTCTGCGCTGGCCGCCGCGGCTGTGCTCGGCGCGATCCTGATCGCACGACCGTGGTCCCGAGATGAGACCAACCGGTCTGATCTCCTGCAGTTCGTGTTCGTCGCACCGCAGGCGGCGTCGGTTTCGCTCGTCGGAGACTTCAACGATTGGGACCCGGCGCGCTCTCCGATGCAGACGGCGCAGGGCGTCTGGGCGACTGCGGTGCGGCTCGCGCCCGGGCGTTACCGCTACGCGTTTCTCGTAAACGGCGTCGACTGGCGCGCCGACCCCGGCGCGCCGACCGCGCGCGACGATGAGTTCGGCACGGCGAGCTCGGTGGTGACGGTCGGAGGGAGAGGATCATGATTCTCGCCGCGCTGCTCATGGTTGTGCAGGTTGCCGCCCAGGACCCCCGTCTCGAGCGCCTCGATCCGGGCACGCGGTCAGCCGTCAGCGCCGTCGTCGATTCGGCGCGTGGCGACGGCCTTCCTGTCGAGCCCCTGATCCAACGCGCGTTGGAAGGCGCGACGAAGGGAGCGCCGGGAGCGCGGATCGTCGCGGCCGTCCGCCGACTCACCGTGGATCTCGGCGCGGCGCGGCTGGCGCTCGGGACGAACGCATCGGCCGCGGAGCTCGAGGCCGGCGTCGCGGCATTGCGCGCCGGCGCGACGCCCGAAATTCTCGCGCACCTCCGCGATCTACGCCGCCCGCCGTTGACCATGGCGCTCTCGGTGCTCGCCGACCTGGTCGCGAGCGGGGTCCCGGCCGACAGCGCCGCCGCCGCCGTGCTTGCGCTCGCACCCCATGCGCGTGACGCCGATCTGGTCGAGTTCCGGCGGGCGGTCGAGCGCGACATTGCGCTTGGTGCGCCGCCCGGCGCCGCGACGTCGATCCGCGTGAACGCGGGCGCCGAAAACGTTTTCAGCGGCACCGGCACAAACCCCGGCACCGTCCCCCGCCCCCGCCGGCCGTAGACGCCTCGCCTCAGCATGCGGACGCTCGCCCTCATCGCATTGGCGTGCGCGGTGGAGGCCAGCGTCCATTCCGTAGCCGCACAAGTCGTCGCGAACGTTGAAGCTGGATTGTCAGACGTTCGGTACGATGGGTTCCTGGCGTCGGCCGCTGCGTCCATTTCTCCCACAATCCGGTGGGAACAACCGCAGAGCCGCGCTTTCGTGAGCGCACGCGGCACGTACCTGCGATTCGAAAGCGGACGCCACAGCCTCGATGGCTCGGCCACCGGCTCGTGGTTCGCGCGACTCGGTGGGCGCTGGCGCGGCCAGGTTGGCCTCTCGGCCGGGTCGAGTCAGTATGCCAACATCGCGAGCTTCAGCCACACCGAGGCGGAAGCTCGCTTTCACTTGATGGGCGGCAACCGGGGGAGTTGGATCGGCGCCACGGTGGGACGTTCCTCATTCGGCGGCGGACCACGACGCGCCGTTGTCGTGGCCACGGGGATGTGGTTGTTGCACACCGACCGCACCGTGTTCGTGTCGCTCGATCGCTCATTCGTAGGTGATACGGTATATAGCGATCTCCGCTCGTCCGGCCGCTGGCGGAAAGGCGATCTCGTATTGGAGGGCATCGTCGGAGCGCGAATCTGGAGCCGGGGCGGCGGGCGTGGTGTGTTTGGCGAAGGGAGCGCGACGCTGACACTGGCCCCGCAAGCCGCGTTCGTGGTCTCAGCCGGTCGCTATCCGACCGACGTCGTCAGCGGCAGCATTGCGGGTCGGTATGTCACGGTCGCGCTGCGCTTCGGGACAATCGCACTCCGGCGGCCAGCGACGGCCTTGCCGGTCGATGTCCACTCCAACGGATCTGGCTCCGCCGCGGGCGACCCGCGGCTGGAGATCGAGCGCCGAGCGGCTGACGACGTCCGCATCACACTCTACGCCACTGGCGCGACATCCGTCGACGTGATTGGCGATTTCACCGATTGGCAGCCTGTGGCGCTGAACCGCAGTCCGGGAAATCGCGACGTCTGGACGGCGACATTCCGGATTGCTCGTGGCGTCCACCGCATCAACGTCCGGCGAGACGGTGGCCCCTGGATGGCGCCCGCCGGTACGACGCGCAGCACGGACGATTACGACGGCGAGGTTGGGGTGTTCGTTCTTCCCTAGCGCGCCCCGCCGGCCAGCGCCACCGCCTCGGGGCGTCGACGCAAGGCCAGCATCGCCCAGACCCCGAGCGCCGGTCCGATCGCCAGCACGCTCATGCTCCAACGCCAGCCGATGAGTGCCGCGACCCTGGGCAACAGGTAAATGGTCGCACAGGTGAGCAGAAAGCCGAGACTGGTTTGCAGCGTCAAGGCCGTGCCGACGTAATCCCGGGGCGCCAGCTCGCTCACCGCGGCGGAAAACTGTGCCGAGTCGGCGACGACAGTGACGCCCCACACGAGCAGCAGCGGGATCAGCGCGACGAGTGTCGCCCCGAAAAACGCGCCAACCAGGAGAGCGCAGCTCCCCGATAGCACCATCGCGGCACTGGTCACGAGCGTGCGGCCCCAGCGATCGGCGTACTTTCCGCCGATCCAGCATCCGACCGCGCCGCTGCCCACGACCGCGAACGTCACGAGCGCCGCGAGTCCCGTCACGTCGGCCTGCGCGCCGCGGCGCGCGTGCTCGCTGGCTGCGACGAACACGGCCATCCACGTCCACATGGCGTACAGCTCCCACATGTGGCCGAGATAGCCAAGGTTGGCGAGCGCGACGGCGCGGTCTCTCAGAATCCGAGGAGCGGCGGCGAGGGAAAACGGCGGCGAGGGGGCGGCGAATGGTCCATCGTTTGGCACAAGCAGCACCAGCAGCCCGCCCGCGATCGCGCTCACCGCCGCCACCACCATCACGACGCGCCATGCCGCCGGCGAAACCGCCCAACGCACGAGATGCGGGCTGGCCGAGCCGAGGGTGAGCGCGCCAACCAGAATGCCGATCGCCAAACCTCTTCCTTCTTTAAACCATCCCGCCGCGATCTTCATTCCGGGCGGGTAGACGCCGGCCAAGGCGGCGCCGGTGAGGAGTCTGCAGACGATCCCCGCTCCTATGCCTGTGGACGCCGCCACTCCGAGCGTCGCAGCGGCCGCGAGCGCCGCGGCGCCGGCGACCAGACGCCGCGCCGAGAGGCGGTCGGCCAGCGTGAAGATCGCACTCACCAACGCGCCGGCGACGAAACCCAGCTGCACAGAGATTGTCAGCCACGAGGTGCCGAGGGACGAGAGCTGCCAAACGCGGGCGAGCGTGGGTGCAACGGCCGACGCACTGAACCAGGGTGCCATCGCCAGGAGCTCGGCGGTGGCCAGCACGGCCAGCACGCGTCGCGGGTTCACAACCCGGTAGGATGGTCCAGAAACACCCAGGGCAAAGCGAACTTCCTGGAGACGTGCTCCGCCAGTGCTTTGACGCCGACGGTCTCCGTGGCGTAATGGCCGGCGTAGAAAACGTTGACGCCGAGCTCCTCAGCGTCGAAAAAGGTCCAGTGCTGGCCCTCGCCGGTCACGAAGGTGTCGAGCCCCGCCAGGGCGGCCTGCGGTATCAACGATCCACCCGCTCCCGTCACGATGCCGACGCGCTGCACGCGCTCGGGACCGAACGGGAACAGCCGGGGGGCGGTGCCGAGCGCCTTGGTCAGCGCCCAGCTGAGCTCGTCGCGCTTGCCGCTGTATGTGCCCCAGACTCCGGCCGGCGCTCCGTGATACGATCCGAAATCGCCGCTCACCTTGATGTCGAGCATGCGCGCGAGCACGCGATTGTTGCCGACCTCGGGATGGCGATCCAGAGGCAGGTGAGCAGCATACAGCGCAATGTTTCCTTTGATGAGTCCAGCAACCCGACGATAGGCGGGACCAACGAGCGGCCTCAGACCACCCCAAAACATTCCGTGGTGGACCAGCAGGCAGTCGGCGTGCTGCTCGACGGCTTGGCGGACCGTGGCCTCGCAGAGATCTACAGCGGCGGCCAGTCGGCTGACGTCACCGGAGTTGCTGACCTGCAAACCGTTCAGCGCCTCGGGGGCGTCCGCGACCTCCTCGGCGATGCGCAAGTAGTCATCGAGAAAACGGACCAAACTGTCTAGGCGCACTCAAGACACCGTAAGCACAGTATCGGAGCAGCGACGCGACTTTCCACATAGACGGGCTATATAATGCTTTGTATAGCAATCATTTAGAGAATCCACATGGGGGTCAGGCAGTCGTGTGGATATCTCTACGCTCGAGCCAGGGCCTGACCGCTGCGCTGAGCGACCTGGGGCGGCTGACCGGCATCCTCCCCCATCCGCAGCACGCCGTTGATCTCCCCGCCTTCCTGGATGAGGAGTTTTTTGGTGTGCACGTCGCCGTGGACCACACTCGTCGCCTGGAGCTCGACCCGTTCCTCGGCGTAGATCGCGCCGCGCACCTCGCCCCCGATGATCGCTTCCCGGCTCACGACATCGCCTTCGACTTCCCCGCCCCGCGCGACCAGGACCTGCTTCGCCGCACGCACCGTCCCATTCACGGAGCCTTCGATCTTCACGACGCCGTCCGCTGAGATGTCGCCGACGACGCGCATCCCGGCGCCGATGATGGATAGCCCCGGAACCCCATCACGAACGGGGCCGGATCCTGCGCCCTTCTCGGAGAATACCGCCATCAGCTTCCCTCCTTCACGAGACCGAGCGGATCGACCGACTTGTTGTCGCGTCGAATCTCAAAGTGCAAATGCGGAGCTGTAGATCGCCCTGAGTTGCCCGACAAACCGATCACTTGTCCGGCCTGAACTTCGTCGCCCTCAGCGGCGACCAGCCGTGACATGTGACCATACATCGTCTCATACCCGGACGGATGCCGCAAGAGGACGAATAAGCCGTAGTCGGCGTCATAGCCGGCCGCGGTCACCGAGCCTCCTCCGGAGGCCCGCACCGGCGTCCCGAGCGGGACGGCGATGTCGATGCCGGGATGAGATTCGTCCACGACACCGGGGCGCACCTGACCACGCGTGACGAACCCCTGCACGTCCAGCGGCCAATGCGAGGGGATGGACGCCGCCGTTTCAAAGCGGTTGCCGCCGCCTGGGCGCACCGCTCGGATCGGCACGGCACGCATGAGCCCTCGGAAGTCGGCATCGCGCGCAACACTCCCGCCCGCACCCGACACGCCGGTGCCGCTGCGCGTCACGGGTGGCGCTTTGACGCCGAGCATTTGGCGCAGCTCCTGATAGTTCGCTTCCGCGCGATTCAACGCGGATGCGAGCTGTTGCACGCGGCTGTTCTCGACCCGCAGCCGCGAGACCTCGCGCTCGAGTCCGGGCACACGCAGGGCGTTACGCGTGATTGGTCCGTATAACGCGAAGAACAACACGATCGAAACTGCAATCGCGCCGGCGCCCCACTTCCCCGCCTCGACGGCCCAACGAGGGAAGCGGTACTGCTTGGATTCGAGATCGCCATCCGCGTGGATGACGATCGTGACAGCGCGAGTGCCGCGCTTTCCCTTCGTCATCCGTCGAATGGCGCGCCGAGGATCACTTCGAGGAGGCGCGCGAGATCGTCGTTCGAATAGAAGGACAGATGAATCTGTCCTTTGCCCTTGGCGCGCAACGTGACGCGCGCGTCGGTACCGAGCCGCCGGCGCAGCGCGTCCTCGACGCGCCGGACTTCGGGAGCGGCGCCGACGCCGCGCTTCATCCGCGGCCGGCGCTCGGGTGCGCGTCCGCCGCGCACGCGATCCTCCACCTCGCGAACCGACAGGCCTTGTGCGACCGCCTCGCGCGCGAGGTTCGTGACGATGCGCGGATCCTCCAGCGCGAGCAGCGCGCGCGCATGGCCGACCGACAGTTGTCCTTCGTGCAGCATCTGCAGCACCACTTCCGGCAGCTTCAGCAAGCGGAGCGCGTTCGCGACCGTCGAGCGGTCGCGACCCACGGCGTCCGCCACGTCCTGTTGCGCGAGCTGGAATTCCGCGATGAGGCGCTCATAGCCCCGTGCCTCGTCCACAGGCGACAAGTCGTCGCGCTGCAGGTTCTCGATCAGCGCCAGCGTGAGCAGGGTGCGATCATCCGCCTCGCGCTGCACAGCCGGAATGCGCTCCCACCCGAGCTGCTGGCAGGCACGCAGCCGGCGTTCGCCGGCGATCAGCTCGTACGTGCTCCCCCCATTGGCGCGCCGGACGACGATCGGCTGCAGGAGTCCCGCTTGTTTGATCGACGACACCAGCTCTTCCAGCGCCGCGGGATCCACCGTTTTGCGCGGCTGGAACGGGTTGGGCCGGATGTCCTTGATCGGGAGCTCGACCAGGCTCCCCTCCCGCTCGGCTTCCTCCCGACTCGGTCCGAGGAGCGCCTCGAGCCCACGACCGAGGCGCCGTCTTCCTGCGGCGGTTTCCGTCATGCGGACACCTCCGGCTGCGGTTCAATAGCGGGGAGGCTTGGTGAGGGTGGCGCGTCTTGCTCGACTCGGCGAATCAGCTCTTGGCCGACCGCCAGGTAGCTCTTCGCTCCAACCGATTGCACGTCGTACAGCACGATCGGCTTTCCGAAACTTGGCGCTTCGGCGAGGCGCACGTTGCGCGGGATCGTGACCTGGAACATGCGGCCGCCGAAATACTCCTTGGCTTCCTCAGCGACTTGCTTGCAGAGATTGAGGCGCGCGTCGTACATGGTCAGCAGCACGCCTTCGATGGCCAGCGCTGGATTGAAATTGCGCTGCACAAGCTTGACGGTGTTGAGCAGCTGCGAGAGACCCTCGAGCGCGTAGTACTCGCACTGAATCGGAATGATGACGCTGTCCGCCGCAGTCAGCATGTTGAGCGTCAGGAGGCCGAGCGACGGTGGGCAGTCGATGATCACGTAGCCGTATTCATCGCGCAGGTCCCGCAACGCGTCGCGCATGCGTGTCTCGCGCGCGCGCTGATTGACGAGCTCGAGCTCGGCGCCGACCAGGTCCTGGGTGGCGGGGACGACGTCGAGACACGGGAAATGCACATGCGGGAAGCGCGACTGGGCGAGCGACGCGCCGTCGATGAGCGCCTCGTAAAGCGATTTGCGGATGCGATCTCGCTCGATGCCGACGCCGCTCGTGGAATTGCCCTGCGGATCGGCATCGATGAGCAGTGTCTTTCGCTCAGCCGTCGCGAGCGAGGCTGCGAGGTTCACGGCGGTCGTTGTCTTGCCGACGCCGCCTTTTTGATTGGCGATCGCGATTACACGTGACATTATAAGTCGTTATTTAACAATGAGTTATATAGCTCGTGAATTGGGGCGAGTCCAATATACGTTCGTTTCACGTGAAACGGAAGAGCTTAAGTTTCACGTGGAACTGCAACAATGAACGTCTAGGCCACCCTCCGACGCCAGCGAGTTGCTTCCAGCACCAGGTTGTGGAGATCGCTTGGCGTGACGCCGGGAACGCGCGCGGCTTGCGCGAGTGAGCTGGGACGGACGCGAGCGAGCTTTTGACGCGCTTCGGTCGCCAGGGTCCGGAGCTCGAGATAGGGAAGGTCAACGGGCAACATGAACGACGCCAACTCCGCGAGCCGTGCGGCGGCTTCGCGCTCTCGCGCTAAATAGCCGTCGTACTTGATCTCGATTTCCGCCGCGATCACCGCCTCGGTCGGCATGTCTCCACCAACGCCGGCGGCGGCGAACAACGCGCCGAGCGAGACTCCTGGCCGCTTGGCGACCACGGCGATGCGGTCACCCTCATTCAGCGTCGTGCCGCTCTCCGCCAGCGGCCCAGCGGCCTGAGCCGGCGTGATCGCGGTATCGCGCGCGAGCTGCAGCGCTGACTCTTCGTCGGCGAGGCGCCGCTCCGCGGCGCGCACCTCGCCGTCCGTCAGCAGACCGAGCCGCTCGGCGAG
>Ga0137379_10006535_pt1 | contig 11056 bp, 9 predicted proteins | sample SagtaG_18_FD_104812 | JGI IMG/M metagenome (GOLD analysis project Ga0137379, IMG submission 104812) | Vadose zone soil microbial communities from Sagehorn Ranch, Mendocino, California, USA - Sage2_L_80_16 metaG | ecosystem: Environmental > Terrestrial > Soil > Vadose zone | place: USA...
GGGTGCTTTGGAAGAGCTTGAGGCTTTAGATTTGTTGCATTAAGCGTTTGTGTTTGTTTTTCTGTGGCCTCATCGCTACGCTCTTCGCAAAGATTATTAAGAGAAGTTGGGAATTTGGCAGACTGCGTCTGCCAAATTCCCAACTTCTCTGTATGTTTTGGAGGGGCTGCCAAATTCCCAACTTCTCTGTATGTTTGATTAGTATAACAAATATCTCACACTTTTTTACCCAATATTCCTAAGAGGGCGTTTTTTAGCGTGCCAGCATGTATAATTAATAGACAATCCCCAAAGCAGGTGAAGGGGATCAGGGAGAGGGATTGGTATGCAAGTGCAGCGTGAGCAATCGCAGGATGAGATCATAGAAGCTCTACAACGCCAGGTAGATGAGTTAACTGAGGCTAATTTCTTACTGAAGGATCAATTGGCGCGTAAAGAGCAGTTTATTGCTATGATCGCCCACGAATTGCGCGGCCCATTGACGCCCATTATCAGCTATGCGCAGTTGGTGGCGCGTCCCACACGGCGGCCAGAGACAATCCAGCGAGGAACGAGGGTGATTATCAGCCAGGCCAGGCGTTTGACGCGCCTGGTCAACGATCTGCTGGATTCTTCTCGCCTGAGCTCAGGCCAATTCACACTCGTGCGCGAGGCGTGTGATATTGCGGCACTGGCAAAAGAGGTGGTGGAAGAACTGCGTCCCGTTGCTCCCTATCATACGCTGGCGCTGGAGACTCCTGAAGCGACTGTTATTGGAAACTGGGATAGTGGGCGCCTGCAACAGGTGCTGGGGAACCTGCTAGATAACGCGATCAAGTATTCCGACGAGCGCACAACGATCACAGTGCGTATCTGGACAGAGGATGATCTCGTGCATGTGAACGTTCATAACCAGGGCGTCGGCATTCCTCTGGCAGAGATGGGCCAGCTTTTCCGCCCGTATGTCCGTTTGCAGGCGACCAGCGCCCGGCAAGGTTCTGGCCTGGGGTTGCACATTACAAAAAGCATTATTGAAGCACATGGAGGTACACTGCGCCTCGAGCCGCACACAGCCGAGGGTCAGGGTACAACCTTTTCATTTGACCTGCCATTTGCATTGAACAGGAAGCTCAACAGCAGGGAATAGCCATAGAAGCGCGGGCGCGTCAATTGCCTTGACATCAGGTATGCCGCTGATGTATTATCCTCAGGTGAGGATGTTTTCCCATTTTTGCGGAAACAATGGGCGGTTGCTGAAATTGGTAGACAGGGCAGACTTAGGATCTGTTGGTGATGAACCGTGAGAGTTCGAGTCTCTCACCGCCCACTACGATGAGCGTTCGTAGAGTTGACAAGTTTCGCAGTTATGCGGGAGTGGCTCAGTGGTAGAGCATCTCCTTGCCAAGGAGAAAGTCGCGGGTTCGATCCCCGTCTCCCGCTCCAGATTTGTCTGAGTATTGGGTGACCGCAAGCTCGGTCTTAGCAGGAGAGAGCATGTTGTCCTCATGGGGCAAGTGCAGATGCAACTCACACAACATAGAAAACGCTCAGTTGTGAGAAACAGAACGTTGGAATGTGCTGAAGACTGCGGTCTCTTTTTAGGGTGTGGTCTATGGTAGTGATTACCTCTCTGTGCTTCCCAGGCTCTTTGTTGTAACCACAATCAGTATAGCGGGTTGTGTGCAGTTATATATACTTATACAATACTATTGATTAGAATGAACACCTGTTGGAGGAAACGTGAAGGTCTCGGTCGAAAAGTTGCCCACCAGTGAAGCTGTCCTTGAAGTAGAATTGAGCTGGGACGAACTGGAAAAGGCTTCAGATAAAGCGTACCGCAAGTTGGTACAAAAAGTTGATGTGCAGGGCTTCCGCCGGGGCAAGGCCCCGCGTTCTTTGCTAGAACGAAAACTTGGTAAAGAATATATTTACCAGGAAGGTCTCGATGAGCTCATTACTGAGACCTATCGCAGCGCGCTCAAGGAGCACGAACTTACCCCTATTACCAAGCCTGAGTTGGACGCCCCCGTCCTTGAGATCGGGCAGCCCTATCATTTCAGCCTGAAAGTGCCGATTATCACACCTGTGACGCTTGGTGATTACAAAACCCTTCACTTTGAGCGTGAAGAGGCTGATGTCACCTCCGAAGAGGTCGAGAAAGAGTTAGAGTCGCTGCGCAATCGGCGAACCACCTGGAATGAAGTTGAACGCCCTGCTGACTACGATGACCGTGTTACCGCCGATCTCAAGCTCACCATCGAAGACAATAACGTTTCTGACTTGAAAGATAATACGTTTGAACTGACGCGGGAACGCCATGGTATGTTCTCCGGCATGGATGAGTATATTGTAGGTATGGAGGCAGGAGAGAGCAAAGAGTTTACTACGGTCCTGCCCGAAGACTACGCCAACGAGAAACTGGCAGGTAAAGAGGGCCATTTCGCGGTTACCGTCCATAAGGTAGAGGTTAAAGAAGTTCCTGAGCTTGATGATGCCCTGGCCAGCGAGGTGAGTAATAAGCAATACGAAAACCTGGAAGACCTGCGCAAGGCCATCAGCGATACTATACTCGAAAGTAAGGAGCGGCGCATTCGCGACGAGTTGCGCGATAAGGTTGTGGAGGCCGTCATCGACCAGGCTCAGATCACCCTTCATCCTTTGCTCATCAAGGAGGAGGCCGAAGAAATGCTGCGCCAGCTTACCCATCTCCTGGAGCAGCAGCGCATGTCTATGGACCAATACCTGCTGATGATGCACAAAACTCGCGATGAGTACCTGAAAGAAATGGAACCCGAGGCCGAAAAGCGCGTAAAGCGTGAACTTGTCCTGGACCAGGTAGCGAGCCAGGAAAAGATCAGTGTTTCACCCGAAGAGGTGGAGGCAGTTTTCCGCGCATACGAGCAGGCAGGCCAGCCGCTTGGGCGTTCAGAAGCGCAGGTCCGGGCGTTGGCAGTCAATCTGCAGCGGGAGAAGGCCGTTACGCGCCTGATAGAGCTAACAACGGATACCGGCAGCAGCGCCGAGGCCGCTGAGGAAGAAGCCAACGAAGTAGAAGCCAGTATAGAAAATGCAGGGGCTGCCGCACTTGCCGCTGAGGTGTTGAACGCAGAGGCCGAACACGTGCATAGCCAGGCTGAAGAATCCGCTGCGCCTGTAATAGATGACGCTCCTGTGAATGTTGTAGAATAAGGATGTAGCCATCAGATGTGGCTCTTTAGCTACATATGAGGGAAAGGTAACAAACGTGGCAAACTCGAAAAATACGCGAATGACGTACCGCTGCTCATTCTGCGGGAAGAGCCAGGACCAGGTGCAACGGCTGATTGCAGGTCCAGGTGGTGTCTACATCTGTGACGAATGTATCGACCTCTGTCGCGAGATTATCGAAGAGGAGCAGGCGACGGTCTCGAAGCCGCGTCTCCAGACAGGCAAGATACCGGCGCCAAAGAAGATCTATGAACAGCTGAGCCAATATGTGATCGGGCAAGAGCGAGCAAAAAAGACATTGGCGGTAGCTGTATACAATCATTACAAGCGCATTGGCGTAGGGATGCAGATAGACGATGTTGAGCTTGGGAAAAGCAACATCCTGATGATCGGCCCGACAGGCTGCGGGAAAACGCTGCTGGCGCAGACGCTGGCAAAGGTATTAGATGTGCCTTTCTGTATCGCCGATGCAACAGCCCTCACAGAGGCAGGTTATGTCGGCGAGGATGTTGAAAATATCCTGTTGCGTCTCATCCAGACGGCGGATTTTGATGTTGCGCGTGCTGAACGGGGCATAGTCTATATTGACGAGATCGATAAAATTGCGCGCAAGTCGGATAATCCTTCAATTACTCGCGACGTTTCCGGTGAAGGGGTGCAACAGGCGCTGCTCAAGATTATCGAGGGCACCATTGCCAATGTACCTCCGCAGGGAGGACGCAAGCATCCGCACCAGGACTTCATTCAGATCAACACTGCCAATATTCTCTTCATCTGTGGAGGCGCTTTTGAAGGGCTGGATAAGATTGTGGAGCAGCGCCTCGGCAGTAACAAGACGATGGGCTTCAGGGGCAGCGACAAAGTCGATACCAAATTAGAAGAATCGGTTTTAACCCACCTTATACCCGATGATCTCCTCAAGTACGGCCTGATACCTGAGTTCGTTGGGCGTTTACCGGTCGCTGTCTCGTTGGACAGCCTGAATAAAGATGCCTTGATCCGGATATTGACCGAGCCGAAGAACGCCGTCATCAAACAGTATCAGAAGTTTTTACAACTTGATCGTGTCGAGCTAGTCTTCACCAATGATGCCCTTGACGCAGCAGCTGAAGGCGCTCTCAAACAGCGTACCGGAGCGAGGGGGCTGCGAAGTATTATTGAAGATGTACTGCTTGACGTGATGTATGAAATTCCATCACGCGGGGATGTGAAGAGAGTCATCATCAATAGCGATGTGATTACTGCCCATCACAAACCATTACTTGAAACGCGCAGTAATCGAACAACTGCATATCCTGAAGATGAGTCTGCTTAAGGCAGACTCATCAGTTTTAGGGATTCACGAAAGAAAGTACAGTATGCATACAGACACACTGCTTGAGAGGAAACGGGCAGCAAATTCATGAGTGACCAGGGACGCCAGGAAGTACCTCAGGATACGCAAGAAACGTATCCTCTCGTGGCGTTAAAAAACATGGTTGTATTCCCGCGCACTCGCATGACGCTGGCTATTGCGCGCGAGAAGTCTGTACGTGCTGTTGAAGAAGCAATGATGCGGCCTGACCGCGCACTGATCACGGCCTGCCAGCGCGATCCGGATATAGAAGATCCTCAGCCTAAAGATATCAACCCCACCGGTGCACTGGTCGAAATCACGACGATGCACCGCCAACAGGACGGAAGCCTACAGGTACTGTTAAGCGGCCTGCACCGTGTAACCATCGAGGAGTATCTTGACCAGGAGCCTTTTATGCGCGTCAGCGTTGATACGCCGCAGGAACCTCAGGCTCGTGGCCCCCAGGCCGATGCGCTTGTACGTCATGCTACCAATCTCTTTGAGCACTATGCCCAGCTAAATCGCCGTTTCTCGGTCGAAGATATCAACTCAATGGTCGCCATCAAAACGGCTGCGCGGCTGTCAGATATGCTCGCGGCACACCTGGTTACCGATTCACAGCAACAGCAGGATTTGCTGGAGACGTTCGACCCACTGGAGCGCCTGGAGAAGATCTGCGTGATCATGGGCAATGAGATTGAGATACTCGAGCTGGAATCGACGATTCGCAGCCGTGTGCGTTCGCAGGTGGACCGCACGCAAAAAGAATATTACCTGCGTGAACAATTGCGGGCCATTCAGGAAGAATTGGGCATGGAGACTTCGTCCGAGGCTGAGGAACTCCGTGCAAGGCTCAAAGAAAAATCGCTACCGCCCGAGGTTATGGCGAAGGTGCGTAAAGAGATTGACCGGCTGGAACGTACCCCTGCTCAATCTGCCGAGGTTGGGGTGTTACGGTCTTACGTCGACTGGGTGCTGGCTCTTCCCTGGAACGAACGCTCCGCGGACCATTTTGATATTGAGGAGACGCGGCGTATCCTGGATGAGGACCATTATGGACTGGAAGGTATCAAAGAACGCATTATTGAGTTCCTGGCGGTAAGACAGTTGCGCCAGCAACTGGCCAGTCGCGGTGGGCAGGCGAATAGCGAGAGCCAGGGACAGATTCTTTGCTTCATTGGGCCGCCGGGCGTTGGTAAAACATCGTTGGGTCGATCGATAGCCAATGCTTTAGGCCGCAAGTTTGCGCGCATTTCACTTGGTGGAGTACACGACGAGGCAGAAATTCGCGGGCATCGCCGTACGTACGTTGGCGCGTTGCCCGGGCGCATTATCCAGTCGATGAAGACCGTGGGCGTTCGCAATCCAGTTTTCTTACTCGACGAAATCGACAAACTTTCCGCGGAGTATCGCGGAGATCCAGCTGCGGCGCTGCTGGAAGTACTGGACCCGGAGCAGAATAATACTTTTACCGATCACTACCTCGAAATCCCTTACGATCTTTCAGAGGTCTTCTTCATCTGTACAGGAAACGTCAAATATCAGATACCGCGAGCGCTGGCCGACCGCATGGATATCATCGACCTTCCTGGTTATATGTTTGAAGAGAAAGTCGCCATTGGTATACGGCACCTCTTGCCCAAGGTGTTGACAGAGCACGGGCTGACCCCTGAACAGGTGAAAATCCCGCAGTCTGTCATGCAACATATCGTCTCAGATTACACGCGAGAGGCCGGCGTACGCAATCTCGAACGCCAACTGGCGACGATCTGCCGCAAAGCAGCACGTCGTATCATTGAGAATCCAAAAACGTATCTCCGCATAACAACGAACAGCCTGGAGCAATACCTGGGATCTCCTCGTTACACGCTCACGCCCACCACGCAAAAAACACAGATAGGCGTAGCAATGGGTTTAGCCGTTACCGAATACGGAGGTATTTTGCTTCCGGTAGAGGTCGTCACCCTGGTAGGAAAGGGCGATTTATTGATTACAGGCCAGCTGGGTGATGTAATGCGCGAATCAGCGGTGGCCTCGCTGACCTATGTACGCTCACGCGCAAAATGGCTGGGGATTGACCCAAATTTTCAAGAAACCACCGACCTGCACATTCATCTCCCTGAAAATGCCATTCCCAAGGATGGCCCCTCTGCGGGTATTACCATTGCGCTGGCACTCATTTCGGCGATTACCAGGAGACCTATACGCGCGAATGTCGCTATGACCGGTGAAATTACCCTGCACGGGCGCGTACTAGGAGTGGGAGGACTGAAAGAGAAGGTGCTGGCAGCCTACCAAGCGAACATTCATCACCTGTTCGTTCCCGCGGAAAACAAGAAAGACATGGCGGAAGTACCAGTTAAAATCCAGCGGCGTATACGTTTTACCTTTGTAGATACAATGGACCAGGTCATCGAAGGTGCCCTACACGGCGCTCCTCCCATGGAAACCGAGAGTGAAAACCAGAAGGGGCAGGCACCATCCGAACCTAACCCATTGAATAATGACCAACGCACTGGTAACCGGGACCAGCTGCGTCGCACTGGTTTTACTGTCAATGAACTACCCGAGGGAGATGCAGATGAACAGGAGCCTTCTCCAATAATTATTCCTCAGGTGGACCGCGTTGCGCGTGATTCTTATCCAAATTTACGCGCAAAGGAAACCGATACGCGAAACCGCTAAGAAAATGGTGATTTTACCGTTTCTTATGTGAACTGGATAGTTCACAAAAATAACCTTTAAGAGTATACTACGTATTACATAAGTAGAGGCAGTTGCGAAACCTGCATTTCAATGCTCAGGCTTCTACGCTATTGTATTACCAAATGTCGAAGGACACACCTTTTACTACGATGGTCTTATACTAAGCAGAAACGAGGGATACTTACATGAGTTGGAATCCTAACCAGGGGCAAGACCCCAATCAGCCAAGCCAGTATGGTGGCTACACTCCGCCACCGTCACAACCCCAGCCAACCGATCCTTACAGCGGCCCACAAGCGGGCCAGCAGGCGGGATACGGACAGCAGGGCGGCTATGGACAACAGCAAAGCGGACAGCAATACGGTGGATATCAGCCGCCACAAGGTGGTTATCAGCAACCGGGATATCAGCCGCCACAAGGTGGTTATCAACAGGGACCATATGGAGCGCCTCCATCTGGGGCCCAGAGCCCGCTTGGACCTTCCTCTATGGGCATGCAACCCAATGTTGCAGCAGGCCTGAGCTATGTTTTGGGCTGGGTGACGGGCCTCATTTTCTTCTTAATAGAGAAGCAGAATCGCTTTGTGCGCTTCCACGCGATGCAGTCGATCCTGTTCTTTGGTGGTATACAGGTGATCGTTCTTATTCTCAGCGTCATCGGCAATATCGGTTTTCTAGGGTTGCTTACGTTCTTTGCTAGTTCGGCTCTTGAACTTATAGGGCTGGTGGGCTGGATCGTACTAATGATCAACGGCTTCCAGGGCAAATACTTCAAGTTGCCCATCGTTGGCGATTATGCTGAGAAATATGCGAACCAGGGTGTTGCAGGCATGTAAGCCGGGCAATGACTCCCTGAGAGGGGGCCTAATGGAAGAGACTTCTACACAATTGATAGGATTGTGTGTAGAAGTCTCTTCCTTCATAGAAGAAAGGTGGATACGAACATGAGTTGGAATCCTAACCAGGGGCAAGACCCCAATCAGCCCAACCAGTATGGTGGCTATGCTCCACCGCAACAAGGCACACCTGGTGAAGGACAACCACCATATGGGCAGCCAGGCGGCTACCAGCAACCGGGGCAACAGCCAGGGTATCAGCAACCGGGTGGATATCAACAACCGGGTGGATATCAACAACCGGGATATCAACAACCGGGTGGCTATGGCCAGCAGCCGCCCTATGGCGCGCCTCCTAGAGTCAGCCCGCTTGGTCCTAGCTCAATAGGTATGGATCCGAATATCTCCGCTGGGCTGGGCTACCTGATCCCGCTCGTTGGGCTCATCTTCTTCTTTATTGAGAAGCAGAATCGCTTTGTACGTTTCCATACGTTGCAATCAGTACTGCTGGCCGTCAGCGGATTCGTGCTATTCTTCGTGCTCTTTTTTGTCGGTATTGCTCTGGCTTTCGTAAGCAGCAACCTGGGAGGTTTGATTCTTGTCCTGGGCTACACCGTGATCCCGATTGGATTGTTCGTAGGCTGGCTGATAGCCATGATCAACGCTTTCCAGGGTAAAATCTTTAAGTTGCCGTTGATTGGCGACCTGGCCGAGCGATGGTCCGGTTCGGGGATTACTGCTATGTAATGGCCTGGGCGCGATTATGAAGATCAATTGTAACTGCCCAGGAGGGGTTGCGTGGGCTGGTAAAATGAGAGATATGAACGTAACGGAGGAGACTCTTTATGGAGACATCTGCTGCTCGCCTAGACTTACCTAGGATTCTCTATTTGAACAGATCGGATATTGTTCAATCAGGTGGCAGCACTTCTCAGCTCTATATAGATGCAGTATTCCACGCTCTATCTCTTCATGCTTGTAATGAGGTTGTTCAGCCTCTCAAACCCTACTTACGAGTCGAAGGAGAAAGGAGTCATATCGCAGATCGTATCATTGCTATGCCGGCTTACCTGGGTGGAGAAACGCCTATATCAGGCTTAAAGTGGGTCGGGAGCAAACATGATAATCCGTCGCATCTTGGATTAGAGCGGGCCAGTGCACTCATTATATTGAATGATCCGCAAACCAACTACCCTATCGCTGTTATGGAAGCCGGCCTCATCAGTGGTATGCGAACAGCAGCAGTTACTGCTCTCGCCGCACGCTACTTAGCTAAGAAGGGATTTCATCATCTGACTTGCATTGGCTGCGGGTTTATTGCTCAGATGCACCTGCTTACGCTTCTTGAGCAGTTTTCATCAATCACTACAGTTCATCTTTTCGATCTTAACCCGGATGCCTCTGAGCATTTGAAAGCTGAGATACAAAAGCGTTTTCCTTCAGTAGCGTTATGCGTAATGGCGTCAGCGGAAGAGGCAGTGAAAGCGGGAGAAGTAGTAGTTGCTAGTACAGTCACAGAGAGCCCTTACATTCAATACGAATGGTTATGCAAGGGTACATTTCTCAGTAACATCTCTATTATGGATGTTTACAAGGATGTCTTCCTCGAGGTTGACAAGGTTGTTGTAGATGATTGGGACCAATGCAACCGAGAGAAGAAGGTCATTAACCAGTTAGTATTGGAAGGGCGCTTTTCCCGCGAGCAGCTTTATGCTGAACTAGGCGAGATTCTTATCGGTTCTCGATCAGGGCGGGAGTCTGACGAGGAAATTATTCTCCTCAACCCTATGGGAATAGCTATTGAGGATATAGCTTGCGCTCAGGCTATTTATCGAAGAGCCCTGGCCAATGACGTTGGCACCTGGTTGAGCCTCTATTGAGACAACAAAGCATATCCTTCAAAAACGGATCATTTCAAAAACAAAGCCGTAGAGTAGGGGGGTGTTATTAGCCTAGTCAAAGAAGACACCAAGGCAGTATCAAGTATATATGGTGTAGAATGAAAAGGAGTATCGATGAGAAATGCCAATAAAACGATGAATACACAAGAATATTTACGCTTAATCGGCGTGCCAGATCTTCCCCCACTCACAAGCCCATTTGATCCCGGTTATGACCCTGTTACGCTCGAGAGCCATTTAGATCAGAGCGCTCATCTCATGGCTTCCCTGAAAATTTCGATGGCATGTTGGATAATTGCCGATGAAGGAGCGACTCGGCGAAAAATCGGAGCAGCTCGAACTCATAAAGTGCCTGTAGTCACGGGAGGGGGTCCTTTTGAGATAGCTGTAGCCCAGGGACAGCTTGCGACTTATCTCGACTTATGTGCTGACCTGGGCGTAACACGGATCGAAGGTGGTGAAAGCTTCACTTCGTTATCGGTCGACCCGCGAACGGTCGTAAAGATGGCCCATGAGCGCGGATTAGCTGTCCAGTTCGAGGTAGGGAAGAAACACGAAGGTCCTTTTACCTGGAAGACGCTCAACGAACAGATCGCACTTGGACAGACCTGGCTTAACGCAGGAGCTGAAAAACTCGTTATCGAGGCTCGTGAGAGTGCTTGCGGAGTTGGAATGTTCGACGACAATGGAATATTCAATCCACACTTTGCGGATCGACTTGTAGAAGCGTTCGGGCTTGAAATTATCATATTCGAGGCTCCTAATAAATCAAGTCAATTCGGACTACTCAAACATTTTGGGCAGAAGGTTCAACTTGGTAATGTGCGTCTAGAAGAGCTACTGCGTGTCGAGATCTTTCGACGTGGTCTTCATTCAGATGCATTCGAAATACCTAACTTACGGCCTGCCTACTTAGGATCTAGTACAGCCTTGCTGAAATAATGCCGGAGTCCGGGTGTTCTTAAAAGAGGCTCTTTGCAATAGTATATACTCCCGCGTTATTTCTACGTTCTTGTACTAGTATACTAATAGAGAGGTGTTGCACAATCAGTGAAGACGGTCATTATCGATTGCTGGCCGGTGAACTTACA
>Ga0137379_10006541_pt1 | contig 11050 bp, 10 predicted proteins | sample SagtaG_18_FD_104812 | JGI IMG/M metagenome (GOLD analysis project Ga0137379, IMG submission 104812) | Vadose zone soil microbial communities from Sagehorn Ranch, Mendocino, California, USA - Sage2_L_80_16 metaG | ecosystem: Environmental > Terrestrial > Soil > Vadose zone | place: USA...
GGTGCGGCTGCGCTACGAAGGACGCGAACGCGTCGTGGTCGTCCAGCAGGTCATCACCAAGCGGGCCGGCGCACCTGTTGCCGCCGGGTGCTATATCGACAACAGCCCTCCCCCTCCGCCCCGCGAGGAGGCTGTCGCGGTGGCTGCCCGCGACCGCGGCACGGGCCGTCCGACCAAGCGAGAGCGCCGGAGTATCGAGAAGTTGCTCGGGCGGCCGGCCCGCTGAGCCGATTTCCCGGTGCGCTGCAAAGACCGGACTGCTACGCCGGGGACAGATGCCCGCTTCTGCCGCCGGCCGGGTGAGGCAATGGCTACGACGATGATCTCCCCGGCAAGCGTTCCGGCGACGCTGCCGCCTCCGGGGGGACAGGCCTTCACGCTCGGTGCCTGCATGGCGGAATACTACAGTCGGCGACGCCTGGCCCCAGCCGCCTTGGTGCCCGCCGCAGACGCCCGGGGCCCGGTGTCGGTGCGGCCGGCAGTCGTAACCCGCTTCTGTCCCGGACGGCTTAGCGGCACAATTGGGCGATGGACCCCCAGCCGGGCAGCACAGACGAGCAGGCGGGCAGCCCGTTTCCGGCCCCCGATGCCGAGGCGCAGGTCGCGAGCCAGATCATGCTGGCTGAGTACGCCGCATTGCGCACTGAGGTGGACCGGCGAGCGACTGTGCAGTGGAACGTGCTCGCGCTTCAGCTCACCTCGACAGGCGTAATAGCGAGCCTGGCGATCTCGCATGCCTCAGATATCGCGCTGCTCCTGGTTATCCCTTTGTCGTCCTACATGCTGGGCAGCCGCTACATTCTTCATGACTTTCACCTGAAGCTCATCAGCAGGTATATCCGCGATTCGCTATCGGGACGGCTCGGGGGCCACCTGGCGTGGGAGAGCTGGAAAATCAGCCAGATCACGTCTGATACCGGGCCGCGAGGATGGCTCACGCCGGCCGCGTGGAATCTGCTGCACCCGACACGGCTGGCATTCGAAGGGGTAGCGTGGCTTGCCCTTCTGACAGCTGCGCTGGCGGCTCCATATAACTGGCGAGACAACGCTCCTGCTTGGGGGCTGATACTCGGGTTCGCCCTGCTATGGGTCCTCGGCGCGCTGGGCACCTATTTCTTGCACAGGTCGTTCAATCGTTCCGCGGGCACATAAGGCATACCGGAACGCTGACCCGCAGGGACCAGCGTTCCCAGACGACGCACTCATCTGCCCCCCCGACAGGACGTCCGCCCGAAAAGCTATGGCCTCGGCCGCCGCATCGATCACATCTCCGCGGAGACGCGCTCATGCCGCGGACCGGGTCCGGATAGTGTTCTCCTGGGCTGGGATAGGGCTGGGACTGGGCGTGTTGCTGCGGAACGCTCGCCCTTGCCGCAGCGCGCCCTGGAGGTGGCCTGCTACAGGTACTGGCCTGGCCGTTGGTCGGGTGCGGGCGGGGCGGCGGGGTCCAGGTGATCGGGGATGTCGCCGGCGCAGATGGCAGCCAGCACGTCCGGGTCCGGAGGCTGGGGGTCGGCGGTGATACGGCCGGCCTGGGCGGTGGCGGCATGGTTCAGCAACTGGACGGCGAGCCGGGCATTACCGCAGGCCCGGGCGGCCTCGGCCCGGGCCAGGATGACGGCCGCCTTGGTCATGGCGTCAGGGGTGAGAGTGAAGCCGGCCTCACCGGCCAGGGCGGCGAAGACGCCGGCGAGCTGGGCTGGGGTGTAGCCGGGGAAGTCGATGACGGCCGGGAACCGGGCCGCCAGCGCCGGGCTGGCGGCCAGCATCTCGTGCAGCGGGCCGGCCTGCCCGGCCAGGATGATGACCAGCTCGCCGTTCCGGCTGTGCTTATGGTCGTGGGTCATCGCCTGGTACAGGCAGCGCAGCACATGCTGCCCGTGGCCGGGCAGGGCGTGCCAGGCGTGCGCGCCGGTGATCATCAGCAGATCTCCGGTCGGCTTGACCGCCTCGGCTACCTGGACCACAGTGTCCCGCGGGGTGGTGCCGGCCAGGTCCGCGGCGGCGATCTCGGTCAGCTTGCCGTAGGTCAGCAGGCCGAGCTGCTGGTACAGGTTAGCGACGGCCCGGGCCGCGCGGGACTTACCGGTCCCGGCGCCGCCGGTGAACACCAGGTTCTTCCACGCCGGGCGACCGATCTCGATACCGGCCCGGCGGCGGGCCTGCTCAGCCTGCAGCACGGCGATCAACGGCGCGATCTGCCCGGCGACCTTCTCCAGGCCGGGCAGCGCGGCCAGCTCGCCCATGTCGTGCCCGGGCCCCGGGGCGCGGTCTAGTGCGGTCATCGTCCGGTCCAGCCTTCCCGCCAGCGTGACTGTGCTTGCAAGGCCCCGGCCCGTGCTGGAGCGAATCTACCGGCCGCTCCTTGATCATCTCCAGCAGATCACGGATTCGGGCACGGTGTCCGGCCAGCAGGCCGACGGAAGCCCCGTATCAGCGGACAGCGGCATGGAAGGCCGTTCACACGACGGCCCTACTGCCAGACCGAGTGCCCGGGCGGTGTTGTCATTGCAGTACCTGGGCCAATTAAAACCGTTCGTCGATCCATGGTAAGGAGAAGGTCTACGGTTCGATTCCGTAACGGGGCTCCAGCTCAGAGATCTAATTCGAACGTTCTGCACAGCCCGTGGGGGCCATTCCGGGGGCCAAGTTCAGGCCACATAGAGCCACGCGGGGCATCAGTCTGCCTCCGATCCGCGGAGCTGTGTGGTCTGGGCGGTTCTTTGATGGACCTGCTCGACTGCGCGGAGGATCATCGGCGTGGCGCGCTGGATTGATCGGCTCACCATGTGCCCTGAGCCGTAGCGGTCGTGTATCTCGGCGAGCCGCTGCTCGACCGGCACGAGCTCGCCGTCTGGGCTGGTGGTTATGTCGCAGCAAGTCAGCACGCTGGACAGTACGTCCGGCGCAGGCTCGAACTCCAGGCTCAGCACGTCGGCGAGTCCGCGTTCGCCGGCTTCAATGATGGCGCAGGAATGGTGTGCGACCAGCCGGCACAGCATGGCGTCGGCGTGCTGGGCCTCGCGCAGGTACCGGGCTCCGTCGAGTTGGTGCAGGCCGGTGGTGGCGAGGCTGGGGGCGTAGCCGATGTCGTGCAGCCAGGCGGCGGCCTCCAGCAGATCGGCGTCCGCGCCGAGGACAGGTGCCAGGCCGCGTGCTCGGGCGGCGACGCCCTGGACGTGCGCCCAGCGGCGGGGCAGGGGTTCGTGGAGGAGTGCCCGGGCGAGCTGTTCGCCCCATGATGCCAGCGTATTCATGCGGCCCAGGCTAGATAGCTGCGGCGGGACGTTCACCGACGCGGCAGGCCGTCTGGAGACGTCTTGCTCAGCGTCACGTCCCCTCATCCGGCAATGCTCACCTGAGCGATGCGGACTTGCCGGCAGCAGGGATTCTGCAGGGTTTCGGCGGTACCACCGAGATCGGCCAGCATGTCCTGGTCGTCCATGAAGATCCCCATATCGGATCCCCTGGGCACCGCAAAGCGGTCCAACTGCACCGGGAACCGCGTTGCCACCCGGCAAGTATGGCCCCGTCATCCCCACGGCCAAAGGAGGTCACGTCGGCCCGCCGAGGCCGGCGGCGTACCTGGGGCCGTCGGCGCAGCCGTCACCTGCCGTTGAGCCAGTCGCCGATCTCTGCGAGCTGCCGGCGGAGTCGGACAGCAGGCTGGTTCTGGCGGACGCGCCGTTCTTCCCGGGCCTTGCGGGCGGCGTCGTGGATCCCGGTCAGGGGGATGCGGCCGTCGCCTGCTGAAACCTGGGTCTCGAAGCAGCAGCCCGGTTTGAGCGGGATGTCGAGGTGCTCGAGAGTGTGGGTGGACAGCGCGTATCGCACCGGGCCGGGGCTTCCCATCCCGGCGGGTGCCACCGTCAGGCTGGTGAACTGGGCCAGGAGGCTGGCGCTGACGCTGGCGGCGAGTGTCGCTACGTTCTGCCGCCTGGGCTGCGCGCTGATGGCAGCGCCGCGGATGTAACTGGGGTCATCGAACAGGCCGAGCTTGTCGGCCTGGATGTGTGCGGGGTGGAGCTGGCGGTTGCATACCAGGCAGGGCTGGCCGGGGGTGACCAGGTGGGTGCGCCACACGGCGTTGCGCATCGCGCCGTCGTCGAAGGTGTCGATGCCGATGCCGCCGTCCAGTACCGGCACCAGGTCGGCGTAAGCGAGGCTGTTCAGCACGCCGCGTGCCCAGGGCCGGTCGACACAGCTGATGATGATGTCGTAGTCCAGTGCTGCCGCCAGGCCGTCCGGCTCGCAGACGCTGAGGTCGTGCGTCCGGACGGCGGGGCTCCCGGCGGTCGCGGCGAGCCTCATGAGGCGGCCGGCGACCTCGGCCTTGCTGCGGGCCAGCCGGACGTCGGCTGCGGTGGCGCCGATCATCCGGTCCCGGTTGATGATCTCCATGGTGTCGAAGTCCATGGCACCGACCTGGATGATGCCGGTGGCGGCCAGCCGCAGCGCGACGTCGAGGCCGACGCTGCCGGCCCCGATCACGAGGACGCGGATGCGGGCCAGGCTCGCCTGTGCGGTCTCGCCCCAGGCGGAGACCGTCCGGAGCTGGCTGCCGGTCGCGGCCGGGGGCGGGCGCAGCTGGTCGTTCCAGGTGACACGGAAGCAGGTCCCGGGGACCCGCACCGACTCGCCGTGTTCCGGGGTGCCGGACGGGTCCCAGCTCCGGCACGACCAGGATCCGTCGCCTGCCATGGTCATCCCGACCAGCGGCAGCCCGGTGATCTCGCGGACCAGCAGGGCGTAGGAGCGTTCCGTGTCGTAATCCGGACCGGACATGTCCTGCCAGCCGGAGCCGCCCGGGTGAGAGTGCAGCGCTGCGACTCCCCGCCCGGCCGAGGCTGCCTCCCGGGCGGCGCGGACGACGTACGAGCCCGTGAAGGACGCGTTGCCGTGGACCGCGCGCTCGCCGGGCCCGGGCAGCACGGCCCGATCGAGCACGGCGCTGGTCCGGGTGGCTCCGGTCGACGGCGCGTAGGTGGCCAGGCAGACGTCTTCCTGTCCGTCGGCCCGCAGCAGGTGGCCGGCCAGCTGCTGGTGAAGGGAGGCGGGCATCGCCGCCGAGAAGCTCATGCCGCGTCCTGCAGGATACGGCGCAGGTGCGCCAGCCAGGCCTGGGCCGGCTCCTCGGCGTCGCCCCACCCGTTGATCTGGCGTGAGTGCCGGACCCAGCCCGGCAGGGTCTCCGCGGGGCTGATATTGGTGCTGGTGAACTGCACCGCGGCGGGAAGGTGAACCCAGTGCGGCGGGACCGCCGGCCAGGCCGCGAGTTCCGCGGCGGCCACGCCGGTCGGTGTCGTGAGCGGGCCTGACCGGCCCGCCGCCACGACCGTGAACACGACGATCCCCGAGTCCACCGCGGCGTCGACTCCGCAGACCCGCAGCCCGGCGATGAACCCGTCCACGCCCGCGGTCGTGGCGGCGGCGGCCATCAGGCGACCGGGGCGACCTGGCGGACCGAGACGAACTTCTCGTCCGGCCGCACGTCGACCACGTCACCGTCCCGGAACGTGCGGATTTCGCCGTGGCCGAGGACTTCCGCCAGGTCGTAGCCATCCGGGTCCAGGCCTGCCAGCCTCAGCAGGTCCGCGGCGGTCAGGTGCTGGCCCTGCTCGACCTCGTAGCGGCGGCCGTCGATAGTGATGGGTACCGCGTGCTGGTGCTGTGTCTCGTGGGACATGGGCACTCCTTGTTTCAGTAAAACGACGATACTGCTTTAGCGAATCCAGGGTGACAGGGTTCGCACTGGGGCGCAAGCGACTCGCGGGATGTCGCAGCAAAGCGGAGCTGATGGCTTACCATCGCCTGTATGACGCAGTTTCTTGGCCAGAAGCACGTCAGACGGCAGTGAGCGGCCAGGAGAGCCCGGAGAGGGCAGCCGCCGAGCGCCTTGACGTCTCGCAGCTCGGCCAGGTCGTCCGCGCGCACCGGGGTGAGAGGTCTATGAGGCAGGCGGCCGCGGAGGCCGGGGTGAGCCTGAGCACGATGTCGCGCGTCGAGTCCGGGTCGCTGCCCGACCTTGCGTCGTTTACGGCGCTGTGCGCGTGGGCCGGGGTGTCGCCGAGCCGGTTCTTCACCCCGATCGCCGAGCGCCAGGACACCCACATAGAAGTCGCCATCGCTCATCTGAGCGCCGATCCCAGGCTGTCGGCCGAGCACGCCAGCAGCATCGCCTCGGTCATCAGGCAGATGTACGATGCGCTGGCCGCGAAGGCGGAGCCCGCCGCTCCCCTGGCCGCCTGTCACCTGCGGGCAGCGGCGACCCTGCGGCCGGGGGTGCCCGACCGGCTCGGGGAGATCATCGTCGACCTGCACCAGGCATTGGAACGCCGCGTCGCGGCGGACGGCCAGCGGTGAGCCTGCCGCGCGGGTTCAAGGCAAACGCCGAGCGGGAGTCCCTGCGGCTCCGCCGCGAACTCGGCCTGGCGCCCACCCAGGCCCTGGACGTCACACGGCTGGCGGGCCATCTGGGCGTCGAGATCATCAGCGCCGGGGACCTGGTCGACGTGACCCGCCTGGAGGAGCTGGAGCGGATCCAGGCCTACTCCTTCTCCGCCGCCACCTTCGAGGTCGCGGGCCGGACGTTCGTAGTCACCAGCCCGCTGCGCGCCGCCCCCCGCCAGGCAAGCGACATCGCGCACGAGCTGTCGCACCTGGTGCTCAGGCACGAGCTGTCCGAGATCCGCGAGGTCAGCGGCGTGCCCTTCCGCACCTGCCGGCCAGATGAGGAAGAGCAGGCGACCAGCTTCGGCGGCACGCTGCTGCTGCCCCGGCCGCTCCTGGTCTCCGCGGCCCGGCACGGCCTCGGCCCTCAGCAGATAGCAGAGAAGTACAGCGTGACCCTCGAGATGGCACGCTTTCGCTACAACTCAACCGGCGTCAGGAACCAGGTCCCGCAAACCGCCGCGCGATAAGCCGCCTTGACGATCTCGCTGGCACGCCGCAGCCCCGCATCTCGGCCCGGAGCCTGTGCGGCTCAGCGGACGTTCAGAGCCTGTAAACTCAGGTGTAACCTATTTTGAATTATTTCCCTGAGCTGGTAATCCAAACCTCACCGCAGGCGGCCTTGGTAGGCGGCGTCGAGCTCGTTGAGCGCCTCGCGCCAGCCCATGACGCGCTGGCTCTCGACGAGCCGGGTGGCCCCGGTGGACCATTGCCAGGGAGTTCGGCATCGAAATGGTGCCGGTCGAGATGCTGGCTGAGACTGAATCGCTGTTCGCGCGTGACTGTCCCCCGCCAAGCTGGCCCAAGGAAGCCTCCGTCCATATCGACCCTAGTTGTGAACGCCTACGCGCACCGCGGCACGCCGCAGGAATGTAAGGTGCTGTGAACTACTGTCGGCTATGCTGGCCTTGTCGATCCGAACATTGATTCGAGTAGGAGCGGCGATGGATCAGGTTGACCTTCTTGTCATGTGCCGGGTTCGGGGAGTGTCCTGGAATTTTCTCGCCCGGGAGGCTCAGCGCCCGGACGGCATGGAGCGGCTCCGCGCCGGGTGCGCCGCCGAAGAGAGCCCCGAAGCTAGCAAGAGCCTGGCCGCGCTAGCCACCGCACAAGACGACCTCGGCGAGCGGCAGCGCATTGTCGAGGGGATGCTCGCGGGCACAGAGGCCGACGGCATCCAGCTGACGACCGTCCTCGACGAGGATTACCCGGTCAACCTGCGCACGATCTTCAACCTCCCCCCGTTCCTGTTCTACAAGGGGACACTGCGCCCCGATGACGCGCTGTCCGTCGCGGTCGTCGGGACACGGCGGGCGAGCGCGGATGGCCTGGGCCGGGCAGACCGGATGGCGCGCCTTCTCGTTGACGAGGGCGTGACCGTGCTGTCCGGCCTTGCCCGCGGCATCGACACGACGGCCCACCAGGCATGCCTGGATGCCGGCGGCCGCACCATCGCCGTCCTGGGCTCCGGCATCCGCCGCGTCTATCCGCCCGAGAACCAGGCCCTGGCCGCCCAGATCACCGCGCACGGCGCCGTCGTCTCGCAGTTCTGGCCCGACGCCCATCCGACGTCTTACACGTTCCCGCGGCGGAACGTGGTGACCTCAGGGATGAGCCAGGGCACCGTGGTCATCGAGGCATCGGCGACATCGGGAGCGAAAATGCAGGCGCGCCTGGCGATCGAGCACGGCAAGCAGGTCTTCCTCCTGCACAGCCTCGTCACCGAGCGCGAGTGGGCGCGCAAGTACCTAGAACGGCCGCGGGTGCACGAGGTGAGCGATGTCGCCGACATCGTGCGGCTGCTGCGCCCGGCGGCCGAGCAGCGCAATCGCGCGATGGAGCGAGTCCAGATCCCGCTGACGCTCTTCTGACGATGGACGAGTCCCTGACGGTGGATGAGCTCCTCAAGCAGGTACCCGGCTTCGGCCAGTGTCGGCGGTGCAAGTTCAGCGAGTCCGGGTCCGCCGAGCTATGTTTCAGCTGCGCGCGGCGCACGATAGAGCCGCTTGCGATCAGGCGGTGCCCGGTGTGCGACCGGCCCTACCCGCCCGACGAGAGCGCGTGCGGGAACGTGCTGTGCAACCGGGATGATCGCTGGTTCTCCTGGAACATCGCCATCTCGATGCGGACTGGGGAGCTGAAGCGTGCCATCGACCGGTACAAGTACCAAGGGCGCTGGGGGTGGGCTCTGATCTTCGGCCGGGTAGTGGCCGGTTTCCTCGACGAGCACGCCGTCCTCTTCCGCCAGTTCGGTGTCATCACCGCGAGCCCGACCTACGTCGGGCCTGACGGCCGCAGCTTCGACCACACGAATAGAGTGCTGACCCAGGCGGCAGTCGAGGTGTCACCGGGCACGATGTGGCCGTTCGACATCACAGGCGAGCCAGTCATCGTGAAGACCGGGCCGACGCCGCCGATGGTGGGGAGTGGATACCAGGATCGTCGGCGTATCGCCGAAGGCCCGCTGCGCGACGCCCTGAAAGTAACCCGTGCCAAGGACCTCCAAGGGAAGCACGTGCTCGTCTACGACGACGTGTTCACCGACGGCCTGACGCTGAACGAGGTCGCCCGGGCACTCCGGCGCGCTGGCGCTGATGACGTCTGCGGCGTCACCCTCTGCCGACAGCCCTACGGGGGACAGCCGTTACCGCGGCGGGGCCGATAACAGTCGCACTCCGTGCTGGGCTACCACCGCTGCGTCCGGTCGATTTTCGGCGGCACCACCGAGATCCAGAAAGAGATCACGCGCCTCCTTTCCCGCCGGGAGGTGCCAGTAGCTGGTCGTAGGCGGCCATCGACGGCGCCGGGCGGTTGTCGGGCGGCAGCCCCCCGCCCGGCACTCGATCAGCTCGCGGATCTGCTCGCTGGAGCTGTCAAGGATCAGTGGACACGCGCGGCCACCGACCGGGGGTTACTGGCTTGGTGTGGTCTTGGCGTGAGGGACAGTGGCTTGCGGCGACGCCGGGATAGGCTTGCGGGTCAGTGAGAGCTTCGCTTCTGCCTAGTTCTTGGCGGGGTGAGGGATGGAGAACCAGAGGCTGGCCGTTCACCGGACCATCGTTGCCGTTGACGTTGAGGGGTTCGGGGACCAGCGTCGAACCAATCGCGACCAGGTGGTGGTTCGTGATGGCCTGTATCGTGCGATACGGGAAGCGTTCGGCCTGGCGGGGATTCCGTGGGATAACTGCGGTCACGAGGACCGCGGCGATGGTGTGTTCGTCTTGGTTCCCGCCGAGGTGCCCAAGGGCTTGCTGGCGGAATCGCTGCCGTCCGCGCTGGCGACGGCGTTGCGCACGCATAACGGCGCGCATCCGGGCACGGAGCGGATCCGGCTCCGGATGGCGCTGCACGCCGGGGAGGTCCAGTACGACGAGCACGGGGTGACCGCGGCGGCGGTCAACTTGGCGTTCCGGCTGCTGGACGCAAGCGCCCTGAAGGCGGCCCTGGCCAGCTCGCCGGGTGTGCTGGCGGTCATCGCCTCATCGTGGTTCTTCGAGGAGGTGGTGCGGCACAGCACAGCCGACGCGACCGCGTACCGCCCCGTCGAGGTGGCCGTAAAGGAGACCACGACGAAAGGCTGGATCTGCCTGCCCGATCACCTGGACCCAGCGGGCCGGGCGATGCTGGAGCACCTGCCCGCTGTGGCCGCGGTGCCTGGCGGGCAGCCGGCGGTGGCGCTGCGCACGCTGCCGCGCGACACGGCCGCGTTCACCGGGCGGACCAGCGAGCTGGACCGGCTGGCGGCTGCCATCTGCGACACGTCGGCTGCCGGTGGGGTGGTCGGCATCTACGCAGTGGACGGGATGGCCGGGATCGGCAAGACCGCGTTCGCCGTGCACGCCGCCCACCAGCTCGCCAGCCGCTTTCCGGACGGGCAGATCTTCCTTCGCTTGCACGGCCACACGGCGGGGCAGCGGCCGGTCGATCCGGCCGGGGCGCTTGCTACCTTGCTGCTGACCACCGGGGTCGCACCGCAGCAGATCCCGCCGGGCCTGGAGGCGCGGTCAGCGGCGTGGCGCGGCCATCTAGCCGGCAAGAAGTTGCTGGTGGTGCTGGATGATGCTGCCGGGAGCGATCAGGTTCGCCCGCTGCTGCCTGGGGGGGAGGGCTGCCTGGTGCTGGTCACCAGCCGCCGCCGGCTGACGGCGCTGGAGGAGGCGGCGCCGATCAGCCTCGGTACGCTGCCGCCCGGCGAGGCCGCGGACCTGCTCGTCCGCCTGGCCGGCCGCCCCGGTCTGCAGCCCGGCCACCGCGCTGTCGCCGAGGTGACCGGGCTGTGCGGTTACCTGCCGCTAGCGATCCGGCTAGTGGCGGCGGGACTGCGCCATCATCCCGCCTGGACGGTCATTGACCTGGCCGCCGAGCTCGGCAACGCCCGTGATCGGCTGGCAGCTATGCAGGCCGAAGACGTCTCGGTGGCGGCCGCGTTCGACCTGTCCTACCAGGATCTGACCGCTGGTCAGCAGCGCTTGTTCCGCCGGCTCGGCCTGCACCCCGGCGCCGATATCGACGCCTACGCCGCCGCGAGCCTGGACAATGCCGACCTGCAGGCCAGCCGGCGGCGTCTTGGCGAGCTATATGATCACAACCTGATCGGCGA
>Ga0137379_10006542_pt1 | contig 11049 bp, 7 predicted proteins | sample SagtaG_18_FD_104812 | JGI IMG/M metagenome (GOLD analysis project Ga0137379, IMG submission 104812) | Vadose zone soil microbial communities from Sagehorn Ranch, Mendocino, California, USA - Sage2_L_80_16 metaG | ecosystem: Environmental > Terrestrial > Soil > Vadose zone | place: USA...
AGGTCTCGCCGCAGGCTTCCGCCATCATTCGTCGAAGTCCGCCGCACCTTCGCGGGTAAATTTGTGGGTACCGGATATGACCATCACGTAAATACTTGATAGAACTACATTAGTTCTGATTATGGGCGGAGACTCCCTCCGCCACCGCGCAGAAGGTCAGCTCCGAACATATGGGTTACGGTTCATATCGGAGAGATGGCATCGACAGATAGATTTGGCGCGAGCCTCAGGCACGCCGTCTTGGCCGTTTGCTGAGGTCCCGTCATATGCTGGCCCCGAAGGGAACAACCTTGTTGTTGGTGTCATGCCCAATGTCGGCGCGTCCCAACCATGGAATCCCGGACCTCTGGCACCAGTAACGGGCGATCTCTTCTTCGTTCATTCCGAAATCCGGTTCGTTAGGGGTGATGCCGCTGCAACGGCCAAGCATGACGCCCGACACCCGCCGGATTTCGGTGTTACTGGTGATGTGAAATAGTGACCTATCAATCCGGTACAGTGCCTCCCCCACCTCCTCCAACATGAGCACATGTCCGTCGAGGTCAGGTTGCAGAGGCGTGCCAAGTATCTGGCTAAGGACCGTCATGTTAAATGCTGCTGTCATCTTCCCACGGCCGACCGTGGGCTCCAACGCCTCTGGCGACCGATCGACCATCCAGGCGAGCGCTCGCTCAACCGCTGCGTCTCCCCCGTCTCGGAGGATGTCTTGCGCCACGGGACCGTGCGCCACGGCCTCGAACCCAGCCCGGTACAAGGCGGCAAGCAGCACACCGGTATCGCTGTAGCCCACGTAGGCTTTTCGTCTGGACGCCTCCGTCAACCTACACATGACCGCTTCCACCACGCGGCAGGAACCGTAACCGCCGCGCGCGAACCACACCGCGTCGTAGCTCTTGTCATTAGCGAAGTCGAGGAAGGCCCGAGCGCGCGTTTCGTCATCGCCAGCGAAATGTCCCTGCGAAGCGAAGCACTGGGGGTGGAAGACGATCTCAGGCGTCCTGTCCGGGTACAGCGATCTGGCCAACGTCGGCACGCTCTCAGCAACTTCCGGAGACATGCGCGAAGCCGGCGCGACCACGCCGATCCTGCACCTCTTTTTGCTCATCCAAGCGCCCAGCCTGCATTGCACCTCATCAGCAACCCTTCTAGATTTCGCCAATGTCCCAGCTTGGAGATTACTTTTTCTGCGGCGTCGGCGGTAGTGGCATGACTCCGCTCGCTTTGATCATCCAAGCTAGGGGCGGACTGGTTGAGGGTTCTGACCGTGCGCTTGACCAGGGACGCAATGCCGAAAGATTTGATTTTCTGCGTGCACGCGGCGTGCTGCTCCATCGGCAGGATGGTAGTGGCGTTAGCCGGCCCAGTCAGATCTTGGTCACGTCTGCTGCTGTTGAGGAGACCGTCCCCGACGTGCAAGCCGCGCGTCGTATTGGTGCCGCCGTCACCACCCGCGCGAGGCTTCTCGCCGAACTCTTCAACTCTGCCGGCTTAGGCGTCGGTGTCGCCGGCACGAGCGGCAAGTCCACCACGGTCGGCATGCTAGGCTGGATTCTGCACCGCGCTGGAAAGAGCCCAACAATCATGAATGGCGCCGATATGAAGAATTTCATCGATGCGGGCTCACCCTTTGCCAGCGCCAGGATCGGGGAGGGCGAGGTTTTCGTCAGTGAAGTGGACGAGAGCGACGGCTCGATTGCGTTTTTCGAGCCCCGCGTCGCCGTAGTGAACAACGTCTCCTTGGACCATAAATCGCTGGACGAGCTGCGGACCCTTTTCCGCGGCTTCGTTGCCAAGGCGCAGACCGTGGTGCTGAATCTCGATAACGCAGAAACTGCGGCGCTCTTGGTCGGTTTGAAGCCGGGGCAAGCGGTGACCTACAGTTTGGGTGCTGCGCAAGCCCACCTCGTCGCGTCTCCGCCGGTCCGGTCGCCGGCTGGAATCGCCTTCCAAGTGAAGGCGCGCGATACCGATGCGGCCGTCGAGGTGGCCCTGAAGGTTCCAGGGCTGCATAATGTGGCCAACGCACTCGCCGCTCTGAGTGCCGCGAAGGCGTGCGGCGTGGCCCTCGCAGCGGCCGCGGCCCATCTAGGCGAGTTCAGTGGCATCCGTCGGCGACTGGAGGTCGTGGGCGCCGCAAATGAAATAACTGTGGTCGATGACTTTGCCCACAACCCCGACAAGATATCGGCCACGCTCGAAACTTTGCACGCGTTTCCCGGCCGTCTGCTGCTGATGTTTCAGCCCCATGGCTACGGCCCGATCCGTTTGATGAGGGACGCCTTGGTGGACTGCTTTGCAAGAGGGTTGGAAGATGAGGACGTTCTGGTCATGCCCGAGCCCGTTTATTTCGGCGGCACGGTCGACCGCAGCGTCGGCAGCGACGATATTGTTTGCGAAATCCAGCGGCATGGCCGAAAGGCCTTTGCTTTTCCTGACCGCGCCGCCTGTGGCGACGTGCTGGTCAGGCTAGCCCGTCGTGGCGATCGCATCGTGGTCATGGGCGCGCGCGACGATTCGCTTTCGCAGTTCGCACGTGAGCTCCTTCGACGGCTTGAAGTGACAAGGATATAGGTTCGCCCCAACAATCGACTGCGCCGTCCTTCCCGGTAGTGCGCTGACCTGCTCTGGGCTACTTGGAGAATGTTGGATCCCAGTTCCTCTCCCTCCGCCATAAATACCCGAAAATAGCGCATTTTTCGGTATTTTGGCAGGCTGTGTATACAAATGCGCAGCAAACGCCTTCTTAGCGATCAGGGCGAAGCAAGATGCCCAACCAAACCTGCATAGTATGCGAGAGCCCAGCAACTCGGCACGCCTCCATCGACGTAACGCGATACGAGTGTCCGCGTTGCGGTGCATTTGCCTTGAGTCGCGTTGCGGACGACGACCTGCCAGCCATGCTCAAAGCATCGCCTATTCGTCGCTCACTCATGAGCCACGCACTGCGGCGAATGCAACGCCCGAATACGTCTCGCGTGCCGATCATCAAATCTGACGAACTCCCTTCATTTTGGAAGTCCGAACGTCTCCCGACACCTCAAAAGCAAACTGACGCCTTGATCACTTGGATTGGCGATCATCAGCCGACGTCGTTTGACTTTGCAGAAATCCATCGGGCCGCCCTTGCCGCAACCATCGGATTGCAAATTTCGGGGCATGACGATTCCGGCGGCTTTGCGTGGTTGAATTCCCAGCTTGAGCCCATGCGCTTGTATGAGTTTGCCGCGCGTGGAAACAACGTGCTCGCTCTAAAGCTTACAATGGCGGGATGGGAAAAGCACGAACTGCTAAGAAAGACGAATATCGAAAGCCGTACTGCTTTCATGGCGATGAAATTCGATGACGGAGAATTGAATCGCGTTGTGGATGAATGCTTCCGGGTCGCCGTTCGCCGAACCGGATTCGAACTTCGCGTCCTGACCGATCAGCAACCGGCAGGAATCATCGATGACCAAATGCGAGCCGCCATTCTGTCGTCGCGCTTCGTCATCGCGGACCTCACGCACAGTAGTCGCGGGGCTTATTGGGAAGCGGGCTTTGGCGAAGGCTTGGGCCTGCCGGTCATCTACACATGCAAGGAAAGTGTATGGAGGGATGAACAAACGCACTTTGACACCAATCATTTGGTCACGCGAACTTGGGACCTGGCCGATTTGGAAAAGGCAGAGGACGAGCTTGCGGCAACCATCCGCGCCACGTTGCGTGCGGAAGCGAAGCAGACTGACGATTGACGATCGAAAAAAGGAAAAGTCCCGGGGCAGGATCAGTTCGGAATGAAGGCGGTTCTATTCCTTCGCTTTCTGGCCTTTAATTTCGGCTGCCGGACCGATATGGCCGATCGCCGTCATTTTCCCCTCCGTCGATCCGGCGCTAGGGTTGTCCCAATCGCGAATGACGGGTGAGCAGATGATAGCAAATGATAGGATTGTTGGCCGCAAATCGCACTTGGAATACTCTTGCAGCCATTGGTCGGGTCAAGGCTTGCTGCGGCGTCGGCCGCTGCGCAAGGGTCGTGGCAGTGGCTCGCCCTTGGCTGGCACCCTGAAAAAATCCACGATCTCGGCATTCAATGCGCTGGCCAATCGGTCGAGGACAGCAACGGTCGGATTTTCCAGTCCGCGTTCCAACCGACTGACATAGGTGCGGTCGACTCCAGCATCGACCGCAAGATTCTCTTGCGACGGGTTTTGCTTGACTCTGAGCAGTCGCAGGTTTCGTGCAACAAGCGCATTCGCCTTCATGAGGCGAAGCGAATAGCCTTGCGGACAGCTATACCACGGATTATAGTCCCATGATTAACCTAAGCTCGCGACCGCGATCGTCGTGCCCCGGCCGTTCTTGAAGAGAACCGGCATCGTATACTGCGTTTAGGTCGCAACGGGAGAGGGGCCATGTGGGCGAGAACCCCGTTCTATTTGATGGCGGCCGTCGCTTTCGTGATTGCCGCGCCATCGATTGCCCCGGCACAAAGTTTCCAGGGACTTGGCTTCCTGCCGGGGGATAACGTGGACGTTTCGACTGGCGTCAACGCGGATGGCTCCGTGGTCGTCGGGTATTCTTTCGATTCCAACGGCGGCCGTGGACAGGCTTTCCGCTGGACCGCCTCGCTGGGCATGGTTGGCCTTGGCAGCCTGCCGGATGCTGGCGGAAGCACAGCTAATGGCGTAAACGCCGACGGCTCTGTCGTGGTGGGCGCTAGTGGCGGCGTAGCCTTTCGTTGGACAGCATCAACAGGCATGGTCGGCCTCGGCTTTTTGCCACGCGGCTCGTATAGCTACACCTATGGCGTAAACGCCGACGGCTCGGTGATCGTCGGTTACTCCAACAATCAAGCTTTTCGTTGGACAGCTTCGACCGGCATGGTCGGCCTCGGCTTCCTGCCGGGAAATGTCGTAAGCATCGCTAATGGCGTGAATGCAGACGGCTCCGTCGTGGTGGGGTTTGGCTCTGACAACGTCGGCGGGTCGGAGCACGCCTTTCGGTGGACGGCATCAACAGGAATGGTCAACATCGGCAATTCGCCGACGGGGATTTTTAGCGATGCCACTGCCCTGAGCGCCGACGGCTCCGTGGTCGTGGGTTTCTTTTATAAGTCGGGTGGCAATCCAGAAGCCTTTCGCTGGACTGCATCTACAGGCATGGTCGGCCTCGGCTTTGCGCCCGGAGATTTCTCAAGTTCCGCTTGGGGTGTGAATGCCGACGGCTCGGTGATCGTTGGTGATGGGGGCGGTCACGCCGTCCGATGGACAGCTAGCAGTGGGATGCAGTCGATTCAGGATTTGCTCAGCGCAAACGGCGTGAATACTGCGGGTTGGAACCTGCAAAGCGCGCAGGCCGTTTCTGCTGACGGAACCGTCATCTTTGGTAACGGCTTCGACCCCTCCGGAAATCTACAAGCTTGGATCGCGGTCCTGCCAGTTTCAGCTTCCCTGCCCACTTTGCAGGTTTCCCCTGCGACCGACATAAGCGCATCTGGCACCCAGAGCGGTGCTTTTTCCCCATCCTTGTTCAGTTACTCGCTCAGCGCGTCGGGTGGTACCGTCAACTACACAATCTCGGGATTGCCGAACTGGCTTACGGCTTCCTCAACTTCCGGCGCGGTGACGACTTCGCCAACGACCGTGACCTTCAATGTCAACGCGAATGCAGCCAGTATTGCGGTCGGCACACAAAGCACGACCATCACCTTCACTAACAGCACAAACGGCCGGGGAACGCAGATGAGGACGGCGACGTTGATAGTGAGCGCGGCGCCGCCGACCAATGTCCTCGCGGCAGTGGCGCCGAATGCACGCACGACCACAGTCGGGACTGCGGTGACCGGCTTTGCCACCATCATTAATGCGGGGCCGAATGCCGCAATCGCGTGCTCGGTCGCACTGCCGGCCGACGTGCCCGCGAACTTCCTCTATCAGATCACTGAGCGGTCGACCAACACACCGGTTGGAAATCCAAACACCCCGGTCAATATTCCGCCCGGGCAGGTCCAGAGCTTTTATTTCGCGATCACGCCGATGCAGGTCATGCTGGTGGAGATACCGCTAGTGTTTGCCTGCTCCGATGCGAGCCCTGCCCCGGTCGTGCGGGGACTTAACACCTTTGTACTCACGGCGGGTAACATGGCGATACCAGATATGCTGTCGATTTCTGATACCTTGACCCACGACGGCAACATGGTGATTCCGAGTCTCAATGGCACCGGGCTAATCGCGATCGCATCGATTGATATCGGGGCGGCTGGCACCGTGACCTTTACTCCGACCGATACCGCAGTCGGTCAGCCGCCGCGCAATCTGCCGATCACGGTATCGATCTGCCAAAGCAATCCGTCGACCGGGCTATGCATGGCGACGCCCGGCCCTTCCGCGATCGTGACCGTTGCCCACAACCAGACCGTCACTTTCTCGGTGTTCGTTCAGGGGCAGGGAACGATGGTTCCTTATGATCCGGGGAGCAACCGCATTTTCGTCATCGCCACGCAGGGAACGACGCCGGTCGGCGAGGCGAGCACGGCGGTGAAGATGCTCTCCGGTGGAGCGACGGCCGCAGCTGCCCGATAGCAACTTCGTTGGCCCTGCAGCCAATCAACCCTTCGCGCTGCAGCGGGGTCACAAGTGATATCCCGCCAGCCGGTCGCGGCTGTGCGCTGTCAACCGCAGAAATACGGCGCTAGTTCATGGGTAGATTAGCGGGTACCTGCACCATTCAAGAGCTAGCTATTTGAAATTAAATCGGAATCTGATATTTTGGGCGGACACTCCCTCCGCCACCGCAAGCGAGCGAGACCGGAAACCAACGTTCTCCGAATGACCGCTGGCGTCATCAAGCTGACTGAGCAACAATTCTACGCCTTCGTGGAAGACAGACTCGACGGAACTGGCCCCTGCCGGGTGCAGGAGGATTTGGCGTTTGCCGCGCTTGCCGGTACCACCGTTCTTCCCAATGCCCGCCTTTTTATGACGGCACTGGATGGCGATGGCGCCAAGTTGACCGCGAGAGGAAATCTCAATCGCAAGTTCGTCGAAATGCTACTGGACCGTCTCCAATGGCAGGGCTGCGATGCGACTGAAATCCGCTCTGTTTGCAATACGGTCAACGAACAAGACTTTATTCCCGCTATGTATCTACACGCCGTATTCAGGCTTGCGGGACTCGTGCGCACCGAAAAGGGGGATTCTCAAGCTGACCAGAAAGGGTCAAACGCTGCTGCCGGAGGATCAAGCCGGGCGACTGCAGGCAGCGTTGTTCCGCACCACCTTCGCCAAATACAATCCGGCTTATCTCGATCGCTTCGATATGCTGGAGGTCTTCGCGCCGCAAATTTCCCTGATCCTCTATCTGATCGGGCAATTCTGCACCGATTGGCGCGAAGCCGGCGCGCTCATGCGCAGCGTGGTCTTTCCGACGCGGGAACTGACGGAACCGAAATATCCCGATTTGCCCGTCTTCGCCTTCGAAGCGCGTGTGCTCGAATATCTTTGCTGGTTCGGATTGATGGAGAAAGCAAAGCCGGCAGCGAACGACGATTGGCGGCAACCGCGTCTTTACCGGAAGACGGCACTCTATGAGCGGATGTTGCGGTTTGCGGAACTGCGATAGAGCGTTGGGCAATCGATCACAAGCGCGCGAGGAGCAATGCATCATCGCAGATGCAGTCATGAGCAGCTTGAGGACGATTGGATCGACAATCAGGATTTCACCAGGATGGGCCGAGATTGTCGGCATCAACGCCGACGCCGATGAACAAGACAACCTTGCTCCGTTTTTGAGCTGATCTTGCCCCAATCTTTGTCCTCACCCTGGCATATCTCCACCACAACTGAAAACCCGACGACGGTTCACAGCCTCGCGAGCGGTCCTCCTCCAAAGGCAGCTCGACCCCATATTGCTGCAACGCACCATAATCTACCGTCGGGAATCCCATGCCAAAATCCAAGTTGTTCCGCACCTTGAACATCCCCGCCATGTTGCTCCTGCTCCTGCCGGTACTCGCCGGCTGCGGGCCAAGTCAGCCCCTCGCGCAGGGCGGACCGCCGCCGCCCCCGCAGGTCACGGTGGCCAAGCCGGTCAAGAGGATGGTCGCCGACAGCGACGAGTATGTCGGCCGGTTCGTCGCGGTCGACGCCATCGAGATCCGGGCGCGGGTGTCGGGCTACCTCGATGCGGTTCATTTCCAGGACGGGCAACTGGTGAAAAAGGGAGACCTTCTGTTCACCATCGACCGCCGGCCGTTCGAGACCACGCTTGCGCAGGCGCAAGCGAACTTGGCGCAGGCCCGCGCCAATCTCGCCTTCGCCGAGGCCGATGTTGTGCGCGGCCAGAGCCTCGTGCGCGGCAGCACCATTACGCAGCAAACCTTCGACCAGCGGACGCAGGCGAAGAGCGTCGCCGAGGCATCGGTGGCGGCGCAGGAGGCGGCCGTGCGTCAGGCCATGCTCGATCTCGAATTTACCGAGCTGCGGGCGCCAGTCTCGGGACGCATCGGCGACCGGCGCGTAGCGGCCGGCAACCTCGTCACCGGCGGAACGACGGGCAATACGACCCTGCTCGCCACCATCAATTCGGTCGATCCGATCCGGTTCGAATTCACCATGGATGAGACGTCGTACCTGCACTACGTCCGTCTCGCCGGTGATGGCACGACCGCCCCCGGGCGCGAGGTGCCGGTCAAACTCAAGCTCATCGACGAGTCCACGTTTTCGCACGTCGGCAAGACGGACTTCGTCGACAACGCCATCGATCGCGCGTCCGGCACGATCCGTGGCCGCGCCGAGTTCGCCAACCCGAACGCAACGTTCGCGCCCGGGATGTTCGGTCGCGTCCAGGTAGCCGTCGCCGCGCCGGAAGAGGCGTTGCTCGTTCCGGATGTTGCCATCGGCACCGAGCAGGTGCGCAAGTTCGTGCTCGTGGTCGACCGCGAGAACGTCGCTCGGCCGAAATACGTGACGCTGGGGCAAGTGATCGATGGCCTGCGGATGGTCACGGCCGGTCTTGCGCCCGACGACCGCGTCATCGTCAATGGCCTGATGCGGGCGCGTCCTGGCGTCAAGGTGACGCCGGTGGAGGCAGCCAACACCGCCGCAACCGACGCCGCCGCCTCGTCCAAGACCAACTGAGGAAAGGCCAACTGAGGAATCGGATCGGCCATGCGCATCTCCCGCTTCTTCATCGACCGGCCGATCTTTGCCGCGGTCGTGTCCCTCGTCTTCGTGATCCTCGGCGTGGTCTCCTTCGGCCGGCTGCCGATAGCCCAGTATCCCGAGATCGCCCCGCCGGTGATCAACGTCACCGGCCAGTACCCCGGCGCCAGCGCCGACGTGGTGGCGGCCACCGTCGTTACGCCGCTCGAGCAGCAGATCAACGGCGTCGAGAACATGCTCTACGTTGCGTCGAACTCGACCGGAGACGGCCGCTTCACGATCGCCGTGACGTTCGATCTTGGCACCAATCTCGACATCGCGCAGGTCCAGGTGCAGAATCGCGTGGCGGTCGCGCAACCGCGGCTGCCGGCGGACGTGCGCAACATCGGCGTTACGGTCGCCAAGGCCTCGCCCGACCTGATGATGGTCGTGCACCTCTATTCCCCCGATAAGTCGCGCGACACGCTCTTCATCTCGAACTTCGCCAATATCCGCGTCATCGACGTCCTCAACCGCATCAATGGTGTCGGCTCGATCACCGTGTTCGGCGGCCGTGACTATTCCATGCGCGTCTGGCTCGACCCCGATCGCCTGCAGTCGCTCGGGCTCACGGCAGGAGATGTCGTCGCTGCCCTGCAGGCGCAGAATGTTCAGGTCGCATCGGGTGTGCTCAGTCAGCCGCCGGTGGACCAACCGCGCGCGTTCCAGGTGGCCGTGCAAACCCTCGGACGGCTCGCCGACCCGGGCGAATTCGCCAATATCCTGGTCAAGCAGACGGCGACAGCCGTGGTTCGAATGAAGGATGTCGCCAGAGTCGAGCTGGCGGCGCTCGATTACACGACCAATTCCTATCTCGATCGCGATCCCGCCGTTGCGCTCGGCATTTTCCAGCTGCCCGGCTCGAACGCGCTTGCGACGGCCAAGGCGGTGCAAGCCACCATGGATCAACTCGCCGAGGACTTTCCCGAAGGATTGAAGTACACGATCGTCTACAATCCGACCGAGTTCATCCAGCAATCGGTGAATGCCGTCATCGAGACGATCGGCGAGGCCGTGTTGCTGGTCGTGCTGGTGGTGATCCTCTTCCTGCAGACGTGGCGCGCCGCCGTCATCCCGATCATCGCCATCCCGGTGTCGCTCATCGGCACCTTCTTCTTCATGGCGATGTTCGGATTCTCGCTCAACAACCTGTCGCTGTTCGGACTCGTGCTCGCCATCGGCATCGTGGTGGACGATGCGATCGTCGTGGTGGAGAACGTCGAGCGCAACATTGCGGCAGGTCTGTCTCCGACCGAGGCCGCACGGCGAAGCATGGATGAGGTGGGTTCGGCGCTGATCGCCATCGCGCTCGTGCTGTGCGCGGTGTTTGTCCCGGCGGCGTTCATCACCGGCATTTCCGGGCAATTCTACCGCCAGTTCGCGCTCACCATTGCGGGCGCGACGATCATCTCCCTCATCGTCTCGCTCACGCTCTCGCCGGCGCTCTGCGCCCTTCTTCTCAAGCCGCACACGAGCCGTCGCCAGGACCGCTGGTGGATGCGTCCGCTGCACGGCTTCTTCGCGGCGTTCAACCGCGGCTTCGAGGCGCTGGCAGGAGGCTACGGGTGGCTCGCAGCGCGCATCGTGCGCTTCGCGGTGCTGATGCTGGTCGCCTACGCGGGCATCATCGGTTTGGGGCTCAATGAGTTCCGCAAGGCGCCGGCCGGGTTCATTCCGCAGCTCGACGCCGGCTATCTCATCGTCGTGACGCAGCTTCCGGGCGGCGCCTCGCTCGCCCGCACCGATGCGGTCAATCAGCAGGTGGTGGACAAGGCTTTGCAGGTGCCGGGGGTCGCCCACGCCGTGAACTTCGTCGGGTTCTCGGGTGCAACGTTCACCAACGCTCCCAACGCGGGTGCGGTCTTCGTCG
>Ga0137379_10006545_pt1 | contig 11047 bp, 6 predicted proteins | sample SagtaG_18_FD_104812 | JGI IMG/M metagenome (GOLD analysis project Ga0137379, IMG submission 104812) | Vadose zone soil microbial communities from Sagehorn Ranch, Mendocino, California, USA - Sage2_L_80_16 metaG | ecosystem: Environmental > Terrestrial > Soil > Vadose zone | place: USA...
CGCGACTGTGGGCAAAGCCCCAGTCGCAGCGGACGGAAAGGCAAGGTCGCGCCGCAATATTTTAACGTGTCGCGGCGTCCGGGCGCGCTGCGGCTGGTCCTGCGGACACAGCCGCGCTCCCGGCTCGCGCTTGGCGGGGCGAAAGTGACCGACCTGGCTGCACTTTCCAACGATCCGAGCGGAGTTTGTGTCGCCCCGGTGTTGGCTTCACTGGGCTTGGTTTGGGCGGACCTCCAAATCGCAGACGCGGCTCAGGGCGAGAGCCGCAAAAACTGGACTTTGCGCACGTATCCGGCATCACTCTCGGTGATGAGCAGATTGCCATCGTGATTTGATTGTTAGGTCCCTCGCCCAGAGTGTGAACGGGCGACGGCCCCTCGATGAGTCGCGACTGTGTCTCCTACACTCACCATCGCTTTCCATCCGCGACCACCTTAATTCTCCTTGATCGCAGCCCAATCCGCCGCCAGCCGAGACGTTGACATCCGCAACCCGCGCCCTATCGTCCGATCCATGCGCCGGATGGGGAGGCGATTTTCCCTCTTCCGTGCGGCGTCAAAAAGCAAAGCCTTATCCCTTATGCGATTCGCCTCGACTGTTTGGCTAGTCACATGGTTGTGCGCGGCTTGGCCGGTGGCCGGAGCTGACGATTCGCTGGTCGTCGAGATTTGGCCGGGCAAAGTTCCGGACGAGAGCGGCAACATCGGCCCGGAAAAGTTCCGCATGTCACCGAAGCTGGACCGCAAACAGGTCGAAGTCACCGACCCGACCCAAATGATTACCGGCGTCACCAAACCGACCATTACCATCCATCGGCCGGTGAAGGATAAAGACACTGGAACAGCGATGTTGATCTGTCCCGGGGGCGGCTACTGGAACCTTTACTGGCAACTCGAAGGCGAGGAAGTTGCTACCTGGCTGAACTCGATTGGCGTGACCGGCATCATCCTCAAGTACCGGGTGCCGCGCCGCCCCGATGAACCCAAAAGCGAGCCGGCCCGGCGCCCCCTCCAGGATGCGCAGCGGGCCTTGAGCCTGGTGCGGCGCAAGGCCAGGGAGTGGGGCATCGCTCCGCAACGAATCGGCCTCGTCGGTTTCTCGGCCGGTGGCCATCTGGCCATTGCCACGGCGACGAGCTTCGACAAGCGAACCTACGACCCGATTGATGACATTGACAAAATCAGTTGCCGGCCCGACTTCGCCATTGCCGTCTATTCCGGCTACCTCAAGGCGGCGGATAAGGATGAGCTTGCTCCCGGCCTTCGCATCCCGGCCGGGACGCCGCCAATCTTCCTCGCGCACGGCGGGGCTGACATCGTCAGCCCCCCGGAGCACAGTGTGTTGATGTACCTCGCTTTAAAGCGGGCGGGCGTCCCGGCAGAGTTGCACATCTATGCCACGGCCACCCACGACTTCGGCGTCCGCGCCAGCGACCATCCCTGCTCCACCTGGACCGAGTCATGCGCCACATGGCTGCGGCATCAGGGCTTCCTCAAATAACTAATAGGTATGAATTCCTCGTTTCCAGCGGCGCCGCTCCTTGCCGTGGGACGTGACCTCAGACCGTCCTTGCGCTACCTCAGTACCTAAGGAGTCGGCCGGGCTTCACGTGCCATCCCTTGAACACTGAAATGTTATTATGATTCTGTCGGGGCCGTATTTCCGGTTTCCAGGTCGGCTGGGCGTGGGATCATTCTGCCTGCATGCGCACAGCGGAATGCCGTCCCCACCGCCTTCGCAGCCGGCTCGTGCTACTGTTGCCGCGCGCGATAAAAGCCCTTCGACCCAGGGGGCGTAACATCCTCGTAATCGAACGAGCTGGCGTTATTTGTGGCCAAAAGAGTCCAGGTATGAAAGTCGATAGTTCGATCGAGGGCGTAGCCGGGCACAGCGTTGGCATCAACGTGGAAACGAAAATGGCCGTCAGCCAAACGGACCGGGTTGGAGAGTAGCAGCCGCGGATTGAAATCGATTTGGTCATTCCAGCGGGCGAAGAAGTGAGCGGGCTTTTGGCCGGCGCCAGAAAAAATTCCGCCCACATAAACGTCGTCGCCGCTCACGGCAATCGAACTGCCACGCGGGCTGCCGGTCTCGTGAAAGAGGCCGCTGCCGAGCGCGGACCAATTGGTGCCGTCCCACCTGGCAATCGAAGACGCTGTCCCTCCGCCGGCATTGGTGAACGATCCGCCGGCGTAAAGTTGGTTGCCGCTCCACCCCAGGGAGCGCACGTCGTGGTTGCCGCCCGACATCCCGCCGCCTAGGGCGGACCACGAAGCACCGTTCCATTTCGCGATGCTATTGGCAGTCACCGTGCCCGCGCTGGTAAAGTTGCCGCCCACATAGACATCAGAGCCGCGCACCAGGATGCCAAACACGGAACCGTTCAGGCCATTTTCGGCTCCGCCGCCGAGCGATGACCAGCCGTTCCCGTCCCATTTCGCAACATGGTTCGCGCTCGCGCCGCCGGCGTTGGTAAACGCTCCCCCCACGTAAACGTCACTGCCATTCACAAAAATCGCGGAGACGTTGCCGCTGAGGCCGCTGCCCAGGTTCCACCAGTTGGCCCCATCCCATCGGGCTATGAATTTGATCGGTAAACCGCCTGCGTTGGTGAAGTTGCCGCCGACAAATACATCGAGCGGGGTTGAGCCGATGGCAAAAACCGTGCCGCCAACGCCGGCGCCCAGTGGCGACCATGCGCTGCCATCCCATCGAGCAATGCTGTTGGCGCTCACTCCACCGGCATTCGTGAACGCGCCGCCCGCGAACACTTCTGCGCCGCGGACTTCAATCGCGCGCACGACGTTGCCATTTCCGTTGTCGGTTCCCTGCATGCCGCTACCCATCGCTTTCCATCTGGAGCCGTCCCAACGGGCGATGCGGCTGGCCTGAGTTGTCCCGGCTGCGGTGAAAAACCCGCCGGCATAAGCGTTCGATCCGCTCGCGGCCACCACTTGCACAAAAAAGGAGATGCCCTGATTTGGCGCGCCGCTCAGGCCGGACCAGTTCGCCCCGTCCCATCTTCCAACCTGGCCAACGATGACGTTATCGGCCGTTGCAAATATGCCGCCCGCATAGAGGTTCGTTCCTGAAACCTTAAGTCGGTTGACGGCGCCGTCCATTCCGGCGCCCAAGGCCGACCAGGAGACGCCGTCCCACTTGGCGATCCGCCGCGCGCTAACCCCGCCTGCACTTACAAAGTTGCCTCCGGCATAAACGGTCGTGCCGACAATACCGATGGCGGCAACATTGGTGCTCGTCCCGCTGCTCAGCGCGGACCACGCCGAGCCGTCCCATTTAGCGATCCGATTTGCCGGCGTGCCGCCGGCGCTGGTAAAGGCGCCGCCCACATACAGCTCCGAGCCGCTCAACGCCAGGGCCGCGACCGCGTCGTTGACTCCGCCGCCAATGCTCGACCAGGAAGCGCCGTCCCACTTCGCCAGGTTGGCGAGAGCGAGCGAGCCGGAATTGGTAAACCGGCCGCCGGCGTAGAGAGCACCGTTGCTAAACACCAGGGCCTGAACTCCGCCAAACGCAGTGATATCGTACTGACCCAAACCAGGACCGAGCGCCGACCATTGACTGCCGTCCCACTTGGCCACGTTCGTCGCGAGCACGCTGCCGACGTTTGTAAACGAGCCGCCCACGTAAAGATTGATCCCATCAGTGGCGAGCGTGGACACCGCCCCGCGAACGCCGAGGTCGGACCAACCAGCCCCGTCCCAACGCGCCACGGTACCGGTCAGGATGCCGTTCACTCGGGTGAAAATCCCACCCACATAGACATTGTTTCCGATGAAAGCGAAATCAAAGCAGATCGCCAGGCTGCCCGAAATGGTTCCTAGCCTGGACCAATTGGTCCCGTCCCAAACTGAGAGGTTGGAGTTAGTAGCGCCGGTAGTAGAGTTCAAGCCGCCGGCGTAAAGTTTGTTGCCATTGACCCCCAGGCCGTAAACCCACTCACTGACACCCGGCCAGCCGAATCGTGCGTCCCAATGTTCATCGCCAGGCGCCGCTCTGGCGAAGTCAGTTGTGAAAGCGCACAGCAAAAGGAGGAGCACCGAAGGGCGGAGTAGGTTCGGGAATAGTAATGTTTTCATAATTCTTGTGCCACCCGACGGGAATGGACCGCCGCTCTTTTTGGCGCACCGGGTGACGCCCAAATTGCAGCAGAACTCTTGCACCGAGTCAATCCAAAAGCACCGCTAACGGAGACGCACCCGCACGGGTCTCCCCCGCCCGGTGATTGCTTCCTGGCTGGAAACCGCTAGCTTCCCGTCCATGTCGCAGCCGATCCTGAACGTGCTTGCCGTCGTCGGCAGCCTCAACCGCAACTCCTCCACGCGGTCGGTGATCAATCTCGTCGTCGGCCAGCTCAAGGCCGAGGGCTGCGCGGTGGACGTGCTCGATCTGCTCGGCGAACCGCTGCCGCTGTTCAATCCCGACTCCGCGCACGGAGCCGAGGGCTTTTCCGCCCTGAAATCCCGGGTCGAACGCGCCGCGGTTTACATCCTGGGCACCCCCGACTATCACGGCAGCATCAGCAGCGCGCTCAAGAATTTTCTCGACCACTTTTGGGAGGAATTCGCCGGCAAGCTTTTCGCCACGATTGTCGCCTCGCACGAAAAGGGCCTGACGGTGACCGACCAGCTCCGCACTGTCGCGCGGCAATGCTACGCCTGGTCGCTCCCCTACGGGGTTGCGTTTGCCGATCAACTCGACGTCCAGGAAGGTCGGGTGGTCAGCGATTCGCTTGATGAGCGGCTCAAAATGCTGGTGCACGATGTGCGCGTCTATGGCCAGCTTCTGGCCGGCCAGCGCCGCGCCGATTTGGCGGGCACGGCGCCCGGCTTCCTGGCCAAGCACCGGAAGTGAAGCCCGTTGGAATTGAGCCACCGATGAAACACGGATGAAACACGGAATGGGGAGGGCGAGCGTCCCCGCGAGACCCTATCTTTCGGGATCCGCAGCGACCCAGGCGAAGTTTGGGACTCGCGAGGGCGCTCGCCCTCCCGGCGAATGAAATCCGTGTTTAATCCGTGTTCCATCCGTGGCCGAAAAATCTGTGGCAGCATTTCACAAACCTTTCAAACTCCACCTCCAACCTCGTCGAAAATTCTGCTTGCCAGCCGACGCCAACGGCGCTTCAATACATGCGCTAAGAAAGGACAGACGTTTCGTTGCCCTATAGCGCGGCTGAGGGTGAAGCTTGCATGAGCCGTCTCCCCGTTCTGTGCGGCTGTTATGACACCCGGCGAAACCGATCGTGCACCGCTGCCCCTCAAGGGCCAGGCGTTCACCACCACTCACTGGAGTGTGGTGTTGACCGCCGGTGATCCGGCGTCACCGCAAGCAGCCGAAGCTTTGGAAAAACTGTGCCGCGCCTGTTGGTATCCGCTTTACGCCCACGTGCGCCGCCAGGGTTACCAGCCTCACGACGCGCAAGATTTGACGCAAGGCTTCTTCGCCCGGTTGCTGGAGAAACATGCGCTCGAAGGTTTGGATCGGCAGAAGGGTAAATTCCGCTCTTTCCTGCTGGCCTCGCTCGAGCATTTTCTGGCCAACGAGCGAGACCGCGCCCGCGCCGCCAAGCGAGGCGGCGGGCACGCTTTCGTTTCCTTCGACCCGGAAACCGCCGAACATTGTTACCTGCAGGATCCCGCGGCCGATCTTTCCCCCGAAAAGGTATTCGACCGGCGCTGGGCCGTGGCTCTGCTCGAACGGGCCTTGGGCCGCTTGCGCGAGGAACACGCCTCGAAAGGCAAGCTCGAGCTGTTCAACTACTTGAAAGCGTTTTTGACCAATGAGGCCAAGGCCGGGGCCTACGACCCGCTGGCCGCCCAACTGCAAATGCAGCCTGGCTCGGTGGCCGTGGCGGTGCGTCGCCTGCGCGAGCGGTACCGGGAATTGGTGCGAAGAGAAATCGCCGACACCGTCGCCAGCCCCGCCGACATCGACGAGGAGATGCGCTGCCTCTTTGCGGCGCTGGGCTGAGCGATCAAGGACCCTTGCCGGAGAGCGGCTGCCAATTCGGCCGCCCGACAGCGAAGCGTCCAGGAGCCGGGTCGCACTTTTTCCGTAATCCCGGCCCGTTTTTTCTTTAGTACTTGGTGCAGAACTCGTTTTTGAAGCCTCATTTAATGACTGGAGATGGCTGGTGATCGAAGTGCGAACGTGCCCGCAGTGCCAGGCAGTGCTGGCTGATGATGCGTTGGAGGGGCTGTGTCCTCGATGCCTCGGCAAGCTCGCCTTCATGATCGGCGAAGAGAATGACGGCGCATTCCCGGATGAAAGCCGCGATCCGTCCGCCACTTCCACGACAACGACTGTGCGCCGCTTCGGCGACTACGAGCTCCTGGAAGAAATTGCCCGCGGCGGCATGGGAGTGGTCTATAAGGCCCGGCAAGTCAGCTTGGACCGCATCGTGGCCGTCAAAGTGATCCTGGCCTGGCAGTTCGCGAGCGAGGAATCCGTCCAGCGATTTCGCACGGAAGCCGCGGCCGCGGCCCGTTTGCAACATCCGCATATCGTCGCCGTTCACGAAGTCGGCCAGCAGGAGGGCCAGGATTACTTCTCGATGGATTACATCGAGGGCCAAAACCTCTCCGCGCTGGTCCGCGACAAGCCGCTCTCGGCCGCGCGCGCGGCACGTTATGTCCGGATCATCGCCGAGGCCATCCAATACGCGCATCGTCAGGGCGTCGTCCACCGCGACCTCAAGCCCTCCAATGTGCTGATCGACATCACCGATCAGCCGCGCGTGACCGACTTCGGACTGGCCAAGCAGGTTACCGGCGACTCCGACTTGACCGCGACCGGCCAGGTGCTCGGTTCGCCCAATTACCTGCCGCCGGAGCAGGCGGCAGGCAAACTGGCTCAGATCGGCCCCCGCAGTGATGTCTATTCCCTCGGCGCCATCCTCTATCATCTGCTCACCGGCCGCCCTCCCTTTCTGGCCGAAACGCTCCCGGAAATGCTCGCGCAAGTCGTGAACGCCCAACCGGTCGCTCCGCGCTTATTGAATCCCGGCATCCCCCGCGATATGGAGACGATTTGCTTGAAGTGCCTGGAAAAAGATGCGCATCGCCGCTACCAAACCGCCCAGGAGCTGGCGGATGAATTGGGCCGCTATCTCCGCGGGGAAACGATCCTGGCCCGGCCGGTCCATCTGGCCGAGGAATTCTGGCGTTGGTGCCGCCGCAAGCCGGCGCTGGCCGGCCTGGGATTGGCCATAGCGGCCCTCCTCCTCATCGTGGCGATCGGTTCAACTCTGGCGGCAGTTCGTTTCAATCGGCTTCGCGCCGAGGCCGACCGAAAAGCGGAAGAGGCCCGCCTGCGTCGCTATGTGGCCGATATGAATGTGGCCCTGCAAGACGGACTGCAAGGCAACGCCGCGCAAGCCGCCGCGTTGTTGCAAGCCAACCGGCCGAAATCCGGCGAAACTGACCTGCGTGGTTTTGAGTGGCGCTATATCTGGCGGCTCTGTCACCCCAAGCCTTTCGGAACCCTCCCGAAGCGCAACCAGGTTCTCGGCGCAATGCAGTTCTCGCCCAACGGAAAAATTCTGGCCGCCTATTACTGGGACAACACGCTTCGGCTTTGGAATCTCGACACCGAACAGGAGCTGCTTAAAGTCACGGGCGCTTCCGCGTTGGGCGCGTTCGCTGCCGATGGCCACTCATTTTTGACCAGCACCACCAACGGCTCGATTGATTTCTACCGCGTGGATTCCGGCAAACCCTCGCTCGTCAAGACCAATGCCGGCGAAATCGTGGCCTGCGCCGCGGATGGAAATACGGTCGTGACTATCGATCGGGATGGCCTTCTCAAAGTGCGGGACCTTGACTCCGACCGAGTTCGTTTCTCTCCGCCGCAAGTGGTCCGTCCCTTTCTCGACTACGGCTGGGGAAGGCCCGTGACGATTTCACCCGACGGCAAGACGCTGGCGGTGATCCAGTCCAGCCGCGACCTGCGGCACCTCGATTCCTCAATCAGACTCTGGAATGTCGCCGGCGGGACCGAGCTGCCGTCGCTCACCGAAAACCGTCAAATCCATTCGCTGCAATTCTCTCCGGATAGCCGCCAATTGGCCGTAGGTGATGGATCGGGCAGCGTCAAGCTCTGGGACATTGCCAAGCAAGAGTTCAACCTCATCGAGGCCTATGACCTGCCCGTTTCCGCACTGACTTTCTCGGCGGACGGTAAATTGCTGGCGACGGGCAGCTCGGCCCCACTGATTAAGCTTTGGAACGTGGCGACGCGGCTGCAACTGCCAAAGACGTTCCACGGCCATATCGGCCAGGTGCATTCGCTGGCATTTTCGCCGGATGGCAAACTGCTGGCCAGCGGCGCCCGGAACGGTCCGGTTAGCATTTGGAACGTGGCGAGCGAGGCGCCGGTAGATCGAAATCACGAGCTGCTCGCGGAGCATTGGGGCAATATCACTTTTTCGCCCGACAGCAAAAGCGTGGCTGCCGGGTGCAAGGGCAACCGCGTGAAGGTTTGGAACGTGGATGACTTCTCGGTAAGGGCCGCGCTGCCGGGAGCCAGCTACGTCGTGGCTTTCACTCAAGACGGCAGAGACTTGCTCACCTCGAGCATGGATGAGACTCCGCAGTGGTGGAACGTCGAAGCGAAAACGTCCCGGCCAATTCCCCGCTATCCCGGCGGCATGACCAACCGGGTGACTTGCGTCGATCTCTCGCCGGATCGCCGCACCGCCGTGCTGGGCCACAAGGACGGCGCCATTCAGCTCTTCGAAATCGATTCGGGAAAGGAGATTGCCAAGTGGCAGGGCCACACCGATGAGGTGCGATCCGTGGCCTTTTCGCCCAGGGGCGACAGGCTCGTCAGCGGTGGTCGCGACCGTTCGGTGAGCGTCTGGGACGTGGCCACTGGCCAGCGGCTCGGGTCGAGCGGCGAGCACAAAGGCGCGGTGTGCGCGGTGGCGTTTTCGCACAATGGCCGGAGGATTGCCTCCGGCTGCGGCGCGGGCACCATCAAGCTTTGGGACCCGGCCGAGGTGAGCCGACGCTCCCAGTACTCCATCGCTTATCACCAGGACGTCATCCGGACGCTCGCCTTTTCGCCGGATGACCAAACCCTCGCCAGCGGCAGCGAGGACCACACCGTGAAATTGTGGAACACCACCCTGGGCCAGCAAGTTGCCAGCTTCCAACTCGACAGCCCGATCCGCCTGGTGCTCTTCTCCCCTGACGGCAATACCCTGGCCATGGTCACCGACAATGGAACGCTGCAGTTGCTCCGCGCCGTGACCCTGGCAGCAGCCGATCGGGAAGATAAAGCCGGGTCGGAGTAACGGCCTCCCATCGCACCGTTTTCCGGCTCCACGGCGGGCCGCGTGGGAGGACCACGCAGTTGACCTTCCATGACTCACAAATAGCGCCCCACCCTGACCAGCGTCCGTGGCCAAAAAGCTTTTCTCACAAATTTTGTAATCCTTGCCCCGTTCTTCTTCTGTAATGAGTGGAAGGCGTTCATGGGAACGAAGCTTCCTGAACAATGAACAGAAACCAAAAAGGCGATACGCCTGAAGAAGAAAGGTCCGTCATGAAAAACACAATCCATACCATCCAATCCGCTGCCCGGCCGTTGGCCCTGGCAACGCTCGCTCTGGCCGCCCTGGCGTCCGTTCCGCTCGCACACGCCCAGGACGATGCCCGAGTGCCGAGTTTGCCGTCGCCCATGTGCGATAGCTTGCAGGTGCCCGAGGGCAACGAAGTTGCCTTTCACGCTTTTGCCACCGGCGTGCAGATCTACAAATGGGACGGCACGGCGTGGAAGTTCGTCGCACCGATGGCGAGGCTGTTCGCCGACGCCGGCTATCAGGGGCAAGTTGGCACCCACTATGCCGGTCCGACCTGGAAGAGCAACAGTGGCAGCCTGGTGGTCGGGATGCGTCTGGCGGCCTGCACCCCGGATCCGAACTCCATTCCCTGGCTCAAGCTCGGAGCGATTACCAGCGTAGGCCCGGGCATCTTCGCCAATGTAACTTTCGTGCAGCGGGTGAACACGGTCGGTGGCAAGGCGCCGACGGATCCCGGCGTAAACGTTGGCGACCTGGCGAATGTGCCCTACACCGCTGAGTACGTCTTCTACCGCGCCACAGACTGAGCCGCTGCGGCGGAGCGCAACGGGCGAGCGGCCAGCGCAGGCCGCTCGCCTTTCTCAGCTCGCGGCAGCCGGGACGAATGAAAAATGGTCTCGGCTGCTGCCGCATAGCGACCGAGGATACCGCCAACCGCGCCCGCGCTTCCTCGGTCGGAAGCGCTATTTACAATTCCCCGTAATCTTGGAGCCGGATTTCTTCTGTAAGGAGAAGCGGGACGTGAATCGGTTGGTCACGACTCAAACGAAAGGGAACGAAAATGAAAACGAATCTCACGCTGCTTGTGGCCGGACTTATCCGCCTTGGATTCGCTGATTGCCTCGCTCAAACGCTCTTCCCGCAGCCCGCCAGCCAATCGTCGAGCCTCGCGTCGCCGGCGAAAGCATCGCCTCGCGTCGAAGTCGGCGGCTTCAAAGTGGTTGGCGACGCCGGCACCGTGTTGTGCTCGACCGATGGCATTACCTGGAAGAGCCAACGCGCGGAAAGTAGAATGAATTGCCGCGCCTTGGCCTGCGGCAACGGCGTTTTTATCAAGGTCGGGCCGGGCGATCCCATCCGAACTTCGGTCGATGGGGCAACCTGGATCGATCGGACCTCGGCCACTCTTTCTTCCCTTCATAGCGTCGCTTACGGCAACGGCATCTTCGTGGCCGTGGGCAACGAAGGCGCCATTGTAAGCTCCACGGATGGGATCGCGTGGACCAGCCAGAATTCCGGAACCGATGATCGTTTGCGCGGCATCGCTTACGGCGATGGAACCTTTGTGGCCGTGGGTTATTCCGGCACGATTGTTACTTCCCGAAAAGGCGTTCGGTGGACCACCCGTAATTCGGGCACTGATGCTCGCCTGCAAGCCATCGCCTATGGCCATCGCACCTTCGTGGCCGTGGGCTGGAACGGCGTCATCTTAACCTCCAA
>Ga0137379_10006567_pt1 | contig 11031 bp, 6 predicted proteins | sample SagtaG_18_FD_104812 | JGI IMG/M metagenome (GOLD analysis project Ga0137379, IMG submission 104812) | Vadose zone soil microbial communities from Sagehorn Ranch, Mendocino, California, USA - Sage2_L_80_16 metaG | ecosystem: Environmental > Terrestrial > Soil > Vadose zone | place: USA...
CATTCGACCCTCGAAAAAGAACAGACCGGGCCGCAACCTGCATGGTACCATATGGATGCCTTTGCCGAAACTACTGCCGATCCATGGAGTAGCGCGAGCAACAATAACCCGGTTACCTCTTCTGCTTCCTGGGAAATCGAGGAACAGGAGTCAAACCTTCCCGCTCCGCCAGCCTGGCTCGATATGCTCACAAAGGGGGATCACCGCCAGTCAAGTGGTCCTATGCCACAAGTGCCACCTTCCGCCCCAGCACAAGCACAAGAAATTGCCACCGTCCAACAACCCGTCGCACCTACTCCCCTGCCCGCTATAGACGTACCGCAGGAAGAACAATATCACGTCGCTTCTTCCTCGTCACAGGCGACGCAGGAAGAAGAGGAATTCTTCTTTGGGCCAGAGTGGCTCAAATCCCTGGGCGCCACAACAATGGATCCTTTGAATCCCCAGGCGCCCGAATTAGCTCCCTCTGCAGAGCCAACGCCTTCAGTATCGAGTGTGCCGGAAGCCATTCCCGAAGCGGTCGCCTCCTGGACAATACCCGCGACAGCCGTTGAACCTCAAACGGTCGCAGAAACTGCCCTGCCTCAAGCAGAAGAGAAGCAGACCGTTACGGTTGAGAATTGGTTAGAGCAAGCCACTCAAAAACTTAATCAACCGGAGCAGAATACGCTCACTACTCTCGAGGAGTTGGAGAATGATCTACGCGCTCAAGGATTTACTCCCCTCGAGCCTGGCGCGCTTTCGGCTCTAGCCAAAGAACCAACGCTTTCATCGGCTTTAGCACAATTAGGAAATTTTGCAGCGCAGCCTGCAACAGGTGAGACTCCAGTTCAACCAACAGCGACGACTCCTCCGATTGAGCTTTTGTGGTCCGACATTGCAGAGGCAACCGGTCAAACGGCAACAGACGCAACTGCCAGCGCACCGTCCCACCTGGATGCTCTTACCAGTCTTGCCAACGCTCGAGCCGAAGCGCAATCTACGAGCAGCGGCGCTGCGCCTGAACCTGCTGGCATAGATCAGTCGCGGGGCGCCGTTGCTGGCGGAGCTCCGTCAAACATGCAACCGACGCCGGCAACACAACCCACCTCGCCCTTTGACTTCGAGCTAGAGACAACCATGAAGCGCCCAGCCGTGAGTATGCAGCCAACGCAAAAACGCCCATCGGTACAGCTACCACGCCAACATCAACATCAGGCTTCATCCAGGAACCGCGCTGGTGAACTCGCTTCGTCACATCAAGCAGGAGGCAGCGCCCCAAGCAACAAAGAGCGGCTTCTCAAGGGCTACCAGTACCAGCTCGGGGGACTATACGATGAGGCCATGCAAGAATATCGCATCATAATACGCAATGCCCCGGAGTTACTGGGCGAAGTGGTCAGCAATATGCGCGCCCTACTGAAAATTGCGCCCAAGTATTCTGCCGGCTATCGTGTTCTGGGAGACGCTTACATGCGGCTGGGTGAGTACCTGCAAGCCATGGAAGCCTACAACAAAGCACTGAATATGGCGAAAAAGGCGCATAGCTAGTGCTGCCGGTAAAGGAGCCAACACTTGGAAACTATTCTACAACGACTGACCGATCTTGACGACGTTTCTGGAGCCATTCTTGTCGGCAAAGACGGCCTGATTGTATCCGGAACACTCCATAGCGAGGACGAAGAGGTAATTGGAGCTATGTCGGCAGCGGCTTTCGGTTCCATTACCAGTTTCATTGATCAGATCAACCACGCGCAGATGCATCATGTGATCATCGAGACACAAAACGGCGCTATGCAATTTGAAGAAGTGGGCGAACTCATTCTCGTCGTCACTACCCAGGAAGGCAGTAACCTCGGTCGCGTCCGCATAGAGATGAAGAAGGCGTGCCGGCAAATTGTCGAGATGGTCGCGAGCTACTAACCTCTAGATCACTTTTCTACAAGGTCAGGAAGTATGCAGTGGCGCTTCAGTGGAGGTGGAGGGTTGCTGATCGGCAGTGGTCTGTTTTTCTGTTAGACGCCAACAACAAGTTTTACTATGTAAACAACGATCCTGCTCCTCCGATGTCACCGGGGGAGTATTTTTCATGCAAAAGACCTGGTACAATGGTTCGCCCTTCGTAAAATCACTGGCGGGGAACCACCGTTCACGATAAAACGGACAGGCATTTCTATGCTTACGCCAATTTGAATTTTCAGCTGGATTTGTCTCGATGGTGCTTGCCAATCTACCGTCCTTCCTAATCATATCTGCTAACACAACCATGTTGTTGCAAGTATAACATATAATTCTCAGAAAACTATCCGTGCAAACTTCACAGACAAACTAACACCTTCCATGGTATAATTGATGATACAAAAATTGGAGGACGCATTGGTCGAACGCGAGTCAGACACAGTTCCATGGACAATCCAGCAAACCTCCCTCGGCATTATTTTCACACTCATTCCCTGGATTGTACTGGCTATCGGGCTTTCCCAATTAAATCAAGGAAGCGTCCCTCAAAAGACGCTTTCATTCCAGACCGACCTTGGCAATGCCATCTTTGTTTTTTTACTCTCCTGTATCATTGAAGGGGCCTTCCTCATTGCGCCACTCTCCATCGCCAACCGGGCATTTCGCTCAATTACTCCCCATCTCCGCCTGGCATTGAGAGCGCTTGGTTTCAGGAGTTTCAGCATAGGGAGATCATTGCTGTTAGTAGTCCTCCTCTTGATAACCATTCTCGCCGTGGATAATCTCTATCAATACCTCATTACTGCCCTGGGCCTGAACCTGCAAACCAACGACCAGATACTGCTTCAGCACAGCAAAATTGCTCCTATCAGCACGTACGCGACTCTACTTGCCGCCGTTATTGTCGCTCCCTTCTGTGAAGAGATCTTCTTTCGCGGTTTTGTCTTCCCGGGTTTATGCAAGGCCATGCCGGTCGGTTGGGCCATCGTCTGCAGCTCGCTGCTCTTTGCTCTCGCTCACGCAGATCCCGGCTCATTCACGGTTCTTTTCATCATCGGGCTGGCTCTCGCCTTCCTGCGCTGGCGCACCAAATCACTCTGGCCCTGCATTTTCCTTCATGCGCTTAACAATGGTCTGGGAGCGCTCTTAATCATCCTGACTATGCAGGGCATCGTCAAACCGTAGGGGGTAGGGGCGCGCGAAGGGTGGAGTTGGAGTTGGTTGATAGCGCGAATACAGCTACGTTGTATGCCTGACATACTTACCAGGAACTATATCCTCCGACTCCCCACCCTCGGAGGAAGACATGATGTGTAACAAATCGGCCTTTGGATCGACAATAAGGTCATTGAACACCGAACGCACGCCGTCAAAGTTCCGCGCAATCTCTTCGGCTGCCGCTTTCTGCTGGCCGTTGTGAACGGCCCCGCTCAGGCGCACCACACCCAGCCGCGGATAGACGCCGATTGGCAGGTCGCGAGTACGAGAATCGCGCCCCAACGCCATTGCCAGGTCGCTTGCCAATCTATCATCACCAACAAGTCGATTTTTGATTTCCAGTATGCCGCGGACGCCCATAGCCTGCCTCTCAGCTAAATCTCCACGCAGCGAACTCGATATGTTGCCGTCGAGATAAAGCACCCCATCCAGCACGCGCGCCGTAATGCCTTTCAGATCGATATGCAGCGGTATCTGTCTGAAAAGAGCAGTTTCGACTTCTCTTTGCAGCACACTATCTGGTCGAAATGGAGGAAGATCATGCAATACCGCGTCTTCCACATGTACCTTTATTTGCCCTGCCGAAATTTCAGTCACATACTTCCCCTGTAGCAGCGTATCCTGTCCCGGGCGCAGCTCGTGAACAACAAGGTAAGATAATTCCCAACTCTCTGGATGCAATGCGATCAACATCAACCGGCCCTTACCTGCAGCAGAGCCTGCATTCTCTATATTCTCCACTATAGTCTTTTCGTCCAGAACCGTAGCAGTAACCTCCACGCCGCCAATAGTCGCCAGGTCAGCGCGCCTGGCACGGATTTTTATACCCTCCCCCGTCGCGCTAACGACGGATTCCAGAGACACAAAGACTGTATGCCCAAATAAACGCCGCTGCCTCACACCAAGATGAGTCATCTTGCGCGTTGCTGCATCAAACACAACTTGCGCCAGGAAACCGTCCTCCCCATCGGAACAGAGAATCTTCGAGCCAAAATGAAACTTTTGCATTGCAGAGATTGATAGTATGTTGCTCATCAGTCTGACCTCGCACTACATGTTGTTCTAGAAGGATAGCAGCAAGACAGAAAACGTGCTACATCCTCTATGAAGAGTGTAGCACGTTGCTATCCGGCATGACAAGCGCGACGACAACCAGCTAAAACGCCACAAACGATCTGCTTCGTTCTACCTGGGGCGCGCAGAGTACGCGGAGCGCGAATAATCAACTCTATCATTCATACCCAATGCCAGTAGAAGTTGGTTGATCTCTGTAAAATCATTACAGGAGGCAGGCATGATAAATGGCGCGCCATTGCGATAGCGCTCAATCGCTATGCTCAATTCGGACAATGATCTCGCCAACCTCTGCGCATAGAAATCCGTTTGTTCCAGTCGCATCAAACGGTCAGCCATCAAGTTCAAACTGGCGGCAAGTGGCAATAATTCGCCGCCAGCTAAGCGCGCGCGCGCGCGTAAATTGCCGTTTGCCAGGCGCGCCTGCACATCTTTCAAGTGTGTCACGCCCTTCTCTAGCGCAGCGTTACGCTCCGCGATCATCCGCGCCTGTTCCTCCACACGCTGATTCGCCGCCTCGATGCGTTCGAGGGCTTCAGCCTGTCGCCGCGCCAGCCGTTCATTTTCTAACTGGGTCAATAACTGTCGTATAACCACCAGCCCGACAACGCCTAGCGTTGCCATGAGCAATACAGGACGAATATCGCGCTGCCCCGCGTCAGTGGAAATAACATTGAGTACCAGCACCACAAAAAGGACGCCCAACAGGAGATACGGCACAAACTGCTCTGGGCCAAAGGTCACACGCTCAGCCCGCCTGCGCAAGCGCTTTTCAATCTGGTCGGCAGGCGTTAAAGGCAGAAATCGGCGGAGATAGACAGCTAATCCAATGGTAATGAGGCCAAGCGGCCAGCCTATGTCTACCCAGGTTCCCTCGACATATGTCCCAGCGTTCTGTAACAGGTTAAAAGCAAAGTCGGAGGTCGCGAAAAAACAGAGGCCAAGTCCAACGACAATCAGGCTGACGCGGCGAGCAGTAGCTTGATAGAGCCTCCCCTGTCCCCGCACAAGCAGGATTGCGACAACACTTAACAGCGCCACATCGGCAGTAGGATAATAGAGGCCCAGAAATTTCGCCAGGGGATCCTCGACAGTTGAGTGTAAAGCCAGGTCGCCCAGCAGCAGATACCACCCAATTGCCAGCATCGCACCCATGGAAATGAGGCTGTCCAATAATGTCAGCGTCCTTCTTCGACCCGAGCCAGAAGACGGCAGTAACAAAATACCGACTAAGACCAGCACCGGGAGACCGGAATAACCAATATCGGCGTACGAAGGGAAGGGACTCTGATTAGTAAGTATATAGTAGCGCCAAAAACTCTCCCCAACACCCCAACTGATTAAGCCCAATCCGACCAGGGTCCAGGCTAACCGCTCTCTCCCCAGCATAGGTTCCACATCATCACCTTCGCGCACGGGAATGTTCACAGAGACAAGGGCTATCATTCCTCCGACCATGGCGCCTGCTAACTGAGCAAAGCGCCACGCGTCGCCACCCAGGTGGTAGTGCATAAAAAATACAACGCATATCTCAAATCCAACCACCCCAAAAACAAAAATTCTAGAAAACGCGCGCATATATCACCTCCTGCTTATGGCAAGGAAAATGTCGGCCTGCTTGTAGAGATTACAAATTTGGGAAATATCTGCACAAGTGTATCACATTGCTTCAAGATTATTCAATTTCCTAGCCAATTTGGACAATCAAACGGGTACCTGGCGCGTCATTACATCGCTCGCACCAAAAACAATGTCCGCCGCTTCTGGCGCATATCTCTCAACTATGGCCTCGGTAATAGCATTGGCGCGGCATATTTCACCATACATACTGGCACTGGCGCGTGGGATACGTTTCATCGTGCTCAAATCTAGCTCAACCAGGCCAAAACGCACCCCCCAACCCTCGTTCCACTCAAAATTGTCAATTAATGACCAGTGAAGGTAGCCGAGCACGGGGATCCCTTCGTTGATAGCGCGATGTATCATCGCAAGATGTTCCAGGATTGCCCGTGGTCGGCGGCTATCCACGGCATCACTAAAACCATTTTCAGTAATATAGAAGGGCTTATTGCCCCGCGTCCGGCGATAAATCGCTCTCAGCACACGATACATACCCATTGGATAGATCTCGCCAAATTTGTCTTCCAGCCCCGCGTCATTGCGCACTACCCCTGGTCGGACGAAACGACGACCAAAAAGCTCTGCCGGCAAAGTGGGATCGAAACGCACCGTTTCGCGGGTATAATAGTTGATTCCGTGATAGTCTCTCGTCCCTGCCGCGCGCTCAACGGGCGCAAGCAGTAGATTCAATGGCACAATAAAACGCCCCGTTTCCGCGGCCCCCAATATCGCCCAGTTGAAAAAGGTCTCCTGCAAGCCAGCCGCGCCCCGGTCAAGCGGAGACAGGCTGTTGGCCGCTTCAAAGAGGCGATAGTGCAGGCAGTAACCAATCTGTCCCTCCGGTTGCAACCGTCGAATAGCGTAGAAGCTCTGCACATGCGCCTGTATCATATTGCGCATAACCTGAAATGCGCGCATGATCTGCTGTTCGCCAGGAGGATACGCGCCAAGCACATACCCCTGCGTCGCGTAGACATTTGGTTCGTTTACTGTTATCCAGAAATCACAAAGATCCCGCAGCGCTTGTACTACGTATTCCGCGTAGCGCACGAAGTAGGCAATGTTTGCCTCTTCGGCAAATCCGCCACGATCGGCAAACCAGAGAGGATCAGTAAAATGATGCAGCGTGACAATGGGGGTCAGATGTCTCCGGCGCAGGTCGCTCAGCATCGCGCGGTAACGATCTATCGCCGCGCTGTCCCATCGTCCTTCTGCAGGCTCTACGCGGCTCCATTCCAGGCTTAAACGCAGCGCGTTATTCTCCATCTGCTCCGCCAGCTTGAAATCGCTCTCCGCGTCCTCCCACCAGTTATCCGCGCGGGCACACGACTCGCCCGTGAGTATATGCCCCTGCTGTTCCCAGCGATACCACTGGTTATTGGTATTGCCCCCCTCACACTGGTACGATGAAGATGCCGTTCCCCATAAAAAACCATTTGGAAATCGCAGTGCACGCTGCCTTGCCATAGTCCTCTCCTTGTACCTTCGACGATAAAGCCCACTCTGCTATTGTAACACGCGCTCAACCCCAGTCATGTAGGGGCGCTCGGTCTCCGGGGAGACGACATCGACATCCCTCGTGGTCGCCCGGTTACGACCCGGTTAGGACACGATAGTACATATTTCCGCAAATATCTATAGTGTTCATCCGTTTATCAAGAGAAAGTGTAAATGAGCGTGGTATGATCCTGGTGTATTATGCAGTTCCCTCCAACTGTGTGAGCAAGGGAGCAAGGGAGCCTGCACATATTCCTATCTATGCTGAGGTATGTTTGATGGCACGCACTACAGGCAAAGCAATAGCCGCACTGCTTCTGCTCGTATTGATGACGCTCTCTCTGCCAGAGAGCAGATTCTCTATGTCCCCCACGGCATCCGCGGCAACCCTTTCGCCCCAAACTTCCCAGCATTCAGACAACCATCCTACGTCGCCCTACCTTCCTCTTATCTCTTTTCAACTGCGTGGTATAGACGGCCCCTACCGCACCAGCGGAAACTTGATCCTTGGCGCAGACAACAGCCCATATCTTTTTCACGGTATCGCCCGCGACGACCTGGAATACTTTTGTAAGGGTGACGGCCACTACACACAGCAAGAACTGGCTTATATGGGCTTGGGAGACACGTCCGCCCAGGCAACCTATTGGGGAGCGAATACGGTGCGGTTGCCCCTCTCCGAGAACTTCTGGCTCTACGGATCACCCTCCCAGAATTGCAGCCCGGACCAATACCAGGCCCTGCTGAAACAAATCATCGATAATCTCACCAGCTTACATCTCAATGTGATTATTAACCTGCAATGGACGAATGCGGGCGGCCATTCGACCGGAGCTGGCGATGCCTGGTCCATGCCCGATAGCGATAGCCGCGTTTTCTGGCAACAGGTTGCCGCTACTTACAAAGACTATGACAACGTCCTCTTTGAGCTATTCAACGAACCACATCTCTTTTCCCATAGTTGGACGTGCTGGCGCAATGGCTGCCAGATTAAGAACGATAACTCCGGTCGCACGGGCCACGACCACGGCCACTTCACCTATCAAGCAGTTGGCATGCAAACCCTGCTCGATACCGTTCGTAAAGCTGGCGCAAATAACCTTACCATCGTTGGCGGCATAGGTTGGGGTTTTGATCTTTCGCAAATCCCTACCTATCACCTGGATGGCGTCAACATCGTCTATGACACCCATCCGTATCCCTATACGGGAAAACAGCCAATCAATTGGGACGCCGCGTTCGGCGCTATCAGCGCCACCTACCCCGTCATTTCAGCCGAAAGCGGCGAGTACGATTGCAAAACAGGCTTTATGAGTCAGCTGATCAATTATTTTGACGCGCACAACATCGGCTGGATTGGTTGGGCCTGGTTGGTCGCGGGCGGCAACGCCTGCTACTATCCTCAATTGGTGAGTAACTACAGCGGTAAACCAGTTTCAGGCATGGGCGCGTGGGAATACCAACGCCTGAAAACCTATTTGAACATCCTGGCAAACGAGGAAGTGCCCGTCAGAAGAAAGTAATGCTGGAGAACAAACAGAGCGCCCGCGCGGGCGCTCTGTTTGTTCTCCAGCATTATCTTTATTCACGGATGCCCCGCGCTGGCAGCGGACGCACCAGCGGATTCATCACCGGCAAATCTTTCTTCCCCCGCGGCAGGCGCTGGCGCACCAGGTAATCAGGCGCCTTAGCCAGGTCGCCCTTTTCCAGGGTCACATCGGCTCCAAAGCGTTGGAAAAAAGACAGCTCGAAGTTCGGGGTCTCACCCAAAGCGCCGTGAGGGCAGACCTCGACACAGTCGCCGCAGAAGATACAACGATCCAGGGCGAAAGCATAGCGCGTGAGCGTGCGCTCAGCCATCATCAACGAGCCGGTTGGGCAGACCTGCACGCATGCTCCACACGAGACGCAGTCGGTATCGTGCAGGCTGACGTTGAACGGAGTCGCAACAATGGTGTCGAAACCCTTCCCAAACATGCCGTAGCAGTCGGGGCCGATCACGTCGTGACAGACGCGCACGCACTGTGTGCAGTTGATGCACTTATTTGGATCGCGCAGGATGAAGCTATGTGACAGGTCCACATCGTAATCGTGATAGTCGCCCGGTTCGCCGTCGTGGAAGCGGTTATCAGCAAGACCGTGCTCGATACTATACTTCTGCAGGTCACACTGACCGGCAGCCGGACAGGCGCACTGCAAACAGCGAGCCGCCTCCCGCTGCGCCTGTTCCTTGAGATAGCCCATCTCGATAATCTTAAAGTTGCGCTTGCGCTGCTCGTAGGGCAGCATCGGCATCTTGACTTTCGGCTCGACAGGCTTGTAAGGCACAATATCGAAGAGGTCGGGCTTCCGCTCTTCCAATTCCAGGCGGCGAGCAACCTCTTTCATATCCTCGCCGTTCAGGAAGGCGTGAATGGAGCGCGCGCCCAACTTTCCCTGCGCAACGCACTCGATAATGGTCTTCGCGCCCATCTGCGCGTCGCCGCCAGCAAAGACGGCGTGGCGATCGGTCATATAGTTATGAGGATCGGACTGAATGGTGCCCCATTTCGTCCACTGCACGCCAGACTGTTCATCAAGAACGCTCTTTTCCACCGCCTGACCGATAGCCGGAATGACGGTGTTGCACTCGATGACAAACTCAGAACCCGGAATAGGCACGGGTCTGCGCCGCCCGCGGGCATCCGGCTCACCTGGCCGCGTTCGCGCATATTCAACGCCCGTCACCTTCCCCATTTCCGTGAGGATACGCTGCTGCGCAACGCCAACCATCAGGTGCGTGCCCTCGGCCTCGCCATCCTCAACCTCTTCCTGCGTCGCGCTCATATCAGCACGCGTGCGATAATACGTCGTATGTACTTTCGCGCCTAAACGCAGCGACGTGCGCGTGCAGTCAAAGGTGGTAAAGCCGCCGCCGATGACCACGACCTCTTTGTTGTCATCGACAGGAACAGCGATACCCTCTACTTTTTCCCTCAAATAAGCAATGGCATTGACGACGCCATCGGCATCATCGCCTGGGACATTCAGCCTGTTGCTGGTCCAGCAACCAATTGCCAGGTACACTGCATCAAAACCCTCGTTAAAGAGGTCGTCAATGGTAAAATCCACGCCCAGCTTGACGTTGCTCTGCAGGTCCACCCCTAACTGCCACACGTGATCGATTTCACGATCCATCATATCCTTCTGCAAGCGATACTCTGGAATGCCATAGCGCAACATGCCGCCGGGCTGCGGTTGCATATCGAACACTTTGCAGTAGTGGCCCTTCAGCGCCAGGTAATAGGCGCAGGTGAGACCCGCGGGACCAGCGCCAACAATCGCCACCTTCTTACCGGTCGGCGCATCCTTGAGAAAGGGGATGGGCGCGTCGAGCAGGCAGGTCTCAGCGGCATGGCCATGCATGCGGCAGATGGCGATCTCTTCCTCGACCAGCGCGCGGCGACAGGCCTTCTGGCATGGCGCGGGACAGGTCAGGCCCAGGATATAGGGGAAGGGCAGCACCTCTTTCACCAGCCGCGCTGCCTCTTTCATCGAACCTTTCGCGATGAGTTCCAGGTAGCCGGGAATGTCGATATGCGTGGGGCAATCGACCTGGCAGGGTGGCTGACAATAGGCGTTGTGGTCAGAGAGTATCATCTCCAGGTTGGTGCGCCGGATGTGGAACAACTCGTCCGATTTCGA
>Ga0137379_10006571_pt1 | contig 11028 bp, 9 predicted proteins | sample SagtaG_18_FD_104812 | JGI IMG/M metagenome (GOLD analysis project Ga0137379, IMG submission 104812) | Vadose zone soil microbial communities from Sagehorn Ranch, Mendocino, California, USA - Sage2_L_80_16 metaG | ecosystem: Environmental > Terrestrial > Soil > Vadose zone | place: USA...
AGTTGGGCGCGTCGGCAAGCAAGCTGACGGCTCCTGCGTGATTCGCTATGGCGACACGATGGTTCTGTGCGCCGCGGTTGGCGGGCAAACACCGCGCGAAGGTGTTGACTTTTTTCCGCTCACGGTTGAGTACCGCGAAGCAAATTATGCCGCCGGCCGGATTCCCGGAAATTATTTTCGGCGCGAAGGTCGGCCCAATGAAAAAGAAGTTCTCACCAGCCGCCTGATCGATCGTCCCTGCCGGCCACTCTTCACGGATGGTTACCGCAATGAAACCCAGGTAATAACAACCGTGATTTCCGCCGACCCGGACAATAATCCCGATGTCGTCGCGATCACCGGTGCATCGTGTGCGCTTTACCTTTCGGACATTCCCTTTCCCAATCCGATCGCCGGGGTGCGTGTTGGCCTGGTCGACGGGCGTTACGTTGTCAATCCAACCTATGACGAAGTGCGCGATTCAAGGCTAAACCTGATCGTTGCCGGAACCGAAGAAGCCATTGTCATGGTCGAGGCCGGGGCGCACGAAGTTTCGGAAGAGATCATGGTTGAAGCGCTGATGCTGGCGCACAAAGAGATTAACCGGCTCTGCCGCTGGCAGAAAGAGCTTTACAAGGCGCTCGGAATCGAGAAGCGGGCGGTTGAACCGGCTGCCCTCAATGAAGAAATGCTTGGCGAGATCGAGCGCAATTACGCGGATCGCCTGCGCGCCGCGCTTGATACTACGAACCAGGAAAAACGCGCCAGCTACACTGCCGTTGATGCGCTCAAAAAAGAAGTGGTCGAATCGTATCCGGAGGATCAAGTCGAGCAACGCTCCATGGCCAAAAAGTGCTATGACCATTTGAAGGAAAAGATCTTTCGCGATGACATCCTCAATCAAAGGCGCAGGCCGGACGGCCGCCGGTTCTCTGAAATTCGGCCGATCACCTGCGAAGTTGGTTGGCTGCCGCGCACGCACGGCTCAGCGCTTTTCACCCGCGGAGAGACGCAGGCGTTGGTGACCACGACGCTCGGCACAAAAGATGACGAGCAGTTCATGGACGATTTGGAAAAGGGAGAAGTTAAGCGACGCTTTCTGCTGCATTATAACTTTCCCCATTACTCCGTCGGCGAGGTTGGACGCTTTGGTTCGTCGTCCCGGCGCGAGATTGGGCACGGCGCCCTGGCGCGCCGCGCGCTCGAAGCAGTGCTTCCGGATGACACGAAGTTTCCTTACACAATTCGAATTGTCTCAGACATCACTGAGTCGAACGGATCTTCTTCGATGGCCAGCGTTTGTGGCGGTGCTTTGTCTCTGATGGACGCCGGAGTTCCGTTGAAGGCGCCGGTCGCGGGGGTTGCGATGGGCCTGGTAATGGAGGGTAATAAGTATGCGATCCTCACGGATATCGCCGGTGCTGAAGACCATTATGGAGACATGGACTTTAAGGTCGCCGGCACGCAGGAAGGAATCACCGCGCTGCAGATGGATATCAAGATTACGGGTGTGAATGCGCAGATCATGTCCGAGGCTCTGGCCCAGGCGAAGAAGGGGCGGTTATTTATCCTGGGAGCAATGGAACAGACCCTCGGTGAGCCCAGAACCGCTTTATCGCCGCATGCTCCGCGGATCATCAAGATCAAAATCAATCCAGACAAGATTCGCGACGTGATTGGACCAGGCGGAAAAGTTATCCGCGCTCTGGTCGAAGAGACCGGCGCGAAAATCGACGTTGAGGATGATGGCACGGTTTCGATTGCCACCTCGGACAGCGCCGCTGCCGATGCCGCCGTGAATCGGATTCGCGGACTAACCGCAGAAGCTGAAGTCGGCCAGACCTATGTCGGAACAGTCTCACGCATTGTGGACTTTGGCGCCTTTGTCGAGATTTTCCCAGGAACAGATGGCCTGTTGCACATCTCCGAGATCGCTGATCGTCGTGTCCGCGACGTTCGCGATGAACTGCGCGAAGGCCAGCAAATCATGGTGAAATGCATTGGCAAGGAGGGCAACAAAATCAAACTGTCCCGCAAAGCTGTACTGCGAGAAGAAGCCGGAGCCGAAGCGGCCAGCGACGCAGGCTGAAATCGCAGCAGCACAAGTCCGACGCTCACCAAAGATGTTAACGTGACTGCGCCCCAGTCTGACCGCTCGGGCTTGCTGCCTCCTTTGACCTTCCTAAAAGGGAATCCCTTGCAGGTGATGCCGGACTTTTCTCGGTATCACCTGTTCTTGTGTTCCTTCGGCGGCATACGATTCGCTTAATAGACATTTCAGAAAGAATAAACGCTAATCAGTCGATTTTTTCGGCCCCCGATGTTTGATTTCCATGCAGGGAGGAACCGGTAATGGCTGACAATGATGGTGGTGGTGGCGGCAGTAGTGTAGGCGTCGTGGCGGTGCTGGTGATATTTTTGATCGTAGTTGTAGCCGCCTTTTTTGCATACAGAGCTGGGGTCTTCGGCGGAAGGAAGACGCAGGTCGATATCAACATTAATACTCCGAGCAAATAACCGACTAAGAATCAAGCCTTTCAACATCGACAATTCGCATTACCGTTAAATGGTGAGGAGCGGTGAAGAGTGCGCTTCTTACTTTTGCGGTTTATGCGCCGGCTGTTAACATGTCCGGCGGTTTTCGTTATTCACTTTCATAACGCGTCAGAAGTTTCCAGCGCGATCGATAGAAAAAATTAGTGCCTGCACCCAACATCGAAACAATCGTTTCCCTCGCGAAGCGACGCGGTTTTGTCTATCCATCTTCTGAGATCTACGGCGGCCTGGGTAGCGCGTGGGACTATGGCCCACTGGGCGTCGAGCTTTGCAATAACGTCAAGCAATCGTGGTGGCGCTGGATGGTCTATGAGCGCGACGACATCGAAGGTCTTGATTCTTCGATCATTCTGAACCGGCTGGTGTGGAAGTATTCCGGGCACGAAGACACTTTTAGCGATCCGCTGGTTGATTGTCGCGACTGCAACACGCGTTTGCGCGCGGATAAGCTCGCGGACGGAAAATGCCCGAACTGCGGCTCAAAGAATCTGACTGAACCGCGGCCATTCAACCTTATGTTTCGCACGCATGTCGGCGCGACCGCGGAAGACGATCCCGATTCGCTCGTCTACCTGCGTCCGGAAACTGCGCAGGGCATCTTTGTAAATTTTCTTAATGTGCTTAACACGAGCCGCCGGAAACTGCCATTCGGGGTCGCGCAAATTGGCAAGTCATTTCGCAACGAAGTCACCCCCGGCAATTTCATCTTTCGCACGCGTGAATTCGAGCAGATGGAGATGGAATACTTTGTGCGCCCGGGCGAAGACGAACAAGCCCATCAGCAGTGGATCGACGCGTGTCTACAATGGTTTCTCGATATCGGCATCTCGGGCGACAACTTACGGCTTTACGAGCAACCCAGGGAAGAGTTGGCGCATTACGCCAAGCGCACGGTCGATATTCAGTATCGGTTTTTTCCTGAAAGGGAGGACGAAGAACGCCATTGGGACGAACTGATGGGCATTGCGAATCGCACTGATTTCGATTTGCGCACGCATTCGAAGAAACCTGAGGACTCGGAAGGCAAGCGGCTGAATCCTGATTCGACTGAGGATCTCTCCTACTTTGACGAGCAATCAAAGCAACGGTTTTACCCGTACGTGATCGAGCCGGCAGCGGGTGTCAATCGAACCGTGCTGGCGGTTTTGATGGATGCCTACTCTGAAAAGACGAATGAAAAAGGCGAGATGCGCGTGATTCTGAGGCTCAGACACTCGATGGCCCCGATCAAGGTCGCGGTGCTGCCACTGGCGAAGAACAAACCCGAGATCGTGGGGATGGCAAAGGCCATCAAGCGTTCGCTGCAACCCGTCGTGCGCGCGGTTTATGATGACACGGGAGGAATCGGCAAGCTGTATGCGCGACAGGATGAGATTGGTACGCCGTTCTGTGTAACGGTGGATCATCAATCGTTGGAAGACGAGGCCGTAACCGTCCGTGATCGCGATACATGGGAACAGGAGCGCGTGAAAGTAAGTGAACTCGCAGGACATTTGACTACTCGTTTAGTGGCGCCACTTGTCCCGCCAGCGGCACAAGTGGCGCTGCTAAACGGGTCAAGCGAAATCTAGATTCTCGATGCCGATTCTCAAGAAACGCGATCAGCAAACCGAAACCCGCCTGCTACTTGAGTCGGGCGATCCGGTTGAACTTCCGCCGGCCCAGATCGCCGGCGATGCGGTGCTGGTTCAATTCGACAAGTTCAAGGCGTTCCTGCCGGAGTTAACCGACGAATTACGAAAAGGAACAAGGGCTGAACCGGTCGCAGTGATGAACGATGGTTCGACTTTTGCAATTCATGGAGCGACGCGGACCTTCTGGGTCAAGTTGTGGCATTCTGCTGGATCAGATTTGACAAACATTGAACGCGTCCAGGTAATCAGTTGCATACCATCGACGCGCGGCGTGGAAATTCGAATCGCCGAGGACACTTAACGGCTCGACGACAGGTTCCAGAACTCGTTTAGGAGGCGGGCTACTGCCCGCCTTTATGATGCAAGCTTTAACCTGCGATGGTGATGGAGATTCCCAAAAAGATTTTGGATATTGCCAATGACGTCCGCGGGGCGGGTGGGCGCGCGTTACTGGTCGGCGGTTGTGTGCGCGATAAGTTAATGAACAAACAGCCGAAAGATTGGGATATCGAAGTCTACGGGATCGATCCAGCGCAGTTACGACAATTGCTGGATCAATTTGGCGATGTCAACATCGTCGGTGAAGCGTTTACCGTTTATAAGCTTGGTTCGGATCTGGACATTTCACTTCCGCGCCGCGACCGCAAATCAGGACGGGGGCATCGCGGGTTTGTCATTGAAGGCGATCCGCTCATGACCATCGAAGAAGCGACGTCACGCCGGGACTTTACGATCAACGCCATTCTGCAGGACCCGCTCACTGGCGAGATCATCGATCCGTTCCGTGGCCGGCCTGATCTCGATAACCGAACGCTGCGCGCCGTTTCCCTTAAAACCTTTGCCGAAGACAGTCTGCGTGTTTTGCGCGCCGCGCAATTTGCTGCTCGCTTTGGATTTCAGATCGATCCTGAGACCGTCGATGCGTGCCGGCTAATCGACCTCTCCGATTTGCCGTCTGAACGGATTTGGGGAGAGATAGAAAAACTCCTCTTACGCGCGCACCGCCCTTCGATTGGCTTAAAGTGGTTGCACGAGCTGCACGTGATAGATCAATTGTTTCCTGAAATCAAAGCACTCATCGATGTGGCCCAGGATCCTGAATGGCATCCGGAAGGCGACGTCTTCGTGCACACGCAGCTGGTAGTCGATCGCGCGCGCGAGTTGATTGACGATCTTCCATATCCAAAGCAGGTGACTGTGATGCTCGCGGCGCTGGCTCATGATTTCGGCAAGCCGGCTACTACGGCATTCGTCGACGGGCGTATTCGCTCGCGCGAACATGAGGAAGCGGGAATTGCGCCGACTGAAAGGTTCCTCGACCGATTGAATATTCACACGATCGATGGATATGACGTGAGGTCGCAGGTGGTTGCTCTCGTCCGAGATCATCTGCGGCCGGGCGAATTCTATAAAAAGCGAGATGAGGTCGGCGATGGAGCATTCCGGCGTCTGGCGCGGAGATGCGAACTCGACCTGTTGTATCGTGTAGCAAAAGCTGACTCACTGGGCCGCAATGCTGAATGGGTGCCGCGCGATAAATGGTATGACGTCGCCGCGCAGGAATGGTTCATCAATCGCGCGCGCGAGTTGGAAGTCGAATTGACGGCCCCCGCGCCAATATTACTGGGCCGGCACTTGCTGGAATTGGGGTTACAACCGGGACCGCGTATCGGCGAAATCACAAAAGCTGTTTACGAGATGCAGTTGGATGGTCGCGTAACGACGATCGAACAAGCGACAGAAGAAGCAAAGAAAATGCTGTCCGCAGATTCCCGAGAAGGCGAATGAGATGCTAAAAAATCAGACTCCCTGGCCACTCTAATCACCACTCTTGATCTCTCTCAGTCTGTGTAATCTGCGTCGTCTGCGGATTATGATAAAGTATCGCGAATGATCGACTTTCAACTTACCGACGACCACGAAGCTCTGATGCAGACCGTGCGCGAATTCGCCCAAAAAGAAGTTGCGCCCTTTATCAAAGAATGGGACGAGAAGCAGCACTTTGAACGTTCCGTGTTTGGCAAAATGGCCGAGCTGAATCTGCTCGGCGTTTGTATCCCCGAACAATATGGGGGTGCCGGTTTCGATTACATCTCGCTGGGTTTGGTGTGTGAAGAACTGGAAGCCGTCGATACGTTCCTGCGCGTCGCGATGTCGGTGCATACCGGCTTGAATTCATTGACACTTTACACCTGGGGTACCGAGGAGCAAAAGCAAAAATACCTGGCGCCGCAGGCAAGAGGTGAAAAACTTGCGACCTATGGACTAACTGAACCTGGCGCCGGATCGGACGTGGTTGGAGCGCGCTCAACGGCACGTCGTGATGGCGGTGACTACATTCTCAACGGCGAGAAGATGTGGATCAGCCTGGCGGACACGGCCGATAATTTTCTTTTCTTTTGCTGGACCGATGAAGATAAGCGGAGAAAACGCGACCATTCAGGCATGTCCTGTTTCATCGTTGAGCGGGGCATGAAAGGTTTCACTTCAGGAACAATTCACGGCAAGTTGGGCATTCGCGCCGGAAACACGGGCTACTTTTCTTTGCAGGATGTGCGGGTGCCGAAGGAAAACCTGATTGGCGAAGAAGGCGAGGGCTTCAAGATCGCGATGTTTGCGCTCGAGCAGGGAAGATTCACGGTGGCTGCGGGGGCCACCGGAGTGATTCGTGCCGCGCGCGATGCGTCAGTTGCTTATGCGAACGAGCGCGAGACTTTCGGCACGAAGATCGCGAATCATCAATTAGTCAAACAAAAGATCGCCGAGATGGAAGCCGACTATCAGATGTGCCGCTTGCTTTGGCTACACGCCGGCTGGCTGAAGAACGAAGGCCAACCGAACGGTCGCGCCACCAGCCTGGCAAAATGGCAGGCGACGGTGCGCAGCGAAAAAGCTGCCTCAATGGCCATTGAAGTTCACGGCGCAAATGGTTATGCGAATGATTATCCGGTTGAGCGCTACCTGCGCAACTGCAAAGCCGCCGTCATCTATGAAGGCACGCGTGACATTCACACCTTGATGCAGGCTGACTGGGCCCTGGGATTGAAGCAGGAAAAGCCGGCGAGAAAAACCCTGCCGCCCTGCAAGACATCGGAGTCACGCGGCGCCGTCGCACTGTAGGAGGCGACGTTCGGCAGTATTGTCAGACGTGGAATTTCGGATTATAGTGGCCGCATAACCTTCATTTCGTTTTCATTTGGGCAACCCTGATTTTTTAGGAGGGAACTATGCGCCGGAATCCTTTTGGCCTCCAGGGTTTGATCCTCGTAGTTGTCTGCCTCATTTGTGTAAGAGCTGCTCTGGCCCAGGCGCCTCCGTCCTCAATTCAGCTCTTCATGCCGAACGGTAGTGCGCCGCAGCGGGCAATTCACTTCATGATCGTTACCGATCGAGGCCAAACCGACAATGCGTACACCGACTCGAATGGCGTTTACCTGATGCGGACTCCCACGACGATGACCATATTTTACACGGTTACGATTGAGGGCGACCGGGAAACATTCGATACGACAACTACAACTTTCAAGCTTGATCGTAACAGTCCGGCTCGCATCGTGGTCTTTCTCAAGGCGCTGCCCGCGATCAAACGGCCGGCCAAAGAAGACGCGATCCTGGATATCGCAACTTACGAATCGAATATTCCTTCCAAAGCTCGCGCCGCATACAAGCGCGCGCTGGATTCGATTAACGATAATCATCTCGAAAGCGCTATCTCCGATTTACAACAGGCCATCAATCTGTATCCTACTTATGTAGCCGCGCTTAATGATCTCGGTGTGACCTACATGAAATTACGCCGGTTTGAAGAATCCGAGGCCGCTTTCCGAAAAGCGATTGAAATCGATAAGCGCTTTTTTCACCCGCGCATGAATCTGGGCATCGTGCTCAACAAACAAGGCAAGTATAAAGAGGCTCTGGAGATTCTTGAAGCTTTGTACGCTGAGAACCATGGCATGTTGGAACTCCGGCTGGCTTATGGACAAGCCCTGGGAGGCGCCGGAGAGTTTTCAGAAGCTGAGAAAATTTATCGATCGACGTTGTCATCAAAGAATATTCCTCCCTCAACCCAGGCCAACCTGCACTTCAGACTGGGCGTGCTGTTAAATCGCCAGGGCCGTTTTGCTGACGCCTCAAGTGAATTGGAAAAGGCGATCGCCATCGACCCCGACGGCGCGAACTCACATGTGCAACTCGGCGCTGCTCTGATGCAGTTGCAGCAAGCTGATCGAGCCGAACGCGAGTTACTGCGGGGTTATGAACTCGCGGGAAGCAAAGTGGGGATTGCCCAATTGTTACTCGGCCAAATCTATTACGCTGAAGGAAAGTTTGCGGCGGCGCAAAAGGCTTTCGAGCAATACCTGTCAGACGTCCCCGCGGCGCCTAACGCTCCGCAAATTAGTCAACTCATTGCTCAGCTCAAGACTGCGTCAAAGGAAGACTAATAGCTCTGTAACGCCGGCCATCGGCTCCTCAACTAATCGGCCATTCGAGATCAGCTCAGCACCTCCACTCGGACGTGCTCACCGGCTTTGCTCCGAACTTGAAAATGATTTCGTCCGCCTGTTAGCTGCTAACGTCGTGGTTTGAGTTTCTGCTACTATGACGGCGCTTTCTTTCGTTCCAGAACAACATTAGCCGGCAGGTGTGACGATGGTTTCGACCCAGAGAAAACAAACAATGGCGCCTGAGTTGAGAACAGAGCGCGAGCTATCATTGGATTTTTTGCGAGTCACTGAAGCGGCAGCGATTGCTGCGGCGCGCACGATGGGCCAGGGCGATCGAGAATATTCCGATCAGGTCGCAGTGGAGGCCATGCGTGAAATCATGGACTCAGTACCGATGCGCGGCCGGGTGGTCATCGGTGAAGGCGAACGAGACGAAGCGCCCATGCTTTTCATCGGCGAAGAAGTCGGCGGCGGCTTCGGCGTGGGCGAAGAAATGGCGGCCTCGTGTCCGGAAGTCGATATCGCGGTCGATCCTTTGGAAGGCACGAACCTGTGCGCTCTGGGAGCAAACAACGCGATTGCAGTTTTGGCGGCAGCCGAGCGCGGCGGCTTATTGCATGCGCCGGACATTTACATGGACAAGATCGTTGTGGGGCCATCATCCCGGGGCGTGATCGACATTGATGCTCCGGTCAAAGACAACCTGCGCAACATTGCGCGCCGCCTGGGCCGCGACATTGAAGACTTGACCGTGATCGTTTTGGATCGCCCTCGCCACAAAAAGGTCATCGACGATGTGCGGGCCGCGGGCGCGCGCATTCGTTTGATTTCGGACGGCGATCTTTCCGCCGGAATCTCCGCGGCCGTCGCGGGGACCAACATTCATGCCTGTATCGGTATCGGCGGCGCGCCGGAAGGGGTGCTGACGGCGGCCGCAATCAAATGTCTTAACGGCGAGATCCAGGCCCGGCTGGTTTTCGATTCGGGCCGGCTCGGGGTGGACCGTGACAAAGTGCCTCCCGCCGAGGACGTAATCGATCGCTTGAAATCAATGGGCATCAACGATCCGAACAAGGTTTACGATACTGACGATCTCGCTCCGGGCAGAAAAATAATCTTTGCCGCGACGGGCGTTACCGACGGTGCCTTGATGCGTGGTGTTCGTTTCTTTGGCTCGGGCAAGCGTACTCACTCGCTGGTGATGACGACTGAATCAAAGCACATTCGGTTTGTCGACACCGTGCACGTTGAAGGCGGGCCGGATACGGTAATTCGATTTTAGATTTTGGATCTCCGATTTTCGAGTTCAGCACAGACGGAAGCGCCGCCTCTCATCACTCCGGCGGGGTCCGCGCGCGCCTGGATTATCTGGGCCCTGCTGAGCACGTTTGGGTCAGGCGTGATTGGCCTGATTATCGCCGCGCCGCTGGCGATGGCCGGTGGTCACACGACGTTTGCCGGCGCGATCTATAACGCTTTTCATTTTGTTTGCCACCAACGTCCCGAGCGCTCGTTTCATATCGCCGGTTATCAATTCGCCGTGTGCGCGCGCTGCACCGGTTTGTATTCAGGCTTTGCGCTGGCAACAGTGTTTTATCCGCTCACGCGGTCACTGAAGCGCGCGGAAACGCCGGCGCGGATTTGGCTTTTCCTCTCGGCAGTTCCCTTACTGGTAGATTTCGGACTGGGCTATTTCGGTGTTTGGGAGAACACCTTCCTCTCGCGTTTTGTGACCGGCGCACTCCTGAGCGCCACCGCGGTGTTTTATATCATCCCCGGTTTAATGCAACTGGCGAATCGCCAAAGGGTGCAAGACCCCGTTGCGTCAAAGTAGTGAGTGGGGGGCAGCCGCGAGAAAAAAGCCCAACTCGTTGCGCGTTGGGCTTTGATAGTCGAGGTGATGCTCGGGATATTCTTGAAACAAACCAAGCTCAGAAGCTAAAGCGAATCGAAGCGTCGATCAAGCGATTGTAAGGGGGCGTGCCACCGCCGCGACCTCCGCCAAAGCCGCCAAAGTTTCCACCGGTTCGCGTCGAAATCCCGAAGAGCTGCGAACTGAGATTTCCGACCGGTGGCGCCAGGTTCGCATGATTCAGAATATTCTGGAAATTCAGCGAGAAGGTCAAATTGTAACGTTTGCCGGTTTGACCACCGCCGCCACCAAAGCCCACGTTGCCTCCTCCTCCTCCTCGCGGGCCACCGCCTCCGCCACCGCCGGGGCCGCCCATCCCGGGAAATCCAAATCCGCCGCGTCCGCCACCGCCGGCGTCACCGCCGCGGGCGCCGCCACTGCCCCGCGCTCCGCGATCGCCGCCGGCGCCGCGCTGGCCCTGCTGACGACCAGCGGCCGCGCTACTTCGCTCTTTTCCAAAGCCAAACGTCTTGCTGATTCTGAGATTAGCGACGATTGAGCC
>Ga0137379_10006572_pt1 | contig 11027 bp, 12 predicted proteins | sample SagtaG_18_FD_104812 | JGI IMG/M metagenome (GOLD analysis project Ga0137379, IMG submission 104812) | Vadose zone soil microbial communities from Sagehorn Ranch, Mendocino, California, USA - Sage2_L_80_16 metaG | ecosystem: Environmental > Terrestrial > Soil > Vadose zone | place: USA...
CGATCTCGATCGCTTTGGCGAGCCATTGGCGGGCTTCAGCGGGATTGCCAAGCTGACAGGCGTAACAGGCGAGGTTGTAAGGAATCGTGCTGACGGCGGGGAATTTTTCAGCCACCGGCGCCAACTGGTTCCGCGCTTCCTGCGTCAGTTTCATTTCGTGCAGGCTGTAGGACTGGTTGATCCAACCTGCCGGAATCTCCGGGGCCACCTCAATGAGTCGGCGCGCCACTTCCAGGGCGGGCAGCCATTGTTTCTCCGTCGCGTAAATCCGCCATTCCTCGGCCAATACTTGCGGATGCTCGCGGTTCGCCGCCGAGATCCGATGCAATTCCGCCCGGGCCTCGGCAAAATTTCCCAGCTCGCACCAGCCTGCGGCGGCATTCAAATAATGACTGTCGGGCGGCGTCAGTTCGTGCATGGCTCGGTCTTCGTTCTTTTTCTGATTTGGCAAAAGGCAGCAGATAACGCAAAACAATCCGTCATGAAAGAATCACCCAAGAAGCATTCGACGCGTCGGTCAACCGCCTCCTGGCCGCTGAATATCAACCGGGCGAAACGGCACGCCTGCGGCCGCGAACCGTCTCAACGATTTGTCCGTCCGCGAGGAAGGCGCTCGGAACAACTCAGAGCCTGTTTTGAAAAGGGGTGGAGCGGGCGACCCGCCCGCCCCGGTCGGCGACCCGCCGACCGGAACTGCCGCGAGGAACGTTGCGAAAAGGCCGTGCCCCGTGATTTGAACTGCCGCCCCCTTTTCGTCCGGCGGGTCGCCGGACGGCACAGGCGAGTCGCCTGTGCTACCACTACACTATTTTTCAAACCCGCTCTGAGACCTTGCGCATCGACGAGCGCCTTTATGAAGCACGGTGTTATAGAAAATCTCCGTCGGCACACTCTGATCCTTCTATTGCTATGCTTCCCGCTGCACAGCCTGCTCTCGCAATCAGCGAACACGACGACGCCCATCGCGACGCTGGCCGAACTTCAAACTCGCATCAACGAACATCTCGGCCAAGCGCGCTTCGTCGCGGCGCTCTGGGGCGTGAAAATTGTTTCCATCGACTCCGGGAAGGCGCTCTTCGAGCACAACGCGAGAAAACTGTTACAGCCTGCCTCAAACGCCAAACTGTTCACGGGCGCGCTGGCCTTGGACCGGCTCGGACCGGATTATCGGATTAAGACGTCGTTCTACGCCGCCACCCGGCCTGACTCGGAAGGTACGCTGCACGGCGACCTGATCGTCTTCGGGCGTGGGGATCCTTCCTTCGCGGCGCGGTTTAACAACGGTGATCACGGCAAATCGATCGAGGGCCTCGTCGCGGCCCTGGTCAACGCCGGCGTCAAACGGATCGAAGGCGATCTCATCGGTGACGAAAGCTGTTTTCGTGGACCGCCTTTCGGATCGAGTTGGGCCTGGGACGATTTGCAGAACTATTACGGCGCCGAAGTTTCGGCCCTCACCCAGGAGGACAATGTCGTGGACCTGGTTTTCAAACCCGGCGCGAACACGGGCGCGCCTTGCCTTATCCTGGTCCAACCGGAAACCGCCTTCCTCACGTTCATCAACCGCACTCGAACCGTGAACCGAGACGGGCAGCGCCCAATCGCGCTTTACAGGCCGCTCGGCGAAAATGTCGTTTATGTTTCCGGCCAACTGCCGCTCGGCACCAACCACACCGACGCGGTGAGCGTGCACAACCCGGCCCTTTGGTTCGTGACACGGTTGAAACAAACGTTGGAACAGCGCGGCGTCACGGTTTCCGGCAGACCGCGCGCGATGAACTGGCTGGACCGGGAAGCGAATCCCCTTGATGTCACCAGGCTGGTCGAGATCAGCTCGACGGAATCGCGGTCGCTGTCTGAAATTGTCGGCAAGATGATGAAACCGTCGCAGAATCTCTACGCGCAGTTGCTCTTGCTCCAGGTAGGGGCGATCCATCAAAAGACGGAGGACAGAAATCAAACGACGGAAGAGGCCGGCATCGCGGAGTTGCAGCGCTTCGCAGCGCAAGCCGGCATCCAGCGAGGCGAGCTGTTGTTTGATGAAGGCTCGGGTTTGTCGCGGCGCGCGTTGGTCACGCCGAACGCGATCGTTGGGTTGCTCAAGTTCATGGGCCGACATCGCTACGCCGACATCTATCGCGAAGCGCTGCCGATTGCGGGCGTGGATGGCACTTTGCGGAACCGCATGAAAGGGACCGCGGCGGAGCGCAATGTCCGCGCCAAAACCGGAACGATAGGCTATGTGAACACGTTATCCGGTTACGTGACGACAGCCGCCGGTGAACGACTTGCCTTCTCGTTGGTGCTGAACGCCTATGACGCGGACGGGAATAATTCGATCAAGGACGATCCGGACCCGATCGCCGTGATGCTCGCGGAGTTCAAAGGGCGCTCGGAGTAATGTGGGGCGGGCTTCCAGTCCGCGTATGGGTTCCACGTCTTGCGGCTGTAGCGGCAGCCTTCCTGGCTGGCGTAGAGGACGGCATTTATCATTCAACCAACACGAAGCTGCCATGAGCCGCTCCCAGAGTTTGGCAAGAGCCTGACGAACGATTTCTTTTTCTTCCGGTAGCAGTGCGGCAGCTTCAGCGCGCCTAAGGGGGCCGCGCGCGGCGTCTTTGTGACCGAAGTTAGCTTGAATAATCCCAAAATACGCCGCCACCGAAGGGATCTCCAGTTGCTCCCGGCTGACGCTGCTTACCACTTTCAGTGCCTCGTCTTTTCGATTCTGCAGAAAGAGCGGGTAAGAATAAGTGGAGATATTATTCATCCTGCGTAGCCGGTAACAAAGCGCGGCTCGGATACGTATTCGATGGAGACGGCGGAAGCGCCGGTGAAAAACGAAGTTGCCAAGTTATGAAGTTTCTCTATGAATCATTGAATCTCCGCAATTTTCTTCTCGTGGCGCTGGCCGTCGGTTTTGGCCTGACGACCAGTGATTGTTTGCGCCGCCACAGCGTCATCGTGGTCCATGAAGGCTATCCGGCACCGGTTACTGTTCTGCCACCGCTAACGGCGCCCGAAGTTCCGCCCGCGCCGCAGGTTGAAACCGCTCCACCCGCGCCATCCTCGTCACACGTTTGGGTGGAAGGCTACTGGGTTTGGGAGCGCGGATGGCGCTGGCGTCCGGGTGTGTGGGTCGTGCGCCCACGGCCTCTGGCAGCGTGGGTTTCCGGCCATTGGGTGCGCGAGCCGAGCGCTTGGGTCTGGGTGCCTGGGCGCTGGCAGTGATCACCAGGAAATCAACTCATTTGGATTGCGTAGAGAGTTCGAACCTCCAGAGATGGTTGAGTTCAACCGGAAGCAGGCTAGGTTCTGTCCCAAATGACAGAGCATGCCGACGAACGGATACGCGAATTGCTGGGCTCGGTTTACCGCGCGGAGTCGCGCCGGATTCTTGCCACTCTCATCCGCCTGCTCGGCGATTTTGATCTCGCCGAAGATGCAATGCACGACGCATTCGCGTCGGCCTTGGAGCGATGGCTGAAAGACGGCGTGCCCGCCAATCCTCGCGCTTGGCTAGTCTCAGCCGGGCGATTCAAAGCCATCGACGCCCTCCGTCGTCGCGCCCGGTTCGATGCGTCGCAGGAGAAGATTGCCGAGCAACTCGAACCCGAATCTAATGATGCTGCAGCACGGGATGACGAGGGTGTCGAGGACGACCGGCTCCGATTGATTTTCACCTGCTGCCATCCGGCACTGCCGCCGGAAGCCCGCGTGGCGCTGACATTACGTGAGGTTTGCGGTCTGACGACCGAGGAGATTGCGCGGGCCTTTCTAACCACCCCGCCGACGCTGGCCCAGCGCATCGTGCGCGCCAAGGCGAAGATTCGCGACGCGCGCATTCCTTATCAAGTGCCGTCGCCCGCGGAATTGCCGAACCGCTTGGACACCGTACTCCAAGTGATTTACCTGGTCTTCAACGAAGGTTATTCCGCTTCGTCAGGAGAATCACTGACGCGGGCTGACTTCTCGGGTGAAGCGATACGGTTGGGGCGTCTGCTGTTGGAATTGCTGCCTGAGCCGGAAGTGATGGGACTTCTCGCGCTCATGTTGCTGCAGGAATCACGTCGCGTTGCGCGGACCTCGCCGGCGGGCGACCTGATTTTGCTCGAAGACCAGGACCGTTCACTTTGGAAGCGGGACCATATTGCGGAAGGAAAGACGCTGGTAGAACGGGCGTTGTCGTCGCGCCGAGCCGGTTCGTACACGCTTCAAGCGGCGATCGGGGCAGTGCACGCCGACGCACCTACCCCTGCCGCGACGGATTGGGCACAGATGGTCGCGCTATACGATTTGCTTGCGCGAATGGAACCCTCACCGGTCGTCGAGTTGAATCGTGCCGTCGCGATAGCGATGCGGGACGGGCCTTTGACCGGTTTGCGTCTGATAGACGCCATCCTCGGGCGTGGTGATTTAACGGATTACCACCTGGCGCATTCGGCGCGGGCCGACTTGTGCCGGAGGTTAGGGAGGTGGGCGGAGGCACGAACTTCTTACGAACGGGCGCTCGCTCTCACGCGACAGGAGCCGGAGCGACGATTTTTGGAGCAACGGCTGGCTAAACTGCCGGACTGAGACAGCCGCCGCAGATATTTCCAGACAGGTTGTCGATTTTGGCCTGGCCCAATCGACTACAGGGTGTGAACAGTTCAAACAACCAAATCATCACAACGAGAGGAAACTTATGAAATACATCTGCCTGTCATACTTGGGTCCGATCAACTGGGAAACAATGTCCGAGAGCGAACGGAAAGCTTCCATGGACGAGTTTTTCGCCTACGACGCGGAGTTACGAAAGAGCGGTCAACTTCTGGGCGGAGAAGGGCTGCAAGGGCCTCAGTCTGCTGCCACCCTGCGGTACCAAAACGGAAAAGTAACCATCACGGATGGTCCGTACGCGGAGACCAAGGAACAGTTGGCCGGGTTTTTTGTCCTGGAGGCCAGAGACCTGAACCACGCCATCCAATTGATGTCGAAAAACCCGGCCGTCCGCGGAGGCGCCATCGAGATTCGCCCGGCTGCGGACCACGCCGAGATGAACCGCGAAAGAGAAAGGCGGCGTGGAGGGCAGACGGCCTTCGAACAATAGATGACGCGTTGTCGATTCCCGAATGCGCTAAACGACTATCCAGTAGAACAACAAACCATCATAATGAAATGTGCGAGTTATAATTGAAGCCCGAGATCTCAACGAGGCGATTCAGATCGCCGCAAAGATCCCGTCCGCGCGCTTTGGAAGTGTCGAGGTCCGGCCCGTCTGGGAGCTACAACAACGTTAGCACGCGTATGGATACCTTCCTTCCTCCCGTCGAAAAGCCCCAAGGACTGATCCTGAAACTGGCGTATTTCTTTACACGCCGGCAATTCGGCAAAGTGCTCACCCCTTTGAAGGTGCATAGCGCGCGGCTGCCGCCTGCGTTCGGTCTGTTCTATACGAAGATCGGCGCGCTGGACAAAAAGCTCAGGCTGCTGCCGGAGACTGTCCTGCTCATTCGCGAACAAGTGGCGCGGATCAACGTCTGCACTTTTTGCATCGATATTGGCCGGTCGTTCACGATCAAAGCCTCAATGAATGAAGCCAAATTCGATGCGCTGGAGCAATACCGCACGAGCGCTCTTTTCACCGAGGCAGAACGCCCAGCGCTGGACTATGTGACGGAGCTGACAAAGGACAAAAAGGTCAATCCCGACACTTTTGCACGCATGCAGCGCCATTATTCCGAACGCGAGATTTGCGAGATCGTATGGCTCGTAGCCAGCGAGCATCTTTACAACATGACCAATATCGGTCTGAACATCCATTCGGACATGCTCTGTGACATCAGCAGGAAAGCAGCGTGACACCTGCGGTCCAGAAAATCGTTGGCAATCGTATCAGGATCGGACCGATGGAGGCGATAGACGGGACACCGGTTGCGGACCTAAAACCCGTGCTGCCGGAATCAACTGAATCAAAGCCCGCGAAGCGTGGCGTGTGGCCCGCGACGCGAATAGCGGAATCAAGCAACCGTGAGCGACACGCGAACGGCAGCCCGTTTGAACACCCCTGTTGAGAATTCCCTCGCCGTCGCCGTGGTTGAAGCCATCCACAAAGGCCGCTCTACCCCGCCACCGATCCCCTCGTCGCGGCGTTCAAGCACGAGCTTGCAACGTACGAGGTCAGCAAACGCACGATCCGCTTCCCGCTCTCCGAGCCCGTTCCCCTGCAGTTAATCAAACGCATGGCGAAGTTCCGCGGGAAGGAAGTCGCGGAGCGCGGGAAAGCGAAGGCGTCCGGCTGAAGCGCCTTTGCGCTTTCCTTCGCTCTCACACAAGGAAACGACAACGTTCTCTTGTCCTTGAATCGGAATCGAAAACCCTTCGTCGGACACGCCGCCTTCGGCTGCACGCGGAACGGAAAAGTAACGCAGGTGGTCATACTGCAAACAAACTTTCCGGATTGTCCGCGCAGCTCAAATACCGTCCGCCTTCGTATATGTGCTCGAGCCTGCCGCGGTTCCATCGGCGCAGCCGATACAACGTCGCGAAGGTGAAGTCCGGCGCGGCGCCGCCCTGGCCACCGACCAGTTCCGCGCCGCGGCGCACGTTGTCGATCATCCAGGCCGGGAGCGAAAGGTGATACGGATTGCGCCGCACCTCGCCGATGTGGAACGTCAGCGCGGTGATGAGGTCGGCCACGTGTTGCTCGTTTAGCTCGACCATCAGGTTTGGCGATGGGTTCTGTCCCCAGAACTCCGTTTCGACCGCGTGGCAACTGAACTCGCCCGGAAGGCTCTTGAGCGCGTCCATGACCAGTAAATGCGTCCCAACGTGCGTGCTGTTCCAGTCGAGGTCGTGCGGGAAAAGCACTACCCGCGGCTGATGTTTCCCAAGAATGTCCGCGATTACTTTGACCGATTGCGACCACTGCGCCGGCTCCTGCGCGCGCGTCTTCGGACTGATTTTCTCGAGCCCGCCCGGCGCGGTTTGCACCAGGCCGAAACCGATGCACTCGCAGCAATTCTTCAACTCTTGAAAACGTTCCGTTTGCCGTTCCTTCTTGCTCCCTTGTGTGACAGCGACATTGATGACGTTCCAATTCGCCTCGCGCAACAAGCGCAGGGCCAGCCCGCCGATGATAACTTCATCGTCCGGGTGCGGCGAGAACACCAAAACTTTTGGCGCATTCGGCGCGGTGGCAGGTCGCGGAAATGGCGCGAATTGACCCAACGGATACGCTCTGCCCTCTTGGGCGAAGCGTGCGTATTCGGAGATGAAATGGTGGTAGGGGTTCATTTCAACTTCGGCAGACTCGCCGCCGCGACCGCCTGCCCGACCCGCTTGCTCTTTTCATCCGGCAGATGGAGCGACAACTTTTCGGCCAGTTCGGGAAAGTCGGCGCGCAAGACTTCGTTCGCCTTTTGGACGATGAGTTCGCCGCCGGCGCCGGAGGTCACGCGGCCCAGTACGAGCAGGTGGCGGAAGTGGTACATCTCAGCGTAATGCGCCAGCGCGTAGCCGAGATAAACCCCAATCGTCTCAAAAATCCTGGGCGGACGCGGGTCACCTTGCTGGTGCAATTCCTGGACGAACTTGAGTTGCTCGGCCGGATAGCCTTTCGGCAAATCAATTCCCGCCGCCGGCGCCAGCCGCACCACCGCCTGCTGCGAAAAATATTGCGCCCCGCAACCGATATCACCCGACCATTCGTCCGCCGCGGCGCGCGGATTATAGTCAATCGGAGCGAACGCCAGTTCATTCAACCAACCGGTGATGCGGCCATGGGCGTCCAAAAATCCCGCCGCCTGGCTTGAACCCATCGCGATGCCCAGCACGGCGTTCGTCTGAAGTGATATCGCGCCGGCCAGCGCGGTCACGTCGCCGTCGTTGGCCACTTCGAGCGGCACGCCCCATTCCTGGCGCAGGTTGAGGAACAATGGCTTGACCTTTTGCGCGAACAGTTCCGGCGGCACCGCGCGAAAGAGAGACGCCACCATCACTTGGTTGTCGATGTAGATACCCGCGGAGCTTCCGCCAATGGCATCGACTCCCGGAAGATGTTTCGCGGCGAGTTGCAATCCGTCGTTGATTTTCCGGTAATGCCAGTCGGGGTCGGCCTGCACGCGCGGGTCCCAGGGAATCTCGGTCGTGAACACCGCTTCACCCTCCTGCACGGCGGCGATCTTGTAATCGCTCGCGCCAAGGTCGAAACCAATCCGGCAACCGTCCAAATGTCCGCCCAACGCCACAAACGATTCGCGCGTCCCGGGAACTTTGGCCGGATCAGCCGTCTCGACCGTGAACGGTCTTTCGTAAACCTGTTCCATCAGCTTCGCATCGAAGGCGCGCGCACCGCCGGGCGCGTAGGTCTCCGCGACAAACCCGCCGATGTCGCGCGGGCCGCCGATCAGAATTTTCCAGCCGCCGATCTGCCAGAGAAGAAATTTGACGAGCCGCTCGACGTAAAGCCGGGTCGCGGTGTCGTGTCCGGCTCCGGCCGGCAAAATTTCGGTTTTGAACACGGAAACGCAGCCGTCGTTGCGCTCGAGGGCGATCGCCAGCGGGACATTGGATTTGGCGGCGGCAACCGCCTGGCGGTATCGTCGATTGCCCAGCGCCACAGGCCGAAATTCAGGATCCAACGGTGGCAGGATTGTTGGCCGCGCAAGCAGGATGTCCGTGGATTCAGGCATGTCGTCGGACCTTACGAACAGAGCCAGCATCGACGCAATTGATTTTCGCCCGGCAACAGGCGTCTGGCAGGTGAGTTCAAGAATCGCCGCAAGAGCTGTAGCCGCCAAGGTAACGAGGCGGAGGTGTTTTCGCGCCCCAATCCGCCTCCTCACGTCGGCGGCTACCTGTTCTTGAACACATCCTGGTCCGCGTTGAAAAATGGCTTCCCTTTGGCGTTCGATTTTTGTAGTTATCCCGCCAAGCCCGGTTCATCAGCTTGAACCAAAGTCTTTCCACTGCCGTGCGCAGCAAAGTCATATCCACACCCAAAATCGGCGAGGATGTCCTCGCTCTTGTGATAGGATTGTCGCTGTTTCTGGTTTCACTGTTGGGCCTGGGGGGCGCGGACGTGTTGGGCTGGACCATCAAGACGAACGTCTGGACGGGTGTCTCGCAGATCATGACGCCGGTCTCCCGGAATTATCCTTCTGTGAAGGGCATCGCTGCGTTGATCCTGACTTATCTCCTGTTGCTGGGGATCCTCTCGGTGGCGGCCAAGGCGGCGCTGCGAGTCAGGTTCAGTAAATTCGTCAACGGTTTTACCCTGGTCTTCTTCATCAGCTACTCCTGTTTCGCCCTGGGCCACTGCGCCTATCTGGCGGCGACGCCGGCTGAATTGAAAAAGTTTGGCATCTCCTGGTCGCTCAATTTGACCGGTGAAGCCGGGTTCATCGTGGCGCTGCTCGCCGGTCTCCTGGTGGGCAATTTTCTGCCGCGTCTGGTCAACCTGATGAGGGACGCGATCCGTCCTGAACTCTACATCAAAATTGCCATCGTGTTGCTCGGCGCGACGCTCGGCGTCAAAAGCGCCGAGCAATTGGGTCTCGCCAAAGCCATCATGTTCCGCGGTCTCTGCGCCATCGTGGAGGCGTATCTCATCTACTGGGCGCTGGTTTATTTTGTCGCCCGGAAATATTTTCGGTTCAGCCGTGAATGGGCCGCGCCGCTGGCGTCGGGCATTTCGATCTGCGGCGTTTCCGCGGCGATCGCCACCGGAGCCGCGATTCGGGCGCGGCCGATCGTGCCGATCATGGTGTCATCGCTGGTCGTCATTTTCGCCGTTGTCGAACTGCTCGTGTTGCCGTTCGCCGCGCAGCGCTTCCTGCACCGCGAACCCATGGTCGCCAGCGCGTGGATGGGCCTGGCGGTGAAGACGGACGGGGCGGCGATTGCCAGCGGCACCATCACCGAATCGTTGATTCGCGCGAAGGCGGCCGAAAGCGGAGTGAATTATCAGGAAGGCTGGATGACGATGACCACGACCACAGTGAAAGTCTGCATCGATATTTTCATCGGCGTCTGGTCGTTCATCCTCGCCCTCATCTGGTGCTCGAAGATTGAATCCAAACCGGGTGTGACGGTGCGCGCCGTTGAAATTTGGGAGCGGTTCCCGAAGTTTATGCTCGGTTACCTCATCACCTTCCTGGTGCTTTTGGCTTTCTGCCTCCTGGCGCCGGGCCGGCTGGCGGCGGCGAAGGCCGTCACCGCCAGTACCGATGCCTTTCGCATTTTGTTCTTCGTCCTGAGCTTCTTCACCATCGGCGTAGTCTCGAACTTCAATCAACTGCGGGAAGAAGGAATCGGACGGTTGGCGGCGGTCTATTTCGTTTGTTTGTTCGGATTCATCATTTGGATCGGCCTGGTCATCTCCTGGTTGTTCTTCCACGGCGTCAAGCCGCCCTTGGCGTCGGCCTAAAACTCTATGCCTGATGAACCAAAATTTTCCGAGGAATTGAAGAAGATGGAGTATGAACCGCTCCTGCCCGTGGAGAAAAAACTGATTGCCGGCAGCCTGGTCCTCGGCCTGGTTCTCCTTGGACTGCTGATCTGGTTGAGCAACAAATTCTTTCCCGCCCAAGGTGCTGCCGGCATCTTGCCGGCTTTCTGTTTAGCGTGGTCGCGGCGCGAGAGAACGGACCGCGGACGGTCCCCGTCCGCAGCGCGTCGCAAGTGAGAAGGGGTCTGGAAAGGTCTGCCGTTTGCGCGCCAGATAATCCGCTGCGAACCGGGACGGTTCGCGGTCCAATGCAACGCGACGTCCCTACTGGGCTAAACAGATACCTTGCCGGCAGATGCTCCTGTAACGAATCGTTTCGTTATACCGACAGCACGCCGAACAGATACCTGCCTTGCGCGGCTTGACTTCGATGTCCCGCTCGCGAAGCCTTCGCCTCCAAAATGCAACCGAGTGGTTTGGTGAAGCCGGTCTTGATTGGATTGCTCCTTGCGGTGGCGATTTATGTCGGTGGTTTCGCGTTCGATCAGCTCTTGCGGACCCGTCGCGGGCCGTGGGAAGTCACATTCACGACCGA